>OLPA01000026.1_pt1 | contig 113285 bp, 101 predicted proteins | sample 1672811 | NCBI WGS metagenome assembly OLPA01 (sample SAMEA3136726, study PRJEB25190) | human gut metagenome | biome: human gut; feature: human-associated habitat; material: faeces | place: Austria | collected 2013
GTAACAAGGTAGCCGTATCGGAAGGTGCGGCTGGATCACCTCCTTTCTAAGGAGACACGCTTAAGGGAAACCTTAAGAACGTGTAGGTCGGACATCGGAGATTTCGAAGTACTGTTCGGTTTTGAGAGAACCATGACTCTCAACTGTTCTTTGAAAACTGTATAGAAGAAGAAACGAAAGAAAAGATTTCACGAAAGAGAAAAATTTTCTGGCGTACTGAAGGAAACCCGGAGAGAGGGAACCCTTTCCCCGGGGAAAAGAAACAAAAGTCAAGGTAAAAAAACGTAAGTTAAGATACTAAGAGCATACGGTGGATGCCTTGGCGATATCTGCCGACGAAGGACGTGACAAGCTGCGAAAAGCTGCGGAGAGATGCAAATAATCGGCGACCCGCAGACATCCGAATGGAGAAATCCGGCTGTGATGATGCACAGCCATCCATGCCCAAGAGCATGAGAAGGGAACCGGGCGAACTGAAACATCTAAGTAGCCCGAGGAAAAGAAATCAAACGAGATACCCCAAGTAGCGGCGAGCGAACAGGGAAGAAGCCCAAACCGGTGAAGGAAACTTTACCGGGGTTGAGGACCATCAGACCCGCGAAGAACTTTAGCCGAAACTGTTGGGAAACAGTGCCAAAGACAGTGAAAGCCTGGTAGGCGAAAAAGAGAAACGCGGAGATGGCACCAGAGTACCGCGGGACACGAGAAATCCCGTGGGAAGCAGGGGGGACCACCCTCCAAGGCAAAACACAGATATCGACCGATAGCGCATAGTACCATGAGGGAAAGGTGAAAAGCACCCCGGGAGGGGAATGAAAGAGAACCTGAAACCGTATGTTTACAAGCAGTCGGAGACCGCTTAATAATAAGGTCGACGGCGTGCCTATTGAAGAATGAACCGGCGAGTTACGAAGCCTGGCAAGGTTAAGCAGGAAATGCGGAGCCGAAGCGAAAGCGAGTCTTAAGAGGGCGCAAGTCAGGAAGCGTAGACCCGAAACCACAGTGATCTACCCATGTCCAGGTTGAAACACAGGTAAAAATGTGTGGAGGACCGAACCTATATCCGTTGAAAAGGGTTAGGATGAGGTGTGGGTAGGGGTGAAATTCCAATCGAACGTGGAGATAGCTGGTTCTCCCCGAAATAGCTTTAGGGCTAGCCTCAGGGAAAAGATTGCAGGCGGTAGAGCACTGATCAGGAGAGGGACCTACCCGGTTACCAAACCCAGTCAAACTCCGAATGGCTGCAATCATACCTGGGAGTCAGACTGCGACTAATAAGGGCCGTAGTCAAAAGGGAAACAGCCCAGACCATCAGCTAAGGTCCCCAATGCCGTGCTAAGTGGCGAAGGATGTGGCATTTCATAAACAACCAGGATGTTGGCTCAGAAGCAGCCACCATTTAAAGAGTGCGTAATAGCTCACTGGTCGAGAGACGCTGCGCCGAAAATGTCCGGGGCTCAAGCACGGAACCGAAGCTATGGCATGATAGCAATATCATGGGTAGGGGAGCGTTCTTATAAGGAAGAAGCATGACCGGAAGGACATGTGGACGAATAAGAAGTGAGAATGCCGGTATGAGTATCGAAAAGAAAGGTGAGAATCCTTTCCACCGAAAGCCCGAGGGTTCCTGAGCAACGATCGTCGACTCAGGGTAAGTCGGGACCTAAGCCGAGGCGAGAAGCGTAGGCGATGGACAACAGGTTGAAATTCCTGTACCGGATCAAGTCGATCGAGCGAAGGAGCGACGCAGGAGGGCACATGATCGCGCGGCTGGAAGAGCGCGTCCAAGTGCGTATGTTGCAGCAGAGGAAAACCCCTGCGGCTGAAAGCAGAGACATGATGGGGAGTTAAAGGAAACTTTGACGAACTCATGGATCCCACACTGCCAAGAAAAACTTCTAGCGAGACAAGATCCGCCCGTACCGTAAACCGACACAGGTAGGCGGGGAGAGAATCCTAAGGTGCGCGGGAAAACCCTCGTTAAGGAACTCGGCAAATTGCATCCGTAACCTAGGGAGAAGGATGGCCCCCGGTCAGTGAAGAGCAGAAACGCTCAGAGCTAAAAGGGGCGGCAGAAAAGAGGCCCAAGCAACTGTTTACCAAAAACACAGGTGCCTGCGAAAGCGAAAGCTGAAGTATAGGTGCTGACGCCTGCCCGGTGCCGGAAGGTTAAGGAGAGAAGTTAGCGAAAGCGAAGCATCGAACTGAAGCCCCGGTGAACGGCGGCCGTAACTATAACGGTCCTAAGGTAGCGAAATTCCTTGTCGGGTAAGTTCCGACCCGCATGAAAGGCGTAATGATTTGGGCACTGTCTCAACGAGGGGCCCGGTGAAATTGAAATACCTGTGAAGATGCAGGTTACCCGCGACTGGACAGAAAGACCCCATGGAGCTTCACTGCAGCTTGAGATTGAATCCCGGTGACAGATGCACAGGATAGGTGGGAGGCGCCGAAGCATTGCCCTAGGGCGGTGCGGAGCCGATGTTGGGATACCACCCTTCTGTTGCTGAGATTCTAACGCGAGGAGTAACGACCCTGCGGACCCTCTCAGGCAGGCGGTTTGACTGGGGCGGTCGCCTCCGAAAGAGTAACGGAGGCGCCCAAAGGTTCCCTCAGGCCGGACAGAAACCGGCCGAAGAGTGCAAAGGCAGAAGGGAGCTTGACTGCGAGACCAACAAGTCGAGCAGGGACGAAAGTCGGGCTTAGTGATCCGGTGGTACTGGGTGGAAAGGCCATCGCTCAACGGATAAAAGCTACCCTGGGGATAACAGGCTAATCTCTCCCAAGAGTTCATATCGACGGGGAGGTTTGGCACCTCGATGTCGGCTCATCACATCCTGGGGCTGGAGTAGGTCCCAAGGGTTGGGCTGTTCGCCCATTAAAGTGGTACGCGAGCTGGGTTCAAAACGTCGTGAGACAGTTTGGTTCATATCCATCGCGGGCGCAAGAAGTTTGAGAGGAGCTGCTCCTAGTACGAGAGGACCGGAGTGGACGGATCAACGGTGTCCCAGTTGTCACGCCAGTGGCACGGCTGGAAAGCTGCATCCGGGAAGGATAAACGCTGAAAGCATCTAAGCGTGAAGCCAACCTCAAGATGAGACTTCTCATCAGTAATGAGTAAGACCCCTTACAGACGATGAGGTAGATAGGTTATGAGTGGAAGAGCCGCAAGGCTTGGAGCGACATAAAACTAATAGGTCGAGGTCTTAACTTAGAAACACCGAGACAAGCGAATAACTTCAGGACTTCTTCTATATGGTTTTGAGAGAACAGGCTCTCAGAGAAACAGTGGCGACAGCTGTGAGGATCACCCGTATCCATGCCGAACACGGAAGTTAAGCTCACAAACGCCGAAAGTACTTGGCCGGAAGCGGCCCGGGAGGATAGGAAGCTGCTGATAAAGGAAAAGACACTTACAAATGTAGGTGTCTTTTTTCATATGCCGGGGCTTCCTTGCATGCGATAAAAGCGATACTTACGGTAAAACGTCACCGGAGTAATAGAATTGTTGGCTTATAGGACATTTCGTGTTGGTTTTTATACCGATGAAGTTAGACATTGTCTGGTTTCATCGGTATTTTATCTTTTTTCTAAAAAGATAAAGGGTGGACAAAATGAGTTGGTAAAAAGTCCGAAAATGATTGCTATGACTGCTTTAATTAGGGTTATATCTTTTTAAAATATGTTTATTTTAAAAGGAGAACCTTATGAAACAAGTTAGGTGTTTATATTGCGGTTTCTTTTGCTCAAAATATGGTAAAACTCGTACAGGAAGGCAACGGTGGTACTGCAAAGAATGTCATTCTGTCTTTGTGAATCCAATTAATAAGACGGCTCATGATTTTAAGCACTTTATTCAGTGGTTATTTAGTAAGAATGTGCAAAGATCCATGCCTGGCGACGGTCGTGATTTTCGTAGGAAGATAACTAAATTTTGGGGAATATGGCCTATGCCGCCTAAAATTGAGAGTCCGATGAAGGTTGTATATGTGGACGGTATTTATTTAGGAAGAAAAGCATGTATCCTTATTTGTTGTAATGAAAGATATGTGCTTGGATGGTATTTGTGCCGCTATGAGAATTCCAGAGCCTGGGAAGCATTGATGCAGAGAATTGCGGCTCCCGCTATGGTCGTTTCTGATGGAGGCCACGGCTTCCGGAAAGCACTAAAAAGAGTCTGGCCCAAGGCTAAGCTGCAGCGTTGTACTTTCCATGCCTTCCTCCAGGTAAAGAGATATACAACCGGTAGACCTAAAACCATTGCCGGTATTGAGATGTACATGATAGCAAAAGATTTGCTGATGATAAAAGACATGGAGCAAGCAGGTCATTGGGTAACCCGACTGATAAACTGGAGAATAAAGCATAAGGCCTTTCTTAGTGAAATGACACGAGATGAAAAAGGCAAACTTCGCCCTATGCATGAACGTTTACTAAAGGCCGAGCGGTCACTGGCCAGATTAGTACGGCAAAACACATTATTTACCTATTTGGATGAATCGTTTTCTTATGGAGAAGAACTACCATCGACAAATAACCGTATAGAAGGCGGAATAAATGCACAATTAAGAACGATGCTTAGAAACCATCGGGGGATGTCCATTGAAAGACGCATAAAAGCGGTTTTCTGGTGGTGTTACTTCCACACACCGAAACCGCTTTCTGCATCTGAAATCCTAAAGGTAATGCCTACTGACAGAAGTATTTCTAAACTGTATAAAGCGATGAATGAACGATCCCAATTAGAGGATTCAATTCCCACATGGGGAGATGCTATTGTGTGGCATGAACTTCATAAATCCGATTCATTTCCTGCTTGTTTTTGGGATTAACCATCAACACGTTTTGTCCTATAACCCTAGATTCTTCACTCTGTGCCACATGTCTATTTTTCCGTCTTTCCCACAAAGCATTCTTGTCTCCGTTCAGAATGACGATTGAAGGAGAGAGTTTCATAATGAGGGAAACGATAAGGCGTTATAATGAGGGAAACGTTAATTCCAGGCCGGCAGTCGACAATATTCAATATCCGGTACCTGTGTTTTTATTTCCTTGAAAATTTCTGCCTTTTAACGGCGGCATCCCATTTATAAAAACGACTTTGATGGTATAATGAAATCGTATGTGTATGATAAAAAATCGATACCGGACAATTACCGTGCACATAGGATCGATTCACTGAACATCGACAAGGAGGAAGATGGAGTGGAAAAGAAAGATTTTATTTGGAAAATGGGAGGGCAGCAGGGACAGGGCGTTGAATCCTGCGGAGAAATTCTGGGACGCGTCCTGGCGCAGGAGGGGTATTCCCTTTTCAGCCAGCGTCTGTTTGCATCCCGGATCAAAGGCGGCCATACGACGATTGCCCTGCGTATCGCGACCAAGGAAATTGCGACGATCGGGGAGCATGTGGATTGTCTTGTAGCTCTTGACCAGGAAACGATCGATCTTCACGGAAAGGAAATTTGTGAAGGCGGTGTTATTATTGCCGACGATGCTTTTAAACCGAAATGGGAGGCGCATACGGGACGTATTTTCCTGCCGCTCCCCATTACGGAAATGGCAAAGAAGTACGGATCCATGCAGATGAAAAATATTGCCGCTCTCGGTATGAGCGCAGGACTGCTCGGATTTCCGGAAACGCCGTTCTACCGCTTTATCGCGGAACGTTTTGCGAAAAAAGGGGAGACGGTGATTAATAAGAATAAAGAAATTTTCAAGGAAGGTTATGATACGGCTGTCGCTGCCATGCAGGGGGTGGCGCTGGGGAAACTGGCTGTTCCCGAGAAGAAAGACCAGCTGTACCTGCTTGGGAATGAAGCGGCCGCGCTCGGCGCTATTTCCGCAGGATCCCGTTTCATGGCTTCTTACCCGATTACTCCGGCGTCAGAAATTATGGAATATATGATTAAAGTGTCTCATAAGATTCATGGCACGGTCGTGCAGACGGAAGATGAACTGTCATCCGTTATGATGGCGATGGGGGCGGGTTATGGAGGTGTTCGGGCGTTTACGGCGACATCCGGCCCCGGGCTTTCTCTCATGGCGGAATCCATTTCCATGGCGGCGGTTGCTGAAATCCCGGTGGTTATTATTGATGTGATGCGTGCAGGGCCGTCCACGGGGATGGCGACAAAGGTGGAGCAGAGCGATATCCGCTATGCTGTCGGCTCCGGTCACGGAGATGCGGAAAAGATTGTTCTTGCTGCCGCGTCTATCGAAGACTGCTACTATATCGTCCAGGAAGCGTTTAATCTGGCGGAGGAATACCAGACGCCTGTCATTGTGCTGTCCGATCTGCAGTTTGGCATGTGCAAGCAGTCTGTTCCTGCTTTCGACAGGAACCGTATCGGCATCCGCCGCGGTAAATTGGTGACGGAAGGCCTTTCTGAACTGGATATGAAAACGAAATCTTATTTCCACCGTTTTGAGGACACGGAAGACGGTATTTCCCCAAGAACAATTCCCGGCGTGAAAAACGGCATGTTCCTTTCCACGGGCCTTGAACATAATGTATTCGGCAAACCGGCGGAAGGACAGGGCGACCGTGTGATGGAAATGGAAAAGCGCCACAGGAAGTTCGCTGCCGTTTCCAAAGCGATTCAGTCGTTTACCGCAGCCCATGAAGAAACGGACTGCGACCTGCTCCTTGTGGGCATTACTTCCACCAATGGCGCGCTGGAAGAAGCGCGGGAGTGTCTGGAAGCGGAAGGCAGGAAGGTAAATCATATCCAGCTCCGCCTGATTTCCCCGTTCCCCGCAGAAGAACTCCGTCCGTATATCGAAGGGGCGAAGAAGGTTCTCATTGTCGAAGAGGATTTGACAGCGCAGCTCCGCGAGCAGTTTGCCATCCGCTTTGACTGCCACGATAAACTTCTTTCTCTTTTGCAGTATGACGGCACGCCGTTCCTGGCTTCGACCATTATCAATAAATCCAAGGAGGTCATCTGATTATGGGTTCACCGAGAGATTATAAAAATACTATCGTGCCGAACTGGTGTCCCGGGTGCGGCGACTTCGGGATCCAAAATGCGATTGCCGCTGTCTGTGCGGCTAAAGGTTGGCCGAATGAAGATATCGTTTTGATTTCCGGGATCGGCTGTTCTTCCCGCATCGGCGGGTACCAGTACTGCTACGGCGCCCACACGACCCATGGACGCGCGCTTCCTTTTGCCCAGGGCATCAAATGCGCCAACAAAGATATTCATATGATCGTCTGCTCCGGTGACGGCGACTCTTACGCCATCGGTTTGGGACACGCCCTCCATGCGATGAAGAGAAATATGGATATCACCTATATCGTTTTCGATAATCAGGTCTACGGTCTGACAAAAGGGCAGACGAGCCCCATGTCTTCCAAAGGCTTTGTGACTAAGACGACGCCTGACGGAAATCCCCTCACGCCTCTCGATGCTCCGTCTATGGCTCTTGCCGCGGGCGCTACATTCGTGGCACAGGCGTATGCCATCGATATGAAGAATATGGTGGATGTCATTACCAAAGCGGTCGATCATAAAGGGTTCTCCTATGTCAATATTTTCACGCCCTGCGTCACTTTCAACCAGTTCAATACAGTGGAATGGTACAATGGTCATCTGAAAAAACTGGCAGATATACGGGAAAACTATGATCCTCATGATAAGGCTGCGGCTTTCCATCTGCTTTCCGACACCGACAGCCTCGTACTGGGCGTTATTTATGAAGAGGAAGGCGCTGTACCTTTCGGTGAAATCGTTCCGTCGGCGGATGTGCGCCTTGCAGATCACGTGGAAAAGCCGTCAGCTGCGCTTTTTGAAGATCTCTGTATGGAATTTCGGTAAAATCGTTCTCCGGCGGCGGTTTTCCGCTTTCGGAATTAAGAAAACATTTATAAATCAGATTCTGCGATTTAAGCAGCAACTACTTGAAATAGCGGGCCTGTCCCGAAGTGTGAAGGGCGCTTTTGCGTCCTGAGGAAAGGATAAGCATCATGGCATCAGATCGAATGATGGAATACTATTATTCCATGGGGCAGGATACCCTGGCTGCCGGAGATATCGACGAAGCGGTCACTTATTTCCGTAAAGCGGCCAACCTAGGTGCCGGCGAAGCGGCTCATGAAATCGGCGTTATCGGCCGCCGGCTGGAAAAGGGAGACGGGCTGGAAAAGGATGAGGAAAAAGCGGCCCACTGCTACCGCCTGTGCGGAGAAATGGGCGATGATGAAGCGTGGCTGTACCTGGGGAAGCTGTACCTTCGGGGGCTTAATGGAGGAAAGCCGAATCCGCGGAAAGCCAAACGTGCTTTGGAGCATGCGTCTGAGGCAGGATATACGGAAGCGGCCGTTCTTCTTGCCCGGATATACGATGAAGGTGTCATGGGGCAGGTTAATCCCGCAACTGCTTTTAAATACTACCTTTTGGCAGCACAGCGGGGAGATTCGGAAGCCATGCTTATGACCGGTCTTTTTTATGCGCAGGGAGTATCCGTGCCCAAAAATACCGTGGAAGCAGAAAGATGGATACGGAAGGGGAAAGAAGCGGGCGACCCCGATGCCGATGAAACGCTCCGCGGATTTCTGGCGGTGGCCTGCACGGAGTATCTGACAGGGACGGCAGGCGTGGTGGATGAGAAAAAGGCTGCTGCCATGGCCAAAGAAGCGGAAGTGATGGGAGATAAGGAAGTCTATCTCCGCATGGGATACGCTTATCGCGCAAGCCGTGTGGAAAATCATGCGAAAAAAGCTTTTGATGCTTTTAAGAAAGCGGCGAAATACAAACTGCCCGAAGCCGATGCGGCGCTGGGTCTCTGCTATGAGTCGGGTCTCGGTGCAGAAGCGGATATTTCCAAAGCCGTGAAATATTATAAAAAAGCGGCGGAAAAAGGAAATGCTTTCGCCATGGCCCATTACGGCTGTGCCCTTGCCAATGGGGAAGGCGTGAGGAAAAATAAAAAATCCGCCATGGAATGGCTTATCAAAGCGGCCATGAAGGGCGATGAAGGCGCCATCCTCATCCTGAAAGAAGATTACGATTACACCTTGAAATGATAAAGACACCTTCTCTGCAAGCAGGGGAAGGTGTTTTTTCATGGTACAATAGAAATATATTTCATGGAGGATCATTCATGCTCATTCCTTACCGCTCGGTGCGGACACCTTGCCGAAAAGAAACGGAGATAAAAAAATCAATATTTATTGCGCAGCTTTTCCCTGTAGAAACAGAAGAGGAAGCGCAGTCCATTTTGGAAACTGTGCGGAAAAATCACAAAGATGCGGCCCACAACTGCTGGGCATGGCGCATCGGCACCGTCCGCATCCGTGAGAAATCAAGCGACGGCGGAGAGCCGCAGGGGACGGCAGGACATCCCATGCTCCATGTCCTGCAGATGAAATCGCTCACTAATACTCTATCCGTTGTGACAAGATACTTCGGCGGCATCAAACTGGGGACGGGCGGACTGGCGAGAGCATACGGCGGTACTCTGGCGGAAGCCGTGGAGGAAGCGGGTGTTCTTTGTTTCACACCCCACGTCCGCCTGGAACTTACGATTCCCTATACCGCGGCAGGCACGTTTGAACACTACATCAAAGGTACGGATATCCGTGTACTGGACAGAATCTTTGCGGAAGAAGTGCAAATCACATGCCTCTGCCTTCCGGAAAATAAAGCAAGGCATGAAATGTATTTCCGGGATATGACCGGCGGAAAAGTAAAGGTGGAAGACCGGGGCGAAGAATATGTGGGAATGGAAACAGAGGAGAAGGAGTAAAGGGAATCGGATCAGCAGGGATTTTTTATCCGGTTTTTGCAAATAAAAAGGAAGTTCGGTACGGCCTTTGCTTTTTCTGAACCCTATGGGAGCCTGTTTGCGTTTTTACGGAATTTGTTGACAAAAGGCATATAAGTTATTACTATTTTTATAGTTATGATTCAAATCAGGACAGGAATTTTATGTTGAAGTCGTCATGGGTTCGGAGACTGAAATGAAGTGCCCGGTATTTACCCGCGGACGCAGAGGGGGAAACGGTTATGATGCCAATTCTTGATTATCTGGACGGGATACTGTATTATCCCATCCTCGTTGTGGTATTAACGGCGGCAGGGCTGTATTTTACATGCAGGACGGGTTTGGTGCAGTTCCGTATGTTTTGGGAAAGTATCCGCCTTGTAATGGAAAAGCCGCAGAATGAAGGGGCGGTTTCTCCCTTTCATGCGCTCATGGTTTCCACGGCGTCCCGCGTGGGTACAGGAAATATTCTTGGTGTTTCCACAGCCATCTGTCTTGGTGGGCCCGGTTCCGTTTTCTGGATGTGGGTCATCGCCGTCATTGGCGGAGCGTCCGCATTTATTGAAAGTACCCTTGCCCAGGTCTATAAGAGAAAGAACAGCAAAGGCGACAGCTACGGCGGACCTGCTTATTACATCGAATCCGCCATGCACAACCGCACCCTTGGCGTACTCTTTGCTTTCTTCCTCATCATTACCTATGCCGGCGGCTTCAATATGCTTGCTTCGTATAATCTGCAGTCCACTTTTGCGGCATACAGCTGGTATGATCCGGCTGTCACGCCGTGGATCATCGGTGCCGTTCTCGGTGCGCTGGTGGGGTACTGCATCATGGGCGGCGGAAGACGTATCCTCCGTGTCACCGGTGTTCTCGTGCCGATTATGGGGCTCATCTATGTGGCGGCGGCTGTGATTGTCGTTGTGATGCATATAAATCTCATTCCGCAGGTGTTTGGCATGATTTTTGCCGATGCTTTTGATTTCCGGTCCATTCTGGGCGGCGTTTCCGGATCCTGTCTCATGTTCGGCGTAAAGCGCGGACTCTTTTCCAATGAAGCGGGCGTAGGTTCCGCGCCGAATGCCGCCGCTTCCGCTGATGTAAGCCATCCGGTCAAGCAGGGACTTGTACAGATGCTGTCCGTTTTCATCGACACGCTTCTCATCTGTACGGCGACCGCTATGATGTGTCTGGCCTCCGGTACTCCGATTACAAAAGAAATCGCCGGTGCGGGATATGTGCAGAATGCCGTGACTGTGGCTTTTGGAAGCTTTGGCCCTATTCTTATCACGGTGTGCATGGTGCTTTTTGCCTTTTCCACACTGATCGGCAACTTCTTCTATGTGGATAACTGCCTGATCTTTATCCATAAAAAAGAACCGGGAAAATCTTTTATGACGGGCTTCCGTATTTTAGCAGCCCTCGTCATTTTCGTCGGTGCGGGCATGTCCATGGCGGCTGCCTGGGATATCGCCGATATTCTTATGGCTCTTATGTGCCTGATCAATATTCCCGCCTGCCTTGTTCTCGGCGGAACGGCAATCAAAGTGATGAAAGACTATGAGCGCCAGAAAAAGGAAGGCAGGGATCCGGTCTTCCGTGCGGCTGACGTGGGTCTGAATCTTGACGAAGTGGAATACTGGAAATAGTAACTTCGTACTAAAAAGCTCATTCCGGAAATTGACGGGGTGGGCTTTTTCAGGAGGCGGTATATGTATCCCCGGTTGAAAATATATTTGAAACGGATTGAAGAAAATACGCGGGTCGTCAGACAGCTGTGTGCCGGTCACGGTATCCGCGTCATGGGCGTGACGAAGGCATGCTGCGGTGCACCCGAACTGGCGGAAGCTTATCTGGCGGGCGGCCTTGCCATGATTGGCGATTCCCGCGTGGCGAATCTGAAGAAACTGGAAAATATCGAAGCGGAAAAGTGGCTCATCCGTCCGCCCATGCTTTCGGAAATAGAGGATCTGGTCCGCTATGCGGATGTGTCGCTCCAGTCTGAAATGGAAACCGTCCGTGCGATAAATAAGGAGTGTGAAAAGCAGGGGAAGCGCCATAAAATCATCCTCATGATGGATCTTGGCGATATCCGCGAGGGATATGTGGATGAAGAAGAATTGATTGCCGCTGCGGTGGAAACGGAAAAGCTTTCTCGTGTGGATCTTTACGGTATCGGCACCAACCTGACTTGCTTTTCTTTTATTCAGGCCGATGAGGAAAAAATGGAACGCCTTGCGGAAATGCGGAAGAAAGTGGAGAATGCCGCCGGCCATACATTGGAAATCGTCAGCGGAGGAAACAGCGCGGCCCTGGATCTCATGATGCGCGGAGGTATTTGTGAAGGGGTAGACAGTTTCCGTCTTGGGGAAAGCCTTCTTTTCGGCAAGGAACGGAGCAGGTATACTTTCCTGCCGGGAACGAGGAATGACGGATTTATTCTGGAATGTGAAGTGGTGGAAGCGAAAGTCAAACCGAGCCTTCCCTGGGGAACGGCGGGGGTGGACAGCTATGGACGGAAACCCGTTTTTACAAACAGGGGTGAAAAGAGGAAAAAGGTCATCTGTGCCATCGGACGTCAGGATTTTGATGCGGAAACGGCAACGCCTGTGGATGAAGGCATTCTTATCTTAGGTGCCAGTTCGGATCATCTCATGCTGGATGTGACAGACAGCGTGAAGGAATACAAAGTGGGAGATATCGTGGAATTGCGGCTGGGGTATTTCTCCGTTCTCCGCGCTTTCACTTCGCCTTATGTGGAAAAGATATTTCTTAAAAAATGAAGAAATCGGGAGCAGGACAGGGCGCTTCTTCAGCAGAAAAATATGTCTGTTTTTCTCATGAAACAGTGGCGGATTTTTAAGAATCCCGTATAATAGAGAAAAGGATTTTTTGTAGTCTGGAGGATGGTACTATGGACGCAATCGAATGCCTGGTTACAAGGAGAAGTATCCGCAATTATACGAAAGAGCCTGTTTCCGCAGGGGACATCGAAAATGTGGTGGAAATCGCGCAGATGGTTTCCTGCTGGGAAAATACGCAGCCTGTCCGTTATGTGGCGGTGCTGGACAATGATCTGAAGAACCGTATTGCCGATGAATGCACGAAGAAGTTTCCCTGGAATACGGAAAATATCCATGAAGCGCCTGCGCTCATCGTGCTTTGCACAGTAAAAGGGCTTTCCGGCTATGAACCGAATGGAGAAGCGTCTACGACAAAGGGGACCCACTGGCAGTCTTTTGATGCGGGCATGGCGGCGGATCATTTCTGCCTTGCCGCACGGGCGGTGGATCTGGGGACGCTCATCATGGGACGGTATGACGAAGAAAAGATCAAAGAAATTCTTGATCTTCCCGAAGAGTATGATGTGTCCTGCATCATTGCGGTGGGCCATCCCGAAGTCATACCCGCTGCGAATGAAAGAAAGCCTTTAAAGGAAGTGCTGACTTTCAGATAAGGAATAGGAGAAAAGGAAAATAACGGAACTCTCATAAAAGGGAGTCCGTTATTTTATTGGCAGGGAAAAATTATTTTCTTTATCCACTTCCGTCTGCTCCGGCAGGCCGTGATATAATGGAACAAAAAACAGGGGGAGTCTATGTCTTTGCTTGAAACTGCCTGTCCTCACTGCGGAAAGTCTATGGTGTTTTCACCGATTGATTATATCAATACGGAAGAGCGGCCGGAGATGATACAAAAAGTGCGCGACGGAGAGGCTTTCGTGTCGATATGCGGCCATTGCGGTAAAAAGTCCCGTATGGACTATTCCTTTTTGTACTATCAGCCGTCGGCGCTGTTTCTGGTGTACTATGCAGCAGATCAGGAAGACTATGAAAAGGCGTGGAAGATGCTTACCGGGCAGGATAGAGAACGCCGCCTTGATGAAGAAAAACTTCGGGGCGTGAAGAAACGGCTTGTCACGTCACGGGAGGCACTTCGGGAAAAGCTTATGATCCTTGACAGCGGTTTCGATGATCGGGTCATTGAATTGATGAAGGGGCTTGCCTTTATGTCGCTCCGGCGTCATAGTCCCGAACTTCATCCGGAGCGTGTCCTTTTTGATATGGGGGCTGACGGGAACCATTATTTTCGTTTTGAGGAAAAGGGAAAAGTCATCGCGGCATATGCATTTGAGGCGCCGATGTACCGAGAAATTGAAACGGGTGTGAAAGATATGCTGGAAACACTTTCAAGGAACCAGCCGATTATTAATGCGGAGTGGGGTGCTAAAGCCCTCCGCACGATTCATCAATCATAAGGAGCAGTTATGTCACAGTCACAGATGCAGGAAATCACCTGCCCGAAGTGCGGGAAGAAACAATTTTTCCGTGTGTGGGACAGTATCAATACGATGGAAGATCCTCCGCTTAAGGAAGCGGTCAGGAATGATGAAGCCTTTTCTTTTCATTGCGAGGACTGCGGTGCGTCTGCTGTACTGCATTATAATTTCATCTACCATGAACCGGCGGAGAAGCTTTTTATCGTATGCAGCGCTGACGGTTCCGATTACACGGCGATGAAAGAAACACTCACGGCGGAGGACAACGCCTTTAAAGGCTACACGAAACGCATCGTCCTGTCTCACAATGCATTCAAAGAAAAACTATTGATTTTTGACGCGGGATTCAATGACAAGATTGTGGAAGTCATGAAGAGCGGTATTTATGCCAATGTGGATGCTCATTACAAGGATAAGGGGATTGATGAAATATTTTTTGCCACCAACGAAGAGGGGGAGCACGGATTCCTTCTCCTGCGCCATGGGGAGATGCTGGCGGCGGTAGAATTTGACAAAGCCCTGTATGACGCGCTCCTGGAAAAGGCATTGGAAACCATAGACGCCCTTTCACCTGCGGATGTCATTATTGATACGGAATGGGCGCGGGCAATGGTGGAAAGGCTGTAAGCTGTCATCAGCATAATAGATTCTTCACTCTGTGTCGCCATCCCGTTTTCCTTCTTTCCCACAAAGCATGCTTGCCTCCGTTCAGAATGACGGCGGACGGCAAGGCGTCATTCCGTGCCCCGGTGAAGGATCTGCTGCCGTGGTGAGGAAAACGGTAAGACGTCATTAAAGTAACAGATTCTTCACTCTGTGTCACCATCCCGTTTTCCTTCTTTCCCACAAAGCATGCTTGCCTCCGTTCAGAATGACAACGGACGGCAAGGCGTCATTCAGAGCGGCAGCGAAGAATCTATTGCCGTGGTGAGGGAATCGGTAAGACATCATTAAAGTAATAGATTCTTCACTCTGTATCACCATCCCGTTTTCCGTCTTTCCCACAAAGCATGCTTGCCTCCGTTCAGAATGACGGCGGACGGTAAGGCGTCATTCAGAGCGGCAGCGAAGAATCTGTTGCCGTAGTGAGGGAATCGGTAAGAAGATAAAAGCTATCAGCTGTGAGCTGAAAGCTGTTAGCCGTTAGCTGTGAGCTGTCAGCTAAAAGTGCTGAATGACGGCGGACGGCAAGGTGTCATAATGAGTGAATGTGAAGGATCTGCTGCCGTAATGGCACAAAAGAATAGAATGAATTTTTGCAAGCAAAAACGCCGCTGTTGAATATGCGGCGTTTTTTCATCTGTAAGCCGGCGGCTGCTTTTTATTATTTCATATATTTATAGAGGAAGGCATTGACTTCTTCCGTGACGAACTGGTTGGATTCTTCGCTCAGCTTGAAAGAGCCGCCCAGCATGCACCATGTGATGAGCGCACCGTAAAGATGGGAGAGAAGAAGTTTCGTAAGGAACGCGACCGGTGTATCTTCTTTCAGCCGGTCTTCTTCTTTGGTGTGCTTGAGGATGGTATAGATTTTACGATATCCTTCGCGGAGATTTTCCGCGCCTTCTTCTGCAGAGCGGGGAGACATGATATCGCGGATCCATTGGCGGATCAGATTTACACCCATGCGGTCCGCTTCGTGGAGAATGGCATTGAAGTAATAGGTCAGTTTTTCCTGTGGGCCTCCGGGCATCGTCATGGCAGTGGTAAATATTTCTTCTATGACTCGGGTGGAAAATTCACGAACGACATCTTCCTTGCATACAAAATAGTGGTAGAATGTGCCTTTTGCCACACCGGCATCTTTCGTGATTTCTTCGACGGAAACGTTGTCAAATCCCCGTTCGCTGATGAGTTTTCTGGCGGAAGCGGTCAGCTTGGCTTTTGTCCGCTCGGCTTTTTTGGTTAAAGGCATTGCGCATCCTCCTTTATTATTTATATTATGTTAGTATAAAATAAGCGGGGTATAAATGCAATGACTTTTAGTCATTTAAATGATCCGGGAAGGGTTTGGAATAAAATTTCCTCCGCTGTAATTGGGCGGTTTCCTTTGGTATAATGAAGACAGGAAAACGGAAAGAATACAGTGTCCGGGTAAATGGTTTGGAGGAGCTTCATGGACGACGGCCATATATGGTTTGAATTATTTATTATTGTTCTGCTTGTCTTGGGAAATGCCGTGTGTTCATTGGCGGAAATAGCCATTGTGGGAGCGAGGAAGACGAAGCTGCAGGAGCTGGCGGATGAGGGGAAGCGTGGCGCGGCACAGGCGCTGAAGCTGACCGGACGTAAAGAGGAGCTGTTCTCTACCATCCAGGTGGGGATTACCACCATCAGCATCGTGACGGGTATGTTCTCCGGCGCTTCTCTGGCAGGCCCTCTTGCTGATTTTCTTGGCGGCATTCCTGTAGTCGGCGCTTTCCTGGCACCTTTGAGCATGTTCTTTGTCATGGCGCTGGTGACGTATTTTGCTTTAATTATCGGGGAGCTGGCACCGAAGTGGATCGCCATTGCGGAACCGGAGAAAGCAGCGTGCCTCATCGCCCGTCCCATGATTTTATTTTCCAACCTGTGCAAGCCTCTTGTGGTATTCAGCACGTGGTCAACGAAGCTTGTGGTGGAGATGCTCGGTGTCCGCATGGGGGGCGAAACGCCCGTATCGGAAGAGGAAATACGCGTCCTTCTCCATCAGGGGGCGCGGCTCGGCACGATTGACAAAAAAGAACCGGAAATGATTGAGAATGTTTTTTCTCTGAATGATCTCACTGCGTCGGATACTATGACTCCGCGGCCGCAGCTTGTATGGATTGATCTGGAGGATACGGAGGAAAATATCTGGGAGGATATTAATCATTCCACCCATTTCCGTCTTCCCGTGGGAAACGGATCCCTTGATGATTTCAAAGGTCTTGCCGATATGAGCGAAGTGCTCCGCGACCAGCACCGGAATCCCGGCAAGTCTATCAAAGCGTCCATCATGGACTCGGTTTACCGTCCGCTCCTGATTCCTGAAACACTTATATTGACAAAGGTTCTTGCCCTGTTCAAAGACCGGGTGGTCCACGAAGCGGTGGTCATTGATGAATACGGCACCCTGACGGGACTGGTCACGCTTCATGATGTTTTGGAAGAAATCGTGGGGGATATGCCCGGCGACAAGGAAGACATGCTGGAGGCGCAAAATAAGTTTATCCGCCGCACGGAAAATTCCTGGCTGGTGGAAGGGCTGTGCACCATTGATGAGTTCAGGGAGTATTTCCATATCGAGGAAGAACTTCCGGGAGAAGCGGAAGATGATTACAAGACGCTTGGCGGGTTTATCACGTACCTGTTTGGCTATATTCCGAAAGAAACGGAAAAAATTTCCTTCGGCCGTTTTACCTTTGAAGTGATGGACTGCGACAACCGCAGAGTTGATAAAGTATTAGTTACGGAAGGGGAAGGATAGTATGTACAAAGACGGAGATTACAGGGGGTTGTCCTTAGAAGACGTGATTCTTGCCATTCATGATGAACTGCGGGAAAACCGCGCTTTCCTCCAGATGTCTCTTCTCGATCCCGATCCCGACAACCGTCCCGCGGAAGATCTTCGGATACGGAAAATCATGGAGCTGGCAGGCGTCATGGAAAACGTGCTGGACACGCTTATGAGGGACACCTGCGGATCGGAGGCGGAAGCCGGCCATGATAGGGAAGAAATCCCCTGCCGTGAAGAATCTGAAGGCGGTATCGACGTGGAGTATAGAAGCCATACGCCCGGGAAGCCTGACGAAAGTGAAAATATCGAGCAGGATTGGAATATGGATGCTGTGGGGGATGAAGCGGAAGACGTAAAAAAGAAGAAAGATAAGACGAAAAAAGGAAAGAAAAGTAAAAAGGATAAAAAAGGAAAGAAGAAGGGGAAAAAGAAATAAGCAGGGAGAGCCGCGCTGTCATCGGGCGGCTTTTCCTATGCCTGCGCCGCTCTTTCCTTTCCTGAAGTATGGGGACAAGGGGGCGTTTTCATGGCGGGATTTTCTCTTTTTATTTGACCGGTACGCTTTTATTGGCTACACTGGATATAATGTTTTTGAAAGGCGGTAGTATGGAATTCAGTATAAGAAACAGAAAAGTATGGTTCGTTTTCCTGCTTCTCTGTATATCCCTCTTCCTTTTGAGCGGCTGCGAAATGAAAAAGATGGGCGGCGATGCCGCGTCGAAGGAAAGTTATGTCGTCACTGACGCATTTGACAATCAGGTGGCTATTCCCCACAAACCGAAAAAGATTCTCGGCACGGACTCTGCTATCGATACGATGCTTCTTGGCGTTGTCGAACCGTCACGGCTGGCGGCGTGCTTCATCGCGGATAAAGATCCCGGCATGTCCTATATCGCGGACGAGGTGAAGGATATCAAGCCGGAGATTCCCCTGAACGGGATTTCTATGGAAATATTGACAAAAATAAGTCCCGATCTTATCGTGGCGTCATCTTATACGAGGCAGAAGGAACTGGATATGTGGCGCAGCCTCGGCTATCCTGTCGTCATGATCGACGGCCCGACGTCCATCGCCCAGGCGGAAAAGGATATACGCATCATCGCGGCTGCCGTGGGGGAAACGGAGCGGGGAGAAAAGGTGGTCGCCGAAATGGAACGGCAGTTAAAAGAAGTGGACAGTACACTTGCAGCAAGGAATCTTCCGCCCCAGACAGGACTTCTTGTCTCCCAAATGAGCCGTTACGGCGGACCGGGCTCCATGTACCATGAACTGCTGACAAGGGCGGGAATCAAAAACGCGATTGCCGAAGTAGGCGTAGCCAACGGGCAGCTTTTGTCGCAGGAACTGATTGTCAAATCGGATCCGGATTTCTTCTTTGTTTCTGCTGACAGGGAATCGGATGAAACGGGAGCGGGGAAATTCAGGGACAGTTTTCTGGCAAATCCCGCCATTCAGAATATGCGTGCTTACCATCGTGTCATTCCCCTGGAGGACCGGTATATTTACGCGTCGTCCCAGAATTGCGTTTATGCGGTGAAAGCGATGGCAAATGCCGTTTACGGCCCCCTTTTTGATATGACAGGGGAAAAGCAGATTAAAGGATATTGAGGAGGGACTATGTCGAAGAAAAAGAAGAAGAACAGAACTTTGGATATCATCATCTTAACGATGCAGATGATTTCACTCATCACCAATCTTTGGCTCCTGAAACATGCTATTGACAGAAGTATCGCAAAGAAAAAGACAATGGGGGAGAGACATTGAAGCAAAGTGTGAGCCACTATGTCATGCCTGATGAAAAAGAAGAAGCAACAGCGGAATTGGTGCACCGCTTGGGGCTGGACGGCATTGAAAACCTTATTTACGGCGATGAACCGTCATCCAATCTTTTCACATCGCTCACGGTGGGGGCGCATCTGCGCTTTTGGCCGAGGTGGATGGATTTTTACCTGGGAAATACAAAGCGCTATAAAAAACAGTTCCCTGATGAAAAAGCCCTTACCGCTTACTATGGTGCCTCCGACACGGACGGCTGGCTTGAAGAAATACGGAAAAATATCCGCGCGGCGCTGGCGGAAAAGCCGGAGTACCTCGTATGGCATGTGGCGGACTGTACTCTGGAAGAAGCATGGACACGGCAGTTTTATTACACTTCGAAAGACGTTCTTCGGGAAACGGCGGCTATTTACAATGCCGTTTCCGAAGAAGTGCCTGAAACGGTGGAAGTCCTTTTCGAAAATATTTTCTGGCCGGGGCTGTGCCGCCTTCTGCCTTCTGAAATAGACTATTTCTTTTCCCTTTTGAAAGGGTCAAATGTAGGACTTGTCTTAGACACGGGCCATTTCATGAATACCAATCCGGATCTGGAAACTGAAGCGGACGGCGCGGAGTATATCTGTGCCATGGCGGAAAAACTGGGGAGCATGAAAAAACTGTTCCGCGGGATGCACCTGTCCTGTTCCCTGTCCGGGAAGTACCAGAAATCCTGTGCCGCCGTGCCGCCGGAGAACATGGACGGAGAAACCGTCATGATGCATATTACCTCTATCGACCAGCACCGTCCTTTCACCACGGACGCGGCGCGGAAAATCGTGGAATGCATAGAACCTGCGTACCTCACGCACGAGCTTTTTGGCGATTATGGGGAAATTTCCGAAGAAAAACTGAAAATTCAGCTGGCCGCCATCGGAGCATATGGAAGCGGCGGGAAATCCGTTTTTTTATGCGGGTAAAGGAGTCATGATGAAGAAATGCATCTGCCTCTTATGGCTGCTCATGGCCGTATGTTTTTGCAGTCCGGCAGGCGCGGAAACAGGCCTTTACTTTTTATCCTGGGATATGGATGGGGACGCAGTCTGTTATGCGCTGGAAGTCACTACGGAGGACGGAGAAGTTCTCTATGCCGATGATTCCGTCTGGCAGAATGAAGTCATATTTCCGGCGGATATCCCCTCGGAGGCGGAAGAGAAAATTTTCTGGCGTGTGCGGCCTTTCGATTTATACGGCGGGCCTCTCCATGGCTGGACCGAAAGAGAGCCTTTTGATGCGGCCGGCAGTTTTCTGGAACGGGAAGCGCCTCTTCTCCGTCCGGATAATCACGAGGACCGGCGGATGAAACTGCTCTACCCCGTTTATTCCTATGTGGGGCTTCCCGGCGCAAAATCATATGAGGTGGAAGTGACGGACAGCGAGCCTGAAAATCCTGACGGTACGGAACCGTCCATGTACCGTGTGTGGTCGAAGGTATCGGAAATCATGGAGCTTTATGACGACTTTCCCCGCACAGGCGTGTACTGGTGGCGTGTGCGGTGCCTTGATGAAGACGGGAATGCCCTCGGCGTGTGGAGTGAGGCGCGGAGAATGGAAATGCCTGTTGACGGATGGGAAACGGGGCTCTTCGGCGACAGCATCAGCCACGGCGGAGGACGGATGTCTTTTTCGCCGTCTGATGCGCTGTACAATCTGGGCTTTTATCTTGACGAGTCGGCGGTGAACCTGGCACAGAGCGGCGACACGAGCCGGCGGATGGCGGAACGGTTCGAGGCGGATGTGCTTCCTTTCCGCTTAAGATATCTCCTCATCATGGGCGGTACGAACAGTCTCCGCGGAGGAGAAGACCCGGAGGAAGTCATCGGTGATCTGCGATATATCGGCGACAAGTGCAGGGAAAATGGGATCAAGCCGATTTATCTCACTTTGGCACCAATCAATCCTGACAATATTAAACGTTATTTCGATGAAGACACGGCACCCGATTGGAAAGAGCGCTTTTCTACGGTGAATGAATGGATACGCACGCAGGATCATATCGATACGGCAGTGCTCTTTGCGGATATGGATGTATTATCACCGGAGTACGGCGCAGACGGTATCCACATCGACTGGAAAGGGAAATTCCTGATGGGGCAGCTTATTAATAGGGAACTGCCGAAATTTAAGGAATAAGGTATCGGCGGATGGCGGAACTTAAGACAAATCAAAAACGCAGACGGTCACAAGTACACTGTCTGCGTTTTCTGTTTCCTGATATTGAGCTTTCAGAACAGCCGTGATTTCAGCTTCATGGCTGTCCATTTGGCAAGAGCGTCTTTTGCTTCCTGCGGCGCGGTATCCACAAGGCGCACCCGCGCTTTCAGCCGATCCTCCATGGTGACGCTTTTGTCGATGTACGGCTCAAAAGTTTTATACAGATTCATTTTTGTGATTTCTTCATTGATGTCCATAGGGCCTCCTTATTTCTTGTCATTGGAAAGATGAAGTCTGTCAAAGATCAGGAATGAGAGGGAGAGGATCATGGCAACGATGGTGGCAAGTCCCATGCCTTTCAGCTGGACAGGCCCCAGTGTGACGGTTGCGCCCGATAGTCCGGAAATCATGGTGACGGCGGTGAGAATCAGGTTTCTTGATTTCGTGTAGTCCACTTTCTTTTCGATGAGCATGCGGATCCCTGAGGATGCGATGAAACCGAAGAGGAGAATGCACACGCCGCCCATAACGGGAGTGGGGATGGCATGGATGACAGCGGCCACTTTGCCGATGAAGGAAAAGATGATGGCGAAGACTGCCGCGCCGCCGATGACCCAGGTGCTGTATACGCCTGTCATAGCCATGACGCCCATATTTTCACCGTAAGTGGTATTTGGCGTGGAACCGGCAAAACCGGAAATCATATTTGACAAACCGTCGGCAAAGAGGGAGCGGTGAAGCCCCGGATCTTTGATGAGGTCGCGGCCGACGATATCGCTGGTGACGAAGAGGTGTCCCAGATGTTCGGCGAAGACCACGAAAAGGGCGGGTATGATCATCATGACGGCGCTGAAATTAAAGCGGGGCGAATAAAAGGTCGGGACGGCAAACCATTCTTTCGCGGCCACATTGGAAAAATCGACAACGCCCATGATGATGGAAAGGATATATCCCGCGATGACGCCGATAAGAATCGGAATAATGGAAATAAATCCGCGGCCCAGTACGGTGGCGAGAATGGTGACGATGAGGGTAAACATGGAAATCATGACAGCCATGGCATTTGTCATACCCTGTGCTTCTCCGGAGAAGCCCGACATGCTCATGGCGAGGGGGGCAAGCTCCAGTCCGATAATGGCGACGATGGCGCCCATGGCGGCAGGGGGGAACAGCACATCAATCCATGACGTTCCTATTTTCTTTACAAGAAGCGCGAGAATCATGAAAGACAGGCCGAAGCAGATGAATCCGCTTTGCGCATCGGCGTAAGTCATGCCTGCTGTGGCGGTGACTGCAAGGACCGGGGAGATGAAAGCGAAACTGGAACCGAGATAGGCGGGCAGTTTCCATTTGCAGATGAACAGGTAGAGCAGCGTGCCCACGCCGTTCATGAAAAGACAGGTCGCCGGATCCACATGCAGGAGGAACGGCACGAGCACCGTCGAGCCGAACATGGCGAACAGGTGCTGCAGGCTGAGAGGTATAGTCGGCAGCAAAGGCAGTCTTTCTTCCACTTCGATAATTCTTTTTTCCATAAAACCCTCCATAAAAACCTTCACCCGCGAAAAAAGGAAGACCGCGTCCCAAACAGCGATCCTCCCTTCTTTAAAGACAATAAACTTATCTCAAATATTTTATACTTTCATACCTGTAAAAGCAAGAGTAAAGCAATATTTTCTGTAATTCCGTATAAAAACTATTTATAAAGAATGCATCCGAAAAAGTTATGCCCCGCTTTCATAACTTCGGATTTTTCGGCCTGAAAAACGCAAAATTTTCCCTTTAAATTCCAGAAAAGAATTTTAAAAATAATAAAAACAAAGAGTAAGAAGAAAAGAGAATAACATAGATAACTCTTAATTATTTTATTCCAAACAATTTTTCATGCTATGATTTTTTGGAAAATTAAATTTTACGGAAACAATATGGAGATGAAAACGTATTACCAAACAGGCATGATTCAGAACAGGAGGGCACAATGGCATTGATTTCACTCGGCTCGCTGGCAGCGGCTATTTTCCTTGGATTTTTCAGAAAAATGAATACGGGGCTTGTCTGTATCGGCTTTGCGCTGCTTCTGGGGAAACTGGCCGGCATTCCGGACAAGGAAATCATCGGCGGATTCAACTATTCCCTTTTCCTCATGCTTCTCGGCGTTACTTACCTGTTCGGACTGGCGGAATGGAACGGGACACTGAAACTTCTTACAAAGAAGATCACCGTTCTGGCAGGGAAACGGACATATCTCATCCCTGTCGTCATGTACCTTTTCGCCACAGTACTGTCCGCGCTGGGGCCGGGTACGATTCCCACCACCGCGATTATGATGGTTTTCGGAATGACACTGGCCGTGGAAATGAAGATCAATCCTGCCATGCTGGCGGCAATCATATTCCTCGGTGCGGCCGGCGGAGGTATGTCGCCTCTTGCAGCGACGGGGATCATCGGACTCAACCTGTGCGAAGAATTCGGACTGACCGGTATCGAAGCGCCTCTGCTGGTGAACGGCGTATTTTCATCCACCGTGTATGCCGCTGTCGTTTACATCGCTTTCGGCGGGTATAAACTGAAATCGGAGAAAGCGCTGAAGTTTTCCGACACCGCTTCCTTTAACAGAGCACAGATCATCACGCTCCTCGGCATCTGCGCAATGGTAGGTATGGTAATGATTTTCAAAGTGAATGTGGGACTGGCCAGTTTTACCGCGGCAATGGCACTTTCCTTCTTCCGCGTGTCCGATGAAGGAGAGGCGCTGAAACGGATTCCCTGGGGGACGCTCCTCCTGATCTGCGGCGTAGGGGTACTGATGAATGTGATTATCGTCCTCGGCGGTATCCATCTTCTTTCCGTTTCCCTTGCGTCCATCATGAATGCTGCCACGGCTACTGCCATCCTCGGTGTCACCGCAGGCGTCATGTCATGGTTCTCTTCCACGTCGGGCGTAGTGATGCCCACACTTATTCCCACAGTGCCCCATATTATTCACCAGATGAGCATATCCGTGAATCCGGTGGAATGGGTCACCGCGATTTCCATGGTGTCCAATACGGCAGGGATCAGCCCCCTCTCTACCGGCGGCGCGCTGGCCCTTGCAGCATATTCCTCAGAAGCAGGCGCTGCGGCAGGAGAAATGGATCGTCTCTTTGTGAAAATGTTCGGTATTTCCGCAATCGGTGTCGTTACCCTTTCCACGCTGGCATACTTCGGTTTCTACCGCTGGCTTCTGTAAGAAAATATATTTCCTGCGCTGCTTTTCAAGGCGGCGTTTTTTATTGGGATGAGCTGTCTTCTGCGGTTTTCGTTATTCAGCGGAAAGGGAAAGCGGCACAGGATGAAAGATCTTTTTTCATACAAAAAGACCCTGCTGAAACAGGGCCTTTCCCTTTTACATCAGAAGCGGAGCTGCATGCCTACTTCGTAATTTCTTCCCGGAGCGGAGTACCATGCGCCGTTCGGGTCATAGCTCGTGCCTACATCCGTGTAAAACTGGTCGAATATATTATTCAGGCGGCCGTAAACAGAGATGGTATCATTCACGCGGTAATTCGCTGCGAGATCCCATACCCAGAAATTCGCATAATCTTTCATAATCGGTTTGGATTTGGAACCGTATCTGTCCATAATGCCTCTGCCGGTGAGGGAAGCGTCCAGTTTTTCGGAATCATAGTTCACGTGGATATCAATCGTACCCTTTGGCAGGCTTCCGTTGTTGTTGGTGTTTTCTGTTGCACTCAGCGCGTTGATGTGGAGGTATGTATACCCGATGCCCGCGCTCCAGTACTTATTAAGTTTTTTATCCAGAGTGACACTGAAGCCCATGGAATTCATATTTCCCGTGTTGGCATATTTGGAAGCGGCAAAATCATAAATAATTCTGTTTTTTGCGTGCTGGCGGAAAATATTGAATGTACCCGATAGGGTATCGTCAAATTCATGGTTCACGCCGAATTCAAAGGTGTACCCTTCTTCCGGATCGAGATTCTTGTTTCCGTAATAAGCCGCGTTCAGCTGGTACAGATTCGGCGCAACAAAGAATTCCTTGTAGTTGAAATAGAAATTTGTTTTCTCGTTCTTCTTGAAACCGAGAGAAAGGCTGGGGGACAGATGGCCGCCGAAGTTGGAGTGGTGGTCATAGCGGAGCCCCGGTGTAATATTCCAGTTTTCCGTCAGGTCGATTTTATCCTGCAGATAGAATGCTGCATTGGAAGCGTGGGCGCCTTCGGAAGCGTCATTTTTATACTTTGTGATTTTATCTTTGTACCAGTCAAAGCCTCCGATAATGGTCTGATTATCCGCGGTATAGGTGAGCTGATCGGAAATGCCGGATGTCCGCATGCCCATATCCCAGTTGAAAGGCCAGCTGGCGCCATTCAGGTTGTAGTTGTCGTTAAAATTGGTACGATGGCGGTATACATTAAATTGGTTGGAGAGTCTGCTGCTGATTTTCGCGGTATATTGAAGGCTGATGGCATCATTATCTTTTGTGCCGTAGTCGTCGTGGGTATCATTGGAGCCGTTGTCGGGACGGATATAATCGGATTTATATTTTGAGTAATTGAAAACGATATCAGATCCTTCTCCCAAGTCATAGCCCAGTTTTACATCTATATGTTTCGCGTTCAGGTGGCTGATGACTTTCCTGCCCCAGCCGTCTTTATAGGCGCCCTGAAGATGTTTGCCGGCGTCAATGGTCCAGAAGATATTTCCCGCCTTGCCTTCGTTATAGATGGTGTATTTTTCCGTAGAGTTGTTGCCGAAACCTGCGCCGATGATGGTATGGACTTCATCGGTTTTCGGTTTCTTCGTGATGATATTGATAACGCCACCCTGCGCATCAGAACCGTAAAGCGTGGAGGCGGAACCTTTCAAAACTTCGATACGTTCAATGGACGCCATATCAGTAAGTGTGCCGAGATTGACTGCCGAACCGGAAACGCCGTTTGTATTTCTCCTCATACCGTCTACGAGGATAACTACATTAGAAGAACCGTTGATAAAAACTTTGTTGGAAGAATAATTCTGTCCGCTGGCAGAATAATTGCCGAGAACTACGCCGGGGACTGCACGAAGCGCTTCCGATACATCATTGAAATGTTTCTGCGCAATCTGCTTGCTTGTGACAACAGAGACAGACGCGTTTGTGTCAATCTGTTTTTCTTCCGTCCTGGCTGCGGTAACAACCACCTGATCAAGTGTGTACACAGGCGTATCGGCAGCGCTTACAGAAAGAATGCCGCCGAAGGCAGCTGCTGACAGAGAAGCTAAAAGCAATCTTTTTTTCATAGAATCCTCCTTTGATTCCTGTTCCGGGATAAATGGATGTCATAAGCGGATATTATGGCAGCCCCTGATAAAGGCAGTCCGTTCCGCTTTTCTCGCAGGCAGAAAAGTGTGTTTAGAGCCTTTACCGTAAAAACTCATAATTATTATAGTAAAGCAAGTATAAATTATCAATTTCTAAGATTAAAATCTATGCATTTTAAATGACTTAGGTAAAAAAGAGAAAATTTATGTAACCAATCATGCCGAAAACGCATTTACACGCTCAAAAATGATTTAAATGCATTAATGGATATCCGTTTAGAAAACAGCTGTACAAAAGGAAAAAGGGAGACTATAATGAAGGAAATCGATAAATATGAATTTACTTGTATATAGAAAGCGTGATTATTTTGGAACTTATGGGGCTTCCTGTATTTATAAAAATGGGTCTCTTCATGGCAGCCGTCTTCATATCGAATATCGTACAGGCACTCACCGGATTTGCCGGTGTCATGCTCTCTATTCCGCCGACAATCCTGCTTTACGGGCCGGACATGGCCAAAGCGGTCATCAATGTGATCTGCTGGCTGGTCTGCGTATACCTTATGGTTAAAAACAGAGAGTACATCAATAAAAAAGAAATGGGACGCATCATTCTCTTCATGCTTATCGGCATGGCGGCCGGTATTTATCTCTACAATATTGTGGACGCCCGCATTCTTGTGCCTGTGTACGGACTTCTCATTGTCGGCGTGGCGCTCAAAAATCTTCTCCTAAAACCGTCCGGTGCATCCCTTCCTGTCTGGGTTGCCATTCCTGTCCTTCTCGGCGCGGGCATCATCCACGGCATGTTTGCTTCCGGCGGCGCGCTCCTGGTCGTTTACCTGGCATCGGCCTTCCGGGATAAAAATTCCTTCCGTGCCAATGTGGCTTCCATCTGGACCGTGCTGAACCTTGTCCTCATGTTCACAGACTATGAAAAGGGGTTGTACAATACGGAATTTTTTGAACTTCTGGGCATCGGCGTGATTCCTCTCGTCATTGCAGTCTATCTGGGAAATAAAATCCACAGCATGATTAACCAGCAGATGTTCAACCGCCTGACCTACGGGCTCCTCCTGGCGGCAGGTTCCATGATCTTTGTGTAAAAAGCGGTATTGACGGTAAGGCGTCATCAGAATAATAGATTCTTCACTCTGTGTCATATTGCTGCTTCCCGTCTTTCCCACAAGGCATTCTTGTCTCCGCTCAGAATGACGATTGGAGGGAAGGGCGTCATAATGAGGGAAACGTTAATCGTCATACTAAGCGGATATGAAGGATCTGCCCCCATGGTAGGGAATCAGTAAGGCGTCATTCAAAGCGACAACAAAGGATTTGTTACAGTGTTAAGGAAAGGGATTCTAACGGGAAGAATAGGGATTGGGTAAGCCTCCTTGTTTATAAGGAGGTGGCCGGCGAAGCCGGACGGAGGATACTGGCTTGGGGGAGTGACACGAAAGGTTAGAATGGATGCGTGTACTTGTTCATAAGAAGGCAAGTGAACCATTTTTAAAGGAGCGGAGTGACGCGTAAAAATGAGTGAAACAACTTGCTCCGGCGGCTATGGATGTCTGTGCGGGGACAGTTTTCAAATAACGAATCAGCGGTGCGTAATAAAATAAGCAGAAGGAGATTAAAATTATGTTTCCCCCTTTATTTACCCCGCTTTTTTGGCTATAATAGTAAAAATCTATAACCGCTTTTATATTTCTTTGCCGAAGGAGGACATGATGGCAACTTATATCAATGAACCGTCACATACTTTTAATGAATATCTTCTGATTCCCGGATATTCTTCATGTGAATGTATTCCGGCGAATGTTTCTCTTAAGACGCCGCTGGTGAAGTTCAAAAAAGGAGAGGAGCCCGCTATTGAGCTGGCGATTCCCATGGTGTCCGCCATCATGCAGGCGGTTTCCGGTGAAAGGCTGGCGGTAGAATTGGCGCGTAACGGCGGTGTTTCTTTTATTTACGGCTCGCAGACGCCGGAGGACGAAGCGGCAATGGTGTCTCGTGTAAAGGCAAAGAAGGCAGGTTTTGTATTCAGCGATTCCAATCTGGCTCCTGTGAATACGCTGGCGGATATCCTTGCGCTGAAGGAAAAGACGGGGCATTCCACTGTGGCGATTACGGAGGACGGTACGCCGAATGGGAAATTGGTGGGGATCGTATCGAGCCGTGATTACCGTGTGAGCCGTATGGATCGCAGCGAGAAGATTGCTGATTTTATGACGCCTCTTGAAAAGCTGGTCACTGCCAGGTTCGGCATCACGCTTTCTGAAGCCAATGATATTATCTGGGATAATAAGATTAATTCCCTTCCCGTTCTTTATGAAGACGGCCGCCTTTACGGTTTTGTTTTCCGCAAAGATTATGACTCTCATCGTGAAAATCCTGATGAAATGCTGGATGCAGAAAAGCGTTTTGTCGTGGGCGCCGGTATCAATTCCCGCGACTATGAGCAGCGTGTGCCGCTTCTTGTCAATGCAGGGGCAGATGTGCTCTGTATTGATTCTTCGGAAGGGTTTTCCGAATGGCAGAGGATGACCATTCAATGGATTCGCGAAAAGTACGGCGATAGTGTGAAGGTCGGTGCGGGCAATGTGGTGGATCGTGAAGGTTTTCTGTTTCTTGCGGAGGCAGGCGCCGATTTCGTAAAGGTCGGCATCGGCGGCGGGTCCATCTGCATTACCCGGGAAACGAAGGGGATTGGCCGCGGACAGGCGACATCTTTGATTGAAGTCTGCCAGGCAAGGGATGAATACTATGAACGGACGGGTGTGTATGTGCCGGTCTGCTCTGACGGCGGCATCGTCTATGATCATCACATCACGCTGGCGCTGGCGATGGGAGCTGATTTTGTCATGCTGGGCCGTTATTTTGCCCGCTTCGATGAGTCTCCTACGCAGAAGCGTACAGTGGGCGGCACTGTGGTGAAGGAATACTGGGGGGAAGGTTCAAACCGTGCGCGTAACTGGGCCAGATATGATTTGGGCGGGGACAAAAAACTCCAGTTTGAGGAAGGCGTGGATTCTTATGTTCCTTATGCAGGATCGCTTAAGGAAAATGTGGCTAAAACCTGCAGCAAGGTGAGGGCTACGATGTGCAACTGCGGCGCGCTCACGATTGCCGAACTCCAGAAGAAAGCGAAGCTTACGCTGGTTTCCGCGACTTCCATCGTGGAGGGCGGCGCTCATGATGTCATCCGCAAGGAAAAAGAAAGCAATAACGGTTAAGGGCGGTCTTGGAACCGTACCGTTCTTATACGGGAAATGGTGTACAAAAGGTTCTATACTTAACATTCAATCAATAAAAGTGTTTTAGTATTTCCCTTGACAGTGAAAATATTTCATCATATAATTGACATCACAAACAAAAACCAAGGACTGTGAACGGGAAACGTATCTGACAGGTTCGTCATAGAGAGTCGGGAGTGGTGGGAACCGATACGAAAGCAGGTGCCTGCTCGCCCGGGAGTTCCGAGGATGAATGAAGTAATCATCGGCGTTACCCGCGTTAAGGGAATACAGGCAATGATCGGGACAGGGAATATGGCGGTCCATGGTATAGAGAGCCGGCGGAGGGTGCAAGCCGGTACATTCCGTTATTTTTTATCACCTGAGAGCTCCGTTTTTGAAATAAGTAAAAAATGGCGTTTATCCACGTTACGGATGAAGGATTAAGAGTATAATGTAGGGTGGTACCGCGATTGTTCGCCCCTATCTTCAGCAATGAAGGTGGGGGCTTTTCTGTTATCGGGAGACGCTGCCTCTTTTCCTTTAAAAGTGATAAATACAGGGTGGTACCGCGGAGATTTCCGCCCCTGCTGCATCGGTGTCTTGCCGTGCGGCAGGGGCGGTTTTTAATCCTTTTATGTATGGTTTTTGTAAAGTTTTGCCTGAGGTTTGGGCAAGGAAATATTTCTCAAGAAGGGGGAAAGTCATCGTGTTTTTTCAACAGCTTGTCAACGGTCTGACGCTGGGAAGCGCTTATGCGGTTATTGCTATCGGATATACTCTGGTCTTCGGGGTATTGAATATCGTGAATATGGCGCATGGCGGAATTTTCATGATAGGCGCTTATATCGGCCTGCTTCTGGTAACGGAAGCGGGAATGAATATTTTCCCTGCATTGGCCGGCGCCATGATCGGGGGCGCGGTTCTGGGGTACGGGCTGGAGCTGCTGGCGCTTCGTCCGCTTCGTAAGCATAAGGCGACGCATCTGGCGCCGCTTATCAGTACGATCGGCGTATCCACATTTCTTGAAAGTGTGGCGCTTATGGTCTGGGGGCCGCAGACCCGTTCGTTCCCGTCTGCGTTCGGCAATGAACTGATGGATATGGGAGTCTTTAAAATTTCCGGTATCCAGATTATCAGCTTGGGGACGGCAGTGGTGCTCATGGTTCTTCTCACAGTCATGCTGAACCGGACGAAGGTGGGCAAGGCGATCCGGGCGACTTCGGAAAATGCGGAGACGGCCGGTCTTCTTGGAATCAATACGGGCCGTATCATTACGTTGACGGTGATGCTGGCTTCTGCCCTCGGTGCAGCGGCAGGCGTACTGATCGGACTTTCTTTCAATGCGATTGAACCGACGATGGGGACATCAATGGGGCTGAAAGGGCTGGCGGTGCTCATCATGGGCGGTCTCGGCAATGTGGAAGGCGCCATGGCAGGCGGTTTCATTCTCGGCATCGCCGAAGTATTCAGCGTGGCTTACGGTACTTCTTCTTATCGTGACGCGGTGGCCTTCGGCCTTATCATTTTGATTCTGTTCATTCGTCCGGAAGGACTTTTTGCGAAAGCGGGGAAGGGAGGAAGGCCGTAATGGAAGATTTGCTGAATGGATATTTTCTGCAGGTTCTCACCTTTGTCTGCATCAATATTATTCTTGCCATGACGATTTACATGACGCTCTGCACGGGCATCCTTTCTTTGGGGAATGCCGGGCTGATGAGTTTCGGTGCGTATACGTCCGCCATTCTGACAGCGCAGTACCACGTACCTATGCCCGTAGGGATTTTCCTTGGCGGTGTCATGGCGGTTCTTGTGGCTCTGGTTATCGGACTGCCGACGATCCGTCTCCGCGGGCTGTATCTGGCGATTGCCACGCTGGGGTTCGGTGAAGTGGTCCGAGTCATCGCCTTGAATCTGGAAATCACTCACGGCGCACTCGGCTATTCGGGGATTCCTTCCATGGGAAGTGTCCTTTCCGATTATGCAAGCGACTGGGGGCTCCTGGATGCTTTGGAAATAGATTCACAGACGGGCGGACAGCTTCTTGTGTGTCTGGTGCTGCTGGTTTTGGCGGTGCTGATTATTTCCTTCTGGTACCGGCTGGAACATTCCCGCATCGGCCGCGCCATGGCAGCTGTGAAGGCCGATGAGTACGCTGCTTCTCTGTCGGGAATCAATGTAGTGTATTACAAAATGATGGGATTTCTCTTCAGCGCGTTTTTTGCAGGGGTGGCGGGTGCTCTGTATGCTCATGTCACATTTTTCATCAGCCCGACGGATTTCTCATGGCATCGTGTAGTGGATATGCTTCTTTATACGGTTTTCGGCGGCAGCAATGTCATGTGGGGTCCTGTCCTCGGTGCGGCGGTGCTTACCATCGTCCCTGAGTCGCTCCGTTCCCTGGCTGAATACAGGGATATCATCTACGGCGTAATGCTTGTGGCACTCATGGCTTTCCGCCCGGACGGCATTCTTTCTTACGACGCGGTGAAGTGGATTGGCTCGCTTTTCGGTAAGAAGAACGTTTCCGTGGAAGGAGGGGAGGAGTGATGCTTCTTGAAATGCAGAATGTGGTGAAGCGTTTCGGCGGCCTTACGGCGGTATCGAATATATCCTTTCATGTAGAGGAAGGCGAAATATTCGGTGTCATAGGACCGAACGGCGCCGGTAAAACAACGATTTTCAACCTGATCACAGGTGTATATCCGGTTTCTGAAGGGAATATCCTTTTCGACGGGCAGCCGATCAGCGGGAAGAAACCCTATCAGATTATCAATGGGGGAATTGCCCGCACGTTCCAGAATATCCGCCTTTTTACGGGGATGACGGTACTGGAGAATATCCTTGTCGGGCAGCATGACCATTTAAAATCAGGCTTCTTTGCCAGTGTCCTCCACACAAGTGTACAGAAGAAAGAAGAAAAAGAAGCGCGAGAGGAAGCGATGGAATTGCTCCGCTTTGTAGGACTGGAACAGGATGCGGATCGTCTTGCTACGGAACTGCCCTACGGCAAGCAGAGAAAGCTGGAAATCGCGCGTGCTCTTGCTGCCCGGCCGAAACTTATCCTGCTGGATGAACCGGCAGCGGGTATGAATGACAGTGAAACAGCAGCGCTTACGGAACTCATCCGTGGAATTCGTGAAACCTATAAAACCACCATTATTTTGATTGAGCATGATATGCACCTTGTGATGACTCTCTGCGACCGCCTGATTGTTGTCAACTTCGGAGAAAAACTGGCGGAAGGCACTCCCGAAGAAGTACAGAATAATCCTGCCGTTATTGAGGCTTATCTCGGAAAGGAGGATGAATGATGCTGCTTACGCTTAAGAATATTGTCGCCGGCTATGGAAATATCACGGCGCTGAAAGGCATCAGCCTCTCTGTTCCTGAAGGGAAAATCGTGACCCTTATCGGAGCGAACGGCGCGGGAAAGTCCACCACGATGAAAACCATCATGGGGCTCATGAAACCCTCGGAAGGGGAGATCCGTTTCAAAGATAAATCCATCACGGGACAAAAGTCGTTCCATATCGTAAATGCCGGTGTAGTCCTTGTGCCGGAAGGGCGGCAGATCCTTCAGAACATGACCGTTCGTGAAAATCTGGAACTCGGTGCATACCAGAGAAAGGACAAGGCAGAAATCAGGGAAGATATGGTGAAAGTGTTCCAGCGTTTTCCCCGGCTGCTGGAAAGGGAAAACCAATTTGGCGGCACCCTTTCCGGTGGAGAACAGCAGATGCTCGCCATTGCCCGTGCCATGATGGCAAGACCGCAGCTCATGCTTCTTGATGAACCATCCATGGGGCTGGCGCCCCTTGTCGTCCAGCAGATTTTTGATGTCATCAAGGATATCAATAAAATGGGGACAACGGTTCTTCTTGTAGAACAGAATGCACGAAAAGCGCTGCAGATTGCCGACTATGCTTATGTCATGGAAACGGGAAAAATCGTTATGGAAGGACCGGCTGCGGAAGTGGCGGGGAACCCCGACGTCATGGCGGCCTATCTCGGCGGGAAAAAGAAATAATTTCCAATATCGGATAAACTGACAGCGGATGGCGGCTCATGTTTTTGATTTCTCTCTGCTGTCCGGCGCATCCGGTCGGAAGTGCCTGGCAGGGGAATGAATGGAATGTAAAAAGCTTCTCGCAGAACATGGAGTATATCCTGAATGTGAGAAGCTTTTTTGCGCTTTTATGCAAAGGGGTCTTGGTCAAGTATATTTTGCGGTTTCCTCACCACGGTAATAGATCCTTCGCTGGCGTTATAGATGATACTTTATCGTCTTATACGGGGATCATGGAGTCGGCCGTCAGAAGAAGCTGCTGGCGCACGCAGTGCGATTGAGGATACTCGCTTGTCGTAATGATTTAAATCGTAAAAGAATAGTTAGCTTGTAGCTGACAGCTCACAGCTGATGGCTTTTATCTTCATACCGCCTCCCTCACCACGGTAATAGATCCTTCACATTCGTTCAGGATAATAACGCTTAACGGACAGCGCTCATATCCTCTATTCTCCAGCTTATGGCTGACGGCTCACAGCTAATGGCTTCTGTCTTCATAATCCTAATTTTTCATTGATAATGACGACCTCCATGTCCATGTTCCTCATCTTCTTGTAGTAGATTACAAGAGCGTTGCAGATCCGATCAGGCGCGCTGCAGTCACAGCATTTTTTGTAATTGAAGAAGGAACAGCCGTTTTTATAGTGATGCCGCTCTACGTTCTTTGGGGCGGCTACATTTCTTGCCCTGAAAATGGCGTTGTCCAAAGTAGGACAGATTTTATTCACACCGATAACAAAATACACTTTTCTGTGTCCGAAGAGGGAGCCTGAAATCCGGTTTCCCGTACCATCGATATTTACCAGTTCGCCCGTTTCCGCTGCAGCGTTGGCGGATGTGAGGAAGACATCGGTCATGAGGCATTTCCTTGCCATGGAAAGAAATTGTTCCATCCGTTCTTTCGATGTGTAATCTTTGTTTTCAATATGCTGCACGTCATAAACTTCGTTATTCTCTGAAAGCCGTTCGTACATTTTCATGCTCTCCAGTGTCATGGAGTCGCCCATCCCCACGGTTTTACCGTGTATTTCCTGTGATAAATATGCGGCCGCTTCTTCTGCCGTTTCGAAAATGGTGCAGTCGAATCGGTTTCTTTTAAAAGCCCGGCAAATTTTATCCAGATCCATGGTTCCTCCTATGCATTTCCTGTTTACATTAAATCCTTTTTCATTTCATTATAAGAAATATAAAGATCGAACTCAATATGCGTAAGGGCAGACAAGGGAATGAGTCTGCATCTGCAGGGAATTTTCTGCTTGTACACAGATAAAAAATATTTTATGGATTAAGTAAGGCTAAAATATAATTTAGCATACATATAGGGGTATATATGCTATGGGCAAATGATATGTATCGGATAGGCTGTAAGCTGCAGGTTCGGCAAACATTTATGGATTTTTATTGCAATGTTAATATATTGTGATATAATGTGTATATTAAAAAGTGTGTAAAGTATCAATGTCGCTTTGGGGAGCAAATCAGGGGTACAGCTTAAAGAAAAATATCAGGGTATTTGAATTACCTTGTTTTGGCATGGATTAATGATTCCCCGATTCATGCTTTTATTTTGCCAACGTGGAGATGATAGGTGTGACAAACAAACAAATTGCTATGCGTCTTGGGCAGATGATTCTTGTTCTTTTAGGGATCAGCTTTATTACGTTTTGCCTGGTCATGCTCGCACCGGGGGATGTGGTGCGGCAGATGATTGCCGGTAATGAAGATATCGTGGTCAGCCAGGCGGAGATGGATGCGCTCCGGCATGAACTGGGGCTTGATCAACCGTTCTTTATGCAGTACCTGAGCTGGCTCGGACGTGTGCTTCAGGGGAATTTCGGATTTTCCTTTATGATGAAGAAACCCGTACTGGATGCGGTTATGGAAGCTTTGCCCGCTACGGTTATTCTTGCGTTTGCTTCTTCCGTTTTTATGCTTTTGTTTGCTATTCCACTGGGGATATATACGGCAGTTAAGCAGAATACCTGGTTTGATTACATTATCCGCGGGTTTACTTTTGCGGGGGTATCTGTGCCTAACTTTTGGATGGGGCTTATGCTTCTGTGGATTTTTGCGTTAAAGCTTAATTTGTTTCCTATCGTCGGCGGTGATGTTTCTGTGGAAAATCTGATTCTTCCCATGGTGACGCTCGGCGTGGTTATGGCTTCGAAGTATACAAGGCAGGTTCGTGCGACTGTGCTGGAAGAACTGCGGCAGGATTATGTTATGGGAGCGCGGGCAAGGGGGTTTTCCGAATCTCACATTTTATGGAAAGAAGTTCTTCCCAATGCGCTTTTGCCTCTGATAACGCTTTTAGGGCTTGCTTTCGGCTCTCTTCTGGGCGGCGCGGCTGTTGTTGAAATCGTGTTTTCCTGGCCCGGACTTGGTTATACGGTGGTTCAGGCAATTATTTATCGAGACTTTCAGACAATACAGGCGATTGTTCTTTGGATTGCCTTTATGTATATGGCGATCAATTTGATTGTAGATCTTTCGTATAATCGTCTTGACCCCAGATTGAGAAAGGCAGGCAGATAATTTATGGAAAATATCATTAAAGGGTTTAAGGAAAATAAAGCATTCCGTATTACATCTCTGCTGGTGTTTCTCCTGATACTGATTACTGTGCTGGCCCCGGTGATATCTCCCTATAATCCGCTGGAAGCGGTCATGCGGGATGCTAACGCGGCTCCATCTGCAGCGCATCTTTTTGGAACGGATAAGCTGGGACGCGATGTGCTGTCCCGTATCCTTTACGGAGCCAGCTATTCCCTGACGAGCGTACTTTTCCTAGTATTCCTTATTTTTGTGGTAGGTACATTCCTGGGGGTCATTGCCGGATATTTTGGCGGTATTGTGGATACGGTCATCATGCGGTTTGCGGATATGATGATTTCTTTCCCCGGCGTTATTCTTGCCATCGCTATTGCCGGTATTCTGGGAGGCAGTCTTGTGAATGCCATGATTGCCATGCTTTGTGTGACATGGACGAAGTATGCCCGCCTTTCAAGAAGTATGGTCCTGAAAATTAAGAAGCGTGATTTCGTCGATGCTGCTATTGTAAGCGGAGGCTCTGCGCCGCACATTCTTTGGACGCACATTTTGCCCAACATTCTGCCTCTGATGGTTATCACGGCCGCTTCTGATATCGGCGCCATGATGATGGAATTGGCGGGATTATCTTTCCTTGGGTTCGGCAGCCAGCCTCCGGCGCCGGAGTGGGGCCTTATGCTGAATGAAGGACGCCAGCAGCTGCAGACCGCTCCATGGCTGATGATTTTCCCGGGGCTTGCTATTTTTATAACCGTTGTCGTTTTCAATCTGTGGGGAGATTCTCTCCGGGATGTCCTGGATCCGCGCCAGGACTGATCAATATGGTTCCTATCAGAAGGGATGGCTCTTGCCGCCGTTCTGCATATGTAACAGGTTTTGCCTAATTTATATTTTGTTTTAAGAAAGGAAGCGTTACACCAATGAAATCTATTTACAAGAAAGGTGCCGTGCTGGCGGCAGCAGCTCTCATGACAGTCGCATTTGCCGGGTGTGGTGGCGGTGATAAGTCTGCATCCAAAGGACCGAAAGACACTTTGACCGTAGGTATCACCAACTTTGCAGATAGCTTGGAACCGACTGATAACTATTTTGGCTGGCAGGTTATGCGTTACGGTATCGGCGAATGTCTTGTCCATTTTGATTCCAAGATGAATGCGGAACCGTGGATTGCTGAAAGCTGGAAGGTATCTGATGATAAGATGTCCTGGACTTTCAAAATCAAAGATATCAAGTTTTCCAACGGTACACCGGTAACCGGCGAAGCGGTCAAAAAATCCATCGAACGTACCTTCGCAAAGTCTCCCCGCGCAAAAGCCATGTTTGAACTGGATCATATCACTGCCGACGGACAGAATGTCACTATTTATACGAAAAAACCGATTGCTACTCTTCCGGGCATGCTGGGGGATCCGCTCTTCATTATCGTTGATGTCGATTCCGACGGAAAAGTAGACTTTGCTAAGCAGGGTCCGATCGGTACCGGCCCATACATGGTTAAATCGTTCTCCAAGGCAAAATGCGAATTGGATGCGAACCCGAATTATTATGCAGCTGTTCCATTTAAACACCTGGTTGTCAATACCATTGATGATCCGAATACCCGTGCCATGGCACTCCAGAAAGGCGAGATTGATGTGGCTGTGAACGTAGCGGCCGGCGATTTGGCTCTGTTCCAGGATAAGAATAAATTTAATATCAGCTCCATTTCTTCTATCCGTGACGTTATTGCCCGTATGACTGTAAAAGAAGGCAGACCGCTTGCGGATAAGAAAGTCCGCCAGGCATTGATCCGTTCACTGGATCGTGAAACTTATGCAAAGGTGCTTTTGAAAGATACCTTTACACCGGGCGGTCCGCAGCTTCCGCCATCTCTGGATTTCGGCTTCGATGAATTGATGAAGGCTTATCCGGATAAATATGATGTGGAAAGCGCTAAGAAACTGCTGGCGGAAGCAGGATGGAAAGATAGTGACGGTGATGGTTTCGTGGATAAGGATGGAAAGAATCTGGAACTGGATTTCGTATTCTATTCCGGCCGTGCGGAACTTCCGCTGTTTGCTGAAGCTACCCAGTCGGATGCAAAGAAAATCGGTATTAAGGTGAACCTGAAAAATGTCGATTACAATGTCATTGACGGCATGGGCAAGCGTGGTGAAGGCGATCTCATCATTTCCAATGTACTCACCGAACAGGCAGGGGATCCGGAAGTATTTATCAATATGTACTGGAAAACAAATGTAAATGACAGCAATCCGCAGAACGGCTCCGGGTACAGCAATCCTGAATATGATGCTTTGTCCGATCAGCTGGCGTCTGAATTTGATCCGGCTAAGCGCAGAGATATCATCATTAAGATGGAAAAGATTCTTCAGGATGATGCCGCTATCCTGGTATTCGGCTATCCGCAGACCAATATGGTAAGCAATAAGGCTGTCCAGAATGCCAATATTTATCCTTGTGACTACTACTGGGTAACCAAGGAAATCACTCCGGCTAAATAATTTCTGTAATGAAATATTGCCTTTTCTCTGCTGTCATACATCGGCGGCGGAGAAGTGGCTTTCCTTCCTCTGAAATGGGGATGGAAATTCGGTACAGACCGCATTCCAGTCATAGCCATGCTGTATTGAATTTCTGTTTCCATTTCAATTGAATTTATTATGAGGAGATATCCCATGCTATTACAGGTAAAAGATTTAGGGATTGCCTATGGAAAAGGTGACCCTGTGGTCCGCCATGTATCTTTCGATTTGGATGCGGGGCAGGTTCTGGCTATCGTAGGAGAGTCAGGTTCAGGGAAAACGACGGTTATCCGTGCTATTCAGCATGTCCTTCCCGGTGGCGGACACATTGCTGAAGGACAGGTTATTCTTGATGGAGAGGATACGCAGAACCAGACCTCGGAGATGCACAGGAGCCTCTGCGGCACAGACGTGTCTATGATTTTCCAGGACAGCGGCGCCATGATGAATCCCATCCATACGATCGGAAGGCAGTATCGGGACTTTCTGGCGGTTCACGGGCTGACTGATGAAAAAGAAGCCCATGATCGGATGATCTCTATGCTGGAAATGGTCAGACTTCCTGATCCGGAACAGGTTTTGAAAAGTTATACCTATGAATTATCCGGCGGCATGCGGCAGCGTGTCGGTATCGCCATGGCCATGTCATTCCATCCGAAACTGCTCCTGGCTGATGAGCCGACATCGGCTCTTGATGTGACGACACAGGCGACCATTGTCAAAGAAATGATGGAAGTGCGTAAAAATATGAACATTGCCATTATCATCGTTACCCACAATATGGGTGTCGCCGCTTACATGGCGGATAATATCATGGTGATGAAAAATGGCGAAGTGGTAGAATACGGGAAAGCGGAAGAAGTTATTTACCATCCGAAAACCGATTATGTAAAAATGCTTCTGGCGGCGGTTCCCAGCTTAGGAGGTAAGACAACAGCATGAAAGGCGGAGAAGAAATACTTCATATAGACAATATCTGTAAAAACTTTGACTTGGGCAGAGGAAAAGTTCTCAAAGCCTGCGACTGTGTGGATATCATTGTGCATAAGGCTGAGACAGTCGGTATCGTAGGGGAATCAGGCTCGGGCAAGTCTACCGTGGCTAAGATGCTGACCCGCTTATACGATATTTCTGCAGGGAAGATTATTTTCCACGGAGAGGATATTACTCGTTTAAAGGGGGAAGAACTCCGGCAGCATCGTAAGAAAATACAAATGGTTTTCCAGGATCCTTCTACTGCGTTCAATCCGAAAATGCGCGTCCGCGATATTATATGCGAACCGCTGAAAAACTTCGGCATGATAAAGAACAGTGAAGTTGATGCGAAAGCAAGGGAAATGCTGCGGCTGGTAGAACTTCCGGAAGAATTTTCCGACCGTTATGCCAATAATATGTCAGGCGGACAGCGGCAGCGTATCGCCATCGCAAGAGCTTTGGTGCTGGAACCGGAAATCATCATTTGTGATGAAGCGACCTCGGCACTGGATATGTCCGTACAGAAAACCGTGATCGAACTCCTTACCCGGCTTCAGCGGGAAAGACAGGTAGCCTATCTTTTTATCTGTCATGATCTTGCCCTTGCCAATACATTCTGTGACAAAATCATAGTCATGCAGAAAGGGAAAGTGGTAGAAACGATTCGCGATCTGACACTGGCAAAAGACCCGTATACGAAAAAACTTCTCGCTTCTATCTTTACCATTGAAGAAGGAAAGAATAAAGTCCTGCCTGATGAACTTTTTGCCTAAATGTTATGGAAATGTGAAAACTGGCTTTATAAAGAGCCGGTTTTTATGTGCGTGAATTGATTTTATGGATGTATTTCCGGAGTGGAATTTGATTGTTTTACAGGTAAATGAATATATTTTTACGAATGGTAAGAGAAATAAAAGGATTTTAAGACAGTGTGATGATAATTACTGAAGGATACATAACGAATTTATTGACAAATTATTATGAATGTGCAGATAATATAAGAAATCTTCCTGTAAAAGAATTAATGCGCTGACAGGGGGAAAAACGTTTTAAGAGGACAGATCCACAAATCAGAGAAGGGAGAGTCTCTTGTTTTTTCGTTCATTTCATTTTCGCAGGCGAAACATCGGAAAGCCTTGCCGGAAATCAGTGATATAGGATTTTCATTTATTTGTGAGGAAACGCTGTTTAGGGAAATCAGCATTTCCGCAGTCAGAGGAGGAAAAGTATGAAGAAAAAGGACACAGCGCTGGCAGGAGCTTTATTGCTTGTACTGGCAGGGTGGAGTGCAGCAGATGCGGCAGAGATCTATACATTGGATCCCATTATTGTTACGGCGGAACGTACAAATACAAAAGAATTAAAAACACCGGCAGCGGTGGAGATTATCACGGATAAACAGATTCGTGAAACCGGAGCCGCCAATATGCAGGAAGCACTCAAGTTCTCTACCGGAATTATTACCAGCAGCCAGGGACCTCGCGGTTTATCCCAGGGGACAATGACAGCAAAAGCGGTCATCCGTGGTGTTGAAAAAGGTACGCTCGTTCTTGTGAACGGTGTTCCGATGAATCAGAGCGGTATGTACAATCTACAGGATATCGCTTCCGATTCCGTGGAAAAAGTGGAAATTGTCCGCGGCGGCGGTGCGGTTCTTTATGGTTCCGAAGCCAGCGGTGGCGTTATTAATATCATTACCAAGGGTACAAGGGATACCAAGGTAAAAGCGGGTTTTGGCAACTATGGGCAGCAGAACTATGCAGTCAGTGTCCAGGCGGGGGACAAATTTGGGATTACTTATTCCTACGATCACATGGGGAAGGTAGATCATATTTCCCATCCTGACGGCGGCCGTCCTGCAGGAATGTATTACAATATCATCCGTGCTGAGCACAATTATGTAGACTGGCGCTACAATATCACCGACGATCTTTATTTTACCCACGCTTACTCGGAAAACAACAGCCATTATGTATACCGTTATGACGGACGCAATGGAAAGAATAAAGGACAGCCCGGTCAGGATGTGACCTATAAGACCCGTGAAAATGTGGCAGGGCTGCATTATGATAAGAATGATCTGAAAGCGGATTTTTACTATCATAAGAGAGACATGTCCACCGGTAAGAACAAAACGAAAGTAGCGCCTTCCGCGAAAAAAGGAAAGTATGATCCTAATGAGCGGATTTTCACAAAGACGGAAAATAATGATGAGACCATCGGGTTCAACTTATCCAATCGCTGGCATTTTGATAAGGGATCCATTCTCATCGGCGGCGATTTCCGCAGGGACATGGCAGAAGTTATCGATGGAAATACTTATCACTATGCGCGGAATATGTATTCCCTTTATGGACAGCTGGAATACGATTTCACCAAGGCGACAAGGGCAAACCTGAATCTTCGTCAGACCTGGGTTGCGAAAGATGATGCAGGAAACAAGTATGACAAGTTTACGCCCGAACTGGTTCTCATGCATGATCTGAGTAAGAATACCATGATTTATGCCAAGGCGGGAAAGTCTTTCATGATGCCGACGTTTAAGCAGCTTTATGGCGGCGGCAATGTTATTGCTTCTCCGGGACTTCGTCCGCAGACAGGAACCCACTATGAAATCGGCGCAAAGAAAAATATAGGCAAGTCATCCTGGCGTCTGGCCGCATTCCACTACAAAATCAAGGACAGCCTGGAAGCAAAAGTCGGAGCAGGTGTAGTGGATGAAATCAAATATGCCAATGAGGATGTAAGAAATACCGGCGTTGAACTGGAATGGACGAGAAATGAAAATGAAAATCTGTCCTATCACACGGGCCTGACTTTCGGACATCCGGAGAAGCAGGAAAGAAAGGCCGGCGGTACAACGGGGGACTGGCATGATTATTACGGCAAGGTGCAGTGGAACGGCGGTATCGTTTACAGGACCGGCAAGCTGACAAGCGCTTTTGAGTTCGCTTATCTGGGAAAACGTATCCGTGATTATACGCCTTATAGATCTTTCAAGAGCCAGTTTTTCACTGATCTGAACTTTTCTTATCAGGCGAATGATAATGCTCGTTTCTTCCTGAATATTGATAATCTTTTCAACCGTCATGATATTATTTCTTCATCTTCATCCACATTCTATAACCTGGGACGCAACTTCCTGGCAGGAGTGGAATATAAATTCTGATGTGAGAATTGAGAAAGCTGTGCATATGCATGGCTTTTTCTTTTTGAGGAATAAGTCTATTATGAAGAAAACATTTTTTATGATTGACATATGATTATGTAAAGTAAATAATATAAGTGGCTTGCATAAAATAATAATAAGCGAAGCATTTATATTACTCACAGGGGTGATGAGAATTTCATAAAGAAATTCCCTTTATGGTACGCTCATTGCTTTTTTATTGCTTTTCATCATGCAGGATAGGCGAAACATCGGACAGCTTTCTTCTGCTGGTGATAGATACATTGTTTTTATATGTATTAGTTGACGCGAAAGGATGGGGTGCGGCAAATCATTTGGCAGTACGTAAATAATATTATCAGAGGAGGAATGATGATGAAGAAAAGTCAATTGCTGGCAGGGGCAGTACTGCTGGCACTGGCGGGCTGGAATGGAGTTGCGGGAGCAGATGTGTATGAACTGGCGCCGGTGACGGTTACTGCGTCCCGCTATGAAAAGAAAGATGTGAGTGTTGCATCCAGTACGCAGGTGATTTCCGAAGAAGCGTTGCAGATGACAGGGCAGGATAATCTTCAACAGGCGCTCGGTTTCTTAGATAGCGTGAGTTATGTCGGAATGGGGCCGAATGGTTCGGCAATCAGTTCTATGACAAGTAAACTCGTTATGCGCGGTGTGGAAGATGGCACACTTGTTCTTGTAAACGGTACTCCGATAAATTGGCGCGGGAAGTATAATTTAGAAGATATTCCGGTGGACAGTATCAAGAAAGTAGAAGTAGTTCGCGGCGGTGGAGCAGTTCTGTACGGATCTCAGGCGACCGGTGGCGTTATTAATATCATTACGAAAAAGAAACTGAATAATTCTGTTGCGGTGGGGCTCGGCAATTATGGACAGCAAAATTATAAAGTATCAGCAGGGCTCGGGAATTTCTCCATTGCCTATAATTATGGCAAGTGGGGGGATACCGGTCTTATTTCTTCAAGCTGGCCGGGGTCTTTTCGGTCAGGGACGACAGAAATGCGCCACCGTTTCAAAGGGTATGAAAAGCATGATTTGCTTGCCTCATACGCTGTCAGTGACAAAATAGACTTACTGTATAATCACAATGAATCAAAAAATAAGTATGATTATACTTTTCAGCGCGGAAAATTGGAAAATAAATTGGGCGGGAAGATACGCTATGACCGTACTTATGAAAGAGATAAAGACTTTGTCCAATTGAATTTTCATGATATGGATGGCTGGAGCGGGCATTTTTTCTACAATAGAAATATACTGGAAACGAAAGGGACGGATTATTATTCTGCCACCGGAAGTAAGAAGGGATATCCGAAACAGACGAACAGCAAAGAAAGGAATTTGTCGTATGGATATGATTTCCAAAAACTTTGGGAGGGCGAGGTACAGACCTTCCTTTTGGGAACATCTTTTGAGCGAAATGAATATTATAACTATTCAGATGCTAACCGTACAAGAAATATTTTCTCTCTTTTTGCATCCTGGGATAAGAAGTTGTCTGAAAAAGATAATATCATTTTATCGGGACGGGAAACATGGACTACCGGTGCGGCGGAGAATAAGAATTTTCACAATTTTAGCGGCCAGTTCCAGTATCTCCATCATCTGAATGAAGGAGAAAGCCTTTATGCCAGTGTAGGCCAGTCTTTTGTTTTGCCGACATTCAGCGCTATGTACAATAAGGCGAATCGTCCCGGTATCAGCCTTGTGGGAGATCCAAACCTGAAACCGGAAAAAGGGCTACACTATGAATTGGGATGGAAAAAAGAGACAAAGAAGAGGCAGTATAAAGCAGCTTTCTTCGTGACAAGAATTAAAGATAATATTTCTTACTCCAAGGGAACTGGTGCAAATGCAGATAAGTCTTATGCGGCCAATGAAGATTTTAAAAATCATGGAATTGAATTGTCAGTAACGGAAAAGGCAACCGATAACCTGACCTGGCATGCCGGTATAACTTATCAAGACCCAAAAACAAAAGTAAATTCCGAAAAAATTGGTGCAAAAACATATTGGGATCGTGAGTATGGCCGTTTTATGCTTAATGCAGGAGTGTCTTATGAAAAAGATAAATGGAAAATGTCTCTCCATGCAAACTATATGGCAGACCGTGTTCTGAGTCCATCCAATGCTCACTCTTTTGATGAAAAGCCGTATCTTCTTACGGCACTGACCGTAAAATATATGCCGAATGTTAAAAGTGATATTGTTTTGACCGTGAACAATATCTTAGATCGTGATGACAATATTAACCATGGATCCAGTCATTACAGTACGGTACCGACTAATTTCCTCCTGACTTATAATTATAGACTTTAAGGATAGTGAGGATGTTTTTAATGAAGGAGTGTTTATGAAACTCGGGAAACAAAGCAGACGCATTGGTAGTCTTGCGATGGTATTGGCAATGTTATTTTTTTCTTATACGGCGGATGCCCATTCGTTGTGGCTAAATTTTACTGATTACATGCCTGCTGCGTCTGACAGCGGGCAGATAAAGACGAAATTATATATCGGCTGGGGACACCGTTTTCCGGTAGATAGTTTTGTGAAGAGTGAAGATTTTGAAAGCATTATTCTTCGTGATCCGATGGGCAGGGAAAAAGATGTTATTTTGGAAACGACCGGTTTCGCCGCGGCAGATCTCACTCTGGATAAGCCAGGGATTTATACGGTTGCAATAACACGAAAGGCAGCCTTGAATACATCTTATAAGAAAAACGGGAAAACAATAACTGTCAAAGAGGATAAAACAGGGAAAGAAAATATAATTTCCTCAGTTTATTCTCAGCAGTTTGCAAAATCAATTATTTGCGCAGGCGGGAATTTTAGGGATGATATCGGTCATGAGTTTGGGCAGAAACTGGAAATTATCCCTATTACGAACCCTTATGGAATCATAAACAACTGCGGTGGTCTTATGAAAGTAAAGGTTCTTTTTGAAGGGAAACCGATTCCTTTTTTGAAAGTCTGGGGTATGTATGAAGGATATTCATCCGGGGATGCGGCATCGGTCATGGTATCAACAAATAGAGATGGTGAGGCAGAGTTTCGTATAAATCACTGGGGGACTTGGCTGTTACGTACGCGGTATGACCGCCCTGCAGCAGGTGAGTTGGCAGATAGAGTGAATGATGAGCATTATTTTTCGTCCATCACTTTCTTTGTACCGTAAGTTAAAAAATTAGAAAATAATAATGGAGGAATTCTGATGAAAAAGAGTCAATTATTAGCTGGCGCAGTGTTGTTTTCTCTGGCGGGCTGGAGTGGAGCTGCGGCAGCAGATCAGGTTTACACGCTGAATCCTGTCGTCATTACGGCGCAGAGGATGGAAACGACAGAAATAGAAACGCCTGCGACGGAGACGGTGGTCACCGCTAAGAAGATTGAGGAAGCCGGTTATAAAAACGCTTTTGATATCATTGAGAGCCAGGTGGGGCTCACCAGTACGGGTTATGGAGATGGTGGGCAGGATTTTGGATTCAGTTCGGGACGTACGGTTATCCGCGGTTATGACAGAGGTACTCTTGTCATGGTAGACGGTATCCCCATGAACCTGAAAAATTACAATTCTCTTGACGGGATTCCTGTGGAGATGATTGAAAAGGTAGAAATCATCAAGGGCGCATCAGGAACTCTGTACGGCAGCGAAGCGATGGGCGGCGTGGTGAATATCATTACGAAGAAACCGGATCAGGCAAAACAGGAAATTACTGTCAAAGGAACCGTGGGAAATTATTATAAAGACTTCGGGGTAACTTATGCAGGCGACCGGTTGCTGGTGAGCCTGTCGAAGGAATATTCCGACGACTATACACGTGCCAATGATTTTCCCCGCGGATCCAGTATTGACTGGTGGATTGGGAAAGGGCAGAAGAACCGTGCTGCTGTTGTCGGTAAACTGACAGATGAATTATCTTTTAATTTCATGTTCCAGGACGGATCGATTACAAGAGGCGGCATCAAGTTGGGGAAAAAGCCGGTAAAGTATGACTATACTTATCAGGACAGGCGTATAACTACAGGCTTGTACTATCATGGGAATGACAATGGAGTGAAGGCGACGCTCGGATACAACTATCGTCAGGTAGACGGCTGGGACCATGAAAAGAATGATCGAATATCTTCATCGGCCGATCTGGAAAGTTATATTGCCGATGTACAGAAAGAATGGAAGCTGGGAGAAAAGGATACTTTAATCACCGGGTACAGTTTCAAACGCGAGGATTATACAAGTCTTGTTAAATCGGCAAATAAGGCGCACCGCACGAACAACGCACTGTATTTGTCGTGGGATCATGCGTTTAACGATCGTTTCAGCACGATTGTTGGTCTGCGCGGAGAAATAATTGATGATCCTTTTGATGACCAGAAAATTATCAATCCCCAGATCCAGACACTGTATAAAATCAATGACACCACATCTTGGTATATCAATGTGGGACGAGCTTTCCAGATGCCTGCTGTTGATGCTTATTTTGGTAACAAGGCTGCTTCCGGCGGGTTGGATCCCGAAAAAGGCTGGACTTATGAAACCGGTGTAAAAAAGCTTATCGGGGATAAGAGCAGTCTGAAGTTTGCCGTGTACCATATGGATTTTGACAACAAGCTCGGTTGGTCTGATAAAGATCCTCTGACCGGGCTGCAGTATGCTATTAATAAAGGGGAATTCAGAAATACCGGCGTGGAAGTAGAATTTGCAAGAATGGTGAATTCCCATTGGGATTATTCTTTGGGACTGGGGTACGGTAATCCGGAAATCAGGGATCCATCGAAAAAGAATCCGGAATGGGAGCAGGATGCAGGCCGTATTGATATAGCTGCTGCGCTTACATACCGCGCGGATAAAGTACGGAGCACGATGACTTTCAAGTATCTCGGTGACCGTGAATGCTACTCCATTTATGGGGATGTACCGTCCCGTATCCGTCTGACATGGAATACGATTTATGACATAACCCCGCGGGATACGGTTTCCCTGACCTTGAACAACCTCCTGGATCACAAGAATTACGCAAACCGTTATGGAAACTTGGAACTCCCGCTTAACTGGAGACTTTCTTATTCCCACAGATTCTAAAAAACGGCAGGCAGGCTGACATGGGATAAAGAGGATAGACAGATGGTGTGGGTTTTCTGTTGACGGAAAGAATTTTTCATGATACGATGACTGCACAATCTAAAGGATAGGGAGAACTGACGGATTCTGTGGAATTGACCACGTGAACTTCCTATTTCGAAAACAAGCCGACCGTCTGGGCAGGGAAACCTACTCAGGCGGTTTTGCGCTTATTGGTTTCCCTTCATTCAGCTAGTAATGGAGGGGATTATATGAAAAGGAATCGTTGGCTTATTGCGCTTGCGGCGGCAGGCATTCATATCTGCATCGGCAGTGTATATGCCTGGAGCGTTCTCACGAAGCCTGTTATGGCGGGAATGGGATTATCTCTTTCGGAAACTACGTGGGCGTTTTCTATTGCCATTTTATTTCTTGGGCTTTCCGCAGGATTTCTTGGCGGTATTGTGGAGCGTCTTGGCCCGCGCAAGTCGGGACTGGTTTCTGCCTGTTTCTTCGCCTCCGCCATGGTGGGGACGGCATTTGCCGTTTATGTAAAGTCGGCGGTGCTTTTGTACCTGTTTTACGGATGTATCGGGGGGATCGGACTGGGAACAGGGTATATCACTCCGGTATCCACGCTGGTGAAGTGGTTTCCTCTGCATCGCGGCTTTGCTACGGGTCTGGCCATTATGGGATTTGGATTTGCCGCTCTTATTGCGGGCCCTGCCATGCAGTACCTTACTGTGACGGTAGGGCTGGCGGAGAATTTCCTTATTCTTGCCGCGGTCTATGCGGCGGTGATGGCGCTTTCTGCATCTTACCTTCGGGCGCCCCGTCCGGGAGAGGTGGTTCCCTGTCTTGAAGATGTATTGAAGGCGGAAATGGAGAAAGGAAAGAAGCGTACTGTCCTCGGCCCGCAGCTTACGCGTAAGGAAGCGATGCGGACATGGAAGTGGTACGCTTTGTGGTGGATTTTCTTTACAAATATTACTTGCGGAATCGGTCTTCTTGCCGTCGTATCTCCTATGGCACAGGATGTGATCGGTATGGCACCGCCGGAAGCGGCATCCTTTGTAGGAATCATCGGCGTCGTGAATGGTGGGGGGCGTATTTTCTGGTCTACTGTTTCTGACTGGATCGGCCGCGGTGTGACATATATGATTTTCTTTGCTTTTGAAGTATTTGCATTTTATCGTCTGTCGGATATAACGGACAGCTTTGTATTCCAGTTTCTTGTGCTTGCCGTTATCAGCTGCTATGGCGGCGGATTTTCCTGTATGCCCGCTTTCCTTTCCGATATTTTTGGTGTCCGCCAGCTGGCGGCTATCCATGGAAGCATTCTTACAGCCTGGGGGATTGCGGGGATAGCAGGACCGGTCATATTGGCACTCATGAAAGAGGCGACCGGCAGTTACAGCGCGACACTCAGTCTTTTTTCGGGAATGCTTGCCCTTGCTTTCCTTATTTCTCTACTCATTCATTGGCAAAATGAAACGGAGCGGAAGAAGTGGAGCGTATCTGCCGGAAATAATTGATTTGTCCGTTTATGAAACAATGACGGCGGCTTTCGTCAGAGTATCCGTTCCGTTCATTTCAATTATAGGTGGTAAGGAGAATAAAATTCCTTATGTACAGTCTTATTTATTGCAGCGTATTTTCTATGATGGTAAAATAAATTTGTATCTTTAACATATGAAAGTCGTAGCGTAACAGCGATGAGCAGTTTGGAAGGGGTAGATCGTATGTTTAGTGTAGCAGCACCGCAGGTGCGGGGGAAAAGCGCGCAGGACAACATTTTTGCGGCAAATAACAGGGCCGTGGCTTTGGCTGATAAAATCGGCAAAGATAAAGTCATTAACGGGACTGTAGGATCCATTCTTGATGAAGACGGAAATTTAGTGGAGCTTGAGGTGGTAAAGGAAGCCTATGCAAGGCTGACACCCCGGCAGATTATCGCGTATGCGCCTATCCAGGGATATGAAAAGTTCCTGGAAAGCTGCATTGACCAGTGCTTCGGAGAGTCCCGACCGGACGGATACATTAATGCCTGTGCGACTCCGGGCGGTACAGGCGCGCTTCATCATGCCATCCATAATTATTCTGCTGATGGGGATGAAGTTTTGATTACCGACTGGCATTGGGGCGCTTATGATTCTTTGATTGACTATCCGAATCGCAAGGTTGCTTCTTTCCAATTCCTTACAGAAGACGGTCATTTCCATGTGGATGCTTTCAGGGAAAAAGTGGAAGATATCCTGTCACGCCAGAAAAATATTGTCATCATTCTTAACGGTGTCGCCAATAATCCCACCGGGTACTGCATGAGTGTGGAAGAGTGGCAGGCGGCTGTGGACGTGCTGAAACATACGGTGGAAGGGAAAGATAAAAATGCGGTGCTTATTCCTGATGTGGCCTATCTGGATTACAGCGGTGAAAAACAGGAATGCCGCCGCTTCTTTAAGGTGTTTGGCGGGCTTCCCAAGAATATTTTAACGATCGTGGCTTATACCCTGTCCAAAGGATTTACCCTTTATGGCCAGCGCCAGGGGGCGATGATCGGCATTACTTCTGATGCTGATGTGGCAAAGGAATTTGTAGACATCAACCAGTATGCCAGCCGCGCAACCTGGTCGAACTGCAACAGTGCCGCCCAGAATGTAATGATTGATATTTGCAGTGATTCCGCAAAGGTGGCAAGGCTGGATGCGGAAAGAAATAAATATTTCAAGCTGATTGGTGAAAGAGCGGCCATCTTCATGGAAGAAGCAAAAGATGCAGGTGTGAAGTTTGTCCCCTATATTTCCGGGTTCTTCATCACGATTCCGCTGGAAGGCGCGCAGAAAGTCTGTGACTGCCTTGAAAAGGACAATGTATTCCTCGTTCCTATGAAGAAAGGAATCCGTCTTGCCGTTTGTTCCGTATCCAAGGAAAAGATGAAGGGGCTTGCGGCGAAACTGGCGGCAGCCATAGAAACAGCGGGCGCAAAGCAGTAAGTTTCGAAGCAATTCAGAAATATATTTGGAAGACGATTCTGCGGCAGATTTGCCTGAGAGAATCGTTTTCCTCTTTACAGGAGGACTCACCATGGAAGGCTTATTCGCGGCAGTGAATGCCGTACTTTCTTTCGTTACACCGGTATCCGATTTTTTTTGGGACTTTCCTAAGATGTTCGGCTTTTGGCAAGCAATCCCTCTTTTAGGACAGTTCTCGCTTGCCATTATCGTCCTTGTAGGATCCGGGCTGTATTTCACTTTCCGACTCGGCTTTATACAGATTCAGTGTTTCAGCCGGGGCGTACGTACGCTTATGGACAATCACAGTATCCGTACGGGAATTTCCCCGTTGGCTGCTTTTTGTCTGAGTACGGCCATGCGTGTGGGGCCGGGAAATATTATCGGAGTGACCGGAGCGATTGCTGCCGGCGGCCCGGGGGCGCTTTTCTGGATGTGGGTATCCGCGTTTTTCGGTATGGCGACTGCTTATACGGAAAGTACCCTGGCACAGATATTCAAGGAGAAGCGGGGGAAAGAATTTGTGGGAGGCCTTCCATTCTATGCGCGGTGTCTCTGTGGGAACAAAGTGTGGATCGGCGTGGCACTATCGCTGGTTTATATCGTGTATGCCATGATGTGCCTGCCTGCACAGGGCTTTAATGTCGTGTCTTCCGTCGGAGCCATGGGAAGCATTCTTTCAGGAAGCACTATTCCTGTGCAGTCTGTTTTTTACTACGTGGTGTCCCTTGTTGTCATTGTACTGGTCACGGTCATGGCTTTCGGGGGAATCCGCCGTATTGCTGCGGTCAGCAATAAACTGGTTCCTGTCATGGCGGTGATTTATGTATTAACCGTGGTATCCTTGATCCTGATTAACTTAGATAATGTCCCCTATTTCTTCAGCGCGGTCTTTAAAGGGGCGTTCACTCCTGAAGCTGTTTTCGGGGGAGCTTTCGGTACGGTTCTCATGCAGGGCGTAAAGCGTGGACTTATGTCCAATGAAGCCGGGCAGGGGACTATCACGATGCCTGCGGCTGCGGCGGAAGCAAAACATCCCTGCGAACAGGGAATCATTTCTGCTATCGGTGTATTCCTCGATACGCACGTGATTTGTACTATGACAGGTTTTATCGTCATTATGGCTCATCGGTGGGCAATGGAACCGGAAGCGTGGAAAGCAGCGGGGACATATCCGAAATTCCTTCTTTCTATCGGTTCCATGACACCGGGCGGATTGAATGAGCTCGTTATGATTTTGGTGTCTGTCTGTTTCTGCCTTTTTGCGTACACCTGTGTTATCGGATTTATTACCTTTTCGGAAATTTCTGCAAACCGTATTTCCGATTCCCGTTCCTTTATTCAATTTATTCGCGGGCTGGGCGTTTTTGTTGCTGCCTTTGGCATATTTTGTAATATTGCAGGCTATGACCTGTCCAACTTGTGGGCGTTCTCCGATTTGGGGAATATCATCATTGTATACTGCAATATTCCTATGCTTTATATAGGTTTCCGCTATGTGATGAAAGCAACGAAGAATTATAGGGAATCTGAAAATCCTGTCTTCAATTCTTCTGTAATCGGCATGGAAACAGAATATTGGGATACAGAAAATAAAAACTGAAGCAATATAAAAGGCTGTGCAGCTAAATGCACGGTCTTTTACATTGGATTATTTTGTGGAAATAGGGAAAGTAAATCCTTGGGGGACGGTGTCTCCTTTCTTTAGGATAAGGAAATCTTCATCAAACTGATTTTTGGCAATTTTTTTCAGAATGCCGTATTGTCCTTGTACTTCTTCCACTGTGCCGTTCAATATATGTGCCATTCGCCGGACATATTTCCGGACCGGGGTAAGATCATAACAGCCGGTGTCGATAATGTAAAACTGATTGATGCGGCCGTACAGTTTTTTTATAAATTCCGCAGCGCCTTCTTTGCCTCGTTCCGCTTCCAGTTTATCCAGGTCAAGGGGAGAATTACGGGTAAATTCCAGCCAGCTGTCGGTAAAGAAAACGCCTTCGTAATTTCTTTCCAGCGTGGCGAGAGAGTTGCCGGAAAGAAGAATGTCCAAGCAGTCCCGCGTCCGTGGAATCACAATTTCTGCCGTGGTTGCCGTCAGTCCCACCGTACCGCCGCCGCATCCTGATGTGCAGATGACGATGCGATCTACCTGGCAGAAACGGTCAATCTTATCCTGTACATAAGTGTGGAGAAACTTGGGGTCTGTATGGACTTCTCTTGGAAGAAAGAAAATAGGGGTGTGATTGTTATTCTCTTTCATGACGGCAAGCAGCTCTTTTCTTAATGTAGAGCAGGCGAAGATGATTGTATTCATATTTTCCTCCAGTATATTTCTTTGCTTATATTGTAATGCAGGGGGAAGGGATTGTTAAATCGGGAAATAAAAAATCCGACCGGGAAAGGTCGGATTTTAAAGTAAAGATTATTTTGAGTACAATTCGACGATGAGCGTTTCATTGACTTCATCTTTGTAGGGGAGTTCTTCACGCAGCGGTGTGCGGACGAGTGTCGCGGACCAGTTGTCGAAGCTCTTTTCTACATAGGGAAGGTCGAAAGATTTCAGTTCGAGGAAAGCCTGTTTGAACATTTCATTGGTTCTGTAGGCTTCTTTCAGGGTAATTACCTGTCCCGGGCGTACCGGATAGGACGGGATGTCCACTTTCTTTCCGTCAACAGCGATGAGACCGTGGCTGACCATCTGGCGTGCCTGGCGGATGGAACGAGCGAAGCCTGCGCGGTATACCAGGTTGTCCAGTCTTGTTTCGAGCAGGGACAGCAGGTTTTCACCGACGACGCCGGACATTCTTCTCGCTTTATCATAATAGCGGTAGAACTGTCTTTCCAATAAGTTGTACAGCGCTTTAACTTTTTGTTTTTCTGCGAGCTGGAGACCGTATTCAGACATCTTCTTCTGACGGGTTTCAGCGGGCTGCCGTTTTAACGCTTTCGGATGGCCGTAAATGTTCATGCCAAAACGTCTGCTGGTCTTAAAACGGAGATTCTTGTTTGTTGCCATTGTGTAAATCACCTCTCTAAAAAAATACAGCTGTGGAGCTGTTGAATAGCTTTATAATTATATCTGAATAAACTCCGGCTGTCAAACCCGCTCTGTTCCTTTTGACAGGATCCAGGCAAATAATTTTTCCCCCTTTGTAGTTTCTTTTTTATGGAGCCCTATAATTTCCGGGGCGAAATCAGGGTATTGATTCATATATTTTTCCATGAAGAGGAAGTAGGAAATATCGTCCTGTGTCCATTTCTCTCCCGCCGTGACGGCGCAGATGCCGGGCGGATAAATCATGGCGCATTCGAGGGCAGTTTTTCCTTTCAGCCGGGAAAGAGGAAGAAGTTTTCTGTCTCCTCTGACGAAGGCTTCCGTGGCTTTTCGCTCGCTGCAGGCCATTTCCCTTCGGTGCAGGGAGAAAATGCTGTTTTCCAGGCGGGAAGCATTCTCTTCTTCAAGGAAGTTTTCTATCTGCCTGCCCAGTTCAGCGACGGTCATGTTGTAATTCCCCGAGAGTTTCGGGAGAATTTCCAAAACGGGACGATGCCAGGCGTTGTTTTCAAAGTCTATTAATGCGGAAACGAGAGCCTCTGCTTTTTCTTCCTGATCTCCCGGCTGGATGAGGAAGAGGAGTGTGTGAAGCCCGCATTTTTCAGGGGTAATATTTCTTTCCTGAAGATAGAGGGAAAGAAGCATGGCAGGGTACGGACGTCCTTTTCTGTTCGTGGTGAGAAGGATTTTGCACGGATCGATCCGTGTGTGGGAGAAGTGTTCTTTTTCATTTCTTTTTTCTCCATACTGCCAGAAGCGCGGGGCGGAAAGAATTTCTTCCGTGGAATATGTTTCCCATGGCCGTCCGTCAATGATACGGGGGAGCAGGGGGGCGATGCTCCGGCAGGATGTAAGGATCTTCTTCCGCAGCTCTACGGCGAAGCGGGCCGCATCCTGCCAAAGAGTGTGCCCGTATTTCCTGTGGAGGAAAGCGTTCATTTCGAGAGCGGAGAAGAAGGGGAAGTAAGGACTGGTGGAAATATTCATGAGGAAGGCGTTGTCTAAGACATCGTCAGGAAGATACCTCTTTTTACCGCGAAGGTGGCTGTCCTTTTTCAATATCTGCGAGGTTTGTGAAAATCCCGCCAATTGTTTATGGACAGAGTGGGTGACGAGAAGTCCGGGATCTTTATCTGTGAGGGCCAGGGTGAGGGGAGACAGGCTTTCGGTCAGGGAAAGGAACTGTTCATATCCTGCCCATGCGGAGTCAAAGAGAATATAATCGCAGAGATTTCTTAATTTCATGATAATGTATTTCGCATCGGCTATGAAGCCGTCGTAGGTGGCAAACTGGACGACGGCAAGGCGGTAGGGCCGCTTTTTACGTTTGCTTTCCGGTGCAAGACGTGCCGCTTCTTTCCGCAGATGTTTTTCGTTAAGACTGTGTCTGTCGATACCGCTGATGATTCCGCTTTTCAGCCGCAGGGAGTCCAGGAAGACGGGAATGGCGCCGCATTGGAGAAGGGCGCCCTGATAAACGGATTTATGATTGTTTCTGTCAAGAAGGACGAGATCGTTTTCAGAAAGAAGCGCCTGGCAGCAAATGCGGTTGGAGACGGAAGTGCCGTGGAGGATAAACCATGCCCGGTCTGCGCCGAAGGTGTCGGCTGCCAGTTTTTCTGCTGCCCCCGCCGCGCCTTCATGGGAAGATGGGTTGCCGGGGTCATTGCCTGAGTCGGATACATCGGCGGCGAACATGGCATTCCCATAGAAGCGGGTAAAGGCTTTTCCTTCTTCGGTAAGGTTGTAAAAGGCTCCGCCGTGGTGGCCGGGCGTATCAAAGGGAAATTGTTTTTCTTTTGTGTGGTTCATGAGGGCTTCTGTGAAAGGAGGAAGCCTGCTTTTCATTTTCTTATCCATAGGGATCTCCTTTTTCTGTTCTTCATTATATACTAAATACACGGGGGAGGTTTGTTTGTGAATGTATATCCACTATGATAAGATAGAAATTGGAAAATTGCCGCTGACGGAGGGGTTATGGAAATAACAGGAGGCAGCTACGTAGTGAGTATTCCGGTCTATGAGGGGCCGATGGATCTGCTGCTGCACTTGGTATCGAAAAACAGAATAGAAATCCATGATATTCCCATTCATGAAATTACTGATCAGTATCTGGAGTATTTAAATCAGGCGCAGGTTTTTAATCTGGAGCTGGGAAGCAGTTTTTTTACGATGGCGGCGACGCTGCTTCTGATTAAATCAAGGACGCTTCTTCCGAAACGACGGCAAGAGGAAGAAAGTGAGACGGAGGATCCCCGCCGTGAGCTGGAACGTTCGCTGGAAGAATTTAAGCGGATGAAAGAAATCCGCGCCCATATCGAGTCGCTCATACGGGAAGAGGAAGTGTACCGCACGAAAGAGCCTGCTGAAATAAGGAGCGGGCTGTATACGGGAAAGATTTCTCTCCAAAAGTTGTCGGCCGCGTTTTTTGCTCTTTATGAATCGCTGAAGGAAGAGGAGACGACGATTATGGAGCAGGAGGAGGTTTCTCTGGATGATGAGATAGAAGAACTCCGTTTTACGCTGCGCCGAGAGAAAGCGGTAGGACTGATGACATATTTCCGGGGGAAGAAGACAAGACTGCGCCTCGCCGTGTCGCTGATGGCGCTTTTGGAGCTTCTCCGCACGGGGGAAGTTCTGCTCCGTGATACGGTGTCGGGGCTTATGATAGAAGGAGGACGGCCATGAGAGGGCTGAGCCGTTTGGCGGCATTGCTGGAGGCATTCCTTTTTGTCAAAGGAGATCCGGTGACTATGGAGGAATTGGTAAGCACGCTTAAAGAAAATCCCGATGAGATTGAAAAAGCGCTTGCCCTGCTGAAAGAAAGATATGGAAAGGATGACTCCGGGATTACGCTCCATGAAACGGGGGCAGGCTGGTCTCTTGCAACGAAGAAGGAATATGACGCATGGCTCACAGAAACGTTGGGGAAGCAGACGCCTCTGTCAGGAGCGGCGCTGGAAACTCTTGCGGTCATTGCCATGAAAGAACCGGTGACACGGGCAGAAATAGAGAAGATCCGCGGCGTTTCGGCAGGACGCATACTGGCGGCGCTTCTTGAAAAAGAGCTGGTGGAAGAACGGGGGCGGCTGGAGGTGCCGGGACGGCCTATCTTGTACGGAACAACCAAACAGTTTCTGAAATGCACGGGACTGTCGAGTGTGAGTGAATTGAAGATGAAATGGACCCATGCGCCGGATGAAGGAGAGTTGTTTTGAAGGAACGATTGCAGAAAATATTGAGCCATGCAGGGGTCTGCTCCCGCCGTAAAGCGGAAGAATTGATTCTGGCAGGCCGTGTCCGTGTAAACGGCAGGGTCGTCAGGGAACTGGGGACGGAGGCGGACGTCTGTACGGATAAAATTGAAGCCTTGGGTGAAATTGTGAAGCCGGAACCGCTCCGCTACTATTTATTCCATAAGCCGGATCGTGTGATTACTTCCGTTTCCGATCCTGCGGGACGAAGAACGGTCATGGATTATTTCCGCCGTGTGCGGGAACGTGTATTTCCCGTGGGAAGACTGGATTACCATTCGGAAGGGCTCCTTTTGGTGACCAATGACGGACAGCTTGATTTTATTCTGACCCATCCCCGCCATGAAGTGCAGAAGGAATATGAAGTGGTAGTTCGCGGGAAGTTTTCTGAAAAACTGGCAAAGAAGATGGAAAAGGGTGTAAAGATTGACAGCGGTGTGACTGCGCCCTGTGAAATCGAAGTGCTCGGCTATGACGCGGAAAAGAATAAAACAAGGCTCCGCATGGTACTCCATGAGGGAAAGAATCGTGAGATCCGCAAGATGATGGAAATCTTCCACTATCCGGTTTTTGAATTGAAGCGTATCAGGTACAGTTTCCTTACGCTGGATGTGAATCGCGGGCAGTACCGCCGTTTGACTGCTGCGGAGGTAAAAAATCTTTATGAGCTCCACCGGTAAAAAAGTCGCCATTATCGGCGGCGGCGTGGCGGGACTTTTGGCGGCTGTCACAGCAGCCGATCACGGGGCAAAAGTCCTTCTTTTTGAGAAGATGGACAAGGTCGGGCTGAAAATGGGGATCACCGGCAAAGGCCGATGCAATTTGACGAACAACGCGCCTATTATGGATTTCATCGCCATGACACCGGGAAATGGCCGTTTTCTTTTCAGCGCTTATAAGCGGTTTAATAACATGGATTTGCTCTCCCTTTTTCATACATGGGGGTTGGAAACAAAGGTGGAGCGGGGAGGGCGCATATTTCCCGCAAGCGATGATGCCCAAGAGGTCCGCCATCTTTTTATGCGCCTTTTACATGAAAAGCAGGTCGATGTCCATTTAAGCGAGCCTGTTTTCCATATACAGACAAAGAAAGGATGCGCTGCCGGCGTGGTAACGGGCAAGGGAACCTATGAAGCGGATGCAGTCATTCTTGCCACCGGCGGCAAATCATATCCCCGTACAGGTTCCACGGGCGATGGTTACCGTTTGGCCGGAGAACTGGGGCATACGGTGACGAAAGTCCGTCCTGCCCTGATTCCTCTTGTTTGCGCAGAACCGTATTGCAGAGAACTGCAGGGACTTTCCCTTAAAAATGTGACTTTGGCGCTGGCAGCAGGGGAAAGAAGGAAATCAGAGGCTTTCGGAGAAATGATTTTTACCCATTTCGGGATCTCCGGCCCCATCGTTTTGACACAGAGCGACGTGGTTACGCTTTGGCTGTCGCAGGGGTATCAGGTGACAGGTTATATTGATCTGAAACCCGCTTTGACGGAAGAAGTTCTGGATCAGCGGATTCTCCGTGATTTGCAAAAGTTCCGTTTGAAACAGATGGGCAATGCTTTGTCGGAGCTGCTTCCCCGCCGTTTGATTGATGCGGTGATGAAGCTGGCAGATATCCCCGCAGAAATTCCTGCGGCGGCGCTGAAAAAAGCACAGCGTATTCATCTGCGGCAGACAATAAAAAAACTGCCTCTCACTATTACAAAGGCAAGACCGATTGAAGAGGCTATTGTAACGGCCGGCGGTATTTCTACAAAAGAAGTTAATTCTTCCACCATGGAATCGAAGATTGTCCGCGGACTTTATCTGGCGGGTGAAGTACTTGATGTGCATGCGTTTACGGGAGGATATAATTTACAGGCCGCCTTTTCTATGGGGCGGATGGCGGCGCTTTCAGCAGCAGGAGATAAGACAGATGCGTAAATTAGCTATTGCGATTGATGGACCGGCGGGGGCAGGAAAGAGCAGTGTTGCCAAAATTCTGGCGGCAAATATGGGGTACGCTTACCTGGATACCGGTGCTATGTACCGTGCGGTGACTTACGAAGTTCTTCGGCGGGAATTGACAGAAGAAAAAGATATCGTCGCACTGGCGGCAGGAATGGACATGACAGTGAAACCGGAAGCCGACGCCATGCATGTGGTTGTCAACGGACATGATGTAACGGATTATATCCGCACGCCTGAGGTTTCGGCGAGGGTGTCTGCCGTTTCCGCTTTGGCGGGCGTCCGCGCCGCCATGGTAGGGATACAGAGGCGCCAGGCTGCAAAAGGCGGGATTGTTTTGGACGGAAGGGATATCGGGACGACAGTGCTTCCTCATGCGGATGTAAAAATATTTCTTACGGCATCCGTTCACACGAGAGCGCTCCGCCGTTTCAAAGAAATGACGGAAAAGAATCCGGGCATGACTTTGGAAGAGGTGGAAAAAGATATCCGGAAAAGGGACTGGCAGGACAGCCATCGTGAAGTATCCCCTTTGAAACAGGCAGAAGATGCGGTCCTTTTGGATAACAGCAGACTTACGCTGGAAGAAACGGCTAAAGCGATTATGGAAATCTGTGAAAAGAAATGGGAAGTAAGGCGGGCAAATGTTTAAAAAGATATTTTACAGCGTGGTGAGAGTGCTTTTCAACGGACTCTTTTTCGGCATTTACGGTCTCCACGTGGAGGGACGGGAAAATATTCCCAAGGAAGGCGCAATTATCGTGGCGCCGAATCATAAAAGCAATTTTGATCCGCCTATCGTTGGCGTGGCGTTTAAAGACCGCATCATCCATTATATGGCCAAAGAAGAGCTCTTTAAGAATCCGATTTTTGGGTACATTCTCAGCCAGTTCGGCACATTTCCCGTAAAAAGAGGCTCCATAGACCGTATGGCGATCCGACGGGCGATTCTGGAACTGAAAGAAGGCAATGCACTTGGTATATTTCCTGAAGGCACACGTATACAAAGGGAAGGACTCGGCCGTTTTCATTCAGGCATGGCGTCCCTTGCCTTCATGAGCGGAGTTTCTATTCTCCCCGTGGCAGTGGTAGGTTCTGTAACTATGCCCCGCAAATGCGGCCCTCTTGCCGTGCTCATCGGGAAACCGATTGAAGTAAAAAAGCAAAGAGCTGATGATGAAGCAGTGGATGCTTTGAATAAAAAAGTCAAAGAGGAAATACAAAAACTAACTGATGAGTATATGGAGAAGATAAATACTAAATAGGTAAAGAACTTTTTTATAGCAGATGGTAGTTTTTAATTATATGTAAGGGGAAGTTGGAAAAAATATATCAATGAAAATTTATAAAGCAAGAGTGATGGGGTTCTGCTACGGCGTGCGAAAAGCGATGGAAATCGCGGAAAATGCTGCTGTTTCAGGACAGAAGACGGTTACTTTGGGGCCGATTATCCACAATCCCCAGGTCGTGGCAAGGCTTGCGGGGAAAGGGATTTCTCCCGTGACGAGTACTGATGAGATAACCGATGAAACAGTGATTATTCGTTCGCATGGAATAGGGCCTTCGTGTTATAATAACCTCAAGCGCAAAAAATCAGTTTTGCTTGACGCGACTTGTCCTTTTGTGAATAGGAACCAGGAAATAGCGAAAGGGCTGGCGGCGGAAGGCAAAAAGATTGTGCTTGTCGGTGAAAAGAAGCACCCTGAAATGCTGAGCGTAGCTGAATGGGCGGGTGAAGCGCCGTACATCGTGGAAACGATGGAAGACGTGGAAGCCTTGCCGGACCTGGACGAAGTCCATATTGTTATACAGACTACATTCTCCCTTTCTTTGGCAGACCGCCTGATTACCGCGATCAAACGGAAAGCGGGAAGCGTGAGCGTCCATAAGACGATCTGCAATGCCACGTCGGACAGACAGACGGCGGCAGGAGAGCTGGCACGGAATGTAGATGTGATGATCGTTATAGGCGGCCGCAACAGTGCCAATACCGGCAGATTGGTGGAAGTCTGCCAGGCGGAAGGAGCCGTTACCCATCATATTGAAACGGCGGCGGAACTGAAAAAAGAATGGTTCCACAGTCAATGCAAAGTTGGCATCACCGCCGGTGCATCCACACCGGACTGGATCATAGAGGAGGTATTTTTTATTATGGAAGACATGAATGAAATGCTGGAACAGGAAGAAATGAACCTGGATGTGCACAAAGGCAGCGTTGTAGAAGGGAAGGTAGTAGACCTGACCGATGACAAAGCCTGGATCTCTTTCGGATACAAGACCGAAGCCGTACTTCCGCTTCATGAATATTCCTATCCGGAGCCCGCATCCCTTAAAGATGTACTGCAGGTAGGAGACTCGCTTCGTGTGCAGGTTGTAAGCAGTGTGAAAGAAGACAGCACGATTTTTGTTTCCAAGATCAAGGTTGACCGCCTGGCAGACTGGGATGTGGCTAAGGAAGCCTTTGACAAGGGGGAACCGGTTGAATGCGAAGGTATCGAAGCAATCAAAGTCGGCCTGCTTGTACAGCTTAAATCCCTGCGCGGCTTTATCCCGCTTTCCCAGGGGGATCTCCGTTTCGTTCATTCTCTGCAGAGCCTTGTCGGACAGAAATTTAAAGCCAAGATTCTGGAAGTGGATCCTACAAAGAACCGCCTCGTCCTTTCCCGTAAAGCCGTTCTTGAAGAACAGCGCACGGGTGAGCTGGATGTCATTGAACAGGCTTATGAAAACGGCGAAGTGCTGAAAGGTACCGTGAAGAAAATTATGCCTTACGGCGCGTTTGTTGCGCTGAACGGTATTGAAGGCCTGCTTCATATTTCCGATGTGTCCTGGAGAAAGATTTCCAAGGTGGAAGATGTTCTCCAGCCGGAACAGGTGATTGACGTTAAGATTAAGTCTTTTGACAGAGAAAAGCAGAGAATTTCTTTCAGTCATAAGGACTGCCTTCCGAATCCATGGGAAACTGCTGTCAAAGACCATGAAGTGGATGATATAGTCGGTGCAAGAGTGGTAAAAATCCTTGAATTCGGCGTTATTGTAGAACTGGAAGACGGTCTTACCGGCCTGCTCCACATCAATGAGATGACACAGGATCATAACAAGAAACCGGGCGATATCTGCCGGGTTGGCGATGATCTGACTGTCCGTATCATCGGCATAGATGAAGCCCGCAAGAGAATCAGCTTTTCTCTGGTAGAAGCTCCGGTTCATGAAGAGGCGGAAGTTGAAGCGGAAACAGAAGAAAAAGTTGAAGAATAACTGATGTAAAACCAATAAGACCCTGAGAGGAATTTCCCCGGGGTCTTTTTTTACGGTAGAAAATAAGCAAAAAGTAGAAATATAAACCTTTTTGAACACGCATCGTTGACATATAGAGGACACCTGTTTATAATAAAACATAAATTGTAAAGCGAGGTCGTTATGAATAGCAGTAATATCCGTATGCAAGTGCTTTGTGCACTTTTTGCCGCCTTTTGCGCCGTGTGCTCTCAACTGACGATACCGATCCAACCGGTGCCGATTACGCTGGGAACCTTTGCCGTTTTACTGGCGGGAGGATTCCTTGGCTCCAGGTATGGACTGATGAGTATTGTTATTTACCTTCTTCTCGGTGCGGCGGGAGTTCCCGTTTTTTCCATGATGCGTTCCGGTATTTCCGTTATAATGGGACCTGCGGGCGGATTCATTATCGGTTTTGCGGTGATGGCTTTTGTTACAGGACTGATTTCTGAAAAATATGGATATAGTTTTAAAATAATGCTGGTTGCCTCCGTATGCGGTACCCTGGGCTGTTATATTTTGGGAATCGGCTGGTTCATATTTTTTACCGGTACAGGCGTATGGTCAGCATTTTTGCTCTGTATGTTCCCATTTCTTCCGGGAGATCTGGCAAAAATTCTGCTGGCTTCTTTCCTGGTCAGTAAATATAGAGGCCGTTTGATTCAGGGATAGTAAGATTTATATAAAGGCAGGAAGTCCTGCTTTTATATTTTTAAAAAAAGTAAATCGAAATATTTGCATAAATCGATAAAGTAAGATATAATGAAATCACAGAAATTTTAACCGCTTCCGATGGAGGAAACTGCAGGAGGCTGTTGTATATGAAAAGGAGTTTATTATGGCTTTTGTATTACCGGACTTGCCCTATGCGTTTGACGCTTTAGAACCGATTATTGACGCAAAAACGATGGAGATCCATCATGGCAGGCATCATGCGACTTATGTGGCAAATTTAAACAAAGCAGTGGAAAATTATCCGGAATGGGCGGAAAAGTCCATTGAAGATGTTATCATTCATCTGGATGAGATGCCGGAAGCGATTCGCACAGCTGTCCGTAATAATGGCGGCGGCCATTACAATCACAGTCTTTTCTGGAAGATGATGGCGCCTGTCGGGCAGACAAAACCGTCCGCTTTTCTTTTGGCAAAGATCGATGAGTCTTTCGGCTCTTTTGACGAATTTAAGAAGCAGTTTGCAGCGGCTGCCACAAGCCGTTTCGGCAGCGGCTGGGCATGGCTCGTGGCAGCTGGCGGCAAACTTGATGTCTTATCCACGGCCAATCAGGACTGCCCGCTGGAGGACGGCAAGAAACCGATTCTCTGCCTTGATGTGTGGGAACATGCCTATTACTTGAAATATCAGAACCGCCGCGCCGATTATGCGGAGAACTTCTTTCAGGTTGTCAACTGGGACTTCGTGGAAGAACTTTTGGGAAAAGCATAATTTACCGGATCAAAAAAAGAACTTCCTTCAGGGAGGTTCTTTTTCGTGGATCCATGACAGAAATATTTCATTTGGAAAAAATAAAAGTCTGAAAAGGAGAACTTCTCAGACTCGAATCACTGGAGCCGACAACAGGATTTGAACCTGCGACCTACGCATTACGAATGCGCCGCTCTACCAGCTGAGCTATATCGGCATTGACAAGTTATATTCTACTTATAGGAAGAGAATTTGTCAATATAAAAGGAATATAAACCGCTTATTTCTTTTTGCTGACCAGGAAACCGGTGCCCTGCTGGTTTGCCATAATGACGATGTCGCTGATTTGGACACGCTTCGGGCGGTTCACCGCAAAGATGATTATATCGGCTATATCTTCCGCCTGAAGGGCATCAATACCTTCATAAACGGCAGCAGCTCTTTCCTTATCGCCATGGAAACGGACTTCGCTGAATGGCGTTTCCACGATACCCGGCTGGATGGTAGTGACTTTGATGTCGCTGTCTATGACTTCGATACGGATGCCGTCACTGAAAGTTTTTACCGCCGCTTTGGTAGAACAGTAGACCGCGGCTCCGGCGTAAGCGTAGAGTCCCGCTGTGGAACCGAGGTTTATGATATGCCCCGTGTTCCGCTTGAGCATGGCGGGAAGGAAGGCACGGGTTACAAGGAAGAGTCCTTTGATGTTTGTGTCGATGGTTTGGATGATATCATCGACATCGTTGCTGCTGTACGGTTCGAGACCTCTGGCAAGTCCTGCGTCATTTACGAGGACATCGGGTGTGCCCGTTTTGGAAAGGCAGCGGCCGGCAGTGTTTTGTACGGCATCCCGATCTCTTACATCGAGGGGATACGGTGTGACTTTGACTCCATAATCTTTTTCAAAGCCGTTCTTGACGGCATAAAGTTTTTCCTCGTTTCTTGCGGCAAGCGCCAAATCAAAGCCGTTTTCTGCAAGTGCTTTGGCGGTAGCCAGTCCGATGCCGCTGGTCGCCCCTGTGATAAATGCAAGTTTATTCATACTGCCTCCTTCAATTGTTTTCCTTTATTATACTATGTTTTGCGCCGGAGGATAAATTCTTTTACAATAGGGGCAGGAGGCATTTATGAAAGAAATAGGATATGCGTTATTTGCTGTGTTACTAATGGCGGGATGCGGGTTGGACAGCAGGGAGGAAAAAGCGCCTGCTGCAGAAGACATTCCGGCGGCACAGGAAATAAAAGTCCATGAGATCCCGGAGGTAGCAGAGGCACTGTACCACAAAGCGGCGCAGGCTTATGGGAAAGGACACCGGACAGAGGCGCTTCGTTTGGCTAATCAGGCAATTAATGAGGACGGAGAAAATTATAAGGCGCTTTCTCTCAAGGGAATTATTCTTGCCTTCGATATTTCTCCTGATGAAGGGATTCCTTTTATTGAAAAGGCGCTTTCCATTTCACCTTCCTATGTACAGGCTGATTATGACATGGCCGTTGCTCAAAAATTAGGCAGGCATTATGACGAGTCTATCGTGTATTTTCAAAAGGTTCTGAAAGCAGATCCGCAGAATACATGGTCTTACTACGGGATCGCTACGAATTTTGCGGATAAAAGGGATAGGGAAGAGGCATTGGATTATCTAGAGAAAGCGGTCATCCTTGGAGGACAGGATGTCGTTTCCGCGGCTTCTGTGCAGGATCACTTTGCTTTCCTCCGTGAGGATGCGGAGTTTAGGAGAATATTACAGCTAAAGCAGGAATAAAAAAACAAAATGCCGCCCGACAGTGGTGGGGCATTTTGTTTTTCAACTGTCATTCTTTAAATGCTTCGGCCAGCTGACCCAGCCCTTTTTCTAAGATGGATTTCGGGCAGGCGATATTGAAGCGGAAAAATTTATTTCCTTCCGGGCCGAACATGGAGCCCATGTCGAGCCAAAGCTTTGCGTCATAAAGAAGTTTATTTTCTAATTCTTTATCGGTGATGTCATACGCGTTGCAGTCGATCCAGAGAAGATAAGTCCCTTCCGGCTCGATGAGTTTCATTTTTGGCAGTCTGCCGGCAAGGAATTTTTTAGTAAAAGCAAGATTGTTTTCGATGTATTCCCAGACAGCGGCAAGCCATTCTTCCCCGCCGCGGTAGGCGGCCTCGGCTGCAATGATACCCATGACATTCGGGCGTTCATAGCCGAAAGAATCAAGGACGGCTTTAAATTTATTTCTGATGGACTCATTGGGAATAAGGATGTTTGACGTCTGGAGTCCTGCGATATTAAAAGTTTTACTGGGGGCGGTGCAGGTGACAGACCTGTCCGCTGCGTCTTCGCTGACAGAGGCAAAGGGGATATGTTTGTGCCCTTTGAAGACGAAGTCGGCATGGATTTCGTCACAAATGACGGTGACATTGTACTTTTTGCAGATTTCCGCATAGGCATGCAGCTCCTCTTTCGTCCACACACGGCCCACGGGGTTGTGGGGGGAGCAGAGGATAGCCGCTTTTACCTTGTGGGTTTTAATTTTTTCTTCCAGATCGACAAAATCAATTTCATAATGGCCGTCTTTAAGAATAAGGGGACTGTTAATGAGTTTCCTTTTATTCTGTGTGATGGCGGTGTAAAAGGGGTAATAGACAGGCTGATTGATGAGGACGGCGTCATTTTCTCCTGTCAGAGCCTTTACGGCGATGTTGATGGCGGGAACGACGCCGGGAGTCTTTATGAGCCATTCCGGGCGGATATCCCAGTTGAAATGTTTTTTCTCCCAGCCGGCAAGCGCCCGAAAATAAGAAATGCCTGTGTCGGAGTACCCGTAAATACCATGCTCCACGCGGTCACGGAGAGCATCGGTGATGCAAACCGCCACTTTAAAATCCATGTCGGCGATCCAAAAGGGGAGTGTATCTTCGGGCACGCCGTATTCTCCGGCGAAATCGTATTTAAGACAGGCTGTGTTTTTTCTGTCAATGACGGTATCAAAATCAAATCGTTCCATAAGTATCTCCTTTCATGAGAATCCATGCCCTTATGATAGCATGAACGGTTCTTTTAAGCACAGTCCCGCGAAAGGAAATATATATAAAGGCAAATGAAAACCGGGCAGCCCATGATCAGCAGGCAGCCCGGTTTTGTGCATCATTTCTTTACATCCCCGCCTTCCACGACAAGATCGTCGGGATTGACGGCATTGCCGTAAATGGGAGCCAATGTGGCTTCGTAATTTTTGTGGAAAAAGTTTTCTGCGCCTAATTTTTTGATTTCATCATTGATATAGGCGAGGAGTTCTTTATTTCCTTTCTGTACGGCAGGAGCGATGGTGTCCAGGTCGCCAAGGGAAGTGATGCCTACCTTGAAGTCCGGATTTTTCATTGCCCAGGCAAGAACTTCCGTATTGTCCGTGGAGAAGGCTGCGCCTCTGCCATCGAGGAGGGCGTTGAAGGTTTCTGTGTACTGGTCAAATTTCAGAAGTTTTACTTCAGGGTGGTGCTTGGCAAAATAGGTTTCCGCTGTCGTTCCTTTGGCGACGATGAGCAGCTTGTCTTTCAGCTGGTCAATGGATGTAATGTTGTCTTTTGCCGGAGAAACAACGCCGAGGGCAACTTTCATGTAAGGCAGGGCGAAGTCCACCTGCTCCGCTCTTTCCTTAGTGACAGTGAAATTGGCGAGGACGATATCTACTTTTCCCGTTTTCGCGTATTCCACACGGTTCGCCGGTTCAAGGGAGATATATTCCGCTTTTACGCCCAGGTCTTTGGCGAGGCGTTCGGCAAAGTATACATCATATCCCTGATAATTTCCGTCCTTGTCAATATAGCCGAAAGGCGCTTTGTCACTGAATACGCCGATAATCAGCTTTCCACTCTGCTTAATGTCCGCGATGGAACGGAAAGAGGCTTTCGGCGCAGCTTGTTTATCATCGGAATTTTTGCTTCCGCAGCCGGCGGCAAAGGCCATGGTGAATACGAGCGTAATGGCGGTGAGGATGTACGATAGTTTCTTTAACATGGGGATCCCTTCTTTCTACTGACTTCTTTCATATCTGAATGAATGTAAAAACTGTTTCGTCCGTTCCCGTTTCGGGTGATCAAAGAGTTCAGACGGAGTTCCTTCTTCTTCGATGACACCCTGATCAAAAAAGAGGATACGGTCTGCCACGGCACGGGCAAATTGCATTTCATGGCTTACGATGAGCATGGTCATGCCTTCTTTTGCCAGCTCCATGATGACGTCTAAGACTTCCCGCACCATTTCAGGATCAAGGGAAGCGGTGACTTCATCGAAAAGCATGATTTCCGGCTTCATGATGAGAGCGCGTATCATGGCGATGCGCTGTTTCTGCCCGCCTGATAATTCTCCGGGACGGGCGTTTTCTTTGTCTTCCAGTCCGATTCGTTTCAGCAGCTTCCTTGCTTCGGCGGTGACTTCTTCTTTTTTCCGTTTCTGCACTTCCATAGGGGCAAGGATGATATTCTCCAGAACGGTCATGTGAGGGAAAAGGTCATAGCTTTGGAAGACCATGCCGATACGCTGGCAGATAGCGGCTCTTGAGACGGAGCCGTCGGAAATATTCTGCCCGTCCAGTTCCACTTTTCCTCCCGAAAGCGGCTCAAGGCCGTTGATACATCGCAGGAAAGTGGATTTGCCGCAGCCTGACGGTCCGATAATCACGACGACTTCACTTTTCTTTACATCAAGAGAGATGTCTTTCAAGATAAATTGTTCTCCAAATTTTTTGCTGAGATGCTCTGTGTGGAGCAGGATGTTTTCTGCCATATCAGTCTGTCCATTTCTTTTCCAAATAGGCCGCCATTCGGGAAAGTGGATAGCAGGCGAGGAAGTAAAGGAAAAATATTGCGGCGTAGATCCAAAGCGCCGCGTCGGGAGCGGTGTATCTGTTTGCCTCAATAATCTGCTGGCCTGTTTTCAGCATTTCCACGACACCGATGAGAACGACGAGAGAGGTGGTCTTGATGATCCGCGTAAACAGGTTGATTGCCGGCGGAAGCAAGCATCGGAGCGACTGGGGGATAATGATGAAGCGGTACATCTGTCGGCGGGAAAGGCCTAAAGCTTCCGCGCTTTCATACTGGCTCTTAGGGATAGAGATGAGCGCGCCTCTGACGAGATCGCCCATTTCTGCCGTTCCCCATAAGATGAAAACGATGATAGAGGCAGCAAATCCGGACAGGTTGATATCGAACGCTCTCGTGATGCCGAAATAGGCGATGAAGAGAAGGACAAGCTGCGGCATGATGCGGATAAACTCCAGGTAAAATCGGGAAATAAGTTTTGCCGCTCTGTTCTGGAGTGTCATGAAAAGACCGGTAAAAAGGCCGAAAATCACGGAGCCGATTACGGAAAGAAGGGATATTTCCACGGTCGTCCATAATCCGGAAAGAAGGCGCAAACCGTTGCTGCCCTCAAACAGGATCCGTATCCCTGTATGATCCATGACGGAGCCTCCTTTCCAATAATGACGCTCCCGCCGAAATGGGGAGAAGGATGATGAGATAAGAAATGACGAGCATCCAGAGAGTTTCGTCAGTCTTATAGTAAAGTCCGATGAGGTCTTTGGCGATGTACATCAGGTCAGGCACTGCGCAGACGCTGAAAACAGAGGTTTCTTTGATAAGAAATAAGACGTTTGCGCAGAGAGGAGGAAGGGAAACGGTAAAAGCCTGCGGAAGAAGTACGAAACGGAAAATCTGATGCTCCGTAAGGCCGAGGGCGGCTGCCGATTCATATTGAGAGACAGATACAGACTCAATTCCGCTTCGGAGGGCTTCCGCCATGTAGCTTCCGCCAAGGAAAGTGAGTCCTACGGCGGCGCAGGTTTCACCGGAAATATGGATGCCTGCCTTTGGAAGACCGAAGTAGAGGAAAAAAAGCTGGACCAGGAGAGGCGTATTTCTTGACAGTTCCACATATGCCGTGGAAAGGGGAAGAAGAAAAGGAATTTTTCTGTATCGGATCACGCTGATGACAAGTCCTGCAAGAAAAGAAAGAAAAATACCGGTTGCGCCGATGCCAAGTGTCGTCCATGCCGCCTTTGCGAAAAGGGGAGCGTATTTCATCATAAAATCAATATCCAAGATAAGCTCCTTTAGAATGGCGCCGCCTTTTCTTTTTGGCGGCAATCTGATGGAAAATATCCAAAATAAAAACGGGAAGCCTGCGCTTCCCGCTGATCCGTTCCTGCCATTCAGTTAGTCACATCATTGACAGAAAGTGTATAAAAAGGAGCGCACGCAAAACGGACATGACAGCAACATGCCATGTTACAGCAAATCACCATTGCATGTGCCTGATAGTCCATCGTGGTACTTCCTTTCCGCATTTCTGCTCAATTTAAAGTCATGGTAGCATGATAAATTTGAAATGTCAAACTGATGTTTGAAAAAACTGAAATGCTTACTGCACATTACATGTTTTCATAGAAAAAATGTCTCCGGTCTGTCATAATAAAGACAGCAAGCCAAAGGAGGAATGACTATGGAATTTAATGAAGTGCTCGCTTTGCGGAAATCTGTCCGCCGCTATACAAAGGAAATCGTTTCACAGGAAGATGAAAAAGCCATGCTTGACGCAGCCATGGCTTCATCCGTGGGAAAACATAATGACGGCGGATACAATCTTGTCGTAGTAAGGGACAGGGAAATACTTGACCTTATTGCAAAAGAAGAAAAGGAAGAAACCGGAGGCGGGGATCCGCTTTTTGGCGCGCCCCTGCTGTTTCTGATCTGCCGCACGAAGGAAGCGGTGGATTATCTCATGCGGTATGACGCGGGAATCATTGCGGAGCATATCCATCTTAAAGCGGCGGAATTGGGGCTGGGATCTGTTATTCTCTTCGGCTTTATCCGTCATTTAGGTGAAAATGCGGAATATATCAAAAAGATGAATTTGCCGGAAGACGTTTATCCGCTTCTGGGAGTCGCTGTCGGACATGGTCCGGGAAGCGCGGTGAAACGGAAAGACGACAGACATTTCAAGGTACTCCGTATGGAATAATTGATTTTCTGTTGACAGAATGGAATATTGATGGTAGAGTAAGGGACAACTTAAGGCAATGAAGAAAAGAGTAGGCAGTCCGAATACGGCAAAGCGAGTCCGGAGAGTGTAAGCGGATACGGATAAGGTGCTGAAGTGCATTTCTGAGTCCGGCGGATTGAACGAGCAGTAGATCTTCCCGGGTACTCCCGATACAGAGTCAGGGTATAGAGGATTTTTCCCGGTACCCGATGAGGTGTATGTGGTGACATATGCACAAAATTAGGTGGAATCACGGGTCTCTCGTCCTATATGGGCGGGAGATTTTTTGTTTACAGAAAGGATGATGAAGATGGGCAGATTGATCGCCAGAGAACTGGACAATATGAAATGGGGATTTTACAGCTGTCTCCTCTTTATCGGAATTTCTTCGCCCGCGTTTCATCAGTTTTATAAAAAACAGTAATGCAATTGTATTTAAAGGAGGATCACATCATGAGAAGAAGTCTGAAAATTATTTCCGCATTAGCGGCTTCCGCTATGATTATCGGAGCCTTCACCGGCTGCGGCGGTGAAAAGAAAGACGCGCCGAAAGCGGCGGATGCGGGAAATAAAACAGCAGTGAAATTAGTCGTATCCAGCACGGAGCGGCCGATTGCCTGGCAGGATGAAGATGGAAAAATCCAGGGATTTGAATATGATATATGGCAGGAGGTAAATAAGAATCTGAAAGATTATACGCTGGATATTAAAGCGGTGCCGCCTGAAACGCAGGACGTCATGATGGAATCGGGCGATGCGAAAGTCGCTTCCGGCGGTTATTACAGAACACCCCGCCGCGAAAAGGACTATATCATTCCGAATACGCCTATTGGGGCAAGTTCCGTCATGATTTATGTGCTGAAAGATAATCAGAATAAATTCTCCAATCTGGAAGATGCGGTAAAGAACGGCAAACAGGTGCCGAATACACCGAACGGCGGCATTTATAAAGTCCTCACCGACTGGAACGCCGCTCATGACAATCTCATGAAAGAAGTGCCGATTCAAGACGGGCTTACCGTGGCGGATCGTTTGCAGTCCCTCAAGACAGGGCAGTATGATTTCATGGTATACCCGGATAACTTCGGTGTGGAAGAAACGGCGAAAGCTATGGGCATTGAAGTTGTGACCGTAGGAAAGCCGATTAAAGTCAATGAAATCGTTGTTATTGTAAATAAGAAAGAAGAAAAACTGGCGGCGGAAATTGACGCGGCGCTGAAAAAACTTACTGATGACGGTACGATTGCCAAACTGTCGGAAAAGTGGTACCACAGAAACCTTCTGGACAACCTGAAAGAATTGAAGAAATAAGGAATGGAGTTTATAAGCTGGAAGCCGTTACCGCGATATAAAAGCCGGTGAGACATCATCAGAGTGACAGATTCTTCGCTCAGCGTCACATTACCGCTTCCCTGCTTTCCCATAAAGTATTCTTGCGTCCGCTCAGAATGACGATTGGAGGAAAAAGCGTCATAATGAGGGAAACGTTAATTGTCATCCGAAGCGAATGTGAAGGATCTGCTACTATGGTGAGGGAATCGGTAAGACGTCATCAGGGTCACAGCTTCTTCACTTTGTGTCACATTACCGCTTCCCTGCTTTCCCATAAAGTATTCTTGTGTCCGCTCTGAACAACGTTGAGGAAAAAGGAACGGCAGATCCGATTAATAAGGGTCTGCCATTTTTGTGCGGTGCAAGCAAAGTATAAAGAATATTTTATAAGAAAAAAGAAATGGACTTTTCCCGTTGGGCAATATGATAATATAATATGATTGCAAACAATTTATGACAGTAAAGGAATAAGCATGGAATATCCACGGATTGGAAATATACAGCTGGACGGGTTTGTCCTGCTGGCTCCCATGGCAGGGGTGAGTGACCTGGCGTATCGTGTCATTGCCCGCAAGATGGGCGCCGCCCTTACGACGGCGGAAATGGTGAGTGCGAAAGGGCTTTATTATCATAATGATAAAACGAAGGATATGCTGAAAATTGCGGAAGAAGAACATCCCGTATCTCTCCAGATTTTTGGCAGTGATCCCGCTATTATGGCGCTTGGGGCGAAAGTGATGGAAGAGGCCGGCGCTGATATAGTGGATATCAATATGGGATGTCCCATGCAAAAGGTCGTAAAGAATGGCGACGGTTCAGCATTGATGAAAAATGTGCCGCTGGCAGAGGAGATTGTTTCAGCTGTAGCGGCAGCGGTGAAGATTCCTGTTACCGTAAAAATGCGTCTGGGCTGGTCGCGGGATACGATCAATGCCGTAGAATTAGCAATAGCGGCAGAATCGGCGGGGGCGGCAGCCATTACGGTCCATGGTCGGACGCGCGAAGATTTTTATGCGGGAACGGCGGATTGGAGAGAAATCAAGAAGGTTGTGAATGCCGTCCGTATTCCTGTCATTGGAAACGGGGATGTGGCAGACGGCCCTACGGCAAAAGCGCTGATAGAGGAAACAGGATGTGCGGCAGTTGCTATCGGCAGAGCAGCATGGGGGAATCCGTGGGTTTTCAGGGCGGTGAATACATATCTGGAAACAGGAGAGATACTTCCCGTGCCGAGCTGGGAAGAACGGCTTGCTATGGCAAGGAAACATCTGCATGGATTATGTATCGAAAAAGGGGAGCGGACGGCGGTCAGGGAAATGCGGGCCCATGCGAGCCGATATTTCCATGGGCTTCCTAAGGCGACCGTACTCCGCCGGGAGATTATGAAAGCGCTTACGGAGGAAGAATTCGGACGTATCCTTACCGGGTATGAAAAGGAATTGGGGTTGGAGGAACCGGAAGTGTAGCAGGGAGGCAGCATGACAGTCAGAAAGAATTCATCAGCCATGGGTTTTATCTGCCTGATGGGGGTAGTAAGTTTATTTGCCGACATGACGCAGGAAGGGGCACGTGGGATCTTTGGCGCATACCTGGGGATGATGGGGGCATCTGCGGCAATGGTGGGATGTATATCGGGAGCCGGCGAGCTCGTAGGATACGGACTTCGGTTTGTGACCGGTATCATTGCAAGCCGCAGCGGGAAATATTGGTTTATGACTGTCGGCGGGTATGCGCTGGCAGTACTTGCCATCCCCTGTCTTGCTTTTGTACCTGATGGGAATTGGATGATGGCAGCATGCTTTATCATTTTGGGGCGGGTGGGGAAAGCGATACGGCAGCCTGCCAAGAGTACCCTTCTTTCTTATGCCGCATCCCGGGAAGGACTCGGGAAAAGTTTTGCCATTCAGGAGTTTTTGGATCAGCTTGGCGCGTTCCTGGGGCCGGTGTTGATTTTCTGGGTGTTGTCTTATTATGGAAGCCAGGGGATGGAAACGGCTTATGGGAAAAGTTTTTTATTCCTCGGCATACCGGCATTTCTTTGCATAGCAGCAGTTATTTTAGCTAAAATAAAATTCCCCGATCCTGAAAAATTTGAGCCGGAAGTTAAAGAAACCAAAGAGGCACATCTTGGTTTCCGTTTTAAAATTTACATGGTGGGAACCGCTTTATTTGCCTTTGGTTTTATTGATTTTCCGATAGTGGCACTGCACGCGGTGAAATCAGGGCTGGCAGGGAAAGCGGAAATTTCCCTGCTGTATGCGGCAGCTATGGCGGCGGATGCGTTTTCCGCTTTGTTCTTCGGCTGGCTTTATGATAAGTACGGTACCGTATCTCTCGTATGGTCTACATTGCTGTCGATGCCTTTTGTATTTTTTATCTTTATGGCACCGTCTTCCTGCTGGCTGTATGCCGGCGTTCTTCTTTGGGGTATAGGTATGGGGGCGCAGGAGTCTACACTGAAAGCGGCCGTAGCTGCTATCATACCTAAACACGAAAGAGCGGTGGGGTATGGAATTTTTGAAACGGGGTTTGGTGTATCCTGGTTTATTGGAAGTTTTCTTTTAGGAATTTTATATGATGCTTCTATTTTATGGATGGCGGCAATATCGGCGCTTATGCAGGCAGCGGCAGTGCCGTTCTTTTTCCTGACAGGAAGACAAGAGCATAAATTAGAAGCATGAATTATTAAAAAATAAGAAAACTGTATAAGCTGATGATAAGAAAATAATTATAATAAAAAATCCTTATAAAATCAGTACTTTATCAGATTAACTTTCATTGACAAGGCAATATGGAAATATTAAAATATGTAAAGATACAGTCACAATCTATTGTAAGCGGAACCCGTGTGGTTATGGCGGGCTTTTCTTATTAAAGGAGGAAAAATGGGCAGGTTTCTTGATTCCGGTTGCGTTTTGGACAAACGGGAAGAGAATGCCTTTTTTATTTATGACTGTCATTTTAGTATTGTGCAATAGGCTCACTGCTTGTTATGGGAAGCAGGGGGCTTTTATTTTTGTTCAAGGAGGGAACTATGCATGTAGGTATTGTCATGGGCAGTGATTCCGATCTGCCGGTCATGAAGAAAGCCGCAGAAGTTTTAAGCGGTTTCGGCGTGACATATGATATGGCGATCGCATCTGCCCATCGTACACCTAAGAAGCTGGAAGAATTTATTCTGGCACAGGAAGAAAAAGGGGCAGCTTGCTTTATTGCCGGCGCGGGTATGGCGGCAGCGCTTCCCGGCGTAGTGGCTTCTATGACACTTCGTCCTGTTATCGGTGTACCGTTGTCAGGAGCCAGGCTGGACGGCATGGATGCTTTATTTTCCATTGTCCAGATGCCGTCGGGGATTCCTGTGGCGACAGTGGCGATTGACGGCGCTAAAAATGCGGCGTACCTGGCAGTGGAAATCGGCGCGGCAGCAGATAGAGATCTTTATAGAAAATATAAAGAATACCGTGAAGAAATGGCTGCTGAAATTTATCGTAAAGATGAAAAGTTACAGAAAGAATTGAAATAATTATATAGGGGACAGGGAGGGTATGATGAAAGAATATAAGCCTTTTAAATCGGGGAAAGTTCGTGAATTGTATGATTTGGGCGACAGCCTTATCATGGTTTGCACTGACCGCATTTCCGCATTCGATAATATTTTGGAAAATCCGATTCCCAAAAAAGGTGAAGTGCTGAACAAGATGTCCAAGTTTTGGTTTGATTTTACAAAAGACGTGGTACCGAACCATATGATTTCCATTGACGCAGCGGATATGCCTGCGTTTTTCCGAAAACCCGAATTTGATGGAAACAGCATGAAAACCCAAAAGCTGGAGATGATTCCTGTAGAATGCATCGTCCGGGGATACATCACAGGCTCCGGCTGGGAAAGCTACAAAAAAGACGGCACCATCTGCGGTATCCGTCTGCCGGAAGGGCTTGAGGAATGTGAAAAGCTCCCTGAAGCGATTTTCACTCCTTCTACCAAAGCGCCTGTCGGTGAGCATGACATGAATATTTCCATGGAAGAAGGGGCGGAATGGATTGAAAAGACCTTCCCGGGAAAAGGGAAGGAATACATGGAAAGGCTTCGTGACTTAACACTTGCTCTGTACAGGAAATGCGCCGATTACGCGCTGTCTAAAGGCATCATCATTGCGGACACTAAGTTTGAATTCGGTCTGGATAAGGAAGGAAATATCGTTCTCGGTGATGAAATGCTGACGCCTGACAATTCACGCTTCTGGCCGCTGGACGGTTATGCACCGGGGAAAGGGCAGCCGTCTTATGACAAACAGTTTGTCCGCGACTACCTGAAAGAGAATCCGGGGGATGTGCTGCCGCAGGAAATCATTGACAAGACGATCGGCAAGTATGTGGAAGCCTACGAACTTCTCACGGGAGAAAAATTCTGAAAGTGGATGACGGGAATATGGCTGCCTGCGATGACAAGTTTCATGAAGAATGCGGGGTTTTTGCCATCTATGACAGAAACCGGCCTGCTGCTCTTGAAACATATTACGGGGTTTTTTCTTTGCAGCACCGCGGGCAGGAAAGCGCGGGAATAACTGTCAGCGACGGGCATACGATGGAAACATTCCGCGGCATGGGTCTTGTCACGGAAGTCTTCCGCAAACTTCCTGAAAAAGAAGGTTTCATAGGCATCGGCCATGTGCGGTACAGCACGACGGGATCTTCCATTCCGAGCAATATCCAGCCGCTGCAGCTGGAAGGCGCGGAAGGGCCTTTGGCTCTTGCCCACAACGGGAATCTGGTGAATACAAAAGTTCTCAGAAACCGACTCCTTCAAAGCGGATCTACCTTCCAGACCACCATGGACACGGAAATCATTATCAAACTCCTTGCCCATGCAGGAGCAGCCGTGATGGAGGACAGGATCAAGGGCGTTATGGATGAAATCCGCGGCGCATATGCCGTTGTGGCGTGTACCAATCAGGCAGTTTACGGATTCCGGGATCCCTTCGGCTATCGTCCGATGGCGCTGGGCAAGACAGAAAGCGGTTATGTACTTTGTTCGGAGACGCCTGCCCTTGATGCGATTGACGCGGAATTTGTCCGCGATATCCTTCCCGGAGAAATTGTAAGAATTGATGATGACGGAGTTCATAGCACGATGTATGGAAAAAAGGCGCCCCGCCTCGGGATCTGCGCCTTTGAGTATATTTATTTTGCCCGTCCCGATTCCGTGATGAACGGACAGGATATCTATGAAGCACGCCTGTCTATGGGCCGCCATTTATGGGAAGAAACGCATTATGAAGGTGATGTTGTCATGAGCGTCCCCGATTCGGGCAATGTGGCGGCATTAGGGTATTCCCATGCGTCAGGCATTCCTTATGTGGAAGGACTTTTGAAAAACAAGTACATGGGGCGTACTTTTATCCAGCCCGGGCAGAAACAGAGGGAACGGGCGGTACGGATGAAGCTGAATCCGATTGTCATGAATGTAAAGGGGAAACGAATCATCCTTGTGGACGACTCCATTGTCCGCGGAACAACAAGCGGTATCATTATCCGTTTGCTGCGGAATGCAGGCGCAAAGGAAATAAAAATGTGCATCAGTTCGCCTCCTGTCAGATTCCCTTGTTTCTTCGGCATTGATACGGCACAGCGGAGGCAGCTGGTCGCCGCGAGCCATTCGGAAGAAGAAATCTGCAAAATGATTGGCGCCGATAAGCTGCACTATCTGTCGCAAAAAGGACTGGCGGAATCCATTTCCCGCATACGGGCCAAAGATATGTGTTTTGCCTGCTTTGACGGTGATTATCCCGAACCGGTGCCGGGCGGCGGACTCGACGGTATGAAAGAATAAGGAGAGACATATGGACGAAAAGAAAAAGGGGCTGACTTACGCGGAAGCGGGCGTGGACATCGACGCCGGAGAAAGAGAAGTGGAACTGATTAAAAAATCTGTGCAGGCGACCTATACAAGAGGGGTGCTGGGGGATCTGGGCGGCTTTGGCGGCCTGTTCCGCCTGAAAGACGAATTGTCTGAAGATCCCATCCTTGTTTCAGGCACGGACGGTGTAGGGACGAAACTGCGTCTTGCCATTGAAATGGGGATACATCATACCATCGGGCAGGACTGCGTGGCGATGAGTGTTAATGATGTTCTCGTACAGGGGGCGCGCCCGCTTTTCTTTCTGGATTATATCGCGACGGGGAAACTGGATCCGGAACTGATGGCGGAGATTGTCAAAGGCGTGGCTGATGCCTGCATCGAATCGGGGTGCGCGCTTCTTGGCGGTGAAACGGCGGAAATGGCCGGCTTTTACGCATCAGGCGACTACGACGTAGCAGGTTTTGCGGTAGGGATTGTGGATAGGAAAAACTTAATTACCGGTGAAAAGATTACGGCCGGCGACGTTATCCTCGGACTGCCTTCCACAGGTATCCATTCTAACGGTTATTCCCTGGTACGCCGCATTATCTCTGACAATCATTTAAATTTAAAAGAAACTTATGAAGGGTTTGACAAACCTCTCGGAGAAGTCGTACTTACGCCGACAAAGCTTTACCCGAAACTTGTCCTTCCCGTACTGAAGGGCGCTGACGTGAAAGGACTTGTCCATATTACAGGGGGAGGTTTTTATGATAATATTCCCCGTGTCCTTCCGGAGGGGACAAGAGCTGTCCTTGATGCGGATAAATGGCCGCTACTTCCAATTTTTTCTTTCATCAAAGCGCAGGGCGGCGTAGAGCCCCGTGAAATGTACCGCACCTTTAACTGCGGACTGGGAATGCTCCTCATTTTGAGCCGTGGGGAAGCGGAAAAGGCGAAAAAAATATTGAAGAACATCGGCGAAGCTGTTTATGAAGTCGGCACAATCAGCGAAGGAAATCGGGATGTCATTGTGACAGGCGGGCTTTTCCATGAATAAGCGCATACTGATATTTGCGTCAGGCCGCGGATCCAATGCGGAAGCTCTCCATGAAGCTGCCGTGGACGGAACGATTAAGGGGATGATCGTAGGCGTTATCTGCGACCATCACGACGCGCAGGTTCTTCAGAGGGCAGAAAGATGGAAGGTGCCTGCAACGGTCATTGAAATGAAGACATGCAGGGATAAAGCTGATTATAATGAGAAGATTTTGGAAGCGGCGAAATCGTACGCACCCGATCTGATCTGTCTGGCAGGATATATGCGTATCTGTGGCGAAAATTTGATAAAGGCTTTTGAAAACCGCATTATCAATATCCATCCCGCCCTGCTGCCCAGTTTTCGCGGACTCCACGCACAGCGGCAGGCGATAGAGGCGGGGGTAAAAGTGGCGGGATGTACTGTCCATTTTGTGGGAACAGGGCTTGATGACGGCCCAATTATCACGCAGGTGGCGGTACCGGTTTATGATCATGATACGGAAGATACGCTTTCCGCACGTATACTGGCGGAAGAACATCCCGCCTATGTCCGCGCAGTGAAAGCCTATTGCGAAGATAAACTTCATATAGCGGGTCATACAGTGACAGGCATGCACGAGGAGGAATGAAAATGGCAGTTAAAAGAGCATTGATCAGTGTATCTGACAAGACCGGCATCGTGGAATTTGCCAAAGGCCTTCATGAACTGGGAGTGGAGATTATTTCCACCGGCGGTACGATGAAAGCGATCTCTGAGGCAGGGATTCCGGTCATGTCCGTTTCCGAACTTACCGGTTTTCCGGAAATGATGGACGGCAGGGTGAAAACGCTCCACCCGAAAATACATGGCGGTATTCTGGCGGTCCGTGACAATCCGGCCCATGTAAAAGCGATGGAAGAACATGGAATTGCCGGTATCGATCTGGTGGCCGTCAATTTATATCCTTTCCGTGAAACGATAGCGAGACCCGGTGTCACACGGGCGGAAGCTGTTGAAAATATTGATATCGGCGGCCCTTCCATGGTACGTGCGGCAGCAAAGAATTATAAGTATGTCACGATTGTAGTCGATCCCGCACAGTACGGAGAGGTGCTGGAACGGATCCGGGAAGACAGGCTGACGGAAGAGTTCCGCTTTGATTTGTCAAGAAAAGCTTTTCTCCATACAGGACTGTATGACTGCGCCATTGCTGATTACATGACAAAAGAAATAAATGGCGGCGGAGAAGGGCTGCCGGATATCTTTGCCAAGGCTTATGTAAAGATCCAGAATCTCCGCTATGGTGAAAACCCGCATCAGAAAGCAGCCTTTTACAGAGATCCGGAAGCGAAGGGCGGCATTGCTTCCGCCAGGCAGCTGCATGGAAAAGAATTATCATATAATAATATTGTGGATATGGAAGCGGCATGGGATCTTGCCTGCGAATGGAAAGATACTCCCGCCTGTGTGGTTGTAAAGCATACGAATCCCTGCGGTACCGCTCTCGGTACGAGTGCCCTCGACGCGTTTAAGCGGGCCTTTGCGGCAGACAGCAAATCTGCATTCGGCGGCATTGTGGCGATGAACAGGGAATGTGACAAAGAAACGGCGGAAGAAATGAAACCGATTTTCTTTGAAGTCATTATGGCTCCGAAGTTTTCACGGGAAGCTGTCGATATTTTATCTGCGAAGAAAAACATCCGCCTTGTGGAAGTAGCGGATACGGAAGAAAAAGAACTGCAGCTCCATAAAGTTTCCGGCGGACTTCTCGTGCAGACACCGGATGACAGCTCCGAAACGAGAGCAGACTGTACCTGCGTCACGGAAAGAGCGCCGACGGAAGAAGAGTGGCAGGCACTGGAATTCGGCTGGAAGATTGTAAAGCACGTTAAGTCCAACGCCATCGTGCTGACCGGTAAGGATATCACTTACGGCGTGGGTGCGGGACAGATGAATCGCGTAGGTGCGGCGGATATTGCCATTGCCGAAGCGGGAGAAAAGTGTAAAGGCTCCATCATGGCGTCTGACGCGTTCTTCCCTTTCGGGGATACAATTGAAGCAGCAGGGAAAGCAGGAATCACGGCTGTCATTCAGCCCGGCGGTTCTATACGCGACCAGGAATCTATCGATATGGCAAATAAGTATGGTATAGCTATGGTATTTACCGGACATCGGCATTTCCGCCATAGCTGAGATTGGAGGAGCTTTGAAAGTATTAGTGATTGGAAGCGGCGGCAGGGAACATGCGCTGCTCTGGAAACTGGCACACAGTCCGTCTGTAAAAGAAGTGTACGTCATTCCCGGAAACGATGGAATGACAGATGTGGCGCATTTAATTCCGGTAAAAGGAACAGAAGATATTCTGGATTTTGCCCGTCTGATGGAAGTGGATCTTACTGTTGCCGGTCCCGAGACTGTGCTGACGGAAGGTCTGGCCGACAAGTTTGCCGAAAAGGGAATGGCTTTCTTCGGGCCGTCAGCGGCGGCAGCGCAGATTGAAGGTTCGAAAAGTTTCGCCAAAAATCTGATGAAAAAGTATAAGATCCCTACAGCTGCTTATGAAACATTTACCGATGAAGAAAAGGCCGTTTCTTATATCAAAAAACGAAAGAAATATCCCCTTGTCATCAAGGCAGACGGACTGGCGTCGGGGAAGGGCGTCGTCATTGCCGAAACCGAAGAGCAGGCTGTTCAGGCGGTCCGCGGGATGCTGGAGGGAAAAACCTTTGGCAGCGCGGGAGAATCCGTGGTGATTGAAGAATTTATGGAAGGGGAAGAGGCGAGTGTTCTCTGCTTCACTGATGGAAATACTATCGTTCCTATGATTTCCGCACAAGATCATAAGCGCATCAGCGACGGGGATATGGGAGCGAATACCGGCGGCATGGGGGCTTATGCTCCCGCTCCGGTCATGACGAAAGAATTGGACAAAATCGTTTATGATACCATTCTGCTGCCTGCTGTCAAAGCAATGAAAAAAGAAGGCTGCCCGTTTAAAGGCTGCCTTTATGCCGGATTGATGATTACAAAAGACGGGCCCCAAGTGGTGGAATTTAACTGCCGATTCGGAGATCCTGAGACGGAAGCCATTCTGCCGCTTCTCGAAAGCGATCTTGCGAAGATCATGCTTGCCTGCACGAAAGGAACCTTGAAAAAGGAAAGGGTGGAATGGAAAAATGCCTGTGCCGTGGATATCGTCCTGGCATCGGAAGGATATCCCGCCACCCATTCCTCGGGAGAGGAGATAGTAGGGCTGGAGGAAGCAAAAAAGACCGGCTGCCTCGTATTCCATGCGGGCAGTATGAAGAAAAAAGGCAAGTATTTTGTTAATGGCGGCCGTGTGCTGAATGTGGCGGCTGTCGCGCCGACATTGAAAGAAGCGCGGGACAAGGCCTATGAAGGTGTTTCAAAAATCAGCTGGCGGGGTATGCAGTACCGTCATGATATTGCCGATAAAGGGTTGACGCGTTTGAAAAAAAGGAAATAGAAAAGAAAAGCGCTGTTTCTGTATTTGATGGGAATGGCGCTTTTATCTGTGCTTATACGGGCGGATATTTTTGGTTAGTTTTACTGATCCGGTCATTTGATATCCACCTATGCCTGTTTCTGCAGGCAGGAAATTTTATGTGCAGCGTGTATTTGCCCGGCACATGAAAAGTGGCAATAAAAAAAGACGAGGACACAGGTCTTCGCCTTTTCCGTCAGATGATTACTTTGCTGCGCTGTCAGCTGCGATGGCAGCATTGACGCTTGCATTCAGACGGGATTTTTTACGAGCGGCAGCATTTTTATGGATAATGCCTTTCCGCGCAGCGGTATCGATAACGCTCTGCGCTTCGCGAAGGGCGATGTCCTTCTGGTCGGTTGTGGCAGCAGCTACAGCTTTTTTGACAGCACCATGGATCCGGGAACGGACAGCGGCATGAGCAGCTCTCTTCTTTGCGTCAGTTTTCATGGTCTTTATGTTGGATTTTATTTGCGGCAATTGTTTCACCTCCCGTCTGTGTCATTCATACCGTGTTATTTTACCATGTTTCGCTTTCTGTGGCAAGAAATCTTTTATAATGCCGTCGGTTTGTGTAAAAGCAGGCTATTCGTTAAAATAAAGAAAATGCCGGAATAAACATATTTCCTTCAGATCGGTTTATGGAAAGAGCAAAGGAAAAGGAGCAGCCTATGTATGTCGGTGTAGATATGGTGAAAGCGGCACGCTGGGAACGGATTTGTGAAAAATTTCCGTCCCGCCTTGAAAAAATGTTTACGGAGGAAGAACGGGCGCACTGTGAGTCAAAAGGAAAAAATAAGGCTTATTCTTACGCGGCGCTCTGGGCAGCGCGGGAAGCAGCAGGGAAAGCACTGGGGATAGGGATCTTCGGTTCAGGTTTTGGCGATGCGTACCTGTCATGGACAAAGTGGGGGGCGCCTGTTCTCCACTTGCAGGGGAATTTTGAAAAGCGGGCGGAGGAATTGGGGATTACAGATATGTCCGTTTCCATTTCCCATGAAGACGGTATGTCTATTGCCGTTGTTGTGATGGAGGCAAAATCATGATACTGACAACATCTGAGGAATCAAGACTTTTGGATCAACGCGCCATGACGGAATACGGGCTGCCGGAGTCGGTGCTTATGGAAAACGCCGGCGCTTCCGTGGTGCAGCTTATGAAAGAAAAAATATCCTGGGAAGACGCGCGGGTGGTCATCGTCTGCGGCAGCGGAAATAACGGGGGTGACGGATTCGTCACGGCACGGTACGCTCTTTCCGAAGGTGCTGATGTGGCGGTTCTTGTCATGGGGGATGCATCCCATATGGGAGAGAATTCTTTATTGTATAAAAATATAGCGGCTAAAATGGGAATTCCCGTGATTTCCGTTGCAGGCGCGGATGACGCAAAGGAATATCTGGCAGGTGCGGATATTATTGTAGACGCGCTCATTGGCACAGGTCTGAAACATCATGTGAAAGGAAGCACGGCGGAGCTTATTACTGCCATGAATGATTCGGAAGCGGTTATTGTTTCCGTGGATGTTCCCAGCGGCATGTTTTCTGACAGCGGCTGTGCGGCGGGGGCGGTGGTGAATGCCGATTACACGGTGGCGTTAGGCTCCGTAAAGCGGGGGCATGTTCTTTATCCGGGAAATGGATATACAGGAACCGTCTTGTATTCACCCATCGGCATCCCAAACGGCGCCAGGGAACATTTTCCTGTAAAGCTGGTGGAAGAAAAAGATATTTATGAATTTCTTCCTGTGCGGAGTTTTGCCGCCCATAAGGGAACAAATGGATTTATAGGCATTTTTGCCGGTTCGGAAGGGATGGCGGGCGCGGGTCTGCTGGCAGCACAGGGGGCGCTTTACGGTGGTGGAGGAAAGATTGCTCTTGTTTCCGTAGGGAATGCTGCTTTCCAGCTGGCAGGGAAAATTCCGGAAGTGATGGTTTCTTCCTGCGGGGATGCCCCTTGCTTTACCGAGGATATGTCAGATAAGGCAGTGAAGCAGACCGAGATGTATGACGTTGTCGCGTTGGGACCGGGTCTGGGGCGGAACGAAAGAACGCAGACCTTTGTGGCGGATATGCTGGAGCACTGCCGTAAGACCATGGTTGTGGATGCGGACGCGCTCTTTGCTGTCGGCCATCAAAAAATCAATCTGAGAAACTGCCCTGCTGATGTGGTTCTGACGCCCCACGTGGGAGAATTTGCTTTCCTTACCGGACTTACCGCAAAAGATGTAGAAGCCGGCAGGATCGATGAAGCGATCCGGTATGCTAAGGAAAACCATGTGGTGCTTGTGCTGAAAGGAGCGCCTACGGTTATTGCCGTACCGGACGGCAGGGCATGGGTGAATTCCACGGGGAATCCGGGCATGGCTGCAGGCGGTATGGGAGATACTCTGACCGGCATCATTGCCGCCTTTATCGGACAGGGACTTTCTGCCGAAGAGGCTGCTGTGGCAGGCGTATACCTTCATGGACTGGCGGGAGACCTGCTTGCCGAAAAGATGCCGGTGGGGTATACGGCAAGCGATGTGGCCCGTATGATTCCTTTGGCGCGTAAAAAGGTCATTGAAGGATGAAGCGCTTTATAAAGTATTTCCTTTGTCTCCTTATCAGCCTTTGTGTCTTTGCAGGGACCGGCTGTGGGTTTGATATCTTTGGAAGTGGGAGCGGAAGTGGAGCAGGATCCGATGCGCCTCTGATTATCCGCATGCTTGATATCGGACAGGGAGACGCTATCCTTATTGAAAGAAATGGAAAGTTTGCGCTTATTGATACGGGAGATGTGGAGCATCGTCCGCGGATGGCGGAGTATCTCAGGAAGTACGGCGTGAAAAAGGTGGATACCGTTATTATCACGCATCCCCATGGAGATCATATAGGCGGCATGTTTTCTGTTTTTGCCAATGCGGAAATAAGGCAGGTTTATGATAATGGGGTGCCTACTTCCCTTTCCACGTACAAAACGTATCGAAAGATACTGGATAAAAGGAAAATTCCCCGCAGGACACTGCGGGGCGGTGAAAAAATACAATTGCTGGACGGCGTTCCTTTTACAGTTGTAGGACCTTTGGAAAAAAGCAATGCCCGCGGAGAAAATTCGCGTCAGAATAATGAAAGTATCGTGGGGCAGCTGAAATATGGCAATTTTACGATGCTTTTTACAGGAGATGCGGAAGCGGAAGAGGAAGCATCCATTTTGAAAAACGGTGCTGACATAAAGAGTATTGTCCTCAAAGCGGGACATCACGGAAGCAAGACGTCTTCTACGGAAGAATTTCTCCGTGCCGTCTCACCGAAAGCGATTTTTATTTCCTGCGGCGCCGGTAATAATTACGGGCATCCCTCAAGGCAGACGATGAAGCGGTTGGAAAAATGGGGGATAGATGTTTATCGGACGGACAGGCAGGGGACGATTACTCTTACCACTGATGGAAAGCGCTATGAAATTACAAAAGAACATTAGAGGGGAAAACATGGAAAGAGAAATGCCGAAGGCAGGAGAAGTGTGGCGGCATTTTAAAGGGAATTGTTATCTTGTCATTGCCGCAGCTCGTCATACGGAAACGGGGGAAATGTATGTGGTTTATAAAGCGCTTTACGGTACGTACGAAGACTATCTCCGACCGCTGGATATGTTCATGAGCGAAGTGGATCGGGTGAAATATCCTGATGCGAAGCAAAAATACCGTTTTGAAAAAAAGAAAAGGAAGAATAAATATTTCCTGCCGGAATCAGCTGCTGTTCATGGCAGTCTTTTTTTATCCAAAAAACTCAATATAAAATGAAAAATCATTACTTTCCATCATGCATAAAAAGTGGTAAATTAAGCGTATGATTTAAGATACGTAAACGCAGCAGGATGAAAGGAGAAACAGTATGAATATAAAGATTGGAATTTTAGGGTATGGAAATATAGGGCGTGGTGTAGAAACGGCGCTCCGGGATAATCCGGATATGGAACTGGCAGCGGTCTTTACAAGACGGGATCCTTCACAGGTAAAGATTCTTTCTGAAAATGTGCCGGTCATTTCCGTCTCAGAAATAGAAGCATGGAAAGATAAGATTGACGTACTTCTCCTCTGCGGGGGAAGCGCTACTGACCTGCCGCAGCAGACACCGTTCTATGCGAAAATGTTCAACGTGGTAGATACGTTTGATACCCATGCTAAGGTGCCCGCCCATTTTGCCGCTGTCGATCGGTCTGCAAAAGAAAATGGAAAGATTGCCATTATTTCCGTCGGCTGGGATCCGGGACTTTTTTCTCTCTCTCGGCTTTATGGGAATGTGATTCTTCCCAACGGGAAAGATTACACTTTCTGGGGGAAAGGCGTTTCTCAGGGCCATTCCGACGCCATCCGCCGCATTAAAGGCGTGAAGAACGCCAAGCAGTATACCTGCCCCGTGGAAAGCGCCATGCGTGCTGTAAGGAACGGGGAAAATCCGGAGCTTACCACAAGAGAGAAACATATCCGTGAATGTTTCGTCGTTTTGGAAGATGGCGCTGACGCGGCATATGTGGAAAAACAAATCAAGACGATGCCGAACTATTTCGCCGACTATCATACCGTGGTTCATTTCATTTCGGAAGAAGAATTTGATAGGAACCATCAGGGGCTGGCGCATGGCGGTTTCGTTTTCCGCAGTGGAAATACGGGGAAAGAAAAAGAACATAAGCATATCATTGAATTCAGTCTGAAATTGGGTTCGAATCCGGAATTCACTACGCATGTCATGGCAGCTTATGCGAGAGCTGCCGCGCGCATGGCCAGAGAAGGACAAACAGGATGTAAAACGGTGTTTGATATACCGCCGGCATACCTTAGCGAAAAGAGCGGCGAAGAGCTCCGTTCCTCGATGCTGTAAAAGGTAATAACAGCTTGACAATTTAGTATATGATAGTGTATTCTACATAAGTCAGTTATGCGGAGCGGTACTCAAGTGGCTGAAGAGGACGGTTTGCTAAATCGTTAGACGGGTCTCCCGTGCGGGGGTTCGAATCCCCCCCGCTCCGCCATGAATTATGAGGCAGGATATTTTTATGGGTATCCTGTTTTTTGTTTTCATTATTCAATAATTAAAATAAAAAGGAATCTGATCAGAGGTTCTTTTCCGGGACAGGTAAAATTGCGGTATCCTGCAAATCCTGGGCTGTAATTCCTTTTTGCTGCCAGCTTCATTATCGTGCTGTCTAAATAATAAAAAGGGTAAAGGCACCCGCTGTATCAGAATAAACACCTGGGCCGAAATAAAAGGTATTCCAAAGAGGTGTATAAACTTCTCAAGTAAGATATTATATATAAATTTTATTATGGGTTTTGCCCGAAATCATAGATAAGCGGACGGTTTTGTCCTTTAAAACATGGTATAATATTAAAAATAATCGTTGCCAGAGAACGGCAGAGGGAGATGTCAGATGACCATCACGTATATATTTCAGATTCTGGAAGCTGTGATAAAAGGCGATGCAGAGAAGTATGGCGTAATTCCTGATATGAACGGAGAACTGCAGAAAGCGGTGCGCCGATCAAGGAGACGTATTGCCCGGCTTCGGGAACGGGCACAGTACGAGCTTGGGGAGATGGATAAGGCAAAAGTGGCGGCGGCCAATGACAATATGAGGCGTTTTACCAAGTCTCTCGGTAAAATCCGCAATTTGAACCTGGAGGACTGCCGGGGGCTGATTGGCATTGAAGATTTTCTGGAAGATGGAAACCGGATTCATGAAGTCATGGAAATGGCTGAGAAGATCGAGCATATGTCGGCGGTCAGCTCTACGGCGTACACGCCCATGTCTCTCGGATTCGGCGTGTTGGAAACATATACGGATGTGGCACCCATTGAAATTGATAATAGGAAGTTCAATGCGGGTGATAAGGAATATTGCCTGCAGATGATTAAAAAGCTGCATGCTTTTCAGGATTCTGTCCGTGAAGTTTGTTCCCGCCTGCTGGATATTACCGAGTGTGCCCGTGAAAGAGGGGACGCGCTGAATGATCTCGCTGATTACTTTGCTGATGGCGTGGACAGCCTGGAGCGGATCCAGATGCAGTCCGGCGGTGACTGGAAACTTTATACTTTGGCGCAGAAGATGCAGATCGGAAGAGCGATACAGGTAGCCCAGCTTATTACGCTTCTTTTCCGGAATCTGATGGATGGCGCGGGACATGTGGATGAACAGAGCCGCAGCGCGATAAAAAAAGCGCAGGATGAACTCTTGAAACGTGATGCATGATAATGAAGATTGCTCGATGAACTGACCACCAAAAGTTAGATAAAAACTGATTTGAGGAGGTCAGTTTTATTATGGGGAAATACAGTTTTGCATAAATTCTTTTCTATAAGTATGCTATACTTTATGCATGCAGTTATTTTTATAAACAGGGAGGCAATATGTCTATCGCATTTATACTGCGCATGATTTCCAATACGATCAGCGGTAAAGGCGGACATCCGCAAAGCATTAATGAAGAGATTGAGCGTGCGAAAAAGCGGGCGGCAAAAAGGATATACCGTGCAAAAGTACGTGCGGAAGATGAATTGGGAGAACTGGACCGTGTCCGTATCACTCTCATGGCAGGGGATATGAAAAAATTTACCAAAGAATTTTCTGAAATTAAAAATATTGATTTTCATGACTGCGACACACTGACCGGATTGGAGCATTTTAATAAGGAACGGAGAAACTGGAGGGAACTGGAAGCGCTGTCATCCAAAGCGATGGGACTGATGAATCTGTCCGGCGGTATGGATGCCATCGGTTTTGGTGCGGGCGTCATAGACCAGTATGCTGTGGTTCCGGAACTGGATGTGCTTCCTTCTGAAAGTGAAGGTGATGTGGATGCATTGAAAGAAATGAGCGGGCGGCTGCAGAAATTCCAGCAGCAGGTAAAGAAGCTGTGCTGCCGTATGCAGGATGTAAGACGAGAAGCCCGCCAAGCACAGGATGCCCTTCTTGATTTGTCAGATTATCTGACAGATGGAATCAAGGATATCCGCGATATCCGAAGTGAGAGCGGGAATGACTGGAAGAATTATTCGGAGTCGCAGAAGATTATTATAGGCAGAACAACGCAGGTGGCACACCTTATCAGCGTGCTTTCCGAAGTCCGTTTTCTTACTGATGAAGCGGATCTGCGTGGAGAAATAAGGGAAGCTTTGGAAGCGACGGAAGAGCTGCTTGACGAACTTGGCGTATGACGGGCGAGGAGAGTCTTTCTTTTGAGGAGGACTCTTTTTTATTGACTTGACAATTCAAAGACTAAAAAATAGAAAAGTTGTTTTCATTCTCGTAGATTTGTTAAAATAAACACAAGACGAAAAACATGCAATGGATTTGTATTTTCGGAGAGCGGCTATGAAAAGAAGAAAAGTAAGGACAGCTGTTTTGGGACTAATGGCACTTTTGATGTGGTCCGGCAGCATGGCGGCGGAAGAGATTTATCTGCATGGAGATACGAATATTCCGATGATTTTGAATACCGGCGGTATAGATAATGATGGGAATACAGGCGTGTTTATGGATCTCACTTCTATCAGTGTGGAAGATTTATTTAAAAACGGCTTGGCTGTAAAAGTGAATTTTTTCAAGTTGGAGAAAGGCGTGTCGACTGTATCTACCGCCCATTTCCGCATGACGGAAGACGGCGGCGCATGGATTGCCATGGAAGACGGCTGGCATGCTGTGGATGAAGGAGCTGCGCGGGTGGAAAGTGAAGCGGTGCGTCTGATTCGGGAAGAAATGGGAAAAGAAGAGTGCCGTGATAAGTACATGGGACAAATTACGGCACTCTGGGAAAGAAAAATAAAGGCGGCGGAAACGGTGCGGCAGGAAGAATATGAAAAGCTGCAAAGGGAAACGGAAGAAAAGAATCAGGAAAATAATAAATCCGTGAAAAGTGTGAAATTGCCGGACATGGAAATGCCGGAACTGGAACGAGCCGAGCCTGATAAAGTGGTGGAAATAAAATCACCTGACATGATACCTGCAGTAAATCCTGTAAAAAAGAACGCATCGATAGAAATGCCGGTAAAGGCAGAGATGGAAGAGACAGCGGCAGATGCAAAGAAAAACGAATCGGGAAAGGAAGAAACGTCTGCCGAATCGCCGATGACCGTTTCTCCTGAAAAGGAAAAAACGGAACTGACGGCAGTGAAAGTCAAAGGAAACGTACAGAGGAAAGAAGATGCACAGAAAAATAAAGAGGGGGAAATCACCGAGCAGGTCGAAATTTCCATCGTCTCCCATCCGGTGGTGGAAATCATTTCGAAAAGCGACGTAACATAAGATCCCTGTAATAGTTGGCTCTTTTCCAATGAAAATAGTATAATCACTACGGAGTATTTTCCGGAAGCATAAATCCTTCCCGCAAAATTTGACGGCTGCGCGGAGGATGTATTTTTTTCGAAAGGCGTACCATGGCTAAGAGATATTATGAACTTCATGTATCAGGCTGCACGAGACATCTTCCCGTACTGAATATTTCAGACAAGGTAGCGATTGCGGGATTTGTCATTTTGGGTGATGTGGAAATTGTGGAAAACACGGCCCGCGATTTGGCGGCGAAAGTGCCGAAAGATTGCGAATACGTCATGACCGCGGAGACGAAGGGGATTCCTCTTGCTGCCGAACTGGCAAGAAATCTGGGGCAGAAGACGTACCTGGTGGCGAGAAAGTCGGTCAAGGCGTATATGGATGATCCTATCTGTGTAGAAGACGAGTCCATTACTACGATGGGAAAACAGAAGCTGTACCTGTCTGCCTCTGATGTGGCGCTGATCCGCGGGAAGAAAGTCCTTCTTGTGGACGATGTCATCAGTACCGGCGGATCTATGAAAGCCTTGAAAGAACTGGCGGAAAAAGCGGGCGCCCAAGTCTGCTGCCAGGCTGCCATTCTTGCCGAAGGCGATGCAGCGAAGCGTGACGATATCGTATTTCTTGAAGAACTGCCTCTCCTGGAGGCTGAATAAAAACGAAAGCCGTATACACGAAATGGGTATGACGGCTTTTTTGATGGAGGGGATATTCCTTCCTTTTTACGGGAAATGCTGTAAAGGAGAGCGCTTTTTATGGTATAATATGACGAATAATTTGGAATTTGCCACATAGATTTTGAATCAATTCCGACAGGAGGAATGGAATGAAACACCAGGAGACTGTTATCATCATCGACTTCGGCGGGCAGTATGCGCAGCTGATTGCAAGAAGAGTGCGCGAATGCGGCGTATATTGTGAAATTCTGCCGTACAATAAGCCGGCGGAAGAAATTCTTTCCCACAACCCGAAAGGCATTATCTTTTCCGGAGGCCCTGCCAGTGTAAATATGGAAAATGCCCCGCAGCTGGATGAAGGCGTATTCAAGGCAGGCGTACCGATTCTGGGAATCTGCTACGGTATGCAGCTTATGGCAAAAGACCTTGGCGGCACGGTTGCCAGTCCGGAAAAACATGAATACGGCCATACGGAATTTTCCAGAAACGGCAGCTGTCCGCTTTTTGAAAACATTTCAGAAAAGACCGCTGTATGGATGAGCCACGGCGATGCGGTCACCGATATGCCTGCCGGTTTCGGACTGATCGGACATACGGAACTGACGCCCACCGCGGCGATGGCTGATGAAGCAAGGCGGTTCTATGCTGTCCAGTTTCATCCGGAAGTCGTCCATACCGCTGAAGGCACACAGATGCTGAAGAATTTCCTTTTCCATATCTGCGAATGTGAAGGCGGCTGGTCTATGGAAAATTATATCGACATCGCTGTTGCCAATATCCGGCAGCAGGTGGGCGACCATAATGTCCTCTGCGCTCTTTCCGGCGGTGTGGACTCTTCTGTTGCCGCTGTCCTTGTCCATAAAGCAATTGGGGATAAACTGACCTGCGTATTTGTAGATCACGGATTCCTTCGGCAGGGCGAAGCGGAACAGGTGGTAGATACATTTACGAACAAATTCAAGATCAAACTGATTCATAAAGATGCGTCTCAGCATTTCCTTTCTCTTCTGAAAGGTGTGACAGAACCGGAAAAGAAACGTAAGACCATCGGCGCTGAATTTATTCATGTCTTCCAGGAAGAAGCCAATAAGTTGGAAGATGTGAAATTCCTTGTCCAGGGCACGCTTTATCCCGATGTGGTGGAAAGCGGCACTGCCACGGCGGCGACCATCAAATCCCATCACAATGTAGGCGGTCTTCCGAAAGATATGAAATTTGAACTTATCGAACCGCTCCGCGAACTTTTCAAAGACGAAGTCCGCCAGCTGGGACGTGAACTGGGACTCCCCGAAGACGTTATCAACCGCCAGCCTTTCCCTGGTCCGGGACTGGCAATCCGTATCATCGGTGAAATTGCCCCGGAAAGATTGGATATCCTCCGTAAAGCAGATGCCATCGTCAGAGAAGTCATCAAAGAAAGAGGACTCTATAACGAAATCTGGCAGTCCTTTGCCGTACTTCCCGCCGCAATCCGCAGTGTAGGCGTCATGGGTGATGAAAGAACATACGATTACACCGTAGGCATCAGAGCCGTCACAAGTTCCGACGGTATGACCGCCGACTACTTCCGTTTCCCCTGGGAAGTCCTTGATGAAATGAGCAGAAGAATCTGCAATGAAGTCAAAGGCGTGAACAGAGTGGTTTACGATATCACATCCAAACCGCCGAGCACGATTGAGTGGGAATAAGAGCGCTTTCCTTTGAAAGTTTTCCCGTATTTTAATAAAGGAATAGATAAACTAATGAAACCGTAGCGAAAAGTTACGGTTTTTGTTTGTCTAAGAAAGGAAATTACCTTGATAGATATTTCGTTTTGGAGATGTTTTATAGAGAATGCTATAATATTCACAAAATAACTTCATAAACTTATAAATGAGAGGTGAAGATATGAAAGTCAGTTATAATGGATTGTGGAAGATTCTGATAGATAAGAATATGAATAAAAAAGAACTGGCACAAGTCTGCAAATTATCTCCTGCAACCGTATCTAAAATGGGAAGAGGAGAATTTGTAAGTATGGATGTTTTGTATCGTATAGGAATAAAGCTCAATGTAGATTTTGGAGATATGGTTTCGATTGTAGAGGAAGGGAAATAAATGAATTTTGAGATGACAAAATGAAATCTCAACTTAAAAGAACAAGCTGGAAGTTACAAATCGTGACTGGCTCAAGGAAAAAGATGGGAGGTATTTATGGCAGAAGATAAAAATCACGTTATTGTTGATAATAAAGATATAAAAAATATGATTTATACATTTAGAGATCAGCAGGTAATGGTGGATAGTGATCTTGCAAGATTATATCAAGTTACTACCGGTAATTTAAATAAAGCTGTTAAAAGGAATTTATCAAGATTTCCCGAACATTTTTGTTTTCAATTAACAGAACATGAGTATAAAAACTTGAGATTCCAAAATGGAAGCTCAAGTTCAAATAATAATTATGGTGGCAGAAGATATATGCCATATGTTTTTACAGAACAAGGAATCGCCATGCTTTCCGCTGTACTTAAAAGTGATATCGCTGTAGAAGTAAGTGTTAAAATCATGAATAGCTTTGTGGAGATGAGAAGATTTTTGCTTTCCAATCAAGAGTTGTTTTCAAGGTTGGATAGAATTGAGATGAAGCAATTAGAAACAGATAGGAAGTTTGAGGAAGTATTTAATTACATAGCGGCTAATACTGAGGTCAAGCAAAATATCTTTTTCAACGGGCAGATATATGATGCATTCAGCTTCATCATTGGGCTTGTTCAAAAAGCTAAGAAGGAAATAATTCTCATTGATAACTATGTGGATGTAAACACCTTGAATATTCTATGCAAGAAAAATCAGAACGTAGATGTTGTAATTGTGACAGCCGGTAAAGGCAACTTGTCAACGAAAGATATAACGAAATTCAATGCTCAATATCCCAAACTGTCGCTTAAGACTGCTACAGATTTTCATGATAGATTTCTGATTTTAGATAAAACAGAAGTTTATCACATAGGGGCGTCCATAAAAGATGCTGGTAAAAAGAGTTTTGGTATTACGAAGATAGAAGATAAGGACTTGATTATAAGTCTTGTAAATAAGGTGAGGTAGAATATGGCGAATTTATCAAAAATCAAGCGAGAAAAAATGCTTGATTATCTTGAGAAACTAAAAGAAATCAATAACGATGATGAAAATATCCGAGCAATAACAGAGATAGAAAACGCTCTTAATGAAAAGAAATATGGTCTTGTATGGGAAGAACACTCTGAAAAAGTCGATGAAATGTTGGAACATAATATTCCTATTTTTGTAGAAGATGTGAATAGAAAAATCACAGCAAACGAAAATGAACCATATAATTTTTTACTTGAAGGAGATAACCTTCATTCTTTGAAGTTGCTGGAGAAAACTCACAAGGGAAAGATTGATGTTATTTATATTGATCCGCCGTATAATACGGGGAACAGGGATTTCAAATATGATGATATTTTTGTCGATAAAACAGACGGATATGCTCATAGTAAATGGATCTCGTTTATGGAAAAGAGATTGAATATAGCAAAAAAATTACTAAAAGAAAATGGAATAATTTTCGTTTCAATAGATAAAAATGAAGGTTTTCAATTGAAATTACTGATGGATTCTGTATTTGGTGAAAATAATTTTGCGGCGGATTTGCATGTTGAGACATCAATAATTGGTGGTCCTAGAAGAATTCCTGCGATGCAGGGTAGCGTTGTTAAAACTACAGAATTTGTTTTTGGCTATTCTAATGGCACTAATACAAAAATAATGAGAAGTCCTAAATACGACTATTTACAAGGGTATGATACGCATTATTCTTTGTTTTACGACGAGGCAGAAGATACCCTGATTCCTTTTGTAGATGTATTAAGGAGAACTGAATTTGTAGTAAGTGTTTTTGATACGTTGAATTTGGCGGTTTCTTTAAAAAACCTGGGTAAAGTCATTGATTGTAGTGAGAAAATAAAAAAATGGTTGTATAGTGATGAAATAGCAAAAAACTTATTTAGAAAAGGTGATGATGAGGTTATACTACCCAAAAATCATTCTATCAAAAAAATAAATAGTGTGATTACATATAATGGGAAGAAATGTTCAATTGATAGTAATGGTGTTTGTAAAATTCTTTTTTCATATACAGATAGGATAGGCAAATGCGATGATTATTTTTCTAATTATGGAGAAAGAGCGGTTAGAGGCAATCTTTGGAAGGGATTTTCTTCTGATGGAGGTAATTTAGCAAAAGAAGGTAAGGTATCTTTTAAGAATGGGAAGAAACCGATAAGATTAATAAAGCAATTAATTGATTCTGTGGAATATAGTAATAATATTACTGTTCTCGACTTCTTCGCAGGTTCAGGCACTACAGGACACGCTGTAATGCAACTTAATAAAGAAGATGGAGGTAATCGCAAATATATTCTTTGCACGAATAATGAAAATAACATTTGTGAGGAAGTTACTTATCAAAGGCTTAAGAATATTCAGGAAGAATTACCGCATAATTTGAAATATTATAAGACAGAGTTTATACCAAAATTTTCTGACGACGAGGAAAGTATCTCAGATAAGATGATGGAGCATATTAGAGAGTTGATTGAGCTGGAATATGCCATCGAGCTTGATGGTAAAAAATATATTATTCTTGATGATGAAGATAAATTAGATGAAATTATATCCAAGATTGAAAATGATGGGAAATTGTTTGTGCGTTCAGGCATTTTCCTATCACGAAGCAATCAAAGAATACTTGAAGAAAAGGGCGTTAGTATCATTGAAATTCCGGAATATTATTTTAGAGAAGAGCTAAAGGAGGTTGGCGAGCTATGATAGATATAAAACTTAAAAATTTTCAAGAAGATGCCGTTGACTTCTTATTTAGCAAAACAACAGACAGTAATTCCAAACCTAAGATTGTGATGCAGAGTCCGACAGGAAGTGGAAAGACCATTATTTTAGTTGCATATATTGAGAAGTATCTTGATTTTCACAAGGATAGTGTAATTTGTTGGTTCTGTCCGGGAAAAGGAGAACTTGAAGAACAATCTAAAGAAAAAATGGAACGCTTTGCTCCGAATCTAAGGACAGGGAATGTATTTGACATTTTAAATACCGGCTTTGAAAGTGCGACTACCTATTTCATCAATTGGGAGACGATCACAAAAAAGGATAATAAAGCCATAGGAGATAGCGAAAGGAAAAATCTGTTTGAACGAATTAGTGAAGCACATAATCATAATTTAAATTTCATCGTCATTATTGATGAAGAACATCAGAATAATACTTCTAAGGCAGATGATATTATCTCAAGTATCAATGCAAAATATGAAATTCGTGTATCTGCAACGCCAAATAAAAGAGTGGTCGGAGAGTTTTATGAAATCCCCGAGATTGATGTAATAAATGAAGGACTTATTACAAGGTTTATGTACATCAATGATGGGCTTGATACGGTAGAAGTCAGAAACACGCTACATGAGACGGATATTTTATTAGAAAAAGCGGATGAAGTTAGAAAGCAAATTGCTCAGGCCTATATTGACGAAAAAGAAGATATTAGACCGCTTGTGTTAGTTCAATTTCCCAACTTGAATGATGACCTAATAGAACACGTGGAAGAAAAACTGAATGCAATGGGCTATTCCTATGAAAACAAGCTTCTTGCAAGCTGGTTTTCGGCGGAAAATAAAGAAGACAAAGATAGAAAATCTAAAAAATTAGGGAAAATAAATATTGGAACAACGGATGAGGATAACATTACTAAATCAAATGCTACACCTGTATTTTTGTTGTTCAAACAAGCTCTTGCGACAGGTTGGGACTGCCCACGTGCAAAGATACTCGTTAAGCTTCGTGAAAATATGAGTGAAACCTTTGAAATACAGACACTTGGCAGACTTAGAAGAATGCCTAGAGCAAAGCACTATGGCAGAGAGATTTTGGATTGTTCCTATCTCTATACTTTTGATGAAAAATACAAACTCGAAGTTATTAAAGCCGGCAATGGCTTTGAAACGCAGAGAGTATTTTTAAAGGAAGAGCCGAAGAGGATAAAACTTGTTAAAGAAATAAGGAATCTTGATGGCAGCTATATTGATGAGCAAGCTATTAGAAATAGGGTGTATGAATTTTTTAAAGATAAATATCATCTTTCAAGTACTAAGGCTGACAATATCAAACTACTGGAAAACAACGACTTTATATTCGGAACAAAACTTTCAAGACAATATTTAACCGGTAAATATACAACTTTAAAGGAAGTGAGAGAAGAAGTTGCTAATTATAATGCTATGGCAATTGAAATAAATACTCATACCCATGGTATTGAACTTCAACATAATATTGATGCAATCAAGAAACATGTGGGGCTTGCATATAACAAAACCAGTCAGATTTTGAAAACATTGTTTTTAAAAGGATTTGGAAATAATAAGTATAAGCTTTTGAATCTGACTTTGAGAGAGTATTATGCCTTTATTATCAATAATGCAGAATTTCTAAAGCGAGATTTTATTGAGTTTTCCGGACAAAGACAGGATCAACTCATGTTTCTTGAAAATAAGACGGAAGAATTTAAAATTCCACTTGAAGAACATTATCGGTATGTTCCTTTTGAACGATATGTAAAAGAGCTGGAAAGCAATGTGTATAAAGGGTACAACACATCTATGATCACAGATGATTTTCGTTCTACCTCGGAAAGACTGTTTGAGAAGTATTGTGAAAAGAATGAAAATGTGAAGTATGTTTATAAAAATGGAGATACCGGACAGCAATATTTATCCATCGTTTATGGAACGAATTTTGATAAACAAAGATTATTCTATCCGGACTATATTGTACAGCTTCAAGATGGAACAATTTGGCTTATTGAAACAAAAGGTGGGGAAAGACAAGGGCAAAGTAAAAACATTGATGTTCAGATAGAAAATAAATTTGAGGCATTTAAGCAGTTTGCGAATAAGCACGGCTATAAATTTGGTTTTGTGAGAGATAGAAATGATGAGTTGTATCTTAATAATACGGAGTATGTGAATGATATGAGTGATAGCGGTTGGGTATTGCTTGAGGAGGTATTTTAAATGACTAAAATCAATAGAGGGTCGGAATGGAGAAAATGGGATCTACATATTCATTCCCCGTATACAGTTATAGATGGTAATGGTTCATACAAAGATGTAACGGATGATGATTTTATAAAAAAATTATGTGAAGAAAAAATATCCGTTGTTGGATTAACTAATTATTTTAAGTTTAGTGAAGAAGATTATAAATTAGCAAATAAATTAAGAGATAATGGCATATCAACATTTATGAATTTGGAGTTTAGGCTGACCAATATTAATGATGATGAGAGGTTATCAGATTACCATGTAATTTTTAGTGATAAATTGTCAAAAACAGAAATAGATAATTTTTTATCCAATTTGGATATAACCGTTGGCAGTTGTAAGAAAAAAATAAATTCATTAACAGATAAAGAAATAAAGACAAATGCTGCGATTAGTTTTGAAGAATTGCTTAGGACTTTGCAAAATGAAAGTTTACATCTTAATGGTAAGTACTTAACAGCTTTTTTAAGCAGAGGCCATGGAAATAGTGTTTGCGGAAGGGGAAGAGGATATACTGTTTATGAGGAAATTGTACGTAAGTCGGATTTAATAGTGCATTCTACTGACTTTAAAGAAACACTTGAAAATGATCGACTGTATTGGTTAGGAAAAACACCACACAAAAATAAATATATAAAACCTTTATTACAATCTAGTGATGCCCACTGTTTAGAAGACATTGGGGTTAAAGTAAGGCCAGTGGAAGAAAAAAATAAAGATAAATATGGAGTCTATGAGAAAGATGGTAATTATTTTATCAAAGTCCCGACATTTACATGGATAAAATCTGCTCCAACTTTTGAAGGACTGAAGCAAATAATATACGAACCTGAAGAAAGAATAGTGTATGGTACATCTAATCCGGATAATAAATCAGATTATATGGTACTTGATTATATTGAATACTATGATGCTGAACGAACATACTTTAATAGAGGTTTGAATGCAATTATAGGAGGTAGAAGCACTGGAAAATCAACTCTTCTAAATTCAATTGCTAAATATCAAAAAAGTAAAAACTTTAATCAAGATAATCACTATACACTAGAGGATGGCAATTATAGGATAGTATGGGGAGATGGAAATTCAGATGTTGAAAGACCGGTAGAATTTATACCACAAGAATTTATGATTGATATTTCAAAAGATAAAACTTTGCTCAATAAACTTCTTGGAGAGATAATAGCTAAGAAGAATATGGATACAGAGGAGCGTGCATATAAGGAAATAATTGAAAGCATTAATAGAGATATAACCGCGTTATTAAATGAATATTTTGTTCAATTATCTAATAAAAAGTCATTAATAAAACCAGAGGGAGATAGAGAAGCCGCAAATACTTTGATTGCGACAATTTGTAAAAAAATAGAAAGAATAAGATTAGAAAATCAATTTAGTGAAGACGATAATAATAATTACGAAAAATCTTGTAAGTTAAAAAACTCATTACTTGAAGAGATTGAATCACTAAAAAATGAAGAGAAACGATTGAAAGCTATTAAAGATTTTGATTTCTCAGTGAATATTGAATTATCTGATTTAAGTCTCGTTAATCGGTCTTTAATTATAGAGGAGTTAAATCGTATTAAAGAGGACTCGACTCAAAGATGGATAGCATTAGTTAACCGAATAATGTGTGAGGTTAAAGAGCTGATAGATGTAAAGAGTAAAGAAATAGAAAATATAGAGAAATCTTCTATTTACAGTAGAGGCAAAGGCTTAGAAGCAAAGAATGAAGAGCTGAAACAATTAGAATTTCAACTGGAAATACACAAAAAAGTTGTCAAGGGACTTGATGATTATACTAATGAATGTTCGAAAATAGAGAAAATTCTAGGTGAGAAATATGAGACTATTTTGGATAAATTTGCTGAGTATTTCAAAGCGATTCAGCGATTTAGCAAAGATTTTAAGATTGAAGAGAAAGATCTTAAAATAGAAATAAAAGTATCGACAATTACTTTTGAAGATAAAATTAAATATTTGAATGCAAGGAATAGTAATAACAATGCCTTTATTAACAAATTCGATAGTAGTGTTAAAGCCTTCGCGGAAGATTCTTTTAGGCACATTATAAAAGATTGGCTAATAGATGGAAAGCTTTCGTTTAATAAAAACAAAAGTGTTGAGGACTTGTTTAAGGATATATTTACAACCAATTGGTATAGCTATGACTATACGATTACTTATCAAAATGATGAATTTCAGGATATGTCACAAGGTAAAAAGTCTTTTGTTATCTTGAAGCTATTACTTGAATTTAGCGATGATAAGAAACCAGTACTAATTGATCAACCTGAAGACAGTTTAGACAATAGGGCAATTTATCATGAATTAAGAAAGTACCTTTTGGATACTAAAAAAAATAGACAGATAATTGTTGTAACACATAATCCCAATGTTGTAGTTGGTGCTGATGCTGAGAACATCATTGTTGCACACCAACAAAGCAACATGGAGAAGAACAAAAATGGAAAAAAATTTCAGTATATCAATGGTTCTTTAGAAGATACAAGTATACATGATGAGTCATGCCAATTTATATTAGAATCCCAAGGGATAAGAGAACATATATTTGATGTGCTAGAAGGTGGGAAGGAAGCTTTTGAGAAACGTGAGCAAAAGTATAATTATACAAACTACAAATCTTAGTTATGGAAGTTCGATTGGAATTGGGACGGATAAAAAATTCAAAAACGAGCTTAAGTTAAATGAATTTCCCCGCATGTAATAAATGAGAAGCCTTTATTTTTAACAGTCCTGTATGTAATGAGCAGTAGAAAAAGAAAAATGGGAGTGGCAATAAACAAATATGCTTCTGCTGTTATACTCCTGAATGATACTGTTTCGATACTAAGAAGCTCTAAAAGTAGGTCTAAAAGGGAGTTGTTGAATTGAGCGAGTTTACGGAGTTGCACTTATTGACCGAAGGAAAATAAGGTGATAAATTATTTAAAAAGCCTTCCATCATTTTTGTGGGAGGCTTTTGTAGAAATAATAGGTAAATTTATAATATTTATAAGGAGGAAGATCGTAAATGAGTTACACAATTTCTTTGTTTTCTGTTAAGACAAAACAGAAAGAACAGCAGTCAGCACAACCCGATTTCTTTGAAAAGGAGGCGAATCTGGAAAAATTCACACCGGAGCAGCAGTCAGCATTGGAAAACCGTTTGTTGAAATATCAGTATAAACCGATAGGGAAGAACAGTGATGGGAAAAGATTTGAACATGCTGATTTTGGAGAAGCGTTCCTGACAGACAGTGCATTATATTTTTCAACTTCGAATGACTTTGATTGTATTTTTGAAGTGGGGATGACAGCATCTGAGTTTACGGATACCGGTGAGTTTGCAAAATATGATGTGCAGGCAGGAGGTTGGGAAGAGATATAGAGCTGCTCTATGTCGAGGAAGTAGCGGTATGTTTGTTCACCCTCCCATAAAATTTGTCGATAATCATAAAAAACAGAAAACAAATCACAGTATATGGAAGGGAGTAAAAATGGGAATAATAGCAAATTATAAATATTTAAGTGATAAAAACTTAAAGGAGCTTAAAGCCTTCTATTCAGAAGAAAATGAAACTTTTGAGGAGACAGAAGAGCAGAATGGGGATGTAGAAATACTCCTTGATTTAGATAAGATGTGGGATGCACTTCATTTCGTGCTTACAGGAGCAAGCAGCAGTGAGCCTATAAAAAACAACCCTTTTAGTGAAGCGGTTGTAGGTGTGTCTTCTATTGAAGGTGTGGAAGAGTTTATATCTTATACAGAAAAGTCGAGGGTTAAAGATATAGTTTTTGCTCTTGATCATTTTGATATAGAAAAAGCTATGGAAAATTTCAGTATGAAAGAATGCAGAAAAGCAAATATATATCCGGACATTTGGAATTATGAAGAAGAAACGGATGAAATAAAAGAAGAACTAATGGATTACTTTCAAAATCTGAAAGACTTCTACAAGAAAATATTAGAAGTGAATGGTAATGTAATGGTCACTATTTGCTGAAAAAGTATAGATAACCCCCGGTTTATCGGGTGAATTGGATAAATCTCATAGATATATCTCTGAAAATATTACAGAGTTTTTAATTCTGCTGACTATGAAGCAGATGAACTGTTTTCATAGGACTGCTAAGAAATGTATTTGAATGGGCTTTATATTAAATGACAGAGGGGGGATATGATGTTTGTAGATCGAATTGATGGCGTTGATGCCAAGGAAGTGAAAAGAGTTTTTAAAGAATTAATCACTGCCTACATGAACCCTGCATATGGGTCTATGTCTAAAAGGGATTTCGATATATTGCTTTTTATGAAGCTGCAAGATTTAAAGATTATAGAGAAAGATCCTGATTTATATGACATTGTATCCAATTTGAAAGTGACCAGAGCAAAGGCAAGAAATCTGTTATATGAAGCGAAAATGCGTAACTCATCAGAAGAAATGCTGAATAAAGAATTAAGGGAGTTACTGTCTACCCCTATTTTCTTTAAGGAAAATGATAAAATTGCAATTGAAATTAGTAATCCATTATTATCAGATCATTTGAGGTGGAAACTTAAAAGATTGGGATATATTACGGATGGTTCCTTTTCCGCTGAATTGATTAAATTATCAGAGGAAGCTTATATCACCATATTTGAAGATATGATTCCGAATGAATCACGAAAGAAAATAACGGAAGCATTAGTTAAATGTGGTGCAAGAGAAGAATTGGGATTTAAGGGGATACTCTCTTCCATTCTTAAAAAATTAAGTGGGAGAATCGTGGGGAGAGCCGGAGACGAGTTAGTTGATGGGATTTTTAAATATTTAGGTCCTTTAATCAGTGAAAAACTAAAAGAAATATCCAGTGTTTATAAGGATTTTTTTGTAGAACCATAAGGATAAGTAGTAGATTATGCGACTGTTTTTATAAACGTTTTCTTCCCCAACGACTTATAAGTCAAATTATATAATGGGCAGCAGGCTTTATATGAAGAGTGGGAATAACGGTAATAAATGTGTTTCTGTGAAAAAACGGTTGAAAATACAGTATTTTAGAGATTTTACAGGACAAAAACTCCTGTCATATAAATTGTTTGGAAGGTCTTCCATCATCTTGCAGGGAGGTTTTTGTAGAGAAATCGTGATTGATAAATTTTTGGAGAAGAGAGAATGTCAAGCTGGAGTGGTATAAGAAAAAAGCTGGAAACGGAATATTTAGCCCCAAGTCTGCGGGGGCATATTCAGTATTATGCGACATCGTATAGCAGAAGTCCCGATCATGAGGGACGGGCGGCAATAAGGTATGATGGAAAAGAAATTATCAAAGGATGTTATTACAATCATTGGATAAAAGCAGATTTATTTCCCAAAGATGAAAAATATGAAAAACGCATGAAAGAGGAATTTGCGTTTATGGATGATACAGCCTTACGGTTGGGCATATTTGATCAGCGTTGTTTTTATAATGCCTTTGCAGAATTTGAGCAGCAAGGTATCGAAATGAGTTTGAAGAGTGAAAATTTAATCGTACGGATATTTGCTGTGTTAGATAGGCGGGTTGGTAAAAGAAGGTTAGCTTTAATGAAAGAAACGATAGCAGAAGAACCGGATACATTCCGGGAATTTTATGCCATTTGTTTGAAGGCGGAGGGACTGATATAATCTGGTTTGCACAGATAATAGATAATTGAATATTATATAAGACAAAGCATATAGCTTTAAGATTGCAAAACCTTTCAGCTATGTGCTTATTTTATATACGCTCAGGTTTTAAATCGTTCAGAAAGCTTTCACTTTTGCGGGGAGGATTTTGTGGATAGGAAGCATCCGAAAACCGGACTTGATCAAGCTCGTCAGATTGCGGGACGTTTATTGATATTGACGGTAATAAGATGGATACGATAAAGTGAAATAGAAAGTTGTCATTCAGAATTTCTAAAAGTTTGTAAGGGCAAGAGGCTTAGTCAGAAAGTACAAAAGTATATTAAAGATCATTCTTTCTGTTATATAAATTTATAGTGCGCATGGATAATATATTGTGAAAAAGTTCACAGATGAGGATGACATAATATTTTTGTTTTGGAGGTCATATGTACAAGCTGGAAACTGAAAATTTTTCATTAGAGTTGCTGCCTGGAATTTGTCAGGATAATTTTCCGTATCCCAAGGCGAATCGTCTTCGGGTTAAAGTGTCAAGTAACTTTTTCTGCGGATTCTATTATGGATATTGATGACATTGCTTTATCTGATTTCGCGGTGAATTTGAATGAGCTTTATGAGACCCTGAGCGGATTGGTAAGACTGGAAGAACCATATAGTATGCACTGTTTTTTAGAATTTACGGCTGTGACAGGCGGACATATTCGCATTAAAGGCCGGAGATTCATAATAAAAAGGGCATTGGATACGGACATGAACTGACATTTGAAAATGAAGTGGATCAGACCTATCTTAGAGGTTTTGCAAAAGCATTGTTTGCCGATTACGGTAAATATGCTGAGTGATCAAATGGTATTGAAGGCAGAAGCATGAATAAACAGGAGCTGACAGAAGATAATTAATATATTTCAAAATTATGGGCATAGGATGAAGCCCCTGACAGATTATGGAATTCTTTACCCGAAGTGGATTGCCGGATTTCAGAGCGGTGGGAGCATGCAAGCTCATCAGTAAAACGGTAATAGGAAAAATACAAATGAGAAGATATGCATACTTGAAAGAACCGATAAAAACAAACAAAAAAGATTACATATATAAAATCATGCTGTATCAGACGAAAAAAGATGGAGTATATCTGTTTATGTATTGCCAAAAGGATGCCGTCCAATGTTCATTTGACTATTGGTATAAAACGGTTGAAGATGTTTATGAGGATTGGAATGATTTTGTGAATGAAAAAGGCTGGATTCCTATAGATGATCCGCTGCCTTATTGCCAGCACGATGCTTTTCTTCCTATAAGAGTAAAGGGACGTGATATCGGTGAACCCCAGTGGGGAAAATTGGAAATTCTTGAAAATGGCAAATGGAAAGAATACATTCCTGATGAGTGGCGTCCGTAATTGTTTATAACTTGAAATCTCTATATCCGGTACATCCCAAGTTTTACGCAAAGTCCAGTCAGCGGTGTAAAAACAGAGCCTGAATTATAGACGGGAACGGCAGATTTCCGGCGCCCTGCTTAAGGATGATAAAAAATCGACAGAGTATATATTCTGTCGGCTTTTTGTATTTTGTGTAATTGTTTTGTATCAGAAAGTTGTCACTCCAGGAACTTCATGATTACATTGAGCATGATTTCTTCCGGTTTTGATTCTGCCGACAGCCAAGTGATCGCTTCCGGCGTACTGCCGGAAATGATTTTATGAATAATGGAAGTGGGTAGAACTAAACCGGATTTATTAAGAAAGGAAGTAAAGAATTTATTCAAAAATTGTGGAATTTATTTGTAATAAAGAAAATCATTAGTAATAAAACAAATTATATAGTATTATAATATAAAATATATTTAATAAAAAATTTATAATATTCGTGAAGAAAGGAGTGATTTTATGTTACGCGGTATTATTGAGCAGCAAAAAGAAATCTCGAAAGAAATATTTGCCGCGAAACAGAATCAAATTCAGGAGCAGGCGTTGAAACGTTTCATTGAAAATAATTCTGGAAAGGATTCTACTCTTGAAAAAATGAGTATCAAAAATAATACTCTGAAATCAAGAAGAAAGTTGCTTAATGAATATGATTCGATCGCCATGGAGCGGATTATGGGGAAAAGTGATCTCTTCCCGATTTCCTACCTGCAGATGGGAACTAATTCCGCAAATTCTATCTGTCGCATTCAGATTCGCGATGACAGGGGGCGTTTTATCGGTTCGGGAACCGGATTTTTAGTGTCAGAAAATGTACTGATGACCAATAATCATGTTATCGATAGCATGCGGACAGCTCTAAATGCCCTTGCCGAGTTTAATTATCAAGATGATGTAAATTTTATGCCTTGTCCTACGCACACTTTTCGTCTAAACCCTGAACAATTTTTTCTTACAGACGAGGAACTTGATTTTACGCTGGTTGCACTTAAAGATAATCCTTCAAGCAAGAAACACCCTAAGGATTTTGGTTATCTTCATCTTATTCCTGAAGAGGGGAAAATTCTTGAGGGAGAATATGTTTCTATCATTCAACATCCAAACGGGGGACCAAAGGCAGTCACTGTTCGAGAAAACAAAGTCAGCTCAATTTTCGATGATTTCGTTCACTACCTGACCGATACTGAACCGGGTTCATCAGGTTCTCCCGTATTCAATGACCAATGGGTGGTTGTAGCGCTTCATCACTCGGGAGTGCCCGACCCTAATAAAAAGAATGCATGGATTGCAAATGAGGGAATCCGTATCAGTTCTATTTCCAACTATTTTGCAAAGAAATACAATGCTTTTACTGCAGAAGAAAAGATGTTCATCAGGGAAATTTTTCCAAACTTGGATATCTGCAGGGAGCCGGATTCTCCGCAAATTACTCCTTCCCAAAGCGATGTAGGATATGACAGCGCTTTTCTTGGCTTAGAGCACCGGGTTGACCTTCCGCAACTTTCTGAAGAGATGAAGAAGGATGTCTCCTGCATGGACAACGGAAGTTATGTTCTGGATTATACGCATTTTTCAATTGTGATGTGTCGTTCGCGTTGCCTTGCTTATTTCACTGCTGTAAATATAGACGGAAGTCAAGCAAAAAATATTAAGAGGAGTGGAGATTGTTGGAACTTCGATCCGAGAATTCCTCAAAATGCCCAGTACGGAAATGACCTATATGCTAAAAATGATTTAGACCGCGGTCATCTTGTGAGAAGATTGGACCCGGTCTGGGGAGATAAGGCCGCGCAGGCGAATGACGACACATTCTGTTTTACAAACAGTTCGCCCCAGCACAAGAACTTGAATCAAAAGATTTGGCTCGACTTAGAAACCTATATTATGCAAAATGCAAAAAACTATAACCTGAAGGTCTCTGTCTTCACCGGTCCGGTATTTCGAAGCGACGATATGCTCTACCGAGGAAAATTCAAGATCCCTGCGGAATTTTGGAAAGTTGCAGTCATGATTAAGGACGATGGAAAGATGTCTGCTACTGCTTACCTTCAAACGCAGAAAAATATGATTGAAAACCTTGAATTTGCTTATGGAGAATACAAAACCTACCAGGTTCCTGTCGCTCGCATAGAGGAAATCACGGGACTGGACTTTGGCGAACTCTCTAAATGTGACCCGATTGCTAACATTGAATCAGCAGGTATGGTTATTGAAGCTCCGGAACATATTAAGATTTAAAAGGAAGGTAGTATTATGAAAGTATTTCCCGCAATATATGGACAAAGAAAATTTATGAAGGGCGATAAGGCCGGTGAACCGCTTACTACGGGGTGGCTGCCTCCCCTTCCGGATATGAGAGATTACTCGAATGAACATCCGGTTGTTTCTGCGCTTTCTATGAAACTTGGCATCAAAGAAACCGGCAAAACAGAAACTGTAGACGAACTCCCCGGTTATGTTGATCTCAGGGAATGGTGCTCGCCTGTGGAAGATCAGCTTACCTTGGGTTCTTGTACAGCAAACGCTGTTGTCGGCATGGTGGAATATTTTCAAAAAAGAGCATATGGAATTCATATGGAAGGCTCCAGATTATTCGTATATAAGGCGACGAGGAAGCTTATGCTTTCCATCGGAGATTCAGGCGCCTGGCTTCGTTCGGCGATGGGGGCGCTTGTACTGTTCGGGGTTCCTGATGAAAAATATTTTCCCTACACACTTGATGGAGAAAATGTAAATCCCGATTGGGACAGCGAACCTGATGCGTTTCTTTATTCTCTTGCAAATCATTACTCGGCGATCAACTACTTTTGTCATGATCCGATAAGTAAGAAGGCATCGAAAGAAGAGGTTCTGGCAAGCGTTAAGACCTATCTGGCTGCCGGCATTCCGGCGATGTTCGGGTTCTTCGGTTTTCCGTCTTTTGAGGCTTCGGATACGCCCGGCTCCATCCCTTATCCGTGTAAAAATGAACAGGCGGAATGGGGACACGCCGTGATGGCCGTAGGGTATGATGACAACAAAGTTATTATTAATACAAGAAGTAATGAGGAGACAAAGGGAGCCCTGATGATACGGAATTCATGGGGAAGAACCTGGGGGCAAGACGGGTATGGCTGGATTCCCTATGACTATGTACTGGATGGGCTTGCAGAAGATTTTTGGTCTGTTCTTTCCATGGAATGGATAGATACCAAACAATTTGGATTATCTTTTTGAGTAATAGCCATATTTCTATAATTTCATCAGCTTGCCGTAATTGAATATTATAAACTTAAGTACATGCTGTTAACCCAAAAACCTGTTGGCTCATGTCGTCAGCAGGTTTTTGGGTTCTATAATGCATGGATTATGATTTCTTTCTCTTCCTGTTTTGATGCTGTCAAAAGTAGAGTGTTTGCTGCTATTTATTTGCACCCGTTTGTAAATGAATGATATTTTACAATGGAATAAAGAAGATTGGCAGCTTAAGCCCGGCCAAATCTAAAGGGTGTTTACACACAAACATGAATTTGACCGATTTGTATAAAATTGATTTTCGTTAGACATATGATAAAATGAAAATAAGAAAAGTTTTTTATCATTTTATGCTGTGTTTTGCCAGAAGAGTGAAGGAGGTAATTTTATGAACAGGACATTGAGAATGTGGATGATCTGGGCTATAGCAGCTGCTGCGCCTTTCTTTATTTTTCCGTCGGAAGCCGCTGTTTGGGACGGTCCCCGGTCTCATCCTGCCGCTCAAAAGGTGGAGGATGCTTATGTGTATATAAAATATGTGGATATTCACGGACGTGATATTTACGCGACGCAGACGATCAAGGGCGTATCCGGTGATTATGCCAATGGAAATGATTATATCCGCAATATCACAACGTATCGTTTTGTGCGGACGGAACCGGGACGAGTCCAATTTGACGCAAAACGCAGGGGAACGATTAAAATCGTTTATGAAAAGGAGCAAAAAGGCGCAAGGTAATAAAGTGGATGAAAGGCCGCTCTTCGGAGCGGTTTTCTTTTGTAAAAAAGAGGGTACAGGAAATATTTCTTTTATCTGCAGCCGGCACACTGATTGATAAAAATCAATATTGACTGTCTATATAAAAACTTCTATAATGATACATAAGCATTAACAGGTCTGTGGTTGAAAGTCGATGCCAGTCGCAGGCAAAGCGATCCACGTAAGGTGTTTAAAAGAATACTGAGCATGGTGCGGCTTAGAAGTAAGTCCTGCCGAGGAAATCGAGAGGGCTAGTAGTGAGAGGCAAGTGCCGGGTAGCGAACGCTCCAGCAGGCGGGTGTGGGGTCAAAAACCAGGTCAGCTGTTTGTGCTTTCCAATTGAATGTAAAGGCGATGAGCAAAAGAAGTATTCTTACTTCATGTCTGAAGAGAGGGCGGGGCGATGGGAGCCGTCTGTCATGAGTTTGAGGAAATGCATTTGTGAGCTGGAGAGGGGAAGGAATCGGATTCTTGTATCTTCTTCCGTGAATGTGCGTTAATGTATGGACGGCTTTTCAGCCGGCAGAGTGGAATTGCGGGCCACCGTCTCTGTGAGGCGGCGGTCTTTTGATTTGTATGAGTGAATGAGATTTGGAGGAATGAAGATGGAAGAAATCAAGGTGTATAATACGCTGACAGGAGAGAAAACGGTATTCCGGCCATTGGTGCCGGGGGAAGTCAAGATTTATGTCTGCGGCGTCACACCGTACAATCACCCCCATATCGGGAATGCCCGTCCGGCGGTGACCTGGGATGTGATCTGCCGCTATCTGAAGCATATCGGCTATAAAGTAGAATTTGTGCAGAATTTTACCGACGTGGACGATAAGATTATCAATAAGGCAAATGCCGAGGGGTCTGACTGGAAAACGATTTCCGACAGGTATATTGATGCTTATTTCCAAGTGATGGACGCCATGCATGTGCGGCGGGCGGATGTGTATCCCCGTGTGTCCGACCATATGCAGGATATCATTGATATGGTGCAGGGGCTGATTGATAAAGGCCATGCCTATGTATTAGGAAATGATGTTTATTATGATATTTCCACTTTTGAGCATTACGGGGCGTTATCCGGACGTAAGATTGATGACATGCTGGCAGGCGCACGTATCGAGGTCAATGAGGGAAAACGCAATCCCGGCGATTTTGCTCTCTGGAAGGGGGCCAAACCGGGTGAACCGTTCTGGGAAAGTCCCTGGGGAAAGGGACGTCCCGGCTGGCACATTGAATGCTCCGCCATGTCTGTCCATTATCTGGGAAAGACTTTTGATTTCCATGGCGGCGGCAGCGATCTGATTTTCCCGCATCATGAAAATGAAATCGCCCAGTCGGAAGGATGCACGGGGTGCAAGTTTGTCAATTACTGGCTGCATAACGGATTTATTACGATTAACTCGGAAAAGATGAGCAAGTCCTTGAATAATTTCTTCCTGGCGAAGGACGTGCTGGAAGAATATTCCGGCGATGCGCTCCGTTATTTCCTGTTGTCTGTCCAGTACAGAAATCCGCTGGATTATTCCCGTGACCGTCTGGACGAAGCGGAGAAGAATATGGAACGTCTGTCAGGGGTTATCAGACGGCTGAAAGAATTAGCGGCTAAAGAAGGTGCTGAAAAAACAGACGCCTCCCGTTCTCTTGAGAAAGCGGCGGAAGAGTCGCTGAAGGCCTTCCATGAAGCGATGGATGATGATTTCAATACGGGACTTGCCACCGGCGCCATGTTTGACCTGGCGAAAGCAATCAATATTTACGGGACTGCGGTAGACGGCGGCCTTAGTGTGGATCATGAAGCGGTAGAAAAGGCGCGTACCGCTTTGAAAACGATTATGGACATCTTGGGAATTCTTGAAGAGGTATGGGAAAAGACGGATTCTCCGGATGACAAATCTTATAATGATCTGATGGATGTCATTCTGGCAGTCCGCCAGACGGCGAGAAAAGAAAAGATGTACAAAATTGCCGATGAAATCCGTGACAGGCTGGATGCCGCAGGTATCGTGATCGAAGATACGCCGACCGGCGCAAGGTGGAAGAGACGTGGAGTTTAAAAGGGTTCTTTTTCTGAAAAAGCAAATGGCGCAAAAACTGGGGAGAGGATCCCCTGAATTGGGTGAACAGGATATTTTTGCCATGGATGCGCTGACACTGGCGTATATCGGTGATGTATGCTGGTCATTTTTTGTCAGAAAAGCGCTGATCGATACAGGGATTTACAATGTGCAGATATTAAACAGCCTGGCATCGGAGATGGTGTCCGCCCGCCAGCAGAGCCGTATCCTTTTTGAGATAAAAGAATTGCTTTCCGACAGAGAATTAAAAGTTTGCAAAAGGGCAAGGAATACCCATTCTACAGTGCCGAAAAGTGCTACCGTAGAGGAATACAGGGAGTCTACGGCATTTGAAGGGCTCCTGGGGTATCTCTATCTGTCACGGCAGAAGGAAAGGCTTGATTTCCTTATGGGACGCGGGCTTTCTTATTTGGCAAGGGAGTTTCACGATGAATAACAGAAGGGTTTCCCTTGATAAAAAGGAACGGAAATGCGATCCGTATGAGAAAAGAAGGAGCGGAGACCAATCCATGCGTAGGGAAAGGGGATTTTCTTCTGGGAGCAGGAGAAAGGAAGAGGAAACCTGTTTTATCGGCGGCCGGAACAGCGTACTGGAATCTCTGCGTGCAGGGCAGGTAAAAAAAGTTTTCATAAAACCGGGGAAAAAGGATGGCCGCCTCTTGGCATTGGCTAACGAAGCGGAACGTTTCGGCATCTCCGTTATTGAGGCGGAGGAAAGAGAGCTTGACCGTTTGACGGAAGGTGTCCGGCATCAGGGAGTGGCCGCGTCTTTGAAGCCTTATGCATATGCTGATTTGGAAGAGGTGCTTTCGTCTTGTGGAAGAAAGGATCCCATACTTATTCTTCTTGATGGTGTGGAAGATGTAAGAAATATAGGTGCGATTGTCCGAACGGCAGAATGTGCGGGTGCGGCGGCGGTGCTGCTTCCCAAGCATAGAAGTTCACCTGTAACGGCGGCC
>OLPA01000031.1_pt1 | contig 108637 bp, 125 predicted proteins | sample 1672811 | NCBI WGS metagenome assembly OLPA01 (sample SAMEA3136726, study PRJEB25190) | human gut metagenome | biome: human gut; feature: human-associated habitat; material: faeces | place: Austria | collected 2013
TTTGCTGTTGTTTCGTATGACACCTAACGGAAATCATATGCTTCGGCTTTTAACTTACAACTAACAGCTGACAGCTCACAGCTAACGGTTAACAGCTCACAGCTAACGGCTAACGGCTAACAGCTAATAGCTAATAGCTATTACCCTTTTTGCCGGCCGCTCCTGTCATCTGATGTCTGATATCTGATTTGTTTGTAGATGGCGATGGCTTTTTCAAATTCCGCTTTTACAGCGGCAGGCAGGTTTTGGGACACGGTTTCGCTTTTCGACATCTTTTCCAAATCCCTGTCGGCACAGATGCTTTCCGCCGGCAGGTCCGCTTCTTTGGCAAGCCGCGCTCTTACTTTTTCCAGATAGAGGAAAAACGCTCTTGTTTCTATGTCTATGGACGCCGTCTGTCCGGCCTGAATCGTTTCCTTTCGTACCGCTGTGATTTTCCCTTTCCGTCCGCGGACGGGTTTTGCCGTTTTGGGAATGATATGTTCTCTTTTTTCCGGCACTTTACTTTCTGTTTTTGGAGAAATACGGCTCCGTTCCGGATGGAGGGCCTGTAAAAAGACTTCCGCGTATTTGTCCGCTTTTTTCGGGCCGATGCCTTTCACACCGCGGAATTCTTCTTCGGTTGCAGGGCGGGTTTCTGCGATCCTCCGGAGGACTGTATCGGAAAGAATTTGTGATGTCGACAGATTTTCTTTTTTGGCCAAAGAGCGGCGGAGCCGTTCGAGTCTCTCATATATGTTTTTTTCTTCTTTTTTGTCTTTTCCCCTTATTTCTTCCGCTCCGCTGAATTCTCCAAGTGCCGCAAGGAAACGTTCTCCATACTTCTTTAATTTGAAAGCGCCGATGCCGTGGACTTCCGCCATTTCTTCTTCTGTCCGCGGGAGGCGGGACACCATATCTTCCAGGGTGGCATCGGAGAATACGACAAAAGGCGGGACGTGTTCTTCCCGGGCAATGGCAAGTCGGAGTCCGCGAAGTTTTTCAAAGATACCGCTTTTTGTTTCTGAAAGGATGGCTTTCTTTTCTACCGCCACAGACGCCATGACGTCTTCCGCACCGAAAGCAAAACCCAGTACCGGCGCTTTTCTTTCGAGAACAATTTCCGCTTTTTCCGTAAGATGCAGCAGGGGAGATTCGCCGCCGTCACGTTTGAGGTAACCGTCAGCGATGAGGAAATGGATGGCGGTTCTCAAATGTTTGATTTTCGCGAAGGACAGTCTGCCGTAGGTAGGAAGGCTGTCCAGGTTCCGTTCCCTGATCATTTTCGTGCGGCTTCCTTTAAGGATATCCGCCACCACACCAGCGCCATACCGTTCCTTGAGAGATCTGACGGTTCGGAAAATGAGAACTGCCTCGTCGGTGATATCCACCTTTCCTCTTCCGCTTTCGCAGTTCCCGCAGCGGCCGCAGGTCTCATCAGCAGTCTCGCCGAAGTAATTTAAGATGTAATTCCGCAGGCAGCCTGTGGTGCTGCAATAGCCGTCCATGGCATAAAGGCGGTCATAGTCCATCCGTTTCTGGCCGTCCGTCTGGTTTCCCGATTCGATGAGGTAGCGCTGTATGCCCGCGTCCTGCCCGCTGTAAAGGAGGATGCATTCCGCTTTCGCGCCGTCACGTCCTGCCCGCCCCGCTTCCTGATAATAGGCTTCCATGCTTTTGGGCATCTGGTAGTGGAGGACGTAGCGCACGTTGCTCTTGTCGATACCCATGCCGAAAGCGTTTGTCGCCACCATGACATGGATGCGGTCGAAGGAAAAATCTTCCTGCCCTTTCTTCCGCGCGTCATCTTCCATGCCCGCGTGGTACCGCCCCGCTTTTATTTTCCGGCTTGCGAGCATTTCATAAATTTCGTCCACTGCTTTCCTGGTGGCGCAGTAAATGATGCCGCTTTCTTTTCCGTGGTTCTGCACATAGCGGAGAATGAAATCTTTCCGGTCCGCGCCGTGGATGACACGGAAGGACAGGTTCGGCCGGTCCAGTCCCGTACGGAAAACGGCTGCTTTCCCCAGGCCGAGGCTTCGTTTCATATCTTCTTCCACCAAGGAGGTCGCCGTAGCGGTGAAAGCGGTGACTACGGGTTTTGCGGGAAGCGTATCGATAAAGGTTTTTATTTTCCGGTAACTTGGACGGAAATCATGGCCCCACTGGGAAACGCAGTGTGCTTCGTCAATGACGACCATGGACAGGGGTACTTTGGACAGGCAGTCGGTGAAATAGGTGGGTTCCAGTTTTTCCGGCGCCATGTAAAGCAGCTTCAGACGCCCCCGGAACAAATCGCGGAGCCGCTCGATAGATTCGTCAAAAGGCACGGTGGAGTTTACATAGGACGCGGAAATCCCCTGCTCTGCAAGCGCTTCCACCTGGTCTTTCATGAGAGAAATCAAAGGAGAAATAATAATCGTACCGTGGGGAAAGAGGAGGGCGGGAATCTGGAAGCAGACCGACTTTCCCGCGCCGGTGGGCATGACAGCCAGCACATCCCTGCCCGACAGAATGGTTTTGATGACATCTTCCTGCATAGGCCGGAATGTATCATAACCGAAATATTTTTTTAAAAGTTCCGCCGGTTCCATCGTTTCCTCCTTTCTTCAAATACTTTTCTATTATACCAGTTATTTCCCCAAAAGCGGCAAAATAAAAAGGACCGCAGCGGTCCCTTTGTTTCTTTATTTCAAAGCATATCTTTCTTCCACAGCACCAGCGCCGACACGAGGGTCAGCACGAGACCGAGAAGGGTGACCGCAGCAAATCCGATCTCGCTTGATTCCCACGGCACGGGCACATTAATACCCCAAAGGCTGAATATCAAAGTGGGCACGGCAAGAAGGATCGTCACCGAGGTGAGGAATTTCATAATCTGCGACAGACGGTTGGAAATAATCGAGGAGAAGGAGTCCATCATGGACATCAGGATGTTCGTGTAAATTTCCACCATTTCCAAAGCCTGCTTATTTTCAATGATGACGTCTTCCAGAAGATCCTCATCTTCTTCGTACATTTTCAGGAGTGTATGGATGGGACTGTTGCGAAGACGCATGAGGCGCTCCATGACGTTTTCATTCGCATGAAGGGCGAAGTTGAAGTAGGTCAGAGATTTCTGCAGTTCCAGCATGCGGAAGAGTTCTTTGTTCTGCAAAGATTTCCGCACCTGTGTTTCGATGCCGTCCGTCTTTTTATAAATCTGCTGCAGGAAGTACAGGAAGGACGACGATGCGGTAGACAGTATCTGGAAAAGGAATCTTGTCTTTTTATAGGTTTGGAAAGAGGGATAATTATTATTTATAAACTTCTGGATCACTGTATTATTCTCAAGACACACGGTGACAAATACCTTGTCTGTAATAAAAATCCCCAGCGGCAGTGCATCGTAAGCATCTGTTTCAAGGACGACAGGCGTATTTACAACGACAAAAATAAAATCATCTTCCAATTCCACGTGGGAACGTTCTTCACGGTCAAGAGCGGTTTGGAGGGAATCGACGGGAATGCCGGTAAGCTCATTCAGCTTTTCCAGCTCCGCCGCATCAGGAGCCGCGCAATTGATCCAAGACCCTTTTTCCATTTCCTCAAAAGCAACGGGACAAAGTCTGTGATTTTCATCATGTTTATAAGCGGTAAGCATCGGGCTCCCTCCTTTCCATATAAAAGGAAATACCGTCTTCCCCCGTATTTCCATAATAATCCTACCTTTTAATATAGTGACAAAGGGGAAATATGTCAATCAGAAAGTAAGAAACTCTTTTCATCCATCATAAAAGCGCACAGGTCCCGCCCGCACGCTTTTACCTTTTCTTTCAAATTTCTTTTAGGCCTGTTCTTTCTTTCCGGTCACCAGCATCTGGACGATACCAACAGCAAATCCTACCACAAAGAAACAGATCCAGCCCATGCTGTATTCCGCCAGCGGAAGAGCCGCGAGCATCGGTTCCATGGCACCCAGCTTCAGACCGAACCCGTGAAGCCCGTCACAAAGAGCAGGCACAGCGGTAAAAAGCGTCGTCCATACATATACGCAGCGGCGGCCGTTAAAGAAGTTATGCAGGAACGCCAGCGCAATGAGGGAAATGGACATGGGATACAGGAAAAGCAGTACGGGAACAGCATTCTTGATGATCGTCGTCAGGCCGAAGAGCGCCACGAAGAAGCAGACAACGACCATGACGGTAACAAAGGTTTTTGAAGAGATTTTCGGCAGGAGCAGGTTAAAATAGGCTGCGCAGGAAGCCGCCAGACCGACACTGGTGGTCAGGCAGGCAAAGATAACGATCACTCCCAGAATGCCTCCGCCGGCGGCACCAAAGTAGTGGAGCGCCGTTTTTACGAGGACGGGAGCGCCGTTTTCCTGCACACCGATGAGGGATACGGAACTGGCACCGATATAGCAGAGCGCCGCATAAATAACCGCCATGAAAAATGTGGAAATCAGACCGGACCGGAGCGTGTCTTTCGTAATCTGCGCTTCGGAAACCGCGCCGTACATCTTGACCGATTCCACCACGATAATGCCGAAAACAAGAGCAGCAAGGCCGTCCATCGTATTATATCCGTCAACGATCCCCTGCCCGAAAGCTTTCACACCGGTGTCATAAGCGACTGCCGGTGCCTGCCAGCTTCCCATGGGCGAGGCAATGGCGCTGATAATCAAAAGGAAAAGGAATACCAGAAGGACGGGAGTCATGAACTTGCCGACCCGGGCCACCAGTTTGGACGGTGAAATCGCAAGCCACCAGGTAATGATAAAAAACACCGCGGCAAAAGCATAAAGCCCCATGCTCCGCATTTCAGGAGGCAGGTACTGCGCCACGGCGATCTCATATGCCACCGTCGCCGTACGGGGAGCCGCAAAAAACGGTCCGATGGTCAGGTACAGCGCCGTGCAGAAGAAAATGCTGTACGCCGGATGAATACGCCCTGCCAGTTCACGGAGATTCACACCGGAATAGCAAATGGCAAGAACACCCAAAAGCGGAAGACCTACGCCCGTGATCAAAAAGCCGATTGTCGCGGGAATCGTATTTACCCCCGCGTTCTGCCCCATGAAGACCGGAAAGATTAAATTCCCCGCCCCGAAAAATAATGCGAACAGCATGAGCCCGATCGCGATAAATGCGTTGTTCGTCTTTTCCCCCATAAAAATCTTCCTTTCTGCTATACTCCAAAACACCCGGGAATTGCAACCGCTCCCTCAAGTAGATACACACTTTGTGTGCTATGTACGCAACATTATATCACACTTTCTGCTAATTATTAACCACTTTTTCAATATTTCCCCGTCTGCCTTTCGGCGGCCGCTCTTCCGTAAGAGACATGCTTTTCCTTGACCGTCCTGTTTTTCAAGATTATGATAAACATATATTATATAAGGAATAATAAAGGAGAATCCCCATGAGCATAAAAGAAGAAGCGGCAAAAATGAAACTGGCGTCGCCCCTTATGGCCTCCGCATCCGCGGAAAAAAGAAATTCCGCGCTCCTTCACATGATTGAAAATCTGGAAGCAGGAAAAGAAAAAATATTTGCTGCCAACGGGATCGATCTTGCTGCGGCAAAAGCATCCGGACTCGCTCCTGCCGTCATGAAACGGCTGGCATTCGATGAAGGGAAACTGGCGGACAGCATCAGCGGCATCCGGCAGCTCATTTCCCTTCCCGATCCCGTAGGAAAAGTCACTCTTGCCCGCCAGCTTGATGAAGGGCTCCGCCTTTACCGCGTCACCTGTCCCATCGGCGTCATCGCCATGATCTTTGAAGCGCGCCCCGACGCCATGATCCAGATTTCCTCCCTCGCGGTGAAAAGCGGAAACTGCGCTATCCTGAAGGGTGGGAAAGAAACGAAAGAAACGAACCGCGTCCTTTTTTCCCTCCTCCATGAAGCCGCCACCTCCGCGGATCTTCCATCTGAAGCCTTGTTCCAAGCAGAACAGCACAGCGAAATAGATGAGCTCCTCACCTGCCGCGAATCGGTAGACCTCATCATTCCGCGGGGCTCGAACGCTTTTGTCCAGCACATCATGAGCCGTACAAGCATCCCTGTCATGGGGCATGCCGACGGTATCTGCCACATCTATGTGGACAAAGATTATGATATGGCAAAAGCCATCCCCATCGTCATTGACGCGAAGACCCAGTACACCGCCGCGTGCAATGCCGCAGAAACACTTCTCGTCCACCGGGATATCGCCAAAGACTTTCTGCCCGTATTGGAAAAAGCCGCCGGAGAAAAACACATCCGTCTCCGCGGCACAAAAGAAGCAGGAGAAATTATCCCCCTAGATATCATCGAAGACGATGACTTCCGCCATGAATACCTCGATCTCGTCCTTGCTGTGAAAATTGTCTCCGGCGTGGATGAAGCCGTCAATCACATCAACAGGTACGGCTCCCATCACACCGATGCCATCATCACGGAAAATATCAATACCGCCGCGCGGTTCATGCAGCTTGTCGACTCGGCTGGTGTTTACCAGAACGCGTCCACCCGCTTTGCCGACGGGTTCCGGTACGGCTTCGGCGCGGAAGTGGGCATTTCTACAGGCAAGCTCCATGCCAGGGGTCCCGTCGGATTGGAAGGGCTCCTGTCATACAAGTACAAGCTTTTCGGCAAAGGCCACATCGTTGAAGACTATGCCTGCCATAAAAAAGATTTCCATTTCAAAGAATTGTAACTTTGGGCGAGGCCTTCATGATCGATTTTTTCCACCGTCACCAATCCGCTTTACGACGGCTTTCCTTCCTGCTGCTTGCCGCCGTCCTGGGTCTTCTCCTCATCGCCCAGATCGCCGCTTTTGCGGCCGCCCGCATTTTCAGCTATGCCATGAACAGGCAGCATATGCTCCGGGGACATATTTCCGTTGAAAAAATCTCCGCCGACATCGCAGGCTATGTTTCTTTCGAAAACCTGCTCTGGACGGACGACCACGGCGTCCCCATCCTCTTTGTGCCTGAAGGGAAAATAAAAGTGCGCCCGGAAGATATCCTCCGGGGCAAACTGCGGGCCACCGCCATTTCCGAGATACGGCTTCACAATGCTTCCGCAGCACTCCAATTTGACAAGAATATGAATGTCGACCTTATCAATAAAACGGCCGCTGAATCCGAACCGGCAGAGGAACGCACAAAAACTCTCCACGAGAAAATCGCCAACTTCAAACGGAACGGACAGAAAATGAAAATGAATATCCACTTGGAAAACTGCCAGCTGGAAGCTTTCTATGAAAACAGGCACTTCCTTCTTTCCCATGTGGACATGCACCTGAATATCGACACCGACGATTCTCTTTTTGTCGACCTGTCCTCCGGCAAATTCGGCGGTACCGCCATCGGCGACAGCGTGAAGATTTACGGTGACATCGACATGAAGAGCGATGAACACACCATTGCCATGAATGTATCTTTTTACGGTGTCGACCCGGCATCCCTGGGACTGGGAAACAATATCCACGACAAGCTTACTCTCATCGCCGAAGCGGGCGGCCCCGTCGCTTCCCCGAAAGCAGAAGGAAAAATCACCATGGAGCAGCTCCATATCCCTGCCCTTTCTTTCTCTCATCTGGACGGCCATGTTTTCTACCACCATGGGAAAATGAAATTCACCGATGTCACGGGACGTGTCTACGGCGGCACAGTCAAAGCATCGGGAAACTATGACATAGACACAAGGGCTTACGATATCCACCTGGCAGGCAAAAAACTGGATTCCCGCTATCCCGCGAAAGACGCTGCCATTTTCTGCTACGTCGATTTAGAAGGCGACATCCGCTGTGACGGAAATCCGAAAGAGATCATCTCCGAAGGCACCTTTACCTCCGGCAGCGGTCATTACAAACTGATCCCTTTCAAAAAGATACAGGGTGCTTTCCACAACAGAGGAAAAGAGCTGGACTTCTATAACGTATCCATAGAGACCGCCCTCGGCACCTTTTCCACCGACGCTTTCCACATCAGGAACGGCAAACTCCAGCTGGGTGACATCACCCTCACCAATGACAGGGGGGAGGAAACCGATGTAAAAGGCGCCATGGAGCATGCGGAAAACACTTTCCGGCAAATAGGACAGGATATAAAGGAAATAAAAGAACAGATCAGCGGATTGAAACCGTAAGGGCGGTTTCCTCTTTCCCGCTCTTTTCCGTTTTACGCGCCGAGGCAAAGCGAGCCGCTTATTTTCACGGCAAAACGCTGAAAGAATTCTTTGCCACTCAATACCGCACCTGCGTAACCGCCATAAAAGTTCGCCCATAATAAAAGCTCCTGCAAGAAGGATTTTCCTTCTTACAGGAGCTTTTATTCTTTTACGCTTCGCCTATGATCGGTTTCTTTTCCGCCACACCCACTTTCCTCGGATAGGTTTTGGGAGACGGCGCGGTTTTCCTGAAGTAGAGAATCGTCCTTTTCTCTCCTGTAGGGAGCTCCAATTCTTTTCTTTCCATGAGCTCCGCTTTCAATTCTTTCAGGATCTTTCCCGACTGTCTGAGTTCCTCGTCGGCACCAGGTCCTTTCATCGCTGCGAAAATACCACCTTCCTTCACAAAGGGGATACCCCATTCGGCAATGACAGGAAGCATCTTTACCGCTCTTGCCGTCACCATATCAAAGGTTTCCCTTGTCTTCCTCCGCCGTCCGCCTTCTTCGGCGCGAATATGGAGAATCTTTATATTTTTAATCCCCAGCTTTGCCGCGGCATTCTCTATAAATACAAGTTTCTTTAAGACAGAATCCACCAGCACGACCTGCATATCCGGCCTCAGGATGGCCAGCGGAATTCCCGGAAACCCGGCGCCTGTCCCCAAATCCAGCATACGCCCGTTCTTCGGAAAATATTTCTCCTCATACACGGTCAGCGAATCATAAATATTTTTGACCAGGCTTTCTTCTGCATCTTTGATTCCCGTTAAATTCATTTTCCTGCTCATGGCAATCACCATGGCATTGTACTCTGCCATTTTTCTTACAGCGTCCTCATCTGCTGCCAGGCCGAGCGTTTCCACTATTTCCCTGACGGTCATCATGTCTCCCTTGTGCGGCATACATCTCAAAAATAATTATTTTTTATCAGTATAACAGATTTCACGAAAAGAAAGCCATCCGCTGCTTTCCCATGCATAAAAAAAGAGACATGGGGAAAGCGGATGCTCCCTGTCTCTTCTTTCAGACAATTACTGTTTCTTCCTTTTCAGGAAAAAACCGCCTGCCGTCAGCGCGATGCCGATCCCTGCAAGAAAATTCCCTGCCATATGGATCATAAGCTCCCTTTGGTTATTGCCTGAAATAGCGGCGGCAGCTTCCTGCGCATTTTTCGCATTTCTGGCAATTTCCAGATTGGCGGCGCTTTGATCCGGATTAAACAGCAGGATACCGACTCCCACCACCAGTAGTACAATCCCTACAATCAGCATGTTTTTTGGATTACGCATAATACCCTCCTTTTAATTTTTTATCATTATACCATACTCACGCTTCATGTCATAAAGTTTTTTAAGAACCTGATAAGAAAACTAATAAATTTTAAAATAGCTTTCTTCTGCCCTTTAATGATATAATGAAACCGTTTGTGGGAGATCATACTATAGAAACGATTTTATTTACAATAGGAGGCGATTTTAGTGGATTACACCCCCCATCTGACAAAACGAATCGGTTTATTTTTATTGGTACTGGCAGCGGCGATCATGATGCTGACAGGCTGCGGCGGAGGCGGTTCTTCTTCCGGCGGTGGAAAAGAAACGTCTGCAAAGCCGACAAGCCAGCTGGAAAAAATCAGCAGCTATGTAAAAGCCACCAACAATTTCAACGGCCATAATGTAAGATTTGCCTTTGCCATCGATAAAGTCCTGGCAAAGATGAAAGCCGGTGAGGATCTGGACTTTGCCAGCTTCCCCGCTTATGACAGCCTGAAAGAAAACTTGACGGAAGCCAAAGCGGAAAGCAGCGGTTTCTCCGATATTGATGAAAGTACGACAGCCGTACTTAAGGTATTGGATGAAATGGTTCCCCTGACCAGCAAAATGGAATCTTACTATAAATCCAAGGAATATACCACAGACGGGCATCAGAAAGGCCGTGAAATGGTCGCCTCTTATCTGAAACTCTATGACCAGTTCAACACGGAATACAGCAAACTTGACAGTGCCATCAGCCAGCACAATTCTGAACTCCGCGACCTTCTGATAGAAGAAATGAAGAAGGACAATAAAGTCATGGCAGCCACTTATATGGAAATCGGCCGCGACATGAGACGGGCTCTGGAAGCTATCGACCCGGAAGATCCTGCCAAGACAGACAAGGCGCAGATAGAAAAACTGCTGGGACAGGTAAAGGAAAATATGGAAAAACTCAAACCGGCGGAAGATGTCTCCGGTGTAAAATCTTTCAAAAGCTCTGCTGAACGCGCCATCGGAAGGATCCGTACCTATCTGGCAGGGGGCGGCGGCAATGACGCCTTCAATGACATGGTAGAAGCCTACAACGATTTCATCCGTGACAGTAACAGAATAGACGCAAGCGAACTGGATAATAAAAAGAAATAAGAAAAAAATTCTCCCAGCAAAAAATCCCCTTTTCTCAAAGAAGGGGATTTTTTGCTTCCTTATTTACATGCTCATCAGCCGGTCAAAAATAGGAATACCGGATCAAAGCCCCGACAGTCCCCAGCCATAAAACAGCCATAATAACCTTAGCCCACAGATGTATATACAAAGGGCCGTCATGCTGGCGGAAATAAAGCAAATGGATGATCCAATAGATAAACAAAAAACAAAAGAAAGCACTGCTGAATCTAAACATATAAACGGCTCTGCCGGTGCCGCTCATCATCAATGTAACAGATGCAAAAATAATAAAGACGGAAAATGCGGTCATCAGACTCCCGATCCCATATAACTGCCACTTTTCTCCTCTTTTCCAGGGTCTTTCTTTGAAAGGCATGTACCGCATATTCCCTCTGAGAAGATATTTATACTTTCGGTTTTTCTTATCCCACGTGCCCAGCCCTATAAGCAGGGAAGGAAGAATACAAAGCCAAAAGCCGAGCCCGAAAAAAGTGGCAGCTTCTTCCGCCAGCTGATCCATCCGCACCGTAGACCATATATCCGGATTGATTGCCGTCAGCATCAGGGGAATAACGATAATCCCAAAAAGGAACCAGCAGGCGAGATACCGCAGGCAGCCGGCCGCGCCCCTGTATTTCTCCCAATTTTTTATAAATTCTTTCTCCGTCTCCATAAATCCTAACATGATCATCCCGTATCCTTTTATATTTTCACAATCAACTTTCCATGAAGCAGTACGCGGCTTTCCCCGTCGGAAAGGTTCCTATTCACCTGAAAGCTGACTTTCCTTTTCCCACATCCGGTTTCCGCCTGCCATTTTTATTTCCGCTACCTGTCATAATGTTTGAAATGATCGCGTTTTATTATGTAAAATATAAAATACATCAGCGCGATGGAAAGCAGTCCGGATTCCCAGCCTATGGATGCAAAACTCTCTTCAAAAACAATCCGGCATTCCTCCATGCTGTGCCCGTCCAGCATGTAATTGAAGCACAACAGCCCCAGAAAAGCCATAACTGTATTTATGGATACAGACCCCATCATTTGTACTTTTTCTTTCCAAGCCGCATTTTTCCCACCTTTTTCAAAAGAGCGGAGAAGAAAGATGGAATACACGGCAGGCACAATGACCAGAAGAAACCCGGCACCCTGATAAGTATAGGTGCGGCCGCTCCATAGCGCTTCCTGTAAAACAGTCTTGACAACCATGCTTTCCCGGCTTGCCAGAAAAACACCCGCCAGGATTCCATAGGCCAGCACCAGTCCCAACATGTACGACAAGACTCTGCTTTCCAATGTATCCAGGTACAGTCTTTTAAAGGCAAACAGCACCAGGCCATACATCAGAAGCCCGCTGTAAAATATCCATGAAGCCGTTTCTCCATCCATGCCCTTTCCTCTTTCTAATAAAATAAATTTCCGCCGCAGGACGAGACGTTTTACCCATTTACAGCAGCACTTCCCCGCTACCGTTTACGGCTGACCTTCAGTTTCTCATCCCAATCCTAAAATTTTTTCCGCCGCTTCCTGCAAATTATTATACACTTCTATCTGCCGCCTGTGTTCTTCCCAGGGCGGGAGCAGGTCAGGAATCATGACAGCTTTCATTCCCGCGCGCAATGCGCCTTCGATGCCGTGGGGGCTGTCTTCAAAAACGATACAATCTTCCGGTAAAACGCCGATCCGCTTTGCCGCCAGAAGAAATATATCAGGTGCCGGTTTCCCTTTTTCCACTTCATCACCGCTCACAATAGCATCGAAACAGTTCTCCATTCCCGCGTTTTTCAGATTATTTTCTATCTGCCGGAGCGGACTGCTGCTGGCCACCGCGGTTTTGATGCCAAGCATGCTGCAGCGTCCGAGTATTTCCACCGCTCCCGTTTTGACAGGTATATTCTTATCCAGATGGCGCAAAACCCTTTCTTTGCAGTCTTTTTGAATTTCTCCGCCATCCTCCGTATGGTAGTATTTTTCCAAAATGCGGTTCATCATTTCTCCGCTCGTCCCTGTGATTTCTGCAGTGAAACTGTCCGCAAGAACAATCCCCCGCTCCGCCGCGATGGCTCTCCAGTAATTTTGAAAAATCCGTTCCGTGTCAAACAGAAGCCCGTCCATGTCGAAAATGCAGCCGCCTGCCATGATTTCCACCTTCCCTTTGTTTATCATCGCATACCACATTCTGTGCTTTTCACCATAAAAACCGTGACAGTCCCCCGCCACGGTTCTTATAAATGATAGAAATCATTTTATGACGGTCACACGTCCCTGTTCTTTTTCATACTTTGCAGGAACTGTTCCTTTCAATTCCTCTTTGAGATAGTTTTCCACCGCTTCCGTATCCACATAGCCGATGGCCTGAATGTCCACAGCCCCCTGTTCTGTCAGTTTCCCATAAGCATCTCCGCCGCGGCAGATAAACTCTGTCGTAACAAGGGCGTAGACCTTATCCGCATCAAACGGTTTTCCGCCGACTTCATGGATAGTGACACGGCTTCCCGGCTTGGCGGGCGCAAAGTAGGTGGAATTTTCATACTGCTTCCCGTTTTCATAAGGCACTTTCGTATTCACAGTGTAGCGGATTCCCGACACCTGGGGGAAAGCACCGATCTGGGACGGAAGGGAACAGGTCGCGGCCTCTATGATTTCCAGGAGCGTTTCGCCCTTAATTTTCATCACATAAAGCTGGTTATTGTAAGGGAGCACACCGGAAATATTTCCTACAGTAATGTTTCCTTTTTCAATAGACTGGCGCAGACTGCCGCCGTTAAACAGACATCCGTCCACATTGACGCCTGATGCCGCCATTGCTTTCCGGGCCTGCCAAAGGTAAGCATCCCCCACGAAGTCTCCCAGGTTCGTTTCATCCGTACGCACACCGGGGTCGCGGCTGCCATTCAAAAGCAACGGCGTTTCCCCCAGCTTCAACGCCATCGCGTCGTCCACTTCCCGCTGCGTCTTGTCTACCAGTTCTTTGACGACGGGATCTTCTTCATTAAAATCGCCATACTTGCAGAAATTCTCCGTCCATTTATTATCCATGTGGGTAATGACGCCGATATTTTTCGTATAGTGTCCTGTCTCTGCAAGCAGCGCCCCATTGATATATTTATTTTTTGCCGTATGGTCATGTCCGTCGATAAAAATATCAATACCGTTTACATTCATGAGAATATCATCAGAACGGTGCCCCCTATTGGCATCTTCACTGCCCAGATGTCCAACTGCCACGATGAGGTCGCATTTATCCTCTTCTTTTAATTTCTTCACCAGATTCTGTGTAACGGCAATCGTCGCCTTATCGTCCAGGAATTTCAAACCATATACATTTTTTGGATTGGTCGTCACCACGGTTTCCGGCGTAGTGAGACCGATGATGCCGATCTTCACATCCCCTTTTTTGTATATGACAGAATCTTTGGTAAGCGGCCTTCCCGTCGCTTCTACAATGACATTAGCGGACAGCATGGGAAACTTCGCCTCCCGGATACGCTCTGCCAGAACCTCCTGCCCGTAATCAAATTCATGATTGCCCAATGCCATAGCGTCATAACCGACAGCATTCATGAAAGCGATTGCCGACTTCCCCTTGCTGAAATTTACAAGATTATTGTCTTGTATGGCATCGCCGGCATCTACAAGAAGCACATCCTTTCCCTGTGACAGGTAATGCTTGCGCAGGGCGGACACGGTGGCCATACCGTTGATTCCTTCCGCCCGCCGGTCAAAACCGTGGGTATCATTGGTGTGGATAATAACCAGATTGGAAAAATCGGCAGCCAGCGCCTGTCCGCAAAGCAGCATGGACACTGCCAAAAACGCAGCCATCTTCTTTTTCATAATATCCTCCATTCCACCGCCTTCCGCCAGGCGGCATAAACGACCTGTAATTCCCCGCTTTCTCCGTATTTTACTTTATCCTACCGCTCTCGAATACTTCGTAGCCGCTCCTGAATTCAGCTCAAAGCAACGTTTCTGCAAAGTCCCATTCTCCCCGCAGGGGAGCATAAATATAATGAGATTGGAATCATCTACATAGAAGCGGTAAGGGCCGGGCATTTCTGCCGGACGATATCCGTCCGGAATGCAGCCGTCAGGCCTCTCCGAGCTCCATACCCCATCCTTGTAAAAGAACATTCCCGCCCGGATATTCTTTTCCAGACTTTCCACGGTCATGAAACGTTCATCCTCCTTGCGGACAATATCCTTCCATGATACCCGCTTCCCCGTATTCTGCAAAAAGGTGAATGCTTCGTCCATATATACATCCAACTGGCCGTGAAGAATCTGCTTGACCATGACAAGAGAATAAATATTATCCCCGTTTTTCGTAATCATCGGATAGACCCATGTGCCCGGCTCTCCCTCTTTCTGATAGTCTTGATACGCTTTGTCTACATAAGCGCGAAGCTGTTTATTGACCGCCTTCGCCGCCCCGCCGCACTCGTTTACCGGCGTCCTCCCGTCTATAAAACTGACCGCCTGCACTTGGGGTACAGTTGCTCTAAACTTTCCCTTTTCAAGGGTATACTCTTTCTTCGGGATGAACAGGACGCCATAAACAGGTTCCCGCGCCATGGCAAAAACACCTGTCACGAGAGCCAAAAGAAACACGCAAACCGAAACCAGCTTTTTCATTTCCCTCTCCTTTCCGCAATGACAAAAATTCAAGTTCATAAAAACCATACTGCTCTGCCCTTAGTATACAGGAAATACAGAAAAAAATCAGTTGACAAAAAGAAGACATTCACACCGTCCTTCCGTACCGCAGCCTGCGTCGCCCCATGCTTTAATACCGGACACCGGAAGCCGGCAGCCCTTCCTGACTCCTGTCATTCTGAAAGGAAGTAAGAATGCCTTGTGGAAAAGACGGAAAATGGGATAGTGACACAGAGTGAAGAATATTACCCTGATGACACCTTACCGCTTTCCTCACTACAGCAGCAGATTCTTCGCTGGCGCGCCAGATGACGATTAACGTCCCCCCCTCATTATGATGACTTCCATGCCACGGTCATTCTGAACGGAGACAAGAATGCCTTGTGGAAAAGACGGGAAATGGAATGATAACACGGAGTGAAGAATCTATTACTCGGATGACGCCTTACCGGCTTCCTCACCACGGTAATAGATCCTTCACATTCGTTCAGGATGACGCTCAACGTTTCCCTCCTCACTACAACAGCAAATCTTTTGCTGGTGTTTCGTATGACACCTAACGGAAATCATATGCTTCGGCTTTTAACTCATAGCTAACAGCTTATAGCTGGCAGCTCACAGCTGATAGCTTTTATCTTCTTACCGCTTTCTTCATCACAACAGCAGATCCTTCACATTCGCTTCGGATAACGCCTTGCCATGAGCACCGTTTTCATCAGCAAATGAAAAAGCTGTCAAAAATCCGACTTTCGCCTTCTGACAGCTTTTTGTTATCTCATATCTCGCTTCCCGTACCTGTTTTCCGCATCGCTTCCAGCCTATTTAAAATTTGTTTTTCCTCCTCTTCGCCGAAGAAGCGCCCAACGGGCAGCCCTTTATCATTAAAGCCCTGTATGGTGACATCGGTTCCGGTATGAACAAACTTTCCGTAGATACGGATTTCATCATCCCGCACCTCATACCGATCTACGGAACACACGGATACGCAGCCTCTATAAGGCGGGATCCGGTACAGAGAAAAAAAGCGCCGCCCCCAGTACCAATTGTACACAACCATCCCCGGCGAATCTTCCGGCAGGTATATACGATACCCGAAATACACCCTGCGATATATCCGAATGGCCGCGCAGCACGTAAGAACCGTAAAAAGGAATACTATAAAAAGCTTCTCTCCGCCGTTCAAAAACGGATGCGTACCTGTATATTCCACTGCCAGCCCGTAAAAGACAAACAGCAGAACCGCCAGAAGCATATTTTTCAAATCCATCAATCCATGTCCTCCGAAAGGAGCCGCGATTTCCGTATATCCGTCCGGCGGCGGTTCAGGCTTGATGACTTGCTCCCGCTGTCTCGCCTGTTCCATCATTTTCAGATTCACTTTTTCCTGTTCGCAGGCATCCGGATCTGCGGTCCGGGTATTCTTCCGGTACCATTCTTTTACTTTATATATACTCAGTGCCAGGCATCCCATGGCCGCCAGCAGCACAAGCACTGCAATCATTTCTGTTTCCACGATATTCTCACCATCATATTCCTGTAATAAAAAACGGAATAGATTACTCTACTCCGTTTCAGCAGCGGACCGAAAAGAACTGCCGTTTACAGCAAAGGCTTACCCGATCCGCGCCCTGTTTATTCTTCAGGACAGGCAGGCGCCTTGATCAAGTTGCCGTCCGCATCCTTATCCTTATATACGATGACATACGCTGTTCCATAAGAAGTCGATCCTGTTACGGACAATTCTTTTGAAAAAACGGCTTCCCCTACTTCCCCTTTGTAATACTCATACCGGCTCTTGGGCGAATAGAAATAAATACCCGCCGTATAAACAAAACCTTTTTCTAAAAACAAATCACAGGGAATCGGTTCCGGCGTCTTATAATTCTGATTGCCGGAAACACCGGCGGATGTTGTCTGGAACTTCGCCTCCAGCGTATGGCGGCCTTCCGGAAGCACTACGGTATAGTAAGAAAGCTTACTTCCCATGTGTTCATATTCGGAAAACTTTTTCCCGTCAATCCGGATGGGATCCCCGTATATCTGCAGCACGGCCTGATCTCTGTTTTCACTGAGAAGCTGCTGTTCCTTCTTCTCTTTTTTCTTATAATACATCATACAAGGGATACTCAAAAGTGAAACAGCGATAAAAAAAGCCACAACGATAAAAATAGAATCCATTAGCACACATTCCTTCCTTCAATTCATATATTTCAGACAATGATACAAAAACTTCCGCCGGCCGGCGGATACCGTTTCCGGTTTCAAGTATAGCACAGTTCTCATCCTTTGAAAAAACGGTTTAAACAGAAATAGTATCCGCCCGGAAAATTATATTCCCCACAAAAACGGCTTCCCCCATTTCCAAAACAGGGCATGCCGTTTTTATTTTTAACCTTCTTTATTCCGCGCCTTTCTTTCCTTTGCGCTGCTTCACATACACCATCAGCACCGATATATCCGCCGGGGAAACGCCAGGAATTCTCGCCGCCTGCCCCAGAGAGAGGGGACGGATTTTATCCATTTTCTGTCTCGCTTCTGTGGAAATACCGTCAAGGGACAGGTAATCCATATCGGGAGGAAGTTTTTCGTTTTCCATGCGGGCAGCTTTCCGCACGGCTGCTTCCTGCCTTGCGATGTAGCCTTCATACTTCACGGTGATTTCCATCTCTTCCACAGCCTCCTCGTCAAAAGCAGGACAGCCGAGCATTTCCATCATTTTCCGATAGGTCATTTCAGGCCGTTTCAGAATCTGATCGGCCCCGGTACCTGTCGTCAGAGGTGCGGTTCCCATGCTCTCCAGAGCCCGATTGATCTCTTCTTTCGGGGTAAAACGCTGTGTACGAATATAGTCCATAGCTTCTTCATATTTCTTTTTCCGCTCCAGGAAACGGGCATACCGTTCTTCTCCCACCAGACCGATACTATGTCCTTTTTCGGTAAGACGGAGATCGGCATTGTCCTGCCTCAGAATGAGGCGGTATTCACTGCGGCTCGTCATCATGCGGTACGGTTCATCAGCACCCTTGGTGACGAGATCGTCTACGAGAGATCCGATATATGCTTCATGGCGGGCAAGGATAAACGGATCTTTTCCCTGTATTTTGAGCGCGGCATTGATCCCCGCCACGAGTCCCTGGGCAGCTGCCTCTTCGTAACCGCTCGTACCATTTGACTGCCCCGCGGAATAAAGGCCGGGAAGTTTGATTACTTCCAGCGTGGGATAGAGCTGGAGAGGGTCGAGCAGATCATATTCGATGGCATAAGCGGGCCGCATCATTTTCACATCTTCAAACCCGGGAATGGTGCGGAGGAAAGCATACTGCACATCGATCGGCATGGAGGTGGACATGCCCTGCACGTACATTTCCGTGGTGTCCAGTCCCTCAGGCTCAACAAAGAGCTGGTGGCGGTCTTTATCTGCAAAACGGACGACCTTGTCTTCAATGGAAGGGCAGTAACGGGCGCCGATGCCATGAATCTTTCCCGCATACTTGGGGGCGCGCATAATATTTTCCCTGATGATTTCATGGGTTTTTTCATTGGTATACGTAAGCCAGCAGTTCCGCTTATTTCTGTCTTTCCGTTCACTCATAAAGGAAAAAGCATGATTCTCCGGATCGCCTTCTTCCAGTTCCATCCCCTCCAGATGAAGACTCCGTCTGTCCACACGGGAGGGCGTCCCCGTCTTGAAACGAAGGATTTCCAGGCCGTGCTTTTTCAGATTGGCGGAAAGCCCCACAGAAGAACGCATACCGTTTGGACCGCCGGAATACATGGTATCGCCGATGATGATCATACTGTCCAGATATGTACCCGTACATAAGATGACAGCTTTTGCCCGGTATTCTTCATCCAGTTCGGTGGTAATGCCCACACACTTTCCGTCTTCTACAATGATGTCCATGACCTGCACCTGTTTCAGATCCAGGTTGTCCGTATTTTCCACCACATTTTTCATGTACCGGTGATAAGCGCCTTTATCTGACTGGGCACGGAGGGCATATACCGCCGGTCCCTTCCCGCGGTTCAGCATGCGCATCTGGACAGCTGTCGCATCGGCGGCGATACCCATTTCCCCTCCGAGAGCATCTATTTCCTTTACAAGATGGCTCTTGCCCGGTCCGCCGACAGCGGGATTGCATGGCATCATGGCCACATTGTCCAGTGAAATCGTCGTAAGAAGCGTACGGCATCCCATGCGGGCAGCGGCCAGAGCCGCTTCACACCCCGCATGTCCCGCGCCGACGACAATCACATCATAAGTATCAATGAGATACATTTTATCCTTCTTTCTTTATCTTCCGGAGAATTTCTTCCTGATATAACTGATTTATTATATCGAATTTCTTTGTTTTTTTCAAAAGTAAGACCGCAGCCGATACACACCATGTGGAAATCACGCAAATTCCTGCCGCCCGGGCCATTGCCAAAGGAACCCTCCTTATCATCGGTGTGACAAAACCGGACAGGGGGAAGACGCCGTCAAAGCAATGGGCATTACGCTCACAAAAGAAGAAGCGGAAGAACCTGAAAAAGCGGCAGACCATCTCGCTATTAATACCGTCCGCATAGGGGGGAAGAAATGAAATAAGTCGGTCCTATTCTTACCGTTTTTATCCCCAAAACAGAAAACCGCTGGACCACAAAAAAACAAAACGGGTATCCTGAGTTGATTTACAGTTTCAACTCCCTGGATACCCGTTTAAATGCTTCTTCTCCATAGTTCTTCTGCTCAGATAAAACAGATCCGGTTTTTATAAATACATCCCCGTCTTCATTCCATGAACTGCCCTATTTTTACTTGCTGAAGGCCGGCCGATGACTGCCAGCGTTTATTCCATTCCTTCCCACCAGTTTGTAAATGTCTGCTCCCGGTTCCCTATTTCCACCAATTCTCCGATCATGGGCATAATAAGTCTGTAACTTTTCCCTTTGCTTGCTTCGGCTATCCGCTCATACGGTTCTTTCCACCGGTAGACGGAAAGCGGATACTTCCCGTTGGAACAGGGAATGACGGCAGCCGCTTGTAATTCCTCCCCTGCCAGTGCGCTTTCTTCCGGCATCATATGCACGCTGTGCCAAGCTTCATTGTATTGTCCGTCTTCCACCAGTGCCAGATCAAACTGCTCCCCGATCCTTTTAAAACGTCCATCATACCCGCCGTCGCCGGTGTAATACACTTTTCTGTCCGGGGTAATAAAAGCGAAGCCGGCAAAAAGCGTCTGGTTGCGGGGCAGCAGCCGACCGCTGAAATGCTTTGCCGGCAGCACCCAGACGGACAGATCCTTATCAATCACAACTTCCGTATCCCAGTCTTCTTCGCGGATCTTTTCCGGCAGATATCCCCATTTCTCATAATATCCGCCATTGCCGAGACCGGTCACTACACATCTGACTTTCGGTTCTATCTTTCTTACCATGTCATAATCCAGATGATCCCAGTGATCGTGGGAAAGCACCATCACGTCAATATCGTCAGGGATATCTTCCACCGTGTAAATGTTGCTTTCTTCAAATGCTTTATCTATAAACCAAATCTGCAGCATAGGTATCTGCTATCGGGTCGATAAGTATCTTTTTCCCGTGAAGCTGCATATAAAAAGAGGAATGCCCCATCCAGACCACAATATCTTTCACCGGGTCAAGCGCTTTTAAATCGATTTTTTTCGTTATCATTTTATCTTTGGGAATCGTCTTTCCCGTCGTGGGGAAAAAGAAATCTTTCCAGAAATCTGACGTCGACCGTATAGGTTCATGTGGCGTTTCCGGCATAAACTCGCCGTTCACATAATGGGGCGACGCCTGGATTCTCGCCTTCCTTTCCGGAGTCATCAGCGGTTCCATCTGGGGCTGCGAAATAAACCACGCCGCAAAAGCTCCTATCACGACAACCCCGCGCAAATATACTTTATTATACGCATTTTTCTTCCTTTCCTGAAAACAGTTCGCTTTACTAGTTCCGAATACCGATTTTCAGACTATATCTACTGCTTTTATCTATCAGAAAAATTTCCCCTGATTAAATTAAACTTTTTTATTTTCAAAAACAGATGAAATTGTGACAAATCTTCCCCTGTCAATCATTAATAAATGAAATTAAAGACAATTCAATGTAATGCAAAAGTTCATGACTGACCATCATGAACTTCCTATCATTAGATATTATTAATACTCTATTGACTGCCCATCTGCCGGCATATCGTAATTCATCACTCCACGTTCTGCCAACCGCCCCCGCAATGTATGACGTGTAAGTGAAGCATGAGAAACATTATCCAGGTGTGTCAGGTAAAGTTTCGCTTGAGGTGCAGCCATTGCCACACATTGAACATCTTCATCACCCATAATAAGACGTCCATTTTCTACCGTTTCCGCAGCACAGCAATTAAGAGCAATCACCTCCGGCTGATATCGCCGCAGATTCTCCTCTACACCAGAATACCAAATTGTATCACCCGCTAAATAAAAAGCCCTTTCCCCTGCAGACTGAAATATAATCCCCATGGCATCACCGCAAGGCACTACCGTCCCGTGACGGGCAGGAACCCGCGTAAGCTTAGCTGCCCCAAAATCCATACCAGTCTCCGGCAATACAATCACCTCCGAAAACCCCGAATACTGAAGAATTTTTGCATCCTCCGTCGATTGACAGATTACAGGGGTTTGCTTATTAAGCGGCCCACCGACAGTTCCATCTTTCGCAATATCAATATGATCAGGATGCAGATGTGTAACAATGTAGTAATCAATACCGCTTAAAATCTGCTCCGTATCCATTGGCAGACCATAGAACGGCATTGGTATATTTTCTTTTACCGGGTCAGGTACATGAAAAGGCCTCCCCGGAATATCAACGAATGAAAGCTGATGCTTGGGTGCCAGCCACGGGTCAATCAGAAATACATTTCCTGCATATATCATGCGGATCGTCGCATTGCGAATTTGTGTCAGTTTCATAAATAGCTCCTTTGCTTACTATCACTTTATTCTTAGTATAGTGGATTCTATAATTTCTTACAAGAAAAAACAGCATTTACCATAAGCCATTCCGTCTATCCAAAGGAAATTGTTCAGATAATAATAACCTACCTTCCTCTGATTCATTTTTCCATTCATTATGTCTGTATTCCCCTTTTCAACTTTGCCGCCCCGGCATTCTTTTTCGCATTTTGATTTCCTGCTTACTTCGGTTTCAAAGCGGGGTTTCTTGTTTCCATGATCCACTGCGAAAAATCTTCAGGCTTTACCCCCAGATTAATTTCCGCCCATTCTTTCCATTTCATCGTTTTCTTTTTTACCGCCAGAATTTCTTCCATCTTCTTTCCCGTCTTCACTTCGAGAAGGTAAGCAAGGCGGATCCAATGGTTCGGGTATCCTTCCTTCAAGGCGTTAAACGCACGGTCTTCTTCCACGCCATAGAAACGATGCAGCCGGCAGGCACGGTGGCGGAAATATTTTTCATCATATCTGTCTCCCGTGATGCCCAGCCTGACCTGTACACGGCCCCATGGCTCTTCCCTGCGGAGCGCCAGTACTTCCTCAATATCCTTTCCCGTCATGCAGGCAAAAAGCGCCGCTTTGTCCGCATCTGCATAGCGGACACCTCTTTCGAGTATGTCCCGCACTTTCTCTTTACCCATTTCATACTTTTGGCTGATGGAACGGATTTCGTCTTCTCTTGTCATCTGCGCTGCTTTCATAGAGCCTCCCTGATCATGATTTCTTTTACAACAGTATAGCACAATTTCGATATCCTCTGTCCTATTTGAACGGACGGTCGATTTTTGCTACAATAAGTACGCATTCTTACCAAAGAGGTGGATCTATGTTTATTCATGAAATATTTAAAAATGCAGACCCGAAAAGTCTTGCAATGACAGGCGAATCCAATGTCACTTACGGCCAGCTTGAAAAAGCAGTGGAAAATTACAGGAACACGCTGTATGCCATGGGCATCCGCCGCGGCGATACGGTAGGCCTGTACACAGCGAACCGCGCAGAGTTCGTGTATGTATACATGGCAGTCGTCAGCCTCGGCGCGATCATCGTGCCGGTAAATAATTCCCTCGTCAGCCGCGAGGTGGATTTCATTCTCCGCGACGCGGAGTCGAAGCTCCTGATTTCCGATATGCCCCTTACCGTTTCCATGCCGTTCATCGACATCCATGATCTGGATTACCGCGCATCCACGGAAAACGCGCCGAAGGCTCCTGCCTTCCCGGCAGATCTGACAGAAGATGACGTATGCGCCCTGATTTATACATCAGGCACGACAGGAAGCCCAAAAGGCGCCATGATCACCCACAAGAACCAGGTGCGCAATGTGGAGCAGTACACTGCCGTAGTCCGTTTCAAACCGGAGGACAAAGTGCTCTGCGTGCTCCCCATGTTCCACTGCTACGGTCTGACCACCGTGGTGCTGGGAAGTTTGTACCACCATTCCACCATCGTCATCCTCCGCTCCAAAAGCCCAACGGAAATCATCAATACGATCATGAAATACTCCGTCACCATCGCGATTATGGTGCCGCCGCTTTACAACCTGCTTGCCCGCCGCGGCGAACCGAGCAGCATGAAAACGGTGCACACCTTTGTTTCCGGCGGTGCATCCCTTCCCCAGCCTGTGGCACAATCTTTCTATGAACGGTTCGGCCACCCCGTGCAGGAGGGTTACGGCCTGACAGAAGCGTCCCCCGTCGTTTCCATCCTCCCCACGGCTAAGCCGAAGTACCTCACTTCCGGCCCCGCGCTCCCCGGTGTAGAGGTAAAAGTCATCACTGATAAGGAAGGTTCTTACGTTCCGGGCACGGTCGGCGAACTCGTCGTCCGCGGGGACAATGTGATGAAAGGTTACTGGAAAAAACCGGAAGAAACAAAGAAAGTACTCGATGAAGACGGCTGGCTCCGTACCGGCGACTTGGTATACATGGACGCTGACGGATACATTTACATTGTAGACCGCATCAAAGACCTGATCATCATGAACGGTGAAAATATTTATCCCGGCGAAGTGGAAGACTGCATCTATGAAGTGGAAGGCGTCGGCGAATGCGCTGTCGTAGGACATCCCGATCCGCTCCGCGGACAGTCGGTATGGGCATATGTGGTCATGAAGGAAGGCTTTGCCTTTGACGAAGACAAGATCCGCAAGCACATGGTAAAAAACATCGCATCTTACAAAATACCGAGACGTTTTATCCCCCTTGACGCTCTTCCGAAAAATGCGACCGGCAAAATTTTGAAACGCGCCCTCCGTGACAGCTGAGATATAAAATACATGTACAAACATAAAAAAGATGGCAATTCCGCTTTTCGGACCCTGCCGTCTTTTTTTATGCGGGAAATGCGCAAAGGTTTGCAGAATCCCCTGACTCCTGTCTTTTGAAATGAGTCCTCCCCATATGCTTTCTTTCCGTGTTCCATTATTTCAAGACTCTTTTTGTTCCTTTTATTCGGAATATATTATTTATTTTATATGATATACTTTATTTAAATATTAGATATACCAATTTTAAATATTTACATATGCCGACTTATATGCTACTATACCTTATATGATAATTACTCTCAAATAATTTGCGGGTCATTATTAAATAAATACAAAGGAGAATTTCTCATGTTAAAGAAAATAGTTTTCGGCATCTGCCTTCCTCTTGCCATCCTCGGCGCGGCGGCCCTGTCCTTTTCAGGCTGTGGAAAATCTGCACCCGCTTCCGATTCTGCCGGCAAAATGAAAGTCGTCGCCACCACGACGATGCTCACCGACCTCGCCCGGCAGATCGGCGGGGATAAAGTGGAAGTATCCGGCCTCATGAAAGCCGGTGTGGATCCTCATCTTTACCAGGCCGGTGCCGGTGATGTGGACGCCATGAACAAAGCGGATATCGTCGTGTACAACGGTGTCCATCTGGAAGGGAAAATGGGCGCGATTTTCGATAATCTCCACGCGCAGAAGAAACCCACGATCCGGGTAAGTGACGGCATTCCTTCCGAAACGCTCCTCGACTTTGAAGAGGACGGTGAAAAAACGAAAGATCCCCACATCTGGTTCTCCGTAAAGAACTGGAAAGCCGCCGCGAAAGAAGTGGCAAAAGGATTTTCAGAAAAAGATCCGAAGAATAAATCGTACTATGAAGATCATCTGAACGCTTACCTTGCCGAACTGGACAACCTGGACAAGTACATCAGAAAAGAAGTAGAATCCGTCCCTAAAGATTCCCGTATCCTTGTCACCGCCCATGACGCCTTTGCTTATTTTGCCAGAGATTACGGATTTGAAGTTAAAGGCATCCAGGGAATCAGCACCGCCAGCGAAGCGGGCACTTCCGACATCAGCACGCTGGCCGCTTTCATCGCGGAGCATAAAATCAAAGCGGTCTTCGTGGAATCTTCCGTCCCCCATAAAACCATCGAGTCTCTCCAGGCTGCTGTCAAAGCACGGGGCTTCGATGTTTCCATCGGCGGCGAACTGTACTCCGACTCTCTTGGCGGCGAGTCCACAAAAGAGGGCACTTATATCGGCATGTACGAGCACAATATAAAGACAATCACGGAAGCGCTCCGCTGAGCATTTTGAATTTCCGGCGCATGGATCGGGGATCCCCTCGTTCCGTGCGCTTTCATTTCATGAAATATCTTTTGGAGGTGTCATCGTGGAACACGTTATCGAACTGGAAGACATCACCGCTGCCTATGACCGCCAGCCCGTCTTATGGGATTTGGATCTGAATATCCCGAAAGGCTCACTTATGGGAATCGTCGGACCGAACGGCGCGGGCAAGTCTACCCTTTTAAAAATTATACTGAACCTGCTTGCCCCCGTTTCAGGGCGGATCCGTTTTTCCATAGACGGCGAAACCGATGCGAAAAAAGCACGGCGGAAAATCGCGTATGTCCCGCAGAATGGTTCAGTCAACTGGGATTTTCCCGCCACAGTAAAAGATATCGTCCTCATGGGACGGTACGGCCACATCGGCTGGTGCCGCCCTCCCTCACAGGGCGACCGTCTGATCGCGGAGGAAATGATTGCCCGCGTCGGCATGGACGGTTACGAAGACAGACAGATCAATGAGCTTTCCGGGGGACAGCAGCAGCGCGTTTTTCTGGCCCGGGCCCTTGCGCAGGAAGCATCTGTCTATCTCCTGGACGAGCCTTTTAAAGGCGTGGATATGCAGACGGAAAAAATCATCGTCCGCATTTTAAAAGAAATGGAGAGCCGCGGAAAGACGATTCTTGTCGTCCACCACGCGCTCCGCACCGTCCCTCTTTATTTCGACCATGTCGCCATGATCAACCGCCGCCTTATAGCAGCAGGACCCGTACAGAACATTTTCACGGAAGAAAATATCGAAAAAACTTTTTCTCCGTCGAAAGGAGTCTGACCATGGAACCGGCCGCTTTCTTTGCTTTACCTTTATGGCGGGACTATACCTTTCAAATCGTCCTGGCAGGAACAACTATCTTAGGCGTGCTCTGCGGCGTGGTGGGATCTTTTATCGTCCTCCGCAGGGAAGCGCTTCTGGGGGACGGTATCTCCCATTCGTCCTATCCGGGAATCATGCTGGCTTTTCTATTTCTCGGCGTGAAAACATTGGAGGGCCTTTTATTGGGCGCTTTTCTGTCCGCCCTTGCCGCACTGTCCCTTATCCTTCTCGCCCGCCACTATACGAAACTTCCTTTTGACGGCGTCCTTGCCTCCATTCTTTCCTCTTTTTTCGGCGCGGGTCTCGTTCTGTCTTCCATCATCCAGCATACAGGAAATGCCAACCAGTCCGGATTGAATCAATTTATTTTCGGACAGGCATCCACTATTCTTTACCGCGACGTCCTTCTCACAGGATCTATTTCTATTTTTACCCTTTTCCTGATTTTCCTTTTCAGAAAAGAATTAAAACTTATGGCTTTTGATCCGGACTATGCCGCCGTTCTCGGATTTCCGCGGGGCAAGCTGAATGTATTCCTCTCCTTCCTTGCCACGATCACCGTCCTTCTTTCCATCCAGGCCGTAGGCATTATCCTCATGAGCGCCATGCTCATCGCGCCTGCCGTTGCCGCAAGGCAGTGGACAAGGCGTCTTGAACCGATGATCCTTCTGTCTGCCGTCATCGGCGCGCTGTCCTCCGCCATCGGTACGACGGCAAGCTCTCTCATTCCCAAAATGCCCACAGGCCCCGCCATCGTCGTGGCATTATCTTTTTTCGTTATTCCCGGCCTTTTGCTGGCGCCGCAGCGGGGTATCCTTTCCCGATGTCTCCATAAAAAGAAAATGGCCGCCCTCGCGGAAGGAGACCGATTATGAATTCTTTTGCTGAAATACTTCTTATCGCCATCTTCATGTCAGCCGCCTGCGCCCTGCCGGGGAACTTCCTCGTTCTCCGGCGCATGTCCATGCTGACTGATGCCATCAGCCATACCGTCCTCCTCGGCATCGTTCTCGCTTTCCTTGCCGTCGGCAGCCTGGACTCGCCGCTTCTCATTATCGGCGCGTCCCTCATGGGTGTCCTTACAGTGTGGCTGATCGAACTCCTCTACCAGAGCCGGCTCGTCGCCTCCGATTCCGCTATCGGCCTCATATTTCCGCTGCTCTTCAGTATCGCCGTCATCCTCGTGACACGGTACGCGGGCAATGTCCATCTGGACACGGACTGCATCCTTTTAGGAGAACTTGCCTTTGCCCCCTTCGACCGCCTGATCATAAACGGGATAGATCTCGGCGCGAAAGGCCTGTACACGGGCGGTGCAGTTCTTGTGATTTCCGCCGCCGTCATTTCCCTTTTTTATAAAGAAATAAAATTAGCTACTTTTGATCCCGTCCTAGCAGGTGTGCTGGGATTTTCTCCCGCCGTCATCCACTACGGACTGATGAGCCTCGTCTCCCTCGTGGCGGTCACTTCCTTCCAGTCCATCGGCTCGATTCTCGTCATCGCATTTATGATCATTCCCGCCATGACTGCCGCTCTGTGGACAAGGACGCTTTCAGGACGCCTCGTGCTCAGCTGTCTTCTCGGTACGGCCGGCGCGGTACTCGGCATCATCGGCGCGATTGCTTCAGACTCATCCCTTGCGGGCATGATGGCCGCCGTTCTCGGCGTATTTTTCATTGTTTCCCTGATTTTCGCTCCCGCCACAGGTATCCTGGCGGCTTTCCGCCAGCGAAAAAAACAGCGGTTCGCTTTCGGACGGGAAACGCTTCTCCAGCATCTTCTTTTCCATGCGGGAACGAAAGAGGAATCACGGGAAAACGCTCTTTCCACCCTCTCCGTCCACATGAAATGGCCGGAAAACTTCACCCGCAAAATCTGCCGTTCCCTCTTAAAAGACGGGTACATCACAGAAAGAAACGGCCTCCTTCTCCCCACGGAACAAGGAAAGGCCCATAACCTTTTTTACAGAGAAAATGTGCGGGCGTAAAACGCAAAAAAGACAGCAGTCCCATGGTAAGGCTTGCTGTCTTTTTTCATCCGGAAACAGGAGCGTTATTCTCCGTAAAGCACCCTGATCGCTCCGCTGGCGCCTATGCGGTCCGCACCCGCCGTGAGGAAAGCTTCCATATCTTCCCTTGTACGGATACCTCCCGCCGCTTTGATTTTTACATTTTTCCCGATGTGTTTTCTGAAAAGTGCGATATCCGCCAAAGAAGCGCCTGCCGTACCGAACCCTGTGGATGTCTTGATATAGTCCGCTCCGCCTTTCGTGACACATTCGCAAAGACGGATTTTTTCTTCCTCTGTCAGATAACAGGTTTCCACAATCACTTTCAGAATTTTGTCGCCCGCTATTTCTTTCAGGACAGCGATTTCTTCTGTGACCAAATCATAATTTTTATTTTTTACCGCCCCTATGTTGATGACCATATCAATTTCATCGGCGCCGTCATCAAGGGCATGAATCGTTTCTGCCGCTTTCGATTCGCTGTTCCCGTTGCCCAGGGGAAATCCGACTACCGTACAGATGGTAAGGCGGGGATAATTTTCACGGATTTTTTTCACATAGCACGACGGCACACAGACGGACGCGGTACGGTACTCCATTGCCTCATCGCATAATTTCCGTATTTCTTCCCAGCTTGCCGCGGCTTTCAAAAGTGTGTGATCCACATGACTCAAAATATCTTCTGTTTTCATAATTGCTCCTTTATGAATTCTTTTCTGCTTTTACCTGCGCCGACACAAGAAGTGTGAAAACACCGGTGCCGCCTAAAATATTTCCTAAGCCTGTAGGAATGAGGAATTTAAAGAAATAATCCGCAACTGACGAGTTTCCCACAAGCACATCATACGCCGCTTCACAGGAACCGACAACAACATGGGAAAACCCACCGATAGAGATGAAGTAGGTAAAAGTGAGGACGGTGAAAAAACTGAACCCCCGCGACATGGGAATCATCCACACAATGGCGGCGATGAGGATGCCTGCCGGTATACCGCGGTAAATATTGTCGATGGCACCGACACTCATAATGTGGGCAGACAGTTCAGAGAGCGCTTCCGTTATCCCAGGCTGGGCAAAAGCCGGCAACCAGAGAAAGAGGGCGGCGATAAAGGTGCCCACAAAATTCGCCGAAAGGACAATCGCCCAAAGGCGGAACAGCTTCATCAAATTCTCCATATTCGGGTGTTTCATAAAAGGAAGCACCGTGGTGATGGTATTTTCCGTAAACAGCTGGAGCCGTCCCAGGATAACCATGAGGAAACCCGTGGTGTAACCGAAGCCGGAGATGGCTTCCGCCCAGAGCGTGTGCCCCACGTACATTGCAAGAATGGCTTTGAAGTAGAATGAAAAGGAAATAATAATTCCGGCTGCCAATCCTGACAGGATAAGAGGTTTTGTCTTTCGTTCCAGTTCTTCTTCACCGTCGTGGCGGATAATTTCAAAAATCAAGTCAGGCGACAGTTTTTCATACTCTTCCAGTATGACCCTTTCCCTGCAGTCGTGGTTATCATGGTTGTATGTACTCATAGTACCTCCTATTTTATTGTAACAGATTGTTGCTCCATGAAATATTTTTACAGGAATGTTTTCATGACTTTTCTCATTTTTTCAAATACCGGGGGCCCGTAAAGGCGTTCCATGGCGTTTCTTGTAACGAGCCAGGTCCGTCCCGATTTCCTTCGGTCGCCGTCCCCCATTCTTGCCGCCCGATGCCCCGCCCCCGATGCCGCCGAACGCACATCGCCGCTGTCACGGTTCCACAGCTCCGCCGCTTCCAACGTCGTAAATACGAGAAGAAGCGGATTCATGGGAGCAGCCGGTTCACTGCCGCCGCCATAACGAAAAGAGGCCGCCTGTTTCGTAATGAGCCAGTTCTTTCCTGATCTTCTTGCTTCCAATTTTTTAAAAGCGCCTTTCTCACAATCGGACGCCACCGTCTTTCCGCTGATGCCGTAAAGCGCCCCCGCTTCTTCGGCAGTCACCGCGTACATCGTGAAATCGATTTCCCATTTCCATTCCACAAAGTCTTCCGGGGGCGTCCAAAGTCCGTCCGGAAAAATGTATATCCCTTTCTCCGACAGCGCCGCAGAGACACCGGAAGGCAAGCGGCGGCCGCCCAAAAACTCACGGCATGCGAAAAGAGTTTTGCTTTCCGAATCCAGCGTGGTCACCACCGTTCCGTAAGAAGTTTGCAAAACAGTGCCGTCCGTCTCAAATTTTTCTTTCCATATATAGAAAAAAGCGCCCTGCCGCAAAACGGTTCCCGCCTTTGCCGGCTGTCCCAGGAGATAGCTCTCATAGGCCTTAAAAGTTTCCGCGCTTTCCATATCCGTCAAAATTCCCGCCATGATACGCCTCCATTTTTTTATTATACCAATTCTCCGCTTGAAGAAATATTTCTCCCGTTTATAATGAAATAAGAAATAAAGGAGAGCCTTATGAAAATAACAATTATCGGAGCCGGCAATACGGCCGTCGCCGCCGCCTGCTTTCTCAAAACGCTCGGTCTTTCGAGCCTCATCTATACCCGCCGTGAAGAACGGGCAAAACAGTGGAATCAATTTCCCGTAAAAGCAAGCGGCGCCTGCACCGGGTCATTTTCACTGGAAAGCACGACGGATCTGAAAACTGCCGTGCATTATGGCGACATTCTTCTCGTCTGCACGCTGGCGGCAGACCACGAAACGGTTGTTTCTGAAATCGCACCCCACCTGCAAGCGCATCAATCCATTCTTTTTTTTAACGGCTGCTGGGGCGCCCTCAAAGCATACCGCGCTCTTTCAAAAAGACAGGATATACCCCCTCTGACCATCGGGGAAACGGCCAATATGCCCTTTATCGCCGCGCTCTCGCAGGACGGCTCTGAAATCCTCATCAAAGGAATCAAAGAAGAAATCGCTTACTCCGCTGCCGGTGATGATAAAGCTGTCAGCGCCTTCCTTCATCGCCTTGCGCCGCGGGTAGTGAAAACCGCTTCTTTCGCGTCCACTTCCCTTTCGGCAACAAACCCTGTCATCCATGTCACCGCCTCTCTCTTTAACGTGACCCGTATAGAGAACAAAGAAGATTTCTATTTCTTCGGTGACCCCATGACTGACCGCGTCATTTCCTTCATGGAACACTGCGACGAAGAACGCCTTGCCGTAGGAAAAGCGCTGGGCATCCGCCTGTCCCCCCTGCTGGAAGTGCTTAACTCTTTCTGGCCCGAAAAGAAAAATACGCTGAAAGAGGCTTTGAAAGAAAATCCTTCCTACCGCGCCGTAAAAGGCCCGTCCTCTACGGAGTACCGCTACTTCACGGAAGACCTGCCCTGCGGCCTCGGCCCTGTCCTTGATCTGGCGGAGCTGATGCATATTCCCTGCCCCTACATCCGCACCCTCGTGCAGACGGCATCCCTCTACCTGGGAAAGCCCTACACGCCCTTCCTCACGAAAGAAGACCTGCGGATTCTGAAAAAACTGCATGCTGATTAACGGAAAGGATATCCCATGAATAAAATTCTCCCTCTTGCTTTTACATTCTTCCTTGCCTTTGCGGGTATGCAGGTTTCCGCGGAAAACTGGATAAAGAACGCCGATGGCTCGCCCTCATGGATCGACACCGACTCCATCCGTCAGGAGCAGGCCATCTCCTCCTTTGACATGCGTTTGGAATCCTCCGATTTCACCGTCGTATCCACCATGGAATTCGACACCTCTAAAAACGCCTGGCGCACCGCCGCGCTTGTCACCCGTGACAAAGACGGAAAAGTCCTCCACGCGGAAAAGAAAGAAAATCCTGACGACGGCTGGAACAAGCTCATGCCCGGCACCTATGGAAAGAATCTGTACAGGCATTATGTGGAAACGCCCCTGCCTCCGTCTGACGCGAAGTGGAAACAGCTTTACAAAGATAACAGAGGCACAGCCTTCTCCATTGATACAAACTCTCTCCGCTACAAAAACGGCTATGCCGACCTCTGGCTTGCCGTGACGCTTCCCGATCAGGAAAAGGATTTATCCCAAATCATTTATCGGGTAAGAATAAATATGGCCTACAAAAAAGTGATGACCCTTTCTGCAACGGAGTACAACGCTGCCGGAAAAATCCGTCTCCATGCTGCCGCAGAGGGAGCAAAGGAAAACATTCCCAACGATTCGCCGGTAGAAAAAGTTTTTGAATACCTGAAAAATGAAATCGACAGCAGCCGTTTGTGACGGAATAGGAAGACCTGTCACGTCCTTCTGATATTTGCGCCTGTCGAAATTTTATGTTATAGTGTTTCATATTCCTTAACTGCGCGATGACGGGAGAAAGTAGGGAAACAGAACCGTTTCAGAAAGCCCTGATGATGGAAACGGGTACGGTGATTTTTCTGAAGTGCCTCTCCGAGCGGTTTTCCGAAAAGAAAATTTTCCGAGTAAGAAAACCGGGCGCGCCCGATACAGCGCTTAAGTCATACGACTTTCCAAGGTTTCTCCGGCAACGTGGAAACGAAATTGGGTGGAACACGGAATTTACCGTCCCTTTGCACGGGGGCGGTTTTTTATTTTCGCGGTTTTACGGAAAGAAGGCTGCCATGTCCCGCATACTCACTGCAGAACATATCAAGAAATCATTTGGTAAAAACACAATATTAAAAGATATCAATCTCACCGTAGAAAAAGGCGATGTCATTTCCATTCTCGGCCCGTCAGGCACGGGAAAGACAACGCTTCTCCGGTGCTTCAATTATCTGGAAAAACCCGAAGCCGGCCGTCTTTCCATTGACGACGTGTCTGTGGACTTTTCCCATATTTCCAAAACGGAAGTGCAGAAACTCCGGCGGAAATCCACCATGGTCTTCCAGCAGTTCAATCTGTTCCGCAACAAGAATGTCCTTGAAAATATCACGGAAGGGCTGATTTACGGTTACGGAAAAACAAAAAAAGAAGCGGAAGAGATCGCCATGGAAGAACTCTCCCGCGTCCGCATGACAGACTACGCCCACATGTATCCGTCGGAACTTTCCGGCGGCATGCAGCAGCGCGTGGGAATCGCCAGAGCTCTTGCGCCGAAACCTGATGTCATCCTCTTTGACGAACCCACTTCGGCGCTTGATCCCGAACTCGTAGGGGAAGTTCTGGATACCATCGCCTCCGTCGCGACCCTCGGCATCACCATGATCATCGTCACCCATGAAATGCATTTCGCTCAGGATATATCCACAAAAGCCGTATTCATGTCGGACGGCCTCATTGTGGAAAAAGGACATCCGAAAGAATTCTTCTCCCATCCGAAAGAGGAGCAGACCCGCGCCTTTCTCCGGCGCATGCTGAAAAGGGAAGAGGCGTAACTCTCCCCGTCCCGCTTGTTTTATAAAGGAATGATTCCATGCTTACTTTTGACCCCTCTTTTTTCATAGGCGTATTTCCCCGGCTGATCTCCGCCCTTCCTTTCACGGTGGAAGTCATCATCGCGTCCATCCTGCTCTGTCTCTTCTTCGGCACGATCATCGCCGTCATCAGGATCGCCCGTGTGCCCGTGCTGGCGCCTTTCTGCGATATATGGCTCTCTTATAACAGGAGCATGCCGTTTATCCTCGATCTTTACCTTGTCTATTTCTGCCTTCCCGCCATCATACGGGGGCTCGGCATCAATCCCGACGGCTGGCCTCTTACCGTATACGTCTTAGTCTCCCTTACCTTCCACTACGCCCCCGTTATTTCAGAAATACTCCGCCCCGCTTACCTCTCTGTCGACCAGGGACAGCATGAAGCAGCCATCGTTTTCGGACTTTCTCCGGTTCGGCGCGTTTTCAGCATCATCGCTCCCCAGGCGCTCCCTGTCGCCATTCCCGGATTGGTGAGCGAATCTGTCAATATACTGAAAGACACATCCATCATGTTCTTCATCGGCGTCATCGACCTCATGGGCCGCGCCAATCTTATCATCAACGCCGCCTTCGGCCAGCACCGTCTGGAAACATACACCGCCGTCGCCCTGATCTACTGGGCCATCGTCATTGCCATCGAAGCAGCATTCTGGCTCTTCCAGAAACAGGGCCATAAAGAAATTAGGAGGACCGCATGATCGATTTTAAAGTCCTTCCCGAAGCGCTCCTCTTCATAGCAGGCGCCGTACCGAATACCCTTTTCATGGCATTCGTCAGTATTTTCTTCGGCATTCTCTTCGGTGCCCTCATCGCTGTGCTCCGTTTGAAAAACAATATATTCATCAACACTTTCTTTACCGTATTCGTTTCCTTCTTCCGCGCTGTGCCGGGCATCGTCCAGCTCTTCATCGTCTACTACTCCCTCCCCTACTTTCTTGCGCCCGTATTCAGTGCTTTTTCGGGAACGGAAGTAAAGCCTTTTGACGTAAGCCCCTACTGGAGCGTCTACCTCTGCTTCATTTTATATAACACCGCCTACCAGTCGGAAAATATCCGCGGCGCTCTCCGCTCCGTAGACCACGGCCAGTATGAAGCGGCCGTCGCCATGGGCATGACCTCTTTCCGCGCTTTCACAAGAATCGTCCTTCCCCAGGCGTTCGTCGTGGCGCTTCCCGCCTTTTTCACATATTATCTGAAAACCATCAAACTCCTCGCCCTCGTCTTCACAGTCAAAGTCGTGGACATGTTCGCCAAAGCGGATATCTTCTCCGCCCTCTACAACCGGCGCATGGAACCGTACATCGCGGACGCCATCGCCTATTGGGGTCTGGCCATACTCCTCACCTTCTTCTTCGACCGATGGGAAAAGAAACTCCGTGGCAGAGGCTTTAATAAATCGAGCTGACAAAAAGAACAGAACCCTTTCCCGGCGGATTATTTCTTTTTTTCTATCCTATCTAAAACCGACCTCTGTAGACAGCTCAATTTTCTTATCAGAATAAATACTATTACTATCAATAACGGAGGAATGATTATGGATAATAAAAACTATTATGACTTGTTAAATGTTCGTCCGAACGCCTCCTGCCAAGAAATACACGCTTCCTATATCCGCCTTTTTGAAGAATACAAAACCGATCTGAACAAAACGGAAGAAGAAGATTATTTTTTAAAGATGGCGGCGAAAATGAATATAGCCGAGTTGGAAAAAGCGTACGCCATTTTATCCGATGCGGAAAAAAGGAAAGCATACAATGACGAAATACACATCGACATGACAGCCTTGCCATCGGAACCTGTGTCAGATACATCCCCAGAAACAGCGCAAGTTCCCACAGCAGCAAACGCTGTCCCCACAGAAAAGAAAACGCTTACCTTCATAGGCGCCAACAAACGATTTCTTTCCCACTGGTATTCTTTCCACGGACGAACCACACGGAAAGAATTCTGGTACGCCTTTCTTATCATTTTTTTCGGACTCTTTCTTTTTAATATAATCTTCAGTTCTATTTTATTCTTCCTTTTCGACCCTACCCCTTATGACGGCTTGATTGTACTGGTTGCTACATCCATAGTCAATTCTTATATTTTTTGTGCCGCATATACAAGGCGCTTCCACGACATCGGCCGTTCAGGAAAATGGCTGATTCCCTTTTTCCTCATTTCCTGGATTCCTTATTTCCCCCTCTTTGTATTTTCTTTGGCATGCGGCTGTTTTCTTCTCTTTATCACTACCATTGCTTCTGACCGCGACAATAAATACGGCCCCCAGTGGGAAGAAACAAAAAAATAAAGTGATATTATAAAAATATCCTATGACAAGACTTTCCTCTATATAAGCAATATCCGATCCATAATAATTTAAAATTCATGAAAAGGAGAAATTATGACGAACTCAAATGAAAACACTCTCTTTGCGCAAAAAGAACAGGCACCAAAACATCTCACCTTCAGTGCAGGAGTAAAACGACTAAGATCCCACTGGCTCTCTCTCAAAGGACGCAGTACAAGAAAGGAATATTGGCTCATCGGTTTGTGCATTTACACCCTTGTCGGCCTTGCGCTCAACATCGCCTCTATTATCTTATTCTTCATACTGCCGGGAATACGCTCTAACTTAATCACAACTCCCGTAGCTTTGGCTCTGATCTACATGAACTTTGCGCTCTCCGTCCGCCGCCTCCACGATATAGGCTACTCCGGCTGGTATGCCCTTTTAGCTTATATACCGCTCATCAACCTTTTTTTCCTTTACCTTACAGTAAAACCATCTGTCCCGGACAATAAGTACGGTCCCCAGTGGGAAGAAACGAAATATTGACCTGCACATATTTCCAAAAGAAAGAACACCGTTGCATTCTCGTTTCAATGAAAAAGAATGGAAATCCCCAAAAAGGAATATTCATTCTTTTTTTATTTTATTCTGTTGCAAGTTTTTTATTTTTCACTATTTTCATAAATTCATTTTCCGATACCGTCCTAAAAACATTTCCCAGTTTCAGCGCAAAAAAAGCACCCCTTTCGAGATACTTCACAGATCCCCGATTGGACACGCCGCCGCGGAAAGAGAATTTCTCTTTGCATTTTTCTGCTAAGCCGTCTCGAAAAACTATGAAGTCTATCGTGTTTTATATAAGTACACCACCGGACATGATAGATAAAATCATATAAGCATGACATAATATATAAAACGATGGACGGAAGAATGCTCTGGCAATTAGTCACAAAAACTTTTACACTGGATGATAGAAAAAGATTTGATCAATCAGGATGCAATGCGTGATACAAAAATTTCTGCCTATGTCCTTATCAAATTACGAAACGGACAATATTGCTTTGGCTAAAACGGAAAGTACTTGTATCTCTTTGGACTGTACACCTAATGATGTTTTGGAATTCATACCGGAGGATAAAAAATAATGGGCAATGACGTAAAGTTATTTGAAGGAAACCGGATCCGTTCTATCTGGAACAATGAAAAAGAAGCGTGGTATTTCAGCATCATAGATGTAGTGAACGTTTTGACTGATAGCAAAAATTCAAGAAGATATTGGAGTGATCTTAAAAGAAAAATGAAAGAGGAAGAGGGTGCAGACCAACTGTACGAGAATATCGTACAGTTAAAATTGAAAGCACCGGATGGAAAGATGCGCGAAACAGATGTCGCTGATATGCAAGGTCTATTCCGTATCATCCAGTCGATCCCCTCACCTAAAGCGGAGCCCTTCAAAATGTGGCTGGCGGAAGTAGGAAAAGAGAGAGTGGATGAAACCATCGATCCCGAACTTACAATAGACAGGGCTTTAGAAACCTACCTAAAAAAAGGGTACACAAGAGAATGGATCAATCAAAGACTGCAGGCAATCCAGGTCAGAAAAGAATTGACCGACTCCTGGCAAGACCACGGTGTGACAGATGGAAAAAGATTATGGAACTGCATTATTAGTCGAGGGAAAACGAAAGAAATATTTAATTCAGATAATAAAAGTATGTTTGATGAATTATTAGATAGTATTTCTAACACTTTCGAGTATTGGCGTTATATATACGAAAAAGATGATGGTTTTATTGATATCAATTTTTTAAGATTTTTTAGGCTGTTACTGAGGGAAATATGTTGCGAGCAATTATATGATAAAACTTGGAAAGAGTATATAGAATAGCTTTATTGGTAACCGTTAATTCCCAGTTTATTAGATTAAAGTTAATTAAAAATTATGGAAGGGGTAGTAATGAATAAGATTACTTGTATTTGTTTGGGTGTTAAAGATATGGAAAGGTCAATAAAGTTTTACAGAGATGGTTTAGGATATAAGACTGACTGCAAAGAAAATAATCCGTCGGTATGTTTTTTCGATACTCCAGGAACAAAATTTGAACTATTTCCTTTGGAACAATTAGCAAAAGATATTGACGAAAATAATCCACCAAAGGGAAATGGATTTTCCGGAATTACATTAGCTTACAATGTTGAACACAAAGAAGATGTTGATAGTGTAATAGAATTAGTACGAAATGTCGGTGGAAAAATTGTAAAAGAACCACAAGACACCTTTTGGGGTGGATATCATGCCTATTTTTCAGATTTAGATGGATATTATTGGGAAGTTGCATGGGGTTCAAATTTTCAGTTTGATGAAAATGGACTATTGAAATTTTAGTAATTAAAGGAGATATAAAAAATGGCTTCAAGCAAAGCTCTGTGAAGTTACAAGTAACTGGGCAAAAGCAAACAAAAGAAAAGAATGGAAGTATGTATTTATTCCGTCTAAAGAAGTCCGAGCAAATTCAAGCTTTGGCAGCTTAACAGAAAGATTTATGAAGTAGCACAAAAAAAGCACCCCTTTCGAGATGCTTCACAGGCATGGCATATGGCCGCTGTTTTATTCTTCCTTCGGATATTCACCGCGGTAGGTCACCGTTTCGGAAAGCGGTTTCCGCGGAAGCGGTTGGATTTCTCTGTCTGTGTAGCCTAGGGCGATGGCCGCCACCATTTCTCCTTCCACATTCAGCCATTTTTTCAGTTCGTCATAAGCGAAGAAAATATTGCAGGTCCACAGCGTCCCGATATTCCTCGCCGTCGCTTCCAGGCACATATTCTGGATCGCCGCGCTCACCGACTGGATGTCCGCCATTTCCATCAGATGCTCGTCTATGGGAAATTCGCCGTAGTAGTCCTTCCCCTTACTGTTGATAAAGAAGACGATGACCGGCGCCTGTTCCAGCACGCGGGCCGTATAAATCGCGGCGGGGATATATTTTTCATATCCTTTTCCGAAAATGGCCGCTTTATCGCTCCGGTTCCTTTTGATTCCTTCCTTCAGAGCGCGGACCGCTTCTTTCCGCGCGTCTCCGCGGACGACCACAAAGCGCCAGGGCTGCTCATTATGCTCCGACGGCGCCCAGGAGGCTGCTTCCAAAAGAGCACGCAGATCTTCCTCAGGGATGTTCTTTTTGATGAAACGCCGTGTGCTGCGGCGCGCTTTTATTTCATGTATCACGTTTCCGACTTCCTTTTTCTATTACATATTCTTCTCATATATGCGTTTTATTATAAACAAATGTGATTTATACTGCAAGTGACCCCCGGACGGTTTAGAAGAAACATGTTTTGCTACCGATTCCCGGTCCCCCAGTGATAAGCGCCATATTCTCCGCGGTACTCCAATCCTCCTTGATTTCTTTTTATTATTATATGTTTTTACATCGCGTTCTGTCATATAATAAAAGAAACTTATCATTGGAAAGGAGAACTGCCATGCTTGAACCGATCATCCGCAAAAACGCTTTCGGAGGAAAAGGCGAAGTGACTCTCCGGCCGCTTCTGACCGATGAACAGAAAAATGAAAAAATTCAAATGTATGCGGAAGTCACCATTCCTGAAGGCGCTTCGCTTGGCATCCACTGGCATAGGGGAAATGCAGAGTCCTACTACATCCTTGCGGGAACAGGTCTTTACACCGACGACGGAAAGACCTATGAAGTCCATGCGAGTGACACGACATACTGCGCCGATGGCCACTGCCACGGGCTTGAAAATACGGGAGACGGCGACCTGAAATTCATGGCGCTCATCATTCCGTCATGAATTTGCTGTAAAAATATAGTTTAATAAAGGAGATTCATTATGGCTTTAAAAGAATACAAACTTCCTTTCGGCCGCGGTTTCCAGACGGTCATGCTCCCCGAAGAAAGGGTATCCGACGTATTGGAAGGTGTACCGACCGCTGCCTGCGACATTAAAGAAGCGACTGTCGAATGTATGCGCCGCCCCATCGGCTCCGCGCCGCTTGCCGAAAAAGTACAAAAAGGCGACAAGGTCTGCCTTATCATCGCCGACATCACCCGCGCGTGGAACCGTGCCCGCGATTTCACTGTCCACGTAGTCAATGAACTGAACCTCGCAGGAATTCCTGATGAAGACATTTTCATCGTTTTCGCCCAGGGTACCCACAGGGCGCACAGCGAAGCGGAAAATATCGAATGTGTGGGAGAAGAAGTGGCACGACGCATTGCCATGTACCAGCATGACTGCCGGGATAAAAACATGCTCACCCATATGGGCGTGACCACCCGCGGCACGGAAGTATGGCTGAATAAACGCGTCGCGGAAGCGGACAAAGTCATTCTCCTGAACGCTCTTTCCACCCATGACATGGCGGGCTTCGGCGGCGGACGCAAACTTGTCCTTCCCGGTGTAGCAGGGTGGGATACCATCCAGCAGAACCACTGCCACGCCCTGGGCGACGAAGTCGGCTCCGGCCTGAATCCCGATTCCCATGTCCTTAAAGCCGAAGGAAATCCGGTCAGCGAAGATATGCAGGAAGGCTGCGACATGCTCCACCCCTGTTTCCTCGTCCATTCCCTTATCAACGCTGACGGCGAAGTGTCGGGCATGGTCGGCGGAGACCCCTATGAAGCATGGGCGGCAGGCGCGAAAGAAACATACCGTATGCAGAAAGTTCCCATGAAACAGAAAGCCGACGTGACCATCGTCAGCGCGGGAGGCTACCCGAAAGACACCAATCTTTACCAAGGAACGAAGTGCTACACGTCATCCGACATGGCAACAAAAAAGGGCGGCATCATCATCACTATGATCGAAGCGGATGACATCATGGAACCGCCGGCCTACCTGGACAGTTTCAAATACGATAATCTGGAAGACATGGAAAAAGCTCTCCGCAAATGCTTTACTATCCCCTTCTTTGTCGCTTTTGAAAACCTCATCACCGCTACGACCCATACCATCTACTTCGTAACAAAACCGGAAAATTTCGACATCATCCGAAAAAAAACGCCGCAGATTCCCGTCGCCACCGTACAGGAAGCCTGGGACCTGGCAAAGAAACAATTAGAGAAAGAAGGTAAGACGGACTACACCATCAATATCATCCCCCACGGCAGCTCCGTCGTTCCCTTTCTGAAATAAATGGTCCGGCATCAAATGTCCTTCCAGTATGTCTGGCTCCTTTATAACGACATAGCTCTCTTATTACTTTACTTATTTTACCTAAATCTTTTCGTTATTAATTATATATACTCTTTCTTCTATACTTAGGTGTAAATACGATATGGTACCTGCACATTCATTTCGTATGTGCCGATGCATTTGCTTTGCTGGATAAAAAATCTCTTTCCTTTTTATAAATAGCAGATTGGATCTCTCTATTACATAAATCGGATTGTGATTTTTTATTTTATTGGTATAACTATTTATTTTCCATCCGCTATACAAGTAGTTTTGCATACCATGCTCATTCCCAATATTGTCTAAAGATACTATATAAACCCCTGATTTTCGTTTTGGTTTCGGATGCATCATAACCTAAAGGTTATCCCTTTACAACTTATGTGTCCTATGAATAACTATTTACACGCTGTATAATGGACTCATCAGTAAACATAAGCAAAGTATCAAAAATACTTTCACTACCAATATGTGTAAACAATATGACAGGAGGTTCCCATGGAACATGTGGTACTAAGTAATGGTGTAAAAATTCCTAAATTAGGCTTTGGTGTATTCCAAATTCCCCGTGAAGAAACAGTACAGGCAGTTATTGATGCAGTACAAGTCGGTTATCGCCATTTTGATACAGCGCAAAGCTATATGAATGAATCAGAGGTAGGTATTGGCCTAAAAGAATCCGGCGTGAAACGGGAAGATATTTTCCTTACTACGAAGATTTGGATTTCTAATTATGGTTATGAAAAGACAAAAGATTCTGTATATACATCATTAGAAAAATTACATACAGACTACTTGGATTTACTACTATTACATCAGCCATTTGGCGATTACTATAGTTCTTACCGCGCATTAATCGACTTATACAAAGAAGGTGTGCTTCGTGCTATCGGGGTGTCTAATTTTTATCCCGACAGATTAGCAGATATTTCCCTATTTGCTGAAATGGCGCCTCATATAAATCAAGTAGAGGTAAATCCATTTAACCAGCAATGGGTTGCCCAGGATATTATGCAAAAGTATGGCGTACAAATGGAGGCATGGGCTCCGTTTGCAGAAGGCAAGAACGGCCTATTTACTAATGAAGTGTTAGAAAAAATTGCCAAAAAACATAATCATTCTGTAGGCCAGGTTGTGTTACGCTGGTTAACACAACGTGACATCGTTGTCCTTGCAAAATCTGTGCGTCGTGAACGTATGGTGGAAAATTTGAACAGCTTTGATTTCACGCTTAATCAGGAAGATATGGCGGCTATCAAAGCTATTGACCTGGACACATCCATGTTCTTCAGTCATCAAGATCCGGCAATGGTGGCGCAGTTCTATCGATGGATTGAAGAAAGAAATATTTAATCGGATACGCGAGGACGCTCTCCTATAACGGCTTTATCCTTATATAGTAAACCAAAGGTTACCTCCTGTATGGCAATCGTGATATATTATATCTAAGATTCGCTATGCAGGAGGTCTTTTGAATGTACAACCCGCAGATAAAAACATTTATAATCGTTGCCGATGCAGGCAGTTTTAACAAAGCAGCAGAACAATTATTTGTCAGCTCCACGGCTATCATTAAACAAATGAATTTATTGGAAGATCACTTAGAGGTCCGCCTGTTTCACCGCTCTCATAAAGGTCTTTCCTTAACAGAGGCGGGGGAAGCATTCTATACGGACGCAAAGCATATTATTAAATACAGTGACAATACTCTTAAACGCATAAAAGAAATCAGTCGCGGCGTATCTGATATCATCCGCATCGGCAGTTCCCCCATCACGCCGGTAGATTACCTGCTGAATATTGGCCCTGCATTGCAGCAGGAAGGGATACGGTTCCAAATCATTCCTTTTGAGAATAATCCGGAAAATGCACATCAAATTCTTGATAATTTAGGTAAAGATATAGACATTGTAATGGGAATTTTTGATAAAAGAACTGCTACATATTATGATAAGATTCAGACATTAGCCGTTAAATCACTGCCTTTATCTATATTGATGAGCAATATGGATCCGTTAGCATCTAAAGAAAGTTTAGATTGGTCTGATTTGGAAAAGCGCCGTGTTTACTTATTAAATGCAGGGTGGAGTGCAGCCATTAGTCGATTGCGCCAAGATATAGTAGAAAATCATCCCCGCATTGAGATGGTTGATTTTTCATTCCTTAATACAGATGCTTTTAACCAATGTTTACAAGACAACGGATTATTCATAGGTTTTGATATTTGGGATAAAGTACACCCGTTTATTACCGTACGCCCTGTAAATTGGAATTATGAAATGGATTACGGTGTGTTATATAGTGAGAACGCATCGCCGCCAGTAAAGCTGTTTTTAGATATTGTAAAGAGATCACTGTAAAAATATATTTATTATAATATGAATACGGGTATAACCATTAGGTTATATCTTACGAACTAAAAAAGACTTCACCGGAGGTCTTTTTTTCTTTACAATAAAGTACATAAGTTGCGTACGATATAGTATCGTACAAACCGTTCAATGAACATGGTATTCGATAAGGAGATACAGAATGAACAAAAAAATATTAGTGCCCCTATTGGTGATAGGCATGACCACCGTTCGTGCATTTGCTATGAACCCGGTAACCATTGTAGATCAAGGCAGTTTCATGGCTGGCGGCAAAGTAATTACCGCACCCGGTTCTTATATAGACAATGAGCCGGTGAATTTTGACGGCGAAACATTGCATGGGGATGCTGCTTATGTATTCTACCAAATACCAAAAGAAGCAAAGCATAATGGTATTGTGTTCCTGCACGGTTATGGTCAATCCGGCAAATCCTGGGAATCTACGCCGGATGGCCGCGACGGATTTCAAAATATTTTTCTTGAAAAAGGATGGAAAACATATATCGTGGATGAACCTCGCCGCGGTCGCGGCGGCAATTCTACGGTGCCTGCCAATTTGAAAGCACAGCCGCAGGATCAATTATGGTTCAACAATTTCCGCATGGGGCAAAACAACACATTGTACAACAATGTTACATTCCCGAAAGGCGAAGAAGCATTGGAGCAATTCTACAAACAAATGGTACCTGATACGGGTGCATTTGACATGAATGTAGTCACTGATTCCATGGACGCTTTATTCAATAAAATCGGCGACGGTATTCTTGTAACACACTCTGCCGGTGGCGGCCCCGGTTGGAGTACAGCAATCCGCAACTCTCACGTAAAAGGTGTTATCGCCTTAGAACCGGGTACATTCCCCTTTCCTGAAAATGAAGTCCCTGAAACAGAAGCGACCACAAGCCCATTTCCCGCAGTGCCAATGATCGTATCTGACGAAGACTTTGCAAAAATCACGAAGATCCCTATCGCAGTATACTTTGGTGATAATATCCCGACGGGTTCCACACCGGTGGAAAACTGGGGCCAGGATAATTGGCGCGTACGTTTGAATTTGGCCATTAAATGGGCGGAAGTAGTTAATGCGCATGGCGGTGATGTAACTATTATCAGCCTGCCCGATGCAGGTATTAAAGGCAACACCCATTTTATGATGGCTGATACGAATAACAGGGAAGTAGCTGCTCATATGGAAAAATGGATGAAAGAGAAAGGTTTGGCAAAATAATATGAAATTTCGTACACTTACATACGCGGTAATAGGCACATTATTGTTTTTTGCTTTTCGGCCAACTGCTGTTGATGCGGTGCAAACTCAAACGACTACAGTGCCCGCATCACGAGGAAAAACTGAACAAACCGGTACATTCCAAGCCGGCCCCGGCATTGCTATAGCCACTACGGAATCCGGTAAAGTACAAGGTTATGTGCAAGATGGTATTTACAACTATCGCGGCATTCCTTATGCAGAAGCGACAGAACGTTTTAAACCGGCAAAAAAGGTAATCCCCTGGGAAGGCATTAAAATGTCCGTAAATAATGGTCCTATTTCTCCTCAACCTGCTGGCGGTTTTATCAGTGATTGGGGGCAGCCGGGCCGTGAATTCAAAGAAAATAACAATGCACAAAATCTAAATATCTGGACACCGGGCATCGGAGATAATAAGAACCGTCCTGTAATGGTATGGATTCATGGAGGCGGGTTCTCAACCGGTTCATCTTTGGAGTCTCCTGCTTATGACGGTCAAAACCTTGCTAAAGCGGGTGATATAGTTGTCGTATCGGTTAACCATCGCTTAAATGTACTGGGCTACTTAGATTTATCTGCTTATGGCAATGAATACAAAGAATCCGGCAACGTAGGCATGCAGGATATCGTGGATTCCTTAACGTGGATCAAGAACAATATTTCCAACTTTGGTGGTGATCCTGATAATGTTACTGTCTTTGGTGAAAGCGGTGGCGGTGCGAAAATATTAGGCTTAATGACCACGCCTAAAGCAAAAGGCCTGTTTCAAAAAGGAATTGTTGAAAGTGGCGCTACAGAAACGATGGGAGTCCACTTTAACAAACCTGAATTCTCCAAACGCGTAGCAGAACTGACTTTGGAAAAACTCAATATTAAACCGGCAGAAATCGATAAGATTCAGACTGTTCCATATGATGAATTACGAAAGGCTTCTTATGCAGCATTAGAACAAGCCGGTATGGAACAAGGTCATAAACGTCCTCTGGACGGCAAACCGGGCGGCAGCTGGGAACCTGTAGTAGATGGTACATTCATGCCTTCCGACCCGGTTCTGGACAATGGTTTTGCAGAAGCAGGTAAAGACGTGTCCTTATTAATCGGTTCTAACCGTACAGAATGGACAAATTTCCAAGAGATTCTAAATATTGAAAATACACAATACAGCAATGTTAATACATGGTCTGATGCAAAAATAGAAGCAAAATTAACAGAAAAATACGGCAATAAAAAAGAAACTGTTGTCGCTGAGTTTTTGAAAGCTTACCCCAATAAGAAAAAAGCGGATGCTCTCTATATCGATACGATGATTCGCAACCCTATGCGGAAAATTATGACACACAAAGCAGATCAAAATGGCGCTCCTGTATATGCCTATGTATTTACATGGGACTCTCCCGTAATGAATGGGGTATATATGACATTCCACACGGCAGAAATTCCATTTATATTTCACAATATCGATAAAGCAGCCAGCCGTATTGGAGGCGGCGAAGATGCAAAACGTATGGAGCAGTATATGAGTCAAGCGTGGATTAACTTCGCCCGTACCGGTAACCCTTCAGTGGAAGGCCACCCCGAGTGGAAACCGTATACACGTGAAAATGGTAATACTATGATTTTTGACTCTGAAAGCAGAATTATATCTCATCACGATAAAGCATTGTTAGAGTTGCTTACACCGGAATACAACTATTGACATTTGATAGTTTTCGTTACAGGCTGTATAAGTAAACAAACAGTTGCAAACAAAATAAGTCCCTATAATGGAATAACCAATTACAGGAACTTCGCCATTGAAAGGAAGTTTTTATGATGAAACGTATTTTCTCTATTTTAACTCTTACTATTTGTATGATAATGACTGCTGCCTGTGCATCTGACAATAGCAACAGCGCTACGCCGACGCAAACGGTTATTAACGATCAAAATAATTTCCGGATGAAAACAAAGATTCTATTTATCAACGGCAGTGAGAACCGGGATGGTAATACCAGTCATATGGCAAAAGAGTTGCTTGGGAATATACCTTATGACCAACTGAACCTGGTAGACTATCGTGTAGATTCATTAGGACAACATTTTGAGGGGGATCAATTTAGCACTGTACTAAATGCAATGCAACAAGCCGATATTATCATTATTGGCACACCCGTATACTGGCATACAATGAGCGGTTCCTTGAAAAATATGATCGACCGTATGTATGAAGTGCGCAACACGGCTAGATTACAGGGAAAACAATTATACTTTATTATCCAAGGTGCAGCACCAACGCAGCAATCGATTGAATCTACTGAATTTATCATGAATCGATTCGGTGAGTACTTCGGTATGAATGTAAAAGGTATGGCCTCAAACTCTGCTGAAGTACGGTTCCTACAAAGCCAGCTTCAAAAATAATTATTTATCTAAAATGTTTTTCCTGAAGAGATTGTTCCAGAAAGAAACGGATGTTTCCCACATCATTTCTTTCAAGCTGTTTTTATAAAAAAGGCTGTGAAAAAACAAAAAAAATTCACAGCCTTTTTATTATCCGTAATATAAGGCTATAATTTATATTTCCTTAGTCTGAAAAATCCACGTCTTCAATTGCCAGGAAATTATACTTTGGAAATCTTTCTTTCATACGCCCTTCAATTTCACGACAGACTCTGAATCTGTCTTTCTCATCAAAACCGAATACAAGATCAAAATTGACAAACATCTCCTCTTCATTCACATAAAATCCATGAAGCTGGAGAATGTTCGGATAAGCTTTCAATATATGGCGCAGTTCATTCTTGATGGAAAGCGCTTCAGGCGTATCCGTATTCGACGCATAAATTCCGACTGTCATGACGATGCCGAACTCTTCCTGGATTATAAAAAGGATTTTTCTCGTCAATATCTGGATTTCCCTGGCGTCATACGATCGTCCACTTCTATATGGACAGAACCGATTCTGTCTTCCGGACCGTAATTATGCAGCACCAGGTCATAGGCGCCTTTCACGCCACCTATAGCAGTGATTCTGGATTTTACTTTATGCGCAAGTTCCGATTCCACTCTTGTGCCAATGATGCTGTCCAGTGTTTCTTTCAGTATTTCTCCACCTGCTTTAATAATGACAAGAGAGATAACCGCCCCTAAGATACCTTCCAAATTCCATCCCATGAACATGCTGAGTAACGCGGAAATAAGAGTTGCCACAGAAATCATGGCATCAAATCCTGCATCGGCACCGGAAGCAATAAGTAACTGGGAGTGCAGTTCTTCTCCCCGCCGGCTTACATATTTTCCAAGAAACATTTTGCCTGCAATACCTACTACGATGATCAGGACAGAAATCCATGTATAATTAATCTCCGCCGGTTCCCAAATTTTTTCCACGGACTCCTTTAAGGATGCAAGGCCTGCCAAAAGAACAATTACTGCTATGACCACGGATGTAATGTACTCGATACGCCCATAGCCATAAGGATGCTCTTTATCCGGAAGCTTACCCGCTAATTTCGTACCGACAATAGTAATCACTGATGATAATGCATCCGACAGATTATTCAATGCATCCAGCATAACGGCGATCGAATTCGCCATAAAACCGACTTGCTGCTTTGAACATAACAAGCAGCAGATTGGCCAGAATACCATGAATACTGACCTTGATAATTTCTTTTTTTCTATCCATAGATTCCTCCTCCTTCTTTCCCTATCAAAGCAATTCCCATCAAAAAGACCGCCGGACTTCTATAAATCCACAGTGATCTAAAGCATACTGATATTACTTCCAAAGAACTGATTCGCTGAGCGGACGGCGGGTCTTATTCCGATGAACATCTTCTCCGCGGTAGCCGAAAGCCGCCATCACGGCGATCCCGAAATGTTCCGTATCGAAAAGGCCGTGCTCTTCTCCCAAAAGCCTATCCATCTCCTTGGGTATAAATCCTTCCAGGGGGCACGAATCAATTCCCATGAGCGCTGCCACGGCCATCATATGTGCCATGACGATGTACGCCTGTTTCCCCGCCCAGTCAAAAGCGCTCCGTTCGCTTTCCAGCGTTTTGAAATCATTTTCTGAGAAATTACCGTAAGCGTTTCTGTAAAATTCATAGACTTCATCAGGTACCTGGTGGACGTCTTTCAGCATATGCCTGATGTAATCTGAGCCGAAAGTGATATCTGCTTTTTTCCGTGCCAGGAATACCACGAAATGGCTGGCATCCAGTTTGTCCTTAATGCCCCATCCGAATTCCTTCATTTCTTCACGAAGCGTTTTGTCCTGAATGACAAGTATTTTCCACGTTTCCAGTCCGAAAGAAGTCGGAGCCAGACGGGCCGTTTCCAAAAGCACTTCAAAGTCTTCCGGCGGAATAGTTTTTTCGCTGAATCTTTTTGTCGCATAGCGGTACTTCATAGCGTTCAGCAGTTCTTCTTTCTTAAAATTCGGTTTTGCCGCATTGACCGTTTCAATAACGGTTGATTCTCCATGATTCATAAGGTACTCCTTCATAACTGTTATAATACTGTTTGTGCCCTAAGACTATCTTCTTTTTCGAATTTTGTCAATATAGATTTCATTTCTTCTCTTTTTTCATACCCATCCCGGTTAGCATCCCATAAGTATAAGGATATATTTTTTTACCGCTTCTTTAGTTTTTCTGGAGAAAAGTATTCTATCAATTGCAAATACTGAACAAAAGGAGTAAAATGTACATATATTAAATCGACAATTTTAAAAATATTTAATCATGAGGCATATATGATCCGGAGTTACGATAAAAAATATTTAAAGATCGCATTGCCTGCGGCGCTGGAAGGTCTCTTCATGATTCTCCTTGCTTCCGCAGATTTAATCATGGTCGGCACCTTGGGGGCTGTTTCCATTGCGGCGGTCAGTATTTTCCTCCAGCCGCGGCTCGTCATTCTCTGCTTTACCCGTTCTCTTGCTTCCTCCGTGACTCTTCTTGTTTCCCGGGACGCCGGACGGAATGACAGGACAAACGCCTCCGATATCCTGAAGAAATCTATTTTCATCGGAGCCATCGTCCTTCTGTTCATCCACATCATCTTCTATCTGTTCCTCGAAGATATTTTCTACCTTATGGGCGCAAAGACAGAATATATGGCGGAAGCTCTCGCTTACGGAAATATTGCGCTGCTTTCCGTTTTTATTTCTTCATTCACCCTCTTTTTCCAGGCAGTCCAGCTTGGCTTCGGCCAGACGGCAATCATCATGAAGACAAATATTCTGGGAAATATAGTGAATGTCATCATGAATTTCATCCTGATCTTCGGCATGGGGCCGATTCCTGCCATGGGTGTCGCCGGCGCGGCAATCGGTACAGTCATAAGCACCATTTTCAGTCTGTGCTGGACGATTTACCTTATGAAAAAAGACCACCTTCTTGAAGGAGGTTCTTTCATTCCCGACCAAGCGTATTTCAAAAAAGTCACACCTATTTTCCTTTCTGTTTTCAGTGAACAGGGTTTTGAGCGTATAGGCATGGTTCTTTTCACCCGCATGGCGGCGAGCCTTGGCACGATTCCCTTTGCCGTCCACAGTATCTGTATGAATATTGCCGATATTTACTGGGACTACATCGTAGGATTCGGCAAAGCGAGCATGGTCACCGCAGGGCAGTCTATCGGCAAAAAATCGGAAACCGAATGGCACGCGTTTAAACGGGCAGGCATTAAATGGACCTTTATCTGTTCCACCGCCGCATTCACCCTCACTGCCGTTTTTAGAAAAGAAATCTTTTCCTTCTATTCTTCCGATCCCGAAGCGCTTGCTATGAGCGGCATCGCTATGCTTATCTGTGCTGTCGTGAATTTTCCGGCAGGACATGCCCTCACCTGCGCAGGTATCCTGCGTGGCAGCGGAAAGACCGCTTCTGTTGCGGCGTATGCTTTCGTAAGCATCACGATTCTCCGTCCTATCATGACAGCATTCTTCCTTTTTGTCATGGGCTGGGGCCTTGTCGGCGCATGGTGCGCCCTTTTACTTGACCAATGCATCCGCGCCTCCTGCGCGACTGTCCTGCTTCACCGCCTCCAAAAAGCCGGATGGAATAAAATGATTGAAAAACTGGCGTAAATATGCCCGCTGTCCATCGGATGGCGGTTTTTTACCGGCAGATATATTTGAAATATTTCTTACTTCCGGCCACGAAATCACGAGAAAATATTCTTTTGCTTTTTCCTGTATTATAATTTAATGGCAGCCGTTAAAATAAGTTTTTTTATTTGCGGAGACAATGATGAATTTTTCTGGAGAACTTTCTTTCAATCAAAAAATAATTACCGAAGCACGCCCCTTTGAAGCGCCTGTCCTTCCCCGGCTTAAACTGAAGAGTGTAAAAATCTTAGGACTGGCTGCCGCATAATATATCCTTTCAAAAGTCATTAATTTTATAAAGGAGAAAATCATCAATATGACAGAAAAAACAGCCTTATTACTAAATGAATTGACACCTGCACAAAAAAATTATGTAACGAACAGACTTGCAGCGAAAGAGAAAGACCTCTCAGTCGCTTATCTTTGCTGGTTTTTCTGTATTCATTATTTTTATTTAAGGAAACCGGTAAGAAATATACTATACTGGATTACTTACGGAGGCGTTTTCATTTGGGCTATTATAGACTTGTTTCGAATGAAATCCCTTGTCGAAGAATGCAATGAAACGATCGTGCAAGAATTAATTCAGGAAGCCACTTTGCTTGAAAGTTAAAGGAGAAATCAATTTATAGCACTTATACGCTCCAAACGGCAAAATCGTCTGCGTTGGAATTAATAATAAAAAAGTCTGTTTGAAACGATTTTATAATCGGCAGGCGGTATAATGCTTGTGTCTGAAAATCCAAGATGCATACCGATACAACTCAATCGGTTTAACTGACAAAGTATTAGAATTTTAGGATTAGCCGTTCTATACAGTCTGATATTCAATAACTTTTATTGAGGAGAAACAAGTATGAAAGTAATAGGTGCCAATTTCGCTAAAAAAGTTGAAATTAATAATACCGGTAAAAATATAATTTTAGGTTATACAGATAAAAGCGGGAAGTTCCGCGTTATCCGTGTCGACAAGGATCTGGAAATCTGGGAACGAATCACTGAAGAAAATAAATTTAAATTTGGCCCATCGATGGGGTGGGGGTTCTTAGGTGCTGTTATCCTCGGCCCTATCGGCGCTATTGCCGGTATTCTTCTCAAAGGCCGAGCAAAACAGTGTACAGTGGCTTGCGTATTTACGGAAAGCCGCCGATGCGCTATTGAAATGTCTCCGGAAGAATTTACCACCTTCCAGTTTGCTGCCCCTGCCGGGTCGGATGTCGAAAGTATCCGGGCCGAGGCAGCAAAACTTGTAGAGATGGCAGAAGCCGAAGAAACTGCAGAAAAAGAAGCCGTAGCGAATGCGGCCACTGTGGCAGAGACTCTGCTGAAGCTAAAACAGCTTTACGATGCAGGGGTTCTAACTGAAGAGGAGTACGCGGGAAAACGAGAAAAGTTAATAGAGAAATTATAATTGCAATATAAAAAAATCCCGCTATCGTACCGTTAATACGACAGCGGGAATGTAATACCCCAACCGGGGCTTATTACGTTTATGGGAATAGCACACAGCCGACCTACTTTTTGAAGGAGGCTGTTTTTTCATACCCGGCATTCATCCGATCAGCAGCATAAAAATCTATTGAAGACCGGACTTCATATAGGAAAACTTTTTAAAGCATCACCGTACAATTATAAAACCGAACTCCCCATCTTACAAAATTCTGTAAAATGGGGAGTTCGGATAAACATATTCTGGTGACCCAAGAGAAATCACGTAGATTACCACTTATCTTACAGTTTAAAATTCCGCTTATCCGAAAAGCAATGTGAGTCACAAGATTAAAAAGAGCGATAATGATATCGCTCTTTTTATTTTATCTACCGTTTTCATTTTTTTCTCTCATTTTTTTCAAAAAGTCTTTCACCTTTTCACATTCTTCGTCGGTCATCCTGACAGACCGTGTTCTGGCGCCCGGCGGCAGTGTTCTTTTAGCGCCGGACCCTTTACGGCGCCCGCCCCAGTTCGCACTGATTTTTTTATTTTCCGCCATTAGCCCCAATCCTCCTCTCCATGACTGCTTATTAATACGTCTCGGCGTGTAGATTCTTTTTCTATCATGTCAATTATCTCCGCGGGTGTGTTTTCCGGAAGTCCTACCGCGGGTAAACGAGTTTCCCGGTCGTCCGGATTAAAAGATTGTACATTGAGCAACATATGCTCGCTGCTCGGTGAAGTGTCTTCTGCAGCTATAACTCCGAGTATAAGATACCGGTTCTCTCCTATATTTAATACGTAATCGCCAGGGTTTCCGATGTATGTTTTTTCGTGCCAGTTTGATTTGAGTTCAACTCTTTCTTTTAGAGTTTCGAATGTCGTAACTGATCTGCGGTTAACCTCTTCTTTCACCTCTTTCCATTTTTCATAAGCGCTTATATATTCATTTATTCTTTTTCGGAAGCTGGCATAAAACTCATCTGTCGGTTTTATATATTCGCAATTAAATTTTTCAGCGAGTTCTTCTACCGTTGAATATTCAACTCTGATAAATTTAATCGGTATGTTTTCGCGACCGCAAAGTTCCGGTACCGTATCTTCTTTTGCGTAAGTGTCGAGCCATCCTTTCGAAACGCTTACATAGTCCCAATTTTTCTCATCAAAAAACCTCATAGTTAATCCGCGAGTGTTGCACATTCCGTCTTCTTCTTTTTTTACAACCTGATCTAACTCCATCTGCCATCCGCTGTAGTGTTCGTACTTTTCCAATGGTAAGGGGTTGTACTTTTCCGGAAGTTCGACCAGTATACAATCGAATGCCCCGCTAATCGGTCGGAAGAATGTGAATATCATTCTTCCGTTAAAGTTCCCGTGATGATCACTCTCATACGGAAATTTATCATAGTTTCTATACATTCTTACTTTCATTTTTCTTTCTCCCCTCTTTTAGTACAAATCATCTGTGGCCATGTTCCATAAATCTTCATTTTCTGTCTCTTCGTCGGCATTTACTATGCCGCACCGATAGTACGTGTTTCTCTTTAACTCATACATCTCGTACCCCTGATCGTGTCTATCAAATCTTATTGTCCTTTTCCCGTCGGTCAGAAGTCTGCTTCCCAATTCAACCCCTTTTATTTTTCCGAGATCTTTAATCATTTTGTTCTCCTCCTTGTTTTGTTTAAATTTATATTTTTTCTGCATCGCTTACGAAGACATCAATATCCGGAAGAATTACATTTCCGGCATCATCAATCTCATAATCTATATCAGTATTACTCCCGTCTGCATAAGATTGTGCGTAATCAATTAGGTAATAGATGTCGTCGACAATATAAGCTTCAAGAGCTTCATTGTATTTCAGTCCTCCTACTTCGAAAAAATCATCCTCAAAATTGACACCGCTATTGCTATCTACCATTCTGATTTCAACAAGTTCTTTCCCGTCGTAAAATTTAGCCATTTCATTTTCCTCCTTAGTGGTTTTAAATAATCTGTAGGGGTTCTTCCCTTTCTTGATTATATATTACTATATCATCTTTGATTAGTCAATACATTTTCAAGATGTTTTGTTATAATTATTTTTTATATAGTGCAACAGAAAAGGAGCAAGGATTTCTCCCTGCTCCTTTTCCTTTTTCTTTTTCAGATTATTTAAACCCACAGAGGTTTCCCTCTGACGACTAAATCATAGCATAATAAAGTAATTTATGCAATAAAAAAAAAGAGGGCGGTTTTCCGCCCGGTTAATTACTTAATTTGTCCACTAGCCATCCCGTTGCCACAGCGCCTGCTATGTATGACCATAGATTTCTTTGCCGCTTCGCGAGCTTCAGGTCATGTGTCAGGTTATCTATTTTCTTCGTCAATCTGTCTAAAGATATCTGCAGCTTCGTCAAGTTCTCTTCTGCTGTCTGCAATGAGATCTCTGCACTCTGCAATTGTTTCTGCGTTTCTATCAATTCTTTTCTGCACTCTGTCAGCTGATTCTGTAGCTCGGTCAACTCTTGAGATGCTTCGGTCGAGTTGCTCTCCAGCTGATTTAATTTCAGCTCCAGCTCGTTTAATTTCAGCTGCTGATTGCTTGCTGTAGTCTTGAGCCTCTCGTACTGTGTTCTTTGCATCACCACTGTTTCCGTTGCCGCTGGTGCCGCTGAATATGAGATATACGAGCAGGGCGACAACAGCAAAGATAGCGCAAGCAACAGCGATAATTTTTTTCTTCTCATACATTTTACACTCCGTTCTCTAAATACCACTGCGCTTTTCCACGGAGAATATCTCCACCGGTGCCGACCTCGTCCTCGTTGCACAGCTGCTCTAAATCCCAGCGACAGTCAGGCTCTCCGCTGTACAGTCCGTAGCCGTCGTCATTAGCAGCTTCTCCGTGTGTCATGAAATGCTCCCGGTCGATTGGGTTATCGAAAACCTCAGCTATAACCGCGAACATCTTCGCCAGTGTTTCAATTTGTGCTTCCGTCGGCGGATAGTCACCTAAGTCATTCGGGCGTGCATTGTAGCAGCAGCACAAAGCGATTGCGATGCTGCCCGTGTTTCTGTGCCAAGTCGCTTTCGGCACTTCGTCGAGCGGTCTTGTGTAGATGATTTCGCCGTCTCCATCAACGTTAAAATGATAATCTCTAAACGTCGTAAAATACTGCCCTGCTGTCCAATGTCCATATGTCGTCGCTGGCCACGGGAACTGATAAAAATACTCCCGTTTATTTTTGAGTTCCTGCCGAAATTCCTCTATCGTCATCTCTACGCACTTCCCTTCTTGTTTCTTTTTTTATTTCTTTTTCCGCGGCGTCCGGTCTTCCGTCGCGGTTTTTGTCTACACAAAAAACACTCACAAAAGTAAAAGCACCGACTACTGCCGGTGCCGTAAACTCTTTGAAAAAATTGATGAGTAGCGTTGTATTCGCTACTCCTGTTCGTATAAAGTCATGTATCCATGCCGCAATTACCATTAAAAACAGAATGATAAGTCCGGCACCATACATGTAGACGATCTGCATTGACGTCCGCACTCGACCTTTTATCTTCGGCATGTACTGTATAGCGGTGTTCCATATTTTTTTAAACATATCACAGCACCTTCCCAATCAGCGCGATGACAACAGATACGATGGTCGATATAAGCCCCGCCACCTTGTAAATATTGTCTATTCTATGATGCGCGGATTTAGCACTCTGCGCGGCTCTTTCGTGAGCTAATTGCAGCTCCTGCATTTTCGGAATCATTTCAACAAGCATATCCAGCTTTGTCTCAATTCTGACGATTCGTTCCAGCGCTTCCGGGCTCATATCCCCCATACTCATTATTTTATATACCTCTTAATAAAATTAATGCCGAAGGGGCATTTCGCCCCCACGGCAACGTAAACATTATTCGTATTTGATTGAGAAATTAAGCGGTTTCCCGATGTTCTTTTTCAACTTCATGAAGTCCGCATTCGAGAATCCCCCGGATATAGTCTCCGTCATTTCACGCACCGCACCGAATGTTACATCCCCTATTCTGACGCTAATAATCGTTGTAGTATAAATCCCGGGTTTATTGTAAAAAGCACTAATCCCGGCTATTGCAAGAATAGCTCCTACAAATTCACCAAAGGGGGCTATTTCCACACGAGAAACTTGATATCCGCCGCTTGTAGTATTGATTTTATCGCTTGTTGCGGTCAATGAATCTTCACCGTTTTCAGCAAATATCAGCGTTCCTCGAATGTCGAGCGTTGGTGAATCACCTATTTTCGTGGCCGCTGTTGCGGTAATCTGTTCGCCTCCGGCGATTGTGTAATTATTAACTTCTTTACCCATTACGGTCCCGTTGATAACGATACTCCCCGCTTCATACCCTGCCGTGGGCACCGCTTTAATGCCGATCGTAGATACTATCATAGGATACGCTTTTTTGTCCTCGGTTTCGTCCGGCGTTTTAAGAAATTTCGGCGTAATAACAATACTCTGATGTTCAAGCTTTTTCGCTACATAGATTTTCGGGATTTCTTCCCCTGTTCCACCCGTCGGAATAGACAGAATAGCGGGTGCCATTTCAGCAGGTTTATATGTTGCGGTTGTACCTAATTTTTCTCTAATTGCATTCGCAATAGCGGCTACACTTTCGACAGATATTCTCCCTTTTGTCATGATTAAAAACTCCTTTCGTCTAAATCTACATACTCTTCATTTTTCCCGATTTCGGCGCTCCCGTTGATGAGTGCGTCAATGATTTCTTGCCTTGTGATTGTCATACCTCTGCTCCTTTTTTAAAATGATGTGTTATCCACATCTGTAATGGATTGTACGGCTTGCTTAATTGCCGTATATATAGCACCGGATGTAAGCATTTTCTCGCTATTTTCCGTTGGTGCGCTGTCAAAAACAAGCTCATCCTGCTTGCCGCCCAGGTCTGATTTTTGTGCGTATCCTGTAAGCGTCTGATTAAAGTTATTCGTCACCGACGTTATTGCGTCCGTTAAAACGACGGTAGACACTTTATCATTTAGTGCAGATTCATTTACTGGCGTATACCCTAAGGCTGTTTTTATTTTGTTTGTCGTCAGAGAGTAATTCTCAAGACTCGCCAGTTTGTTTTTTTCTTCCGTCGTATAGTCATTTGTAGACAGCCCTTTACCGTCCACTGACTGTACGTATTTCTGCTTATTAATGTACTCCTTGACAGTATTAAGAATAGCGTTTACATCGACAATGCCGGATAAATTACCCTGTACCGCTTGATACAGCACCTCAAAGTTATTGATGATATAGTCTAAAATTCCCCGATTATCGGAAGAAGTGAACACGGTATGCTTGCCGTAAGTTCCTTCTTGAATGATTTTATCGTTTTCGTCTCTAATTTCTCCGTGCTGAAATACTGTTAGTTTCATTTGCCGTCTCCCCCATTTCCACAATTTTCCCGTTAATAAGTACAAGCCAGGAAATATCCGTATATACTACATCGGACTTCACAACCGATATGCCCGGCTCCTGTCGTACTGCGCCGTCAGAAGAGAATCGACAAGCGCCTCCGCTATCAAATCCGTACCACAATTTATGCCTCCTTTATTTAATACCTATGACCATGTAACCGCACAGCGGGTCGGGGTAATCCCCTGATATTTCTTTTGCATGAACTCTTCTTCCGTTCATCGAAAAAGAATAAGTACTCCGCTCATTGCTCATTAGAAATGCTGTCCACACACAGTCCTTTTCTTCGTATCCTTCCGGGAGGGGAATTGTAAAATCTCCTCTCCCAGTACCTTTTAAGATCGAGACGGCTCTAACGTTGTAGCCGTTAATTCTTACAGAATTACCATCTATGGTACCCGCTTTAAGCGTTGCTCCGACAATGTTCCCATCTGGATCAACAGAAAAAGTATTCGACGCATTTCGTATTGTTGAACCGATTAATGTTGTCCCGGAAATAGTCCCGCCAGTAAGATTACCAACGTTAGCTGATACTGCCTCAAGATTATTAACACTAATCTTATTCGCCGTTACCGCGCCTGCTGCTATCTTGTCTGATGTTACGGCATTTGCGGCGAGCATACCGTTTACTATGACATTATTATCAATAGTTGTCTTGCCTGTGATGTGCAGATAACCGCCGTCAATCGTGGTTCCTTTCGGTGTTAAGTTAATGCGATTAATGATCTCATTATCTTTTACCCGAAGTTCGATAGCGTTGTTCAGCTGTGTTAAGGCGCTGTACGTCTTGTAGCCGTCTTTTTTGTTCAAATTGGACACTATCTGATTGACAGATTCATGACTGGCTTTCCCCGCTTCCAGTGCTTTTTTGATTGATTCGTCAACTTTTTCAAGGCTGATTGCCCCGTCTTTCAACATTGATTCATCAATAACAAGTTTCACCGTGACTGTGTTTGACGGCGACCGTGCTCCCTCGCCGAACATGTCATAGTAAGCGACAGATACTTCATAGACATTTTCAGGGCAAGCGTAAGAGTAAACGCTATTTGTTGTTGTTACTCTCGTGATGTTCTTACCTGCAGGATCTATGTATACCGCCATCCCTGCACAATCGGAAGGGATAGGATTAGCGACAACGGAAAATCCGCCGATTGCCGATATTAAATCGGGCTTAGGTGGAGCTAAAGGTGCAGGCTTGTTATACGATATTGTTGCAGGTGCGGAATATTTCCCCTCCGTATTGCAAGCGAACAGGTATAATGTCCCTTTGCGTTTTGTCAGCGTAACATCAAAAGATAAACCATCTGTTCTCGCCAACAAAGCGTCGGAATCGCCGCCTGCGTTGCTGTTTGTCCTAAGTTCATAGAACTGTACGTCAGCATTGGTTACAGGATTCCATGATAAATGCGCTACGCTTCCAATAATCATTTTGAAGTTATCTGGAGTGTTCGGAATTGTGGATTTCAGCGCAACCAATTTGTCTATTTTCGGTGCGTTATCTGGAAGATTAAACACACCACGCCCGTCAGCAGTCGTGACAGCTATTCTGTAAGTGTCGCCCGGTAGCGCTTGCGGTATAATCAATTGTCCTTTTCCTTGCCCCGCGTACACCCACGCCCCAGCAAATCCGAGTTCATCGGCGCTTAGTCCATCTTCTATGACAATGGCTTCGCCCTGTACGTGGTTCGTTTTATACCAGACACGGCCGATTAAATCTTTGGATTCCCACGATACGAGAATATCGTATCTATGAGACCCGTTTGGTAAGGTGCGGTACCGTGTGTATGCTTTGATGTTTTTCGGCGTCTCCGCAGGATGCAGCCATGCGGATAAATCAACTCTGGCCGTAGAGTAGTCAGATCGTTTTCCGAGTTCGTTTTCGGCGTATACGCGAACAGTGTATTTCTTTGTTCCGTCCGCTTCAAAAGTATAAGAATTTTCGCTGTTTTCAAACCTTCCGCGGTGTACCCATATACCTGCTCCGTCTTCTTTTGTCTCAAGATATACCGTGTTAGCTGTTTTAGGATTAATCCAAGTGCAATGCACAGAGCAGTCTGTGCTGGCTCCGTAGCCTGTTCTAACAGTACAGGTAACGGTAAGATCCGTCGGGCCGTTAACAATATTATCGTATGCCGTTATTTCCGGCACTTTACTTGTATCCGGGCTATACAATTCCGGATAATATTCAATCCCGGTAATAGTCCGGGTCGCATCGTCCATCCCTTTTTCAATAGCTAAAACTTTAAACATTTTAGCTATTTTCCCAGTTTTACCTGCAGCATAAACCGCATCTGCAGAAAAACCGGTAGCGTCTGAAACTGTTACTTTGCTTCCGTTTATCGCAGTGATTGCAGTTTCATAGATTTTATCGGTATCTTGATCACGAACGAAAATTGAACTGTAATCAACGTCGATAGGTTGATCCAGCGTTAATTCTTTTCCGGTAACGCTTAGGATCCTACCACCCGCACCCCACGTCGTATTATCTGTTTGCACAAGAATGACATCACCGATTGTACAAGCGATGGCATCGACAAACGCGTCAAACGAAACTGTACGAATTTCATACTTATTCGACCGAAGTTTATACCTTCCGAACGCATAGGCTTGTTTCAATGAGGTACACCCCATAAGTTCAATCTGTACGGGCTGTACATTTCTTTCTGCAGTATCGTAATCATCACCGTAGACGGTCAGCACGTCGCGTTCGTAGTTCTTGTCTTTATTCATGAAAGATATTTCAACTGCGTTTGCCCGCTGATCCCGAGCCTGAAATTCTTCTTTAAAAGAGTCCTTTTTCATGTTGGCGACAGTAAACAGCTGTACAGGTGTTCCTGCGTAGTCATAGACGCAGGAGAACTTAGTGCCCATCAACAGAATAGCTCCGCGGCCAACGCGGCACGGGTAGTCTTTTGCGTCCCACACGGACATAGCGCTGTCATATAAATAATTAAACGCCATTCCAGCATTAGCGCATGCTGCCGCCCACGCTTTGAAAGCGTAATAATCCAAATTTTCTTTCCGGACGCCGTCGGCTTCATACTCAAACCCACCTTCTGCATCGTCAATTTTTAAACAATGATGCAGGATGTCATACACAGCCCACGCCGGATTATCAGCAGGTCTCTCTTCATAGTGTTTTGTTGCGGGATTCCAGACATTAACGTTCCTGCGTGTCACGTGACACGTCATCGATGGATCGTTTCCTGACAGCTGGTCTGTAGCCAACGCTTTTATTCCGATGAGTGCTTTGCCCGGGTACTCAAAATCGTCATAAATAACCTGCGTGACGCCTTGCCACTGCACTTTATTCGCATACCGAATAGACGTACCATCTTTTTTGGTGCATCTTGCCCGTACTTCATAGCGTGCTGGTGTCAGATCACGAACAGAATACACAAGATAAAATGATTTATTGGTGTTTTTCTTAATCCGGCCAACTTCTATATTCTTCCAGTCGGAGTCACCGACTTTTCGATACTGCGCTTCCAATTCGACCCAAGTTTCAGAAGTACCGCCGCTATCGTTCGAATAATACAACCCTGCGGGGAATGAAAATGTTAATTCAAGTCCCTGCGCCGTATTCCCGTCTAATTTGTGCGTATGCCAGTTACCGTCATCGTTGAGTTCGTAGGCAAGCCCGGTGTCGGCATAAGAGTCATTAAAATTCGGAATAATCGTCTGTGTATTTGTGCCTAAACGGATATCTACCTGAACATCAGAATAATTGCTTATCGGGTTTCCGTTGAGTTCAATGTTAGATATTTCATCAATCGGCCCTTCGGCTACACAATAGAGTATATTCAGATACTGCTTTTCTCCTTCGGACACCACGTGTCGGGCAAGCATAATCCCCGCGGTTTTAACGGTGCCATAGACAACGGGTAGCGGATATCCCTGCCCTGTTAACGTCGTCGGAGCGCCCCAGCCGTAAGTATTTGACTGTTCGGTATTACTCAAATCCGCTTTCGGTGTCGGCGTCAGCTTATTAACCAGTGCATTACCAACCATTCCAATTGCAAGAGATAACCCCATGCGCGCCCACATACTCGTCATGCCACCGATAATTCCTGCGCCGATTCCAGCTGACAGAACAGTAATTCCGATGGATAAAATCCATCCTAAAGCCTTACCTTCAATTTTCGGCATGACGACGAGTTCTTCCCCGTCCGCGGGAATATAATCCGCACCGCAGGGGACACCGTTAATTGCGTATACTTTCCCTCCCTCTTCGGAATGATATTCTTTAACCGTTTTCCCGCTGCACGACTCGTAATAATCTTTTTTTTGCCGCCTGTCAAACGGATTATTAACTATAATTACGTGAATCATTTATACATTCCTCTCAGCCGCGGCAAAAATTTAGAAAAACGCTCAATGCACACGCCGCCTTCCGTGGCGTGCAGAAGTTGATTGTCACCGAGATATACCCCGGCATGGTCAATACCATGGCCCTTAATTGAATATATGCAAATACAACCGATTTCAGGCTCTTCGAGTTCTTGATATTGATCGTGGCCGTCGGGAATTCCGTCAGCAGTGAGCAGTTCGCGGTAATCCGGTAAACTCTTGCCGTTCCGGCGGTAATACTCTTGCACCAAATCCCAACATTTCATTTCTGAAAACGGTTTTCCGATTAAATCAGTTATCTCTGACATAAAGGCCCCCCTGCGGCACCGTCGGGCATCCGCCAAAACGCTTATTATTATCGCACTTGCGACAGTCCGAAAGAGTTTTATTGCAGGTTGTCACGGGCCCTTTATATCCACAGCGACGCCCCTTGAATTTAAAAGGGCAAAAATCTTTCAATATGCGAGTTGCCGGAAAGCGTTTCTGCAACGAAAAACTGGTGCCAATATTCAGCGTCGCTGTCTTTTTATCTGCAGATGAGCCGATAACGTCGAATACTTCCTCATCTAAAATTTCATCTGAGACATTTGTGTTAATCGCTTTAAGAGACACGGTAACGCCGTCCGCGCCATCATATTTTTCAAGAAGCGCCTGCATAGATCCGGTGATGTTGCTGATATTCAATCTTGCCGACGGCATCTCTGTACTACTTACTTTGATTTTATCGACGCTGAATGCGTAAGCGTAGTAAGTGACACCTTGAAATACAATATTTTCATTATTAGCTACCAAGTGCAGACTTTCATCTCTGCACGTAATATCACAGATGAGAAGATCAGCGCCGTTAGAAGCCGTTTTATTCTTTTCAACGATTGCGGCTGTAGATAATTCCATTTATGCCTCCTCCAACGTTACCTGCCCTGAAAACAATCCGGGGTTAACAAGGTCAAATTCGAGATCCCCCGAAAATCGGACGGTAAACGTCTGCCCTGCAAATTTACACCCCGGTTCCGGCGGATACGTCCACTGAAATTTTAGGGCGTTGCCGTACGCCTGGTCATTAAAAAATGTATCAAGCAATGAATAATCGGCCGCGGGTAAAGCTGACCACTGCAGAGTAAAATGCAGCGGTTTTTTCGTAAACCGCTGCCGCGTGTTGATAGTTTCATTGTCCTGCTCCATTTTGTACGTGTGATCTACCCGCTTATGCTTTAGCGGATAGATAGGATTTTTGATGTTCGGGAACTTTAGCATATTAACCTCCGCGGACTCCTGCTATGACATCTCGCATGTGATCTTCATTTGTGTAAACAGCATTTGCTACGGTCTGCAGAATAATCGTTTTCAGAATCCGACCATCCGTCTGCTGCGTTGTTTGCGTTTTAGCCTGCATTGGGGTGCCGGTATTATTCTGAACAACTACCTGCACTTCTGGCGCCTGCCGACCTACATTGACACTCGGGATAATCGTGCCGGATGTACGCGGAACGAACAGCTCCGGTCTGCGTTCTCCAACGATGTAGGCCTGCCCCGCAGATACCGGGCCGCCATTAGCGCGAAAGTTAAGCTTAGGCGCTACGGACGCAATCATGCGGTCACCCCAGCTCTGGCTAAAGTTGCCGCTGAGAGAAATCCCAGTTCCGATTCCTCCCTCGCTACCGCCCAAAAACCGACTTAAAAAACTCGTCACGACCTGTTTTGCCATAAAACTTGCAATTGCTTTTAGCATGCTTTTAAGCATGTTACTAAAAGAGCTTCCGATGTTTTTAAAATCGAGAGTCAGCACATCGGTAAACATATCTGTAAAACCGTCTGCCATCGAGGATGCGACACTGCTCATGGCGTCCTGCATCTGCTTACCTTTAGACCCGAAGTTCTCGACCATCTGCTGCAGCGCCGTATTCCAAGCTTCACTCCAAGTTTTTGGTTCTTTAGCCAATTCGTCGTCTCGCTGCTTCGTGATAAGTGCAAGCTGCGCATTATACCAGCGCTCTACCGCAAGTTTAGCTTCGGCGCTATCTTGAGTCAGTGCAACTTCTTTTAGCTTGTTCTCTTTTTCGCGTTTTAGCTTTTCCAGATCAATTTGATACTGTGCTTCCGCCTGTGCCGAAATGCTTTTAGTCATTTTAGCTAGTGCAAGGTTCGTATCATTAACAAGATCTGTATTAGCTTCTTTCCACTTTTTTACAAGTTTATCTTTTATAACACGGCCATATTCTTCAAGTTTTGCCTGCAGTGCGTCCGTATTAACTCCTGCAGCCGCGGCTTCTTCAATTTCTTTTTTTACTTTGGCTATTTCTCTATTCAGTTTGCCGATTCCTTTTTCGTAAGCTGTTCCTGTTTCGTCAAGGATTTTATCGGATAAATCCGAAACGGCATCGGCGATCTTTTTTGTCAGCTCTTCAATTTTTTTTTGCGCTTTGTCTACAGCACCAGCGCCACCGCCTCCTGAACCCCCGACGCTTCCGCCATCACTCACAGAGCCACCACCTTGATTAACAAAATCAGTAGGCCCCTTCTCCACTTTTGAAGTAATATTTCCGTCAATTGTCACGAGATTGGTCAGTGCTTGAAACGTTTTAGAGTTTGTAACTGCGTCTTTTGCGGATTCAATTTCTGCGCCGACCATACTTGCGATTTTTCGGATGGCTGTACCGACGACCCCGAGTTTATCAAGGCAGGCGTTTACAAAATCAACAATAGCGTTATATGCTTGTGACAGCCAGTCACCTACAGTTGCCAAAAATTGATTGGCCAGCTGCACAATTCCGCTAAGCAATCCGTTATACAAGGTGTCAAATGCGCCACTTATACCGTTCAGTACGCTTACGATATAGGATTCTACCGAACCAATAACGGCCGCAATGTCTGCGATAACGCCGCTTACCACGCGCCACACATTAACCGTCACTGTTGCGACAGTGTCTAGCATATCTAAAAATAGTTTGCTATCACCCTCCAAAAGAGGTTTAAACAAGTTGCCGAGAGCTGATGACAGATTATCAATGACCGGCATAACCGCAGAAATTCCCTGTCCGATTGAGTTAAAAAGGTGGCTGATATTTTTTGCAAGCCCGTTGGGCACTAGGTCATCAAAAATGTGTGACAGTCCCTTTGTATTTACGTTTTTAAGAGCTGTATTAAACACATCACGGACTTTGCCGATCGCATTTTTCATGCTGTTAAAAAGCGGTTCTCCGATTTTACCGAGTATTTGGCTTGCGTTGTCCTTAATGGTGCTCAGCATACCAGAGAAAGAATTGGACATCTTGGCCATCATGTTCGGAAACCGTTCATTCATGCCTTCCGTGAGCGCTTTTATGGCCGCGTCGGCACTGATGCCCTGGTTCCCGATATCCGACAATTGATCTGCGGCAAGTCCTAAGTTTTTAGCTAAAATATCTTTGACCTGAATCCCTAGCTGGGACAACTGCATGACATCCTGCCCCATCAGTTTTCCGGTTGTTTTAATCTGCCCCATGACGAAAGCCATCTGCTTCAATCCTTCGGCGCCTCTACCAAGACCTGCAGATGCATTTCCCACCGCGGTTAAGGTAGGGATAATATCACGCGCCTCGAAGCCGAACGCTTTTAACTGCTGCGCCGCGGGAGCGATATCCTCAAATTCGAATGGCGTATCCGCCGCAAATTTACGCAGCTGGTCCATCATAACCTTGGCGTCTTGCGCAGAGCCAAGCATAGAAGTAAATGCGATATTGGTCTGCTCCATCTTAGCGTTGTAGCCTATAAATTTATCACCTGCGGCACCGAGAGCTGCGCCTAACCCTGCAACTGCCGCAGTTACTCCCGCAATCGCCAATCCTGCGGGACCCGCTTTTGATAGAATCCCGGTAAGCCCCCCGGACGTTCCTTTTCCTATAGAATTGATTTTTTGCGCTATGCTCGAGATCTTAGATTCCGCGCCCGATGTGTTCACGTTTATTTTTATATTTTTATCTCGGAGCTTGTTCAGTTCCGCTTTAACTTTGCTGATAGACCCCGAAGCATTATCTTTTGCTTCAATGCGCGCTTCAATCGTTTTAGTGTTGCTTGCCAATTTTCCTCACCTCTTCCCGCATGATCATTTCCATCGCATTTATCTTTTTCAAAACCCCCGGAGTTACGTCTATCCCGAGTACAATTGCAATCTGAAATAATGCGTTATAATCAATTCCGATAATGTCGCCTAACCCGCTGGTACGAACTTGCCCCGCGCAATAGCTCCAAAGTTCCCAAGTTTCAGTGTTTTCTTCTGACAAAAAAGGCCTCCTATGCTCGCAATTAGCACAAGGAGGCTTCTTATTCAGTTTTCTGTGCAGCTTTTGACAGTTTTCACAGTATTCCCGATGTGGTGACCATTCCCAGAGGTAGGCATCCGTTAGTTTTTTACTTCCGCATCCGTTCCGTATGTTTTTTCAAAAGTTTTTGTAGCAATCCGGATCATTTCGCGATAAGAAAGTTCTTCGTCGTCAGCAAGTTCCGGATAAACATGATCAAAAACCCATTCAAGAGCTTCAATCGTCTTTGTTTTATCTGCCTCGCCAAGCAAAACTAAATCAAGACCCGCTTTACGCAGGTCTTTGACTTGCTTTCTCGTCATTGTCTTTATTTCGACCATCAGTAAGACTCCTTATCATTTTTCAACACAACCTGCACAGTGCTTTTCTGCGCATTGCTTTCGTAAAATGCATTCCACGCAAATTTCACCGAAACACCCGCAGGACCATCGATTGGCGCATCGTGTGGTTCGATCTGCACTTCCGGGAAAATAAATGCCAAGCTGCAGTTTTCCGACATTTTAAAACCGATTTCAAGTGATGTTTTCGCGCCGGTGTCTGCAAGCGACATCATAGAAGTATCCATAAACAATGCTTCAATGTTCCCGCTTGCTTTAAACAGCCCCTCCGGAATATCTCCGCGAATGCCACCCTTGCCGACAACATACTGATCACCATCAAGCCCTGCGTCCAAAGTAAAATCGCCCGTTTTAACGATTTCGCTTTCTGTGCCGCCAATCTTGACATATGTGTGATTTTGAGAAATAGGAAGCTTCGCTATCGATGTAGCCGACGCGTCATATGTAGTGGACGCAATTTCACGCAGAGCGCCCATGATGGCCAGTTCAACAGTCATTTCACTATCCTCGCCGAAGCCCCATTTCAGCGTGTTTACTTTGCAACCGCGATACAAAAAGTACTTACCTGAATCAGGAAATGCTTTCTCTAAAACGAAAGACGGCTGCGTGTCGCCTACTTTATAAGTGTGTGTATTGACGCCTGTGCCTTTCACACTCGTAGGCGCGCCAAGTAACGCTTTCAGCCAGTAGCCGATAGCGCGAAAATCCGCTGGGATGGTCACGTTTCCGTCAACGCTTACGCGCCCCAAACTGGAAATCGTGTTATTACGACTCCCGGTAATCGTATCCGAAGAGATAAGCGTCTGCTTTTTCTCCATTTCATTTTTGTTAATCGGCAGCAGTATTCCTTTTTTCGTTACCGGTGCCTTGTTATAAGCGCTTTCAAAATCTATCGTAGTAGAGGCTTTATAACCTCTCGCTTGTACTGCCATATTCAATCCTCGCTTTCGTATACAGTAACTGTTATTTCATATTGCACGCCGTACAGCGGCCGCAAACCACCGGGATCTCCTGTCTTCCGGCTAACTCGAATATCCATGAGTTGAATAGCATTCGTTACTTTGCCCGACACGGTGCGGATTTTCTGCAGAACGGCATCCACTTCGCTTTCCAGCGCGGCCAGTTTTTCATAACCGACATATAGTTCCGTGCCGTCATAACGAATCCAGCATTCAAGATACAGTGTTATAGTTTCATAATCGACCATATCTGAATCATTATCCGGCTGTTCATTTCCGCGCATAAGCAAGATAATCCCATCAGTATTTTTAATCGCCCGCGGATCGTATGCACCCAGTTTTATTTCCTGCGCCGCTTTCTGTTTTTTCAGTTCAGCCTGCAGGTATTTCAAGATTTCAAGCCAAGCCATACCTACCCCCGGAAGATTTTAACCGCCCGGAAACCGGAAGACTGCGAAGTGCCCGTAAAAGCCTCCGCAGTCTGCAGCCGGTTCTCCAGCATTTTTACTTCATCGGAATATATCTGCACCTTTTTCGCGTAAGCATCGATATCCTTACCGTCGCTATACATACCGCCCGGCAAGCCGAACGATTTATTAACCGCCGTCGCGTGGAAAGCATAAGCAGTAATAAACCGTTTAACTAATACCGTAGCCTGCACTTTTGATTTCTCGACGCCTACTTGCGACGCCAAATAATACAAATAGTCATGTGCATCAGCCAATGTTTCTTCGGTTAGAACCGTCCCCAGTAGTTCGTCTTTTGTTATTAAATCATCGACTGTTAAGAGCATTTTCTACCTCCGATTTAGCTAATTCTGCATAACGGTCAAAAATAGAATCAATCTCACTGTCACACGCGTCCAAAGCATTAAAAACAAAAGGATCTCCGACGAATCCCGGGTGACGAACGCTTTTAGCAAAAGCAAATCTGCCCCCCGATGCCCACCGAAGAGTCTTTTTATTTTTGGCGCGAATGGTATGCGCAGGGAATCCGTGATGTACAAAATACCCATAATTTGCACGATTTAAATCCAGCGTGATAACACCAGTCAATCCACCGGCCCTATAATCAGTCATTACCGACTGCTCTAATGCGCCAGTTCTTGATTTAAACCTGTGATTATCCTGTGCGTATTCCGCCACGGTTAAAGTGCTTTCTTTGACCGCCTGCCTTAGCCACCTTTTGAAGATATCCGCGGTGCTCATTCGGCATCAGCTGCTTTTGCTCTTAGAGAACGTGTCCTTTTCGGCTTCTCCTGTGTTTCCTCGGCTTGTTCCTCGTCTTCAACGTCGGTTGCAGGATCCTCTTCAGGAGTTACCGGCTGTACTTCTGCGGCCTCATCGTCAATAACGGTATACCCGTGCTCTTTGAACCACTCAATTAAATAGGCGTCAGAAGTTTCTCCGACGCCTTTAACGAATGTCACAGAAGCACTTTCACCGGTATAATCTTTATTCGGCGCTATAATCTGTGCCATCTTGTACCTCCCTTATTTAACTTTAATATTTCTAAGAACTGCAGCCGCTTTCGTCGCTTTCAGTGCGACCGCGGCCACCATTTCCACCTCACCCGACTTTACTGCCCCAGATGTCTTGAAATCAGGCAGCCATGTCTGCACCGGAGCTACACCCGCCATCGAAACAGCATGGAATCCGTTAATGCCGAAGCGTACTGCGTAGAGAGACGTTGTGCCCTTGGCCGTATCAATCGGCACAACGGGATCATTAGACCCGGATTTTGCGCCGAGATTGACAATCGGAATGCCGTTATACGTGAGAACAGGACGCCCGAAATCATCCTTCGTTTCTGTATAAGCTACCGCACGACGAGCGACGGCTTTAAATTTCGTGTAGAGTGCTGCGTTCATAAGAAGCGCGGACGGCTCGCCATCCATTAGTCCTAAGCATTCATCGAGAGTGTCGAGGAATGTCCTATAATTGCTGTCAATAGCAGACCCGGAAGACAAGTCAATTGCCGCTGCGGGTTTGTATTCCGTAGAAGACCCGGTCAGCGCTTTTTCAAGCCCGTCAAATGCTTTGTTGTTCGTTCCGGTGTCGCCATTGATAACGGTATCGTTCCAAAGTGCGGACGCAGCTTTGATTTTCTGTTGCATTTGGAAAGTTACCTCATTCTCGACACCGCCCATCTTCGCAATGACGCGGTCTACTTTGTATGAACCGCCGAAAATCGCCAGATTGACGGATTTCTGTTCTTTTTCGGCTTCCTGTGCAGTGTACTCTTCGTTAACGGCTCGGAAGTCAGCTTTCGGCTGTGTTTTCACGCGGTTGTATGAGTAGGTCAGCGTAGCTCCGCCGCCCACGGGGGATACTACGTCAGCAAAAATAATATGATCCCAAATAAAATTTGATTTTGCGTACTCATCGATGGTCATTGCTTGAAGATCATCCTGTACATTGAGTTTTGCCTGTGCTAAAGTTACCGGCATGTGTTTTTACCTCTCTTTTCTTTAAAAAAAATTACTTATTCAATGCAGCCGCAACTGCCGCCTGCAGCCCCTGCGGCTGTGATTGTCTCCCGTTTCCGCCGTTACCTCCGCCGCTTCCGGGATTCTGCGTGTCTTTTACCGCCCACGCATTATCTTTCAGCCAGCCTGCGGCGCCATCTTCGATAGAGACTAATTCATTTTTGGCATTTGTGAATTTGTAAGTACCGTCTTCATCCGCTTTGATAGAGCCTACCAAGATTTTTGCGATTTCCGATGGATTTGCTGCGTTGCCTTTCGTAAGAGCCGCTACGGTCTGCTGCATAATGTCAGCCTGTACCCGTTTAGCTTGCTCTTCTTTCCGGGCGTTTTCAGCCGCTTCGTACTTCTTGTTCAGCTCATCCAGCTGTTTCTGCATTTTCTCAGCGGCGGTTTGGTCTCCTGTGCCTTTTGCCGTGAGTTCTTCCACTTTCGCGGTGAGCTCGGTAATTTTCGCGTCAGCTTCATTTTTAGATGTGCGGAACTTTGCGGATTCGCCGTTTAAGCGGGAAATCTCCGTTTTTACAGCCGATATCATTTCCGCGCCATTTTCCAATTTGCTTAACGCTTCATACAATTCTGCCAATGTCATAATAAGTACCTCCTGTGTACTGTAATAATGGGCTCCTGTCCCAATAAAAAAGACCGTTCTTTAACGCCTGCGGACGGGCTCCAGTCCCGCGAAAAGGCAATATAAAAGCACTCATAACGAGTGCTTTTTAAACAGCAAAAAATTAAATATTTTTACGCATAACTACAGTAGTGTCATGATACCGTTTTTGTCGAACTCCGGCTCTTTAAAAAAATCATCATAGCTTTTTACCGCTTTTGGCGGCGCTTCGGGTGTAAGCTGTAGATTTCCTTCTTCGTCTTCATAGTACCATTTTTTATTCGTAAGAAAATAAGGTCTATCAGCCAAATCCGATAACGTACACATTTTATCCATCTTCATTCCACCTCTCTAACCATTTTTTCAAAGCCTGCCCCAAGACATTAGTTTTGCCGCATCTCATATTTGCATGACATTCTGCGAAAAATTCAAACTCATCTTTACGACCATACTCAGATAAATACTTTGTGTAATTTCTGAAATTCACCTTTTTATCGATTTCCTTAGCGCATGCTATGATTTCTTTTCGAATAAGCTTTGCTTGCCGTTTAAACTCGTCGCCAACTGCCCACGTCGGTAAACCCTGTGTTCGCTCATACAAAGCGACTACCTCAAGAACATGTCCAAACTCGTGACTTGCAGTGTAGTGCAGAGCTTCTTTGTCAGCCGCAGGCATCTTAAACCCTGATTTTTCCTGCGCCGCAACGCTTGTTTTAATAGCCGTTACATCGTGTAGCAGCTTTGAACTCAGCCTCACCTTTATACTACCCGGGAGCATGCTGAATTGCGTAGCGCCATTCGCCACTCCGCTTAGATTCGTTTCTATATCAAGCCCATACTTTTCTATATGCTTTGCCAATTTCGGGTTGTCGTTAACAACTTGAAGCACTTCCGCCATATTAGCTTCTCTTATCGGTTCTTTCAGAGCTGATAGATCGACATTAACACCTAAGCTTTGCAGTTCTTTTTCAAGGTCTTTTTCTTTTATTGTACCATCTTTTATCCTGCTTTTCATCTTTTCGCCGCTGTATCCGCGTGCTTTTTCTGTCCAGTTCCGCCCAGCTTTGACATCTTTCTCACCGTATACGCCGAGTATTCGCTGTCTGTTCGGTAACGTCTGCTTATCAAGCCATTCTCTACCGCCTTTTTCTATTCTTGCGTGCGGTATTTCGCTTTTCAGTAGTTTGGATCCCACCATCACTGGCCGCAGGTGACACATGCAGTTCGGATGAACGGGAAGCGTCGGTACTTTGTCTTTCGGAAATATCCCGGGCCCCATGCCGTACAAATCGGCTTCTGCATACATATCGCATATATCGCAAAACGGATGCGCCGTGGACATTTTCCACTTAAACGCTACACAGTCTTCATCAGTCGCCCATTTTGCCATAAAACCGTCATTATACGCTCTTACCATCTCGGTACGTGCAATTCTGCGGGCAAAGTATCGAGTGCGCTCCTGCGTCGCTGTATAGACTGCTTTTTCAATACGTTTTTCATTTCCCGACAGTACAGCATTCTTGACTTGTGTATAGGCCGCTTTCAATCCCTGTACATTCAGTTTCTTCAGGTTTCGTTCTACCGCCCGAAGCGTTTTATGAAACTCTGCGCCACCGTATTCTTTTGCTTTTGCAATTTGCGTCAGCTGTTTTAAAAAATCAGGGATATCTTGTTCCGGCAGTGTGTGTCCGTATCCGTAACCATCAAAAAGAGCCAGTGCCGCTTTTTGTACAGTCTGTCCTTTTTTCACCGCTTCAGCGATAACCGCGGCGGCTTGTTTTGTAATTTCTTTTGCCCCCTGCGTTGTTCTTTTTGACAATGTCAAGCCATCCGCTGCCCATACCGCGGTTGACGCTTTTTTTAGCAGCGGTTTAGCGATGCCTACCGCGCCGCCTCTCTTCATTTCTCCGATTAGCTGCGGCTCTATCTCTCCCTGCATGATTTTCATGACCGGATACAGCTTGTAGGCTTCGTTGACAGCCTCTTTCGGTGTTTTCCCCGCTTTCAAAAGCCGCTTTATTTCAGCTTGAAAAGCTTTAATCGCCTTGTCCGTTTCCGTCAGGATCATCTACATCACCATCTTCAAATGCGCTGTTCTGCTTGCTTTCTTCGATAGCGGCCGCGACCTCTTCAATCATTTTGTCGTAGGTTTCCGGCGGCAGATTCGGCATGTACGCTTCCAGCACTTTCTTCAAGACTTCAAGCTTATACGTCGGACTGTCAAACCCAAGTTCAAGCGCTGCAGCTGCATTGGACAACGAATCAACGACATCGTTAATCTTGAAATCACGCGGGTATTCACAATTATAACCAACTGTCTCACCTGACCACATCTCAAACAATTTAACGATAGCTTCGTCGGCATCCTCGCAGCGTACCGCAAAATCCGCCAGCCGCTTATTCGTTTTTTCAAAATCCCATTGCTTAGCCACCCCTGATTTACTTTTGTCACTTTGCACCCCGATAACTGAATCTAAGCCGGACATACGAAACATTTCCTTGATGATCCTGTCCATCTGTTCTGTCAACATTTCAGCGGGTGCTGCAGGCGGCGCTATGAAATCAGGAGTGTGTGTAGCGTCCGCAGGATAGATAAGCGCGTTATTCGTACCAACTGTTACTTCACCGCTGCCGTCATCGGGCATTGTCAGAATACCGAAAGCCTGATCTCTCAAGAGTTGAGTATGCCAGCTGCAAAGCTGATAAAGAAAATAATTTGCCTGTGCTACCGAAAGATATTCCGACGGCGGTTTAATAATTTTCCTGTCCGTGTTTCTTGCAAGCCACTGCACAACTGGAACACAACCTATATTGTGATTTCCTGTCGTTTTGCCGTCGCCATTCCCGATTGCCCATGAGTCCTGTGTCCAAGTATACGTCTCCGTACTTTTCGCGTTTGCCCCCACTTGCGATGTTTCGGTGTATTGAAACATCGTTAAACGGCCGTATCGGTCGATTGCCCAGTTTTTAATCTGTGCCGGCGTAACAATTTTTAAAAACGGCAGCTTGCGTCCCGCGACAGCGTCACTTCTTCGTTCAGCCAGCTCATCACTGTTATCAACAACGATATACACTACGCCGTATAATTTTGCCTGCATAGCTGCCGATTTACAGAAATCCTGATAGTCTGTGCCGGTTCGGTCGCAGTCATCAAGAAATGCCTGAAACAGTGTTGAACCGTTATAATCACGCTTGATATCGTTTTTAAATATCGGATCTACTGCAGCATTAACAATCGGCCCGGTGTAATTCAAATAGTAAGCGAGCCCCTGTCTATCTTTATAGTTTGCCGGGTCTTCTCGCGGATGCTGCCTCAGTCCGGCCCCGTTCTCAAAAAGCCCGGTACCGAAATAAGCGTCTGTCAAAAGACTGTATTTATCCATGTGTCACCTCAATATAAATTACTCCGCACAGCTTTAACCTTGAACCGCGCAGGCATTAAATCTTCGCAGCCATACCGGACGGCGTCTATTGCATGATTGTTTTTATCCGGATAAGCGCTGATGTACTGTCCATCGCGCGTTGTTTCGTATTCGTATGTTATGAACTCTTTATATGTATTTGGGCAGCGCTTTTTATCAATCACGATAGCCGAAAGCCCCTGCAGCCACCTCATGCCAAATTCGACACTGCCAGGGCCTTTTTTAACCGCTATAGCTCTTAACCCCAATTCATTTAACTCTTTAATCGACTTCGGCTCCGCGCTATCCGGACGGATTAATGCCGTTTCCGTGATTTTCTTTTTTATTTTTATTGCTGCCTGTCTGTTCGTCAGCTTCGGCTGATAAATCTCATCGAAAATGTACAGAATCTCCCGCTTAGCGTCATAGTGCATAGAAACAAAAGCCAGCGGGTCTACAGCGAAGCCGAAATCTAAGCCGTACCGCCTGCGGTCAAACTGCTGTATTTCTTCGTCGGTAATCCGCTTCTCTATGACATTTTCAAAAACAGCTCCGCCGGTACCTGTGATTTCCCCGAGATATTCATGTCGGTATGCAGTTTCGTTTTTTGCTTTGAGTTTATCGGCTTCATAGATAAATTGCGGGCCTAACCAATCTGGATTGACACTTAAGTAGTCTGAACGATGTACAAGTCTATCTTGTTCATCAAGCAGCATTTCCTCATTCACCCAGTTATTCGCTGATTTCGGCGGATTGTAAGAAGAGAAGCACCAGAATTTAGATCCGCCGCGCATAAGCGACTGATTCAAATTGCGGATTTCTTCCATGCCGGCAAACTGATCAAGTTCTTCGTACCAAACTACGCCGACATAACCGAACGGCAGCTTGATAGACTTGATTTTTGCTTTATCATCGACACCGAAGAACAAAATCTTCTGCCCCGTTGCTTTCCTCACCATCTCCATCGGACTAACCGTCATTTTCCATTTATCCGATATGCGCAGTGCGTCAAGCGCCCATTCCATCTGTGTATAGACAGAGTTTCTAAGCGTATTTGCGACTTTTCGCAAAATGACAGCGTGGCATTCCTGGTTCCGCATAAGCAGCAGCGGAATTTCAAGCGACACATAAGAAGACTTCGTACTTCCGCGGCCGCCCGCCAACACATAATGCGTGTGACCATGCTGCTTGACGTCTTTATGTACAGAGAAAAACGAAGGCGCCATTTTATCGCTGAGTTTAATTTGTATCATCGATGATTTGCACCTCTTCTTCTCCGGTCTTAACGTTCTGATCTTCGAACAGGTGGTGGCGTTTCCCCATGAGTTCCAGTGCTTTTATACGGTCTTTCGCAGATAAATGCTTTTTGATAATTTGTGCTGCACTAACGCCGTCGCCCAAGCCTTCGACGACGACAACCTCTTCTTTGAGTTCGCCCCTGCCTGCTTTTGATAACAGATACTCGACTTCTTTAGCTGACATAATCGTTTTGTCATAGTATTCATCGCGCATTTTCTTAATACGGCTTTTTATTTCAACATTCTTCAACAACCGCTGCCCCATCGAATATGCCGTTTTCTCACGATACCCGGCCCTTATAGCTGCCTGTGTTGCGTTTAAATCAATCAAGTACTCAACGCAGAATTTTTCTTGCCTCGGTGTCACACCACCACCTCCCTTCTTCGGACAAACGAAAAGCACACACCGGGGAGTGGCATGTGCTTTTCTAAAATTGAGGAGGAAAGTATCTCGCGATATTTTCACAGTATCATAATAACACGTCTTATAGTGAAATATAATGAAATTTAGTGAAATCCTCCTCTAAATTTTTCAAAGCTTGACCGTGCAGCTGATAAATCCTTCGAATTGTATAATTCATATCCACGGCTATCTGCTCCCACGTCTGAATCAATATGTAATACCGATACAATACACATCTGCCGCTCTCGTCTTCTACTTTGTCTATCAGTGCTTTAGCATTATCTCTCTTGTCAATCAGCTCATCCCATGCCGCATTTACCTTCTCGATCTGTGAATCCAGTTTATCCACAATTTCATCAAGAGTAGCTAAGTGATTCGATTGTATCTTGTCACCAAGCTTCGGACTTGAGATATTATATGCTCTGCGCCTTAGATCTTCTAATTCATGCTCGTATGCACGTAACAAGCGGTCCTGTTCTCTGACTGATCGCAAAAACTCTTTAACCGTCATTTCTCGTCAGTCCTTTCTAACAGATGCTCAATATACCATCGTGCTTTCTTCAAGTCTTCTGTTCCGTTCTTCTGTTTCCAACGCCATAGATACTTAATCGCGTTTGCTGTACACACAGCTTCAATACCGCTTAAATCGCTTGTCGCTACTTCAATTGCATCAATGCATTCTACCCGGCCTTTATTGTAGTGTGCCGGCCTGTTTACCATATCAATCATTTTTCCATTCCTCATAAACTTCAACTACTAAGCGCGATCCGCCGCATCTTATCCGTAAAACATCAAAATCTGCAAGCCAATACGGAACATCATCACTCTTGCCATCGAACAGTGCTCTGTAAGATATATCCGGCAACCCCGCCTTCTTTTTGATGATGCCTACTGGTGTCCCACATTCAATTGCTTCTAACAGTTTCCTTAATTTCATTTTCTGTCGCTCCTTTCGACTAATAATTTAACCGCGTTCATCATGGCTTTCTGCCCATTTTCTTTTCGTTTCAAAGCTTGCATAACTAACTCATCCACCGTACCTTTTGCCACTAAGTGATGTATGATAACCGGCTCTTTCTGTCCTTGTCGTTCAAGTCTTGCGTTCGCCTGCTGATACTGTTCTAAGCTCCATGTCAAACCAAACCACACAATGATATGTCCGCCTGCTTGCAAGTTTAGGCCGTATCCCGCACTTGCCGGGTGCGCTATGAGTAGTTTTACCTTTCCTGCGTTCCAATCCCTTATATCGCCCGAATTTTGCAATTCCTGTGCGTCCGGGAACGCTTCTTTAATCCGATCTTTGTCATGTTTGAAATTGTAAAAGACTAAAATCGGATTTCCGTCATTTGCTTCTATGATTTCTTTTAGCGCTGTGATTTTCGCGTCATGAACCGGTATAACAGCTTTATCGCCGTCGTACACAGCTCCGTTTGCTAGCTGCAGCAACTTGTTACTGACCGCTGCTGCCGATAAAGCTGTTATCTCCTCACCGTGTAACTCTGTGACGTACTCCCGCTCAAGTTCCCGGTATGCTTTCTGTGATTTCTCATCAAGCAGTACCGGGACTGTAACCGGCGGAAGTTTATCAGGCATCAGACGGTAGTCTTCAGCTTTCAAGCTGATACAGATGTCTGATATCTTGTCATAGATTTCTTTTTCGGCGTCCGGGCTCCGTATCCGATAGCTGTAAACCACCGGGCCGTTCTGCTTATCCGGTACAAAATAATTATTCCGGTATTCTGTCAACGTCCGGCCAAGACGTTTACCGCCGTCAAGCAGGTACAGCTGCGCCCACAGATCCATCAATCCGTTTGGCCTCGGTGTGCCTGTCAGCAAAACAATTTTTTTGAAGCATGCCCTGACCTTTCGCAGCGCTTTCCACCGTTTCGTGCTTGCATCTTTGAAACTTGTACTCTCGTCAATGACAAGCATGTCGAAATCCGGTTTATACTTCACGTGTTCAAGCAGCCACACGATGTTCTCGCGGTTAATGATGTAGATATCTGCTTTTTTCGCAAGTGCCTGTACCCGCTGTGCCTGAGTTCCCAGAATTGTCGAAAACGTAAGGTTCTTAAAGCAATCCCATTTCACCGCCTCATCCTGCCAAGTAGCTTCAGCTACTTTCTTCGGTGCCACAATCAATACTTTGTTAATCGATAATTCGTCAAACATTGCTTGAAAGATAGCCGATAGCGTTGTAGATGTTTTACCTAAGCCCATACCTAGAAATATCCCTGTTCCTGCATTTTTCAAGATATGTTCAATCACGGCTTCCTGATATCCATGCGGTGTATATTTCATTTCGCAAGTCTCCTGACAAATCCTTCTACCGACTTCAAGTTATCGATAGTAGCTATCCGACATCCTCGTCGATACAGATCTCTAATAACCGCTCTCTGCAGCCGTCTCGGCTTCTTCCTCGGTGCTTTCAGCTCTGCAAACCCGATTTTTCCGCCGGGAAGAATGACAATTCTGTCCGGCACTCCTGACATTCCCGGACTCGTGAACTTGATGCACATCCCGCCGCAAGCCCGTGTCACCGATATCAGATGTTTTTCTACTGCACATTCTTTCATTTTCACTCTTATCTCCTCTGTCAACAAGTCAACAGATTTTCTCCCGCGCGTATACGCATACAGAATAGAGAATATAATACCTATATATACCCTCTAATATACCTAATTCATACTACTACCATTAATATTTTGTTGACTTGTTGACAACATATATTTTTATCAGTAATTATCGGGTGCACCGCTGTCAACAAAGTTGTCAACCAACTTTTTATTTAGTTGACACCTACTGAAAAATTTCGTTGACACCGTTAGGTGCTTTTTCGATATTTTTCTCATCTTTGTTGACGCGAATGTACGCTCTTTGCCTCCCGTATAAATTCCCAAATCTTACAGTACTTACGAACTTCCAACCATCGATTTGCTGCATAATAGCGTTGATTTCGCGAGCCTCCGAGTTTCTAAAGTTTACACGGTTACCTTTAAACACTTCGCACCAGATCTCCAGTGCGCAAACTCGATCGCGCTTTACTGCGTTTTCCGGCGGGTTATCCGAATTGTAATTATCGAGATATTCTCGTCTGTCATAGATATCCATAGCTTGCCAATCCCGCGGTAGAAGTGTGTTTAAATACTCAAGCACCAGTCCTTTTTTCTCACTTCCTTCGGTAGATAGCTCTTGCAGTGTACGCGCTACTTCTGTAGATGCTTCGGAGATTTCAAGATCATTATCTTTTTGATACGTTTGAAAAACTTCTGCCCATATCTGGTCAATAAACTCATTTGTCAGCTTTTTCAAAATCCTTCTGCTCCTGCCGGTACAAAACACAGGGAGAAAACGACGTCCGCCGGTCCGGTCCTTGAGAAAAACGCGATCGTTCGTTGTCGCGGCAAAAACGCACTGCCTCGGAAAATCTTCCATGCGCCGGCCATATGCAGGTCTAAACCGATCTATACGCCTGCTCAAAAAGGCCTTAATGCTGTCGTTCTCTGCTTTAGTTACCGCTTTCATTTCGTCGAGTTCAACGATCCAACTGCCGCGGAGCTGCTCCATAGCATCCTTCGTTTGAATATCAGTAATACTGCTGTTGTACCATCGTCTACCCAGTGCGTTTAAAAGAGTACCTTTACCTATGCCTTGAGGCCCGCTGAGCACTACGCAGCAGTCATACTTGATCCCAGGATGCATTACACGGGCTACAGCGGCCTTGAGCCACGTCAGTGTAACATCCTTTACATATTGCGAATTTTTGGCGCCTAAGAAGTCAATAAACAGTGTTTCTGCACGTTTGACGCCGTCCCACTTCAGTGCCTTTAGATACTCTCGTACCGGATGATACGCGTTATCGTGAATGACCTGTGTAAGAGCATCATCAACAACTTGTCGCGCAGATAAGTCGTAGATTTCAGACAGATAGTTGCGCAGACCTGCGTCATCTTTGTCCTGCCAGGGTTCCCCGGTGTTATCTTCTTTACGCCACGGTAAACGCTTGCGGATCATTGCCCGGTGGCTAAAAAGGTCAAAGCCCACGCATTTTTTCAGCTGCGGATCGTTCTCGAGAATAGCGATGAAATTCCCCGCCACTGGAAGTATCGGTGCATTCTTCCCGGATCCTCTTGTCAGCTCACTCATCCAGTCCATATCAACATCATCGGCGCTGAATCCGGACTCTTTGAAACTCTTCTTGATATCTTCAGCCTGTTCGGCGCTTATTATGCGTCTTGTTGCTTCGTCTTCCCCTGCCAGTTTCACCATTGCGACATAAGACGGCAGTTTGTTCGGCGGGGTACTTTCCGACGCATCCGTGTCAAGAGCTCCGAACTTGTGAAGCCTAACTAAATCAAAAGCGTTACAGAGCTTTCCGCCTGCCGGGTCTGTCGAGTGATGCGAATAAGCGAACTTGTCATCGTACACAACAAGCCCGGCGCTTGTGCTGCCTTTCGTGTACGTGTACCGCCCTTCTACCGCACAGGCGGCGTACTCATCGGACAGGAACGTCTCTATAGCGTCTTCGATCGTGTGCGCCCGGCAGAACGCACCGATAAGCCCCGGTTTAGTCAGCGGGTCTCCTTGCTTTTTCGCTGTTGACAGCGTGATACCTGCTTCTTTTTTCGAAGTCGGCCACAACGACGTATCACGCCAGTCTTCGTACCTGCCCAGCGTGTCATCGGCATTAAGAATCGGCCCGTCATTGTGTCTGAAGATGAACTCACTGTCCTGCGGTTTACTTGGCCAATACATCAGCCGTTCGGGCTCGTATGTTGTAGAGTCCATCGCTTCAATGCTGATGTCTTTCGCTAAAAGTCTTGCAATAGCTTTGTACTCATCTGCCGTTACAGGCCTGTCAAGCGGGATAAGTACGCGGTAGCGCGGGGCAGCGGCGGTGTGGCTGTGCGTTGTGTACAGCCCCCACGATACACTGCCCATCCCGATATCTAAATCGGTCAGGAAGTCACCATCTGGGCTGTCGGCGTCCAGACAAACAACCTGCCGGTACTCGACGTTCTGCTTGAGCCGCTGGCCGTTCTTGAGATATCCGCAGACAAAGCCTCCGATGTCTTTGCGATTGTCTCTGTCGGACTTCTTCATCGCTTTATACTCCGCGATGGTTTCTCCAGTCACGGTCGGCTTAGACAGCCTTTCAAGCAGGTGCGACCATGTCGTTTTCGTGTGTTTCCATTTTTTAGCGAAGCGCTGCGGCGCCGTCGCTATCGTAAATTCAATATCATACTGCAGCTGCAACGCCGGCCACCTCTTTTTCTGTCTGAACATCATTTGTTTCCACTATTAATTTCTTCGACTTCGCCCACGCCAGCAGGGCGCGGTTGAGTTCCGCGTCATTTCGGACAGGCTGGTTATTGACCAGTTTTGCCTGTGCCACCGCGCCATTTCTGATCTCGATACAGATGACAGGCTTTCTGTTTTTGAAAGCTGCAATAATGCGTACTTTATCCGATAAAACACGGTCGCGGTAAGTGCCGACGCAGTTATGCATAGCACGTCCTAAATTTGCTAATTGTTCGGTATCCGGCGGCAGGCTGAAGATTAAATCGTCAACTTTGCCGGTCAGCGGGAAATCCCGCAGAGATTTGTACTTGATACGAACGTTCGCGTGCTGTTGCTTGTCTGCTAAGCGCGTAAGGTAGTCGTGAATATCCCGGCTGCGGATTTTTGCCCGGATAAACTTCCGCTTGTTCTGCGAAGTCAGAAGACTCCACATGTGTCCGCAGTCCTGCACGTTGTATGAGTCTTCGCGTTCCATCACTTTGACCGCGGCCGCTTCGCCTCGGGTATGCTTGATTATTCGTAGGGATCGGAGATAACTCTCGGTGCTTTGATAGAAGCCGATGTTGCCTTTTAATGGCACGAGCATTCTATCTAAGAGTTTGTACCGATTATCGATCTCGTGAAAAACAGGCCATGCGGACCGGAGAATACGCAGGAAATGGATCGGGCATTTAGCCAGCCGGGTATTCAGCCCCGGCATATCCGGAAAATCGTAGATTTTGCGTATAGCCTGCAGATACGGTTTTTCGGTGTTCTCTACGAGTTTTACGACGGGGTCTTTGCTGTACGGACATGCGCGGAGCTCCGTGGTTGTCAGGTTTCTTGCGTCTGGATACTTCAGGCGCCAGACAAGATTTGAGAAACAGTAGTCAAAGGCCCCGTGGTAATTTTGTGTATTCGTCGGTGTGTAAGCAGACTTGATTTTGTAGCCGACGGCTTCGGACAGCTTACGATTGAAGCAGTCAACTACATCTTTAAAAAACGAATCAAGCTTTTTCCGTTCCGCATATCGAATACTGCTTTCCGCGTTTAGATAGTGAAAAACAGTATCTTTCATACAAAGTCTTGTATTGTCGTATGCGGTCTTGTTCAGCGGCCACAGTGTATGAGAGATTGATACCCGCCCGAACGCGCCGTGCTGCAGATATAATGTTTCCCTGGTCTTGAAATCGAATCGCAGCGTATATTTTCTTACTGTGTGCGTTGATACATCAATCGGAGATTTAGCGTCTACGTTCAGCGTTTCAATGCATATATCCAAGTAGTTTTTGTATTCCCGTGCTTCCAAACGAATATTGTACGGCAGTATCGTTTGCCCGGATTCAGATACCTCAATCCACGAGCAATCCTTGTCGCGTCTGTACAATCTTTTCCCACATTTCGGGCAGTAGTAGCCTGAGCCTTCGTCAACGGGAGCGCCCAACCCACCGTGAAAATGCCACAGGCAGTGAAAAGAATGCCCGCAGGCAGTGTGCACCTGCAGACTCTCTTTCCATCTGTACGATCTACGGCTGTTGTAAACTACGCGTACGACTTCGAATAACCGATTATTTTGGTATTGACTGATGATTCTCATAATCCGCCTCAGAATAAGTCGTCTAAATCATCTGCCGCAGCAGCCGGCGGGCAAGGTTCGACAGCAGGTTCTTCTTTCTTCTTAGCCGGAGCTCGTCTACGCTTCGGTTTTTCTTCTTTCTTCGGTTCATCTTTCTTTACTTCTTCTTTCTTCGGTTCTGTTGCTTCAATAGCTTCAATAAGGGTTTGCGAAGCATCTAAGCAGTCTTTGCAGTAGTCTTTTGCTTTTTCTATCTGTTCACGCTTTTCTTCCAGTGCTTCGGCGTCAAGCATTTCTGTCCATTTATCGAGTACTTCAATTCCTTCCTTTGCGATTTTGATTTGCTGTTCCATTTGTATTTTGTTCATTTTTAATACCTCAATCTTTCATATAATATTGACCTTCGAAGCCGTCTGCCGTTTTGATCAGCCCGGCCTCCCACGGCTCATTTTTTGACATAATTTCTGTAACTTCGGCAAGGCTTCCTACGCCGTCCGGCACTTCCATCACGACTTCATCATGTATGTGCATGATGATTTTGTACCCAGCTTCTGTGAGCCGCAGCATAGCTGCCGCTAAGCAGTCGCGGGCAACAGCCTGCACGATGTTTTCGACAAGCTTGCCGCCGTAGGTTTCTAATCTGCCCCATTTTCGGCTGCCTTGTTCCATACCGTGGTATAAAATGGACTCTCCACCGAAACGGTTCTCTCCAATTTCCGGCTTGATATAGACTAAGTGCCTGCCCGATGGCAACTCGATAAACAGCGCGCCTTGCTTTCTGCCGAAAGCAAGATGTCCTTGTTTGATTTTGACTGTACTGCCGGTCTTGATTGCTTTTTTAGCAGCGCTGTCTACATCCCACCAGAATTTAGTAATCGCAGGTGATGCAGCGCGCCATTTCGTCACGATGTCCTGCAGTTCGTCATCGAAAAGACCCATCTTGTCAGCGCCCATCTGTTTCAAAGCGCCGACGGAGCCGCCGTAACCAAGCGCCAGTTCGGCAATCTTGCCTTTTTGCCGCAGGTGCCCGTTCTCGCCGTGTTTGACGACGGGGACACCGAACATCGCCGAAGCAGAAGCACAGTAGATGTCGCCGCCGTTAGCGAAAACGTCTTGACGCCACTTCTCGCAGGCAAGCCACGCGATGACACGCGCCTCGATGGCCGAGAAGTCGTCAACGATGAATCGGCAGCCGGGCTTTGCGGTAATTGCCGTTCTGACGAGCTGCGATAGAGTATCCGGTACATTGTCATAACAGAGTTCCAACATCTCAAGATCGCCATTTTTGACAAAAGCCCGGGCGGTATCAAGCTCCTGTGCATTCATACTGTTCCGCGGCAGATTGTGCAGCTGCACAATACGCCCCGCCCAACGCCCGGTGCGCATCGCGCCGTAGAACTGGAACATGCCGTGCACCCGGCCGTCTGATGTCATCGCTTTCTGCATTGCTTCATACTTCTTGATTGATGTTTTGCCGAGCAGCTGACGCAGCCGAAGCATAACGCGCACATCATCCGGAATGTCTTTTTTCAAGAGTTCGGTAATGGTTTTTTTGTCTATTGATTCGATGGTCTCACCAAGCCGGTTTTCTATCCAAGCCGTGAGCTGCAGCGGACTGTTCGGATTCTCGAGTCCGGTAAGCTCCTTTGCTTTTGCCAGCAGTTTCGCTTTGTGTTCTTTGTTTATGCGGATAGCGTTTTCGACAAGTTTTATGTTGATACGGGCGCCGCGGCTGTTAATCTCCTGATCCATGAGCCAGTATTTGTGTTCAAGCTCCGGAGGTTTCAAAGATAATAGTTTCTGCCGTATAGCTTTCTCGACGACGACGTCCTGCCGGTTATACTCGATGTACTGCGCCCACGCTTCCGGATTGTGTTCCGGTAAATTTCTTGTTCTGCCGCCGTTCGACTTGGTTGGTTTACAGGGCTTAGAAAAGTAGTTGATTAATGCCTTGCCTCGCGTGTCTTTCTGTTTATCCGCGCCGAGGTGCAGCACGGCAGCTACGTCAGCAAGTTTCGTCGGCAGTGAATTGTACAGCGCCAGTACGCTTGTACACTCCCATTGCTCCGCAGGCATTTCCGGATACAGCTTTTTGAAGCAGGTAATTTCAAAGTTCGCGTTGAATGCTGTCTTCGTGATCTTACTGTCGAAAAGAGCCTGTGCAATCCGCACAGGCATCTCTTCTCTAGTAAGATCTACTACCTGCACCGGCTCGTCATCGAAACTGTATCCGAGCAACAAGATTTCAAAGTTCGGTGAGTCTACATATTTGTAAACTCCGTACTTGATGTCATTGTCACTGTACGTCTCCAGATCGATTGCCAGTGTGTCCATAGCACTTACTCCTTAAAAAATATCATCATTATCGTCATCTTTGGCGTCAGCGCCTAAAAGATCATCATCGAAGTCTCCAGCAGATACACTGCCGCCGGACAGCGGTGTACCGTCTTTAATCTTTTTCAGACCGCTTAAGCTGACACCTATGCCACGGTGGCCGCCCTGATTGTATGTGAACAGGTACAGAACAGCTTGACAGTAGCACCCGCTGTACACTTCGGATTTATCGAAAATTTCTTCACCGTCCGGGCCGAGGATCTTCGGCGGATAATCTTCTGTTGCTTTCGCATTCAGAAAATAGTGTCCGGCGTAGTTAGCGTCGCCTTCGCGTTCGGTGTCTCCATCGCGCAGCGGCAGGTCGATATCTTTACCGCGCGTGCCAAGAATTTTCTTAGCCTCTTCGTCATTAACAAGCTCTTTGATTTTTGCTTTCAAGCGCGAAATGGTCTTCGTGTCGCTTTTCTTGATAAGCAGGCTTGCCGAGTAACGCATACGGCCGCTAAGGTCTTCTTTCGGCGCCCAGATGTTCGCATATGATAACCTAACCAAACCGGTAACAAATTTAATGCTTTTCATTGTGTTTTCTCCTTTACTTTTCACTTTTTATAATCTCTGACGGGTCTATTTCGAGTGCTTTAGCAATCTTGCCAATCGTTTTGGGATGTAAGTCTCGGCCGGGCTTGAAGTATTGAGATACGGCCAATGCTGCAACGCCTAATTTTCGAGATAAATCTAAACGGTTTAACTCCAGCCTCGCCATCGCAAGTTCCGCTTTTGTCTTGTCCAACAGCATATTTTTATCAGCTCCTACAGTAGACTTTCGTCAAAATCATTTTTAATGTTTGCTATTTCTAATGCCTGCCGCTTGTCATCTACAGAGACCAGCGTCGGCTTACCCTGTGGCTTTTCTATGACCCCGGACATCAACTCGCCGAACATCTTTTTTCCGCAGAGCTTTTCCAGGTCAGTAATCGACCGCAGTGCCTGCGGTTTGTAGATTTCTTCGGCGCCAAAGCCGGCGTTCAAAAGATTGTTCGCTGCTATGGTATCATCGGTAATCTTCCGGTTGCTGCGGCCCTCGACAAGTTTCATCCCGGGCCAGTCGTAGCCGTCAAGCGCTTTTCCCAGCGCGTAGGCTTCTAAACCGTCCAGCCATGTTTTGACACCTTTAGCACGAAGCAGAATATCCGAAATTTCAAAGTCTTCCAGCTCTGCCGTCTGCAGATCCTCTTTGACATTTTTTAGCTCATATTCCGCGTGGGCTCTGCAGGTGTTCCTTGCTTTGCAGAATCGGCAGTGGCTGCCTGCGCAGAACTCGCCCTTACCGGCAAAAGCAATTTTTGCCTTCTTCTTAACCTCTTCGCCCCAGCTAAGCAGTTCATCAACTGAGATGGTTTCGGTCGAAATGCTGTCAAGCCGTGGCTGCACAATCGTCATCCTGACCTCATCGGCTCCGTACAGATAGCCGAACGCCTCATACATCCCGAGTGCGTACAGCCGCATTTGGCTGTTGTTGACAGCGGAGACCGGAACGCCTTTTCCGTACTTGAGATCAACGATTTCAAAGTACTTATCCGAGACCATCACCATATCGCCCGTGCCGAAACCTTCCGGTACCCAGCGGGAGAAATCCAGCCGCTGTTCAACTTTGATCTGCGCATCCGGAGAAGCAGTTCTCGCTTCGTTGATCTTTTCGACGCAGATGCTGACGTAAGATTGTACCGCCTCCTGCATTTCTGCGTTGTCTTTTATTGCAACAGTAGTCTTGCCTGTCTTCAGAAACAGATTCAGAAAGCGTTCGGCGTAAGCGTGTGCCTGTGTGCCCTCTTCCGCATACGGACTCGACGCGTCCGGAAACTTCCGCTCCCGTCTTGCCGACGGCGTGCAGTGCAGCCAGCGGGAGCTGGCCGATGCACTTAATATCGCGTGTGCCATTTTAGATCTGCACCAGCGCTTTAAATTCTGACAGATCGGCGGGCTTGAGGTCAGTTACTTTGGCAAGCCCTTTGTCTTTCAAGAACTGTTTAATCCGTTCTTTGCCGTCAGATACTTTATGCGTATACTCCGCGCAGAGTGTACGCAGTTCAGTCTTCTGGTCTTCTGTTAGCCCATTTGCAGCTACGGCTGCTTTTACCGGTTCTTCTTTTTTTATCGGTTCTTCTTTCTTTGCCTTAGGTGCTTTGACCTCTTTAATCTGCGGTGTGACTGTTACTGTGTTTTTGACTGGTTCGTTTAAGAGTCCTTTCAGCTGTTCTTTCAATTCGATTACGTTCTCTGCATCAATTTCGATTCTAATCATTTTTCTGTCTCCTTCATTTGTGCTATAATAATTTAGAGTATTTTTGTTTTTGCCGTTCGACTGTTCCAGCAGCCGGACGGCTTTTTACTTGTACTAACAAGCAATTTACATCACCGCCTTTCATCGTTGTCTTATCGGAGCTATTATCCCGGCAAGTTCCCCGTTTTCGTAAATGTAAAAAGGGGAAGTTTCTATCTTCGGATTTACTTTGACCTCTGCATCACGATCAAAATATCCGAGAAACGTATCGCAGATAAAATGCGTGTAGTCTTCCCCGCTCGCCATTTTCAGCAGGCAGGCTTTAGTCTTTTTGTTTACAACCACATCCGTTAAGAGCACAGCGCTAAGCTCGCCTTTCGGGAGCAGTTGATCTACTCTATTTAGGAGCTCGCATGCCTTTAGAGCAAATATGTTCTTATTTTTTGGCAGAAAGCAAAGACACGAATTGTCGAAGAGTAAACCGTCTTTCCCGCTATCCTCGCCGATATACATACGTAGTGGCTGATCCTTTAAGAGTGTTTTGATCGCCTGCGAATATATCTTTTTATAATTCATCTCTTTATATAAACCTCCTTGTACTGCCTTCCGAATTGAATAGCGTCTTCATAACTTTCCATGAAAATATCTATGCAGCCATCGATGCCGCAGCGGTCGTTTACGACGTATTCCACGCCGTCAATAACGACGACTGTACCGAACGGCAGGAAGTTACAAGCCACCCCGCCGACGTGGACTGTTTCGCCCGTTGCGGTAATAGTCCCGCAATCGTAAGGCGTATAAGCGCTGCACTCCGTGATGAGCCATTCTGCGTGTGCCGCAAGCGGTGCTAACAATGTGAATAAAAGGGTTAATAGTCTTCTCCGCATTCATGCATCTCCTCTCTGTAATTCATAGCCTCAACAGCTGCCGTTAGTGTTTCTAAGTGATCCGCTAACATTTCAAAGAAATCCACAGCAGCTGTCACTTTTTCTTTCTGTTCAACAGACAGGCAGCCATCAAAATCTTTAAAATATCCGCAGAGTATATTTTCTCCGCTGCGTGCGATAGAGACTATCCGTTCTAAATCTTCAGTATCGACGTCTCCCCTACAAGCCATCTTTATTTCATCTCCTTTACTCGAATAATTAATTCCGTCCCCGGCTGAACGCTGCCCGGGTTGCTGATGTGATTTTCTTTCAGTGTGTTGTAGACCACCTCCTGAACGTCATCTCTACTGCCTGCGACTTTCGCGCAGACATCCCAGACACTTTCACCGTTTCGGAGTGTCACTTTGTACGGTACCGTCTTTTCCGGCGGCTGTACTGCGTAACCTGCTAAAAGGACGATTGTTATAAAGGCCGTCAGAAGTTTAATCATGATATTTTCCCCGCTGCGGCGATAATCAGTACGACGGACAGGAAAAGCCATAAATAGATTATTAATCTGTCAATCATGCCGAGCCCTCCTGTTCTTTCGATAAACTCATAATCCACTTCGCCAGCTTGTACTCGTGAAAATCTGCTTCTTCTCCCGGCGGTTGATAGCTGACTTCGATAACCGACGGGATATCGTCCGAAACTCTCAAATTTAATCACCTCGCTTTTTTCTGTTCTTCTCTCCGTTGAGCCGCCCGGCTTATTAGTTGTCGAGCATAACACAGTTCACAATGGATATAGCAATAACAACTTGTTATTTGCGGGCGGTTCAACGGAGAGAAGAAATTGATTTGATTTAACTCTTGTTTGCGTTTACGTAAATCGTTAGTTAAAAAAAATTGATAGCATTTCGGCATCTGATATCCCGATCAGATTCTGATAGTCCTGAATTTCTTTACGTGTAAATTCCGTAAAACCGCTTAATTTTTTGCTAAGCGTAGCGGGATTCATACCCATTTTTGTAGCTAGGATATTCAGCGGAATACCTTTCTCTGCTGCAAAGTATTTAAACTTATTTTTATCTAGCATTCGGTTCTCACCTCTCTTTCTTTTTGCGTTTACGTAAACAGTATAACTTGCGTTTTTGTAAAAGTCAATGCTTTTTTACAAAATAATTTGCTTTTTCGTAAATTGCATGATAGAATTTGTTCAAAAGAGGTGAGGGCATGAGTGTAACTGTAAAAGATATATTAAAAGGCCGAAGACTGGAATTAGAGTTAACGCTTGAAGATGTAGCAAAAAGAGTAGGAGTATCCCCCGCAACCATATCGCGCTGGGAATCGGGCGATATTGCAAACATGCGGCGGGATCGGATTGCTGCGCTGGCCAAGGCGTTACAAATAAGCCCCGCGGTAATTATGGGCTGGGATGTCGATACGCCAATCCCGCCCGGCGCCCATCGGCCGCAATTTAAAAAAGTGCCTATGCTCGGCTATGCAGCGGCAGGACAACCGCTTGAAAATCTCAATCAAGATACGCCATACTACGATGTAGATGATAAATATGATGTGGATTTTTGCATTACCGTCCGTGGCGACAGTATGATCAACGCTGGTATAAACGATGGTGATATTGTTTTTATTAAATCTATGCCGGAAGTCCCGAATGGTAAAATCGCTTGCGTTGAAATAGATAATGAAAAAGTTTGTTTAAAGCGTTTTTATAAATCGGCAGACGGTATAATGCTCGTGTCGGAAAACTCAAAGTATCCGCCGATACAGCTTAACCGATTTAACTGCCAGAGTGTTAAAATTTTAGGCTTAGCCGTGTTGCGGCAGTCGGAAATTCATTAGTAGGGGGTATCAAATGCGAAGTTATAAATTCTTTTTATCGTGTATCACCGCTGTTTTAATATCTTTTGTACATGTTTCGATAAGCTACGCACACGGAGATTTTACGGTTTTAACTTCTGAATCTTTTGATCAAACGTGGCAGAAAGGTAAAAATATAAAAAAGCACGGTTCACTCGAAGCGCCCAAACACTACGGCCTCGAAATGCGTCAAGGCTCTGGCGGGGCTAATCAAGTTGTTCTTGTAACACCATACACTGCTACTCTCTACATATCATCAACGGAAGACATGCGATTACTGCGTATCCCCGATGAATTTAAGGCGTATCTATTAGATAATCAGGACATTTTATGGGTGGCGACCACATGGGATAATAACACCGTGAGAAATAGCAGTGGTAATGTGAAGCATTTTGCTCTAATAAAAAACGGAAAACGCATATACCCTAAATATCAGATTCCGCAAATATTGTCCGATTTACTACCCACGAGTAACTGTGCGTCGTATTTTGGTTTCGATCGAGGACAAATATTAAGCAGTCCATATGAAGTCAGATACATAAACACACAAGGGGATTTGATATCTTTTGAAGTTACTGCCGAACAGATCAAGAAAATGATTGAAGATGAAAAAAGTTTTAACGCATAGCATGTAAAAACCCCGTTATCGTACTGCCATACGATAACGGGAAGATGTAATAACCCACCCTGGGCTGATTACTATTATATTATAACATGATCAGCCCATTTCTAAAAAGGAGCTGATTTTTTTATGCTTAGAGCCGCTTTATACGCACGTTTTTCTTCTGAAAATCAAAGAGAAGAATCCATACTTGCGCAGTTCAGGGACAGCACGGAATACTGTAAAAAACACGGCTATGCTATTGTTGCAAAGTACGCCGATGAAGCGAAATCAGGTACTACGACTATCGGCCGCGATCAGTACAAACTCATGCTGAAAGATGCACAAAAAGGGAAATTTGATATCGTCGTATTTCACAAAATAGACCGCAATGCTCGAAACGAACTTGACTATTACATAACAAAGCACAAGCTGGAAGAAGCCGGCGTAAAATATGCTTACAGTCGACAGGACATAGACAGCACGTCCCCGGAAGGGCAGATGATGGAATCCATGTTGGTCGGCATGGCAGCTTATTACTCACGAAACCTCTCAAATGAAATTAAAAAAGGGCTCCGCGAAAATGCAATTCAAGGTAAGTGCACTGGTGGGAGACTGCCGTATGGTTTTTCTGTTGATGCCGATAAAAAGCTAATTATCAATGAAAAAGAAGCGGCCGCGGTTCGTATGATTTTTGACTGGTACTCCGCAGGTGTCCATTACGGCGTTATACGCAAGCGGCTTTTTAATGCGGGGTATCGAAACCGCGCAGGAAAAGAATTTACCATCGCTTCTATATACGAGATTCTGCGCAATCGAAAATACGTCGGCGATCTTTATCTCGGCAAAACGCTATTTCGGAAAGGGAAAAGAAATACACACCAGACAAGCGCTAACGTACAGTATTTTGAAAATGCTATTCCGGCCATTGTTTCAAGGGATATTTTTGAGGAGGTGCAGGTTAAATTGGATCAGAATAAACGGAGATCAGGAGCAGGAAATGCAAAAGCAATCTATGCATTGTCCGGACTTATACACTGTGGGCAGTGTGGATCTGCAATGGTTGCGCACTCCACAAAAAATAGCCGTGGAATAAAGAACTATTATTACAGATGTCCAAAAGGACGTCTTGTCGGAGACGAGAAATGCCCGCAGAAATTTATAAATCGTGATGATATCGAAAACACAGTATACCAGCTAATCCGCAAATTATTTACGGCTCCGGATGCGCACAATCAGATAAAAAGAATTATCGCTAAAAATAACATGACTGTAAAAGTTCCTGATTATACAGAACAGATAAAGAGGCTAAAAAACCAGGAAAGCGATGCGTCTAAGCGACTTGATAAATTATATGATCTATATATGACAGACAATGAAGATGAATTTACTTTAAGTAAAATGACACAACTAAAAGAAGAGATTCTAAAACTTCGGACGCAAATTAAAGAAACGGAAGATAGACAAATCATTGCTCAATCTGCGACCTTTGATATTGATAAAATCATTGATACTTTTCAAAAACAACTCAAACAAAAACAGAGTCCTGAATTTATCAAGACCCTGTTTGAGCTTGCCGTTAAAAACATAACTGTTTATCCCGACAAAATAAAAGTGGCGTTGTTGGTGACCCAAGAGAGATTCGAACTCCCGACACCTTGATTCGTAGTCAAGTGCTCTATCCAGCTGAGCTATTGGGCCGTATATGGCAGGGGCAGAGGGACTCAAACCCCCAACCTACGGTTTTGGAGACCGTTGCTCTATCAATTGCGCTATGCCCCTGTATTTTTACATAGATACCATCTATGTGACTGCAATATAATAACAAATATCTTCGGAAAAAGCAAGCAATTTTCTAAAATGATCCCTCTTCTTCCTTTCTTTAACAGACTTTTTTCCTTATAAATAAGTGTCCGTTGAATAGTATAAAACGATCCCGGGGAGGGTACATCTTGTAAATGACAGCGATAAGACAACATGGTACAATAAAATTATTCACAGGAATATTAATTTTTTCCTTTTCTTACTTTATCCGATAAAATCTGATGAGTATGTACATATTTATAAAGTTGTGCACAGTTATTCACAGTTATTCACAGATTTATTCCTCTTTTAAACAGACCGGGTATGAAAGGACGTACAAATGGAAATTTTTGAACTCTGGACACATGTCTTAGAGGAAATAAAAATAAAAAATCCCGAATATTATAATAATTTTTATAGTTTTGTTTTTCCCATTTCTTTTTCCGACGGTATTTTCACAGCCATGACTACCGTCCCTTATATGATTCCCTGGATTAACGCTGTCTACAAGACAAAATTGGAGAAAATTCTTTCTAAAAAAAGCGGAATGCCTGTAAAGCTGGTTCTTCAATCTCAGGAAAACAGCGAGGTTTCCGCTGCTGATCCGGTACCGGAAACATCTGCTTTTTCTGAAACTTCCGGAAATTTTGGGATTCCTCCTGTTTCTTCTCTACCCGATAAGGAGAAAAAGGAAAATCCCGATATATCTTTCTCTCCTTATAAGACAGAAGAAAACCCGGAAATCTATGAGGAACCTGTAATACCTGATTTCATGAATATCAAACCGCAAAATCCGGAAGAAGTTAAACTTCCCAGTATTTTAGATAATCCATCTTCCATCAGGCCTTCTGCCGTTCCTCTTCCGGCCAAATCTCCGGAAAAGAAATTTCCTTATAAATTCGACGATTATACTTTCGATAATTTTGTCCATGGCAACTGTAATGAAATTGCTTTCCAATCAGCCCATGCCATCGCTCTTTCCTGTGAAGAATATACAGATTCTCCCGATACTAATTATTCTAAAAAAAAGCCGAAAGCCAGTAATTATAATCCACTGTTCATTTACGGCCCTTCAGGTTTGGGCAAGACCCATCTTCTTCTTGCCATTTCCAATTATGTAAAAACTCATCGTCCTGATCTTTCCGTTCTCTTTGTAACAAGCGAAAATTTTACGAATGAACTTATTGAATCCATTCGCAGCGGAAAAATGCAGGAATTTCGTGAAAAATACCGCACTGTGGATTACTTACTTATTGACGATATTCAATTTTTCAATGGTACGAAAGAATCGTCCCGTATGGAAATTTTCAATACTTTTAATGCGATTGCCGACAATGATAACTACATCATTACGACAAGCGACCGTACACCGAGTGATTTGAAAGATTTCCATGAACGCTTAATAACACGATTCTCCAGCGGTATGATTGCCCATATTTCTCCTCCCGATTTTGAAATTTGTTCCATCATCCTGCAGAAGAAGGCGGAACGCTCCCATATCGATATGCCTGAAGAAGTAATTTCCTTTATCGCGGGAAATGTCAATTCCAGTGTCCGCGAGCTGGAAGGCGCTTTCAAACAGGTTGTCGGATATTGCCAGATTAAAAAGGTCCCCCTTACTTTGGAAAATGCCCGGGACGCCCTTGCCGATATTATCAAGGTGGATCTTTACAGTCATTTATCTGCTGAAACGATCATCGATACTGTCTGCAAGTATTATAATGTAAAAAAGGAACAGGTTTTAGGCAAATCCCGTCCAAAAAATGTGGTCATTCCAAGACAGATGGCGATGTATATTGCCCGCGAGGAATTGAATGATTCTTTTCCTGCTTTGGTAAAATATTTTAATAAAGACCATAGTACAATTGTCCATGCTTATGAACGCGTACAAAAAGCGCTCAAAAATAATGACAGGACGAGAAAGGAATTGGAAGATATCTTAATTCTCCTAAAAAAGAAAAGGTAAAAGACCTGTTTAAAAATCAATTTTTTTTGTAAATAAATTGTTTATAACTTGTGAATAAGTCGTTTTTTATAAAAAACTGTTCATTCCGTGAATAAAAATTTTCACTTTTCACAAAGTTATCCTATTCAAAAAAGAAAGACAGAATAACCTTTGCACAGACTTATTCACTTATTCACAGAAACTACTGCTACTGCTTTTATTCTTTATTATTTATATCAGTAAAGGAGCTGCCATGAAAATTACATTTCAATCTCAGGATTTATGCCGCGCTTTAGAAAAAGTACAGCGTGCAGCACAGACAAAAGTTACATCAAACACGAATAACGGTTTCTTTATTTCCGCTGAAGATGGAAAAGCTGAATTCCAGGCAAATGATTATTCCATCGGCATCCGTACTTTTTGTGAAGCTGATGTAGAAGAGCGGGGATCTGTTCTTATTTCGGCTCCCCATCTTTTGTCGACAATCAAAATGATGCCTTCCGGCCCGGTTGTCATGGAACAGAAGAAAGGAGAAAGTATTGTTTTCTTTAAGGCAGGGCAGTATAATTCTCATTTTCCCACGAGAGATACGGCGGAATTTCCGCTGGTTACGGAAATTGATCATGCGTTCCATGTAAATATGAAATGCAAAGACTTTGCGGAAATGGTGAATCTTGTTTCTTTTGCTGCTTCCACGGATGCGAAAAATCCTATCTTCACCGGTATTTTCTGCGATATAACTGAAAATATATTTACCATGGCTGCTACGAACTCTCACCGCTTGGCGGCAAGAGAGATATCTCTTGAAGAAATGCCGACAGGAAAAGGGAATTTTATCGTTTCTGCTTCTGTTCTCCAGGATGTGATCCGTCTTCTTCCTGCCGGGGAAGATAGTATGATGGAAATATCCTGGGCAAGCCGTCATGTTGCGTTTTCTTTCGGGGAGACATACTTCCTCTCCAATCTTATTAACGGAGTTTATCCCGATTATAAGAGAGTATTCCCGTCAAGTTTCGATTTGCATGCGACTTTGGATCTGAAGGATTTTGAGGAAGCAGTCCGTTTTGTCAGTCCGATTTCCAGAGATATGAGTTATAAAACAATCAATTTTAAATTTGAAAATGGAACTCTGGAAGCTTTTGAGGAAGATCCCGATATCGGCCGGTCTGAAACGTCCATTCCGGCAGAGCTGGACGGTGCTGATGTGAAAATTACTTTTAATTGCACTTATGTGGAAGATATTCTGAAACATTCAAAAGGAGAAAAAATCATTCTTCATGTAAAGAAAAACGGGCCAATGGTGGTAGAACAGGAAGAAGATAAGGCATATCGCTATGTTGTAACGCCTATGAGAGGCCGCTGATGAAAGAAATAGAAATATATGGAGATTATATTCAGCTGGATCAATTTTTGAAAAAGGAGAATATAATCTCTTCCGGCGGTGAAACAGGAGATTTTATAAAGAATCATGAAATTTTTTTGAATGGAATCATTATTCAGGAAAAAAGAAAAAAAATTCGTCTTGGAGATGAACTTTCTCTTGATGGAGAAGTCTATAAAATAATTGAGGCGAAGAAATGAGATGCGGAAAGGCCCATCTCATTGAAATACGAAATTTTGAAGATTTTTCTATCGATTTTTCCGGAAATATGACTGTTCTCACGGGTAAAAACGGTACGGGAAAAACAAATATCATTGAGTCGATTTATTTTGCTTCTGTGGGAAAGTCTTTCCGCACAAGCAATGATGAGGAATTGATCCGTCTTAATAAAGAAGAAGGAACGATTCTTTTGGACTTTAGCGTTCGCGGTGTAACGCATGAAATCAAAATTAAATTGTCCCGGAACAAAGGCAAAAAAATTTTGATTAATGAAACGGCCACGAAAAAAAGAGAGCTTATGGGAATGTTCCGTACGGTGCTTTTTACGCCGGATGATCTTCAGCTGATCAAAGGAGCGCCGCAAAACCGCCGTCGATTTATTGATTTGGAAATTTCCCAGGTCAGTCCGAGATATTATGAGGAAATACTTCGTTATGGCAGGACCGTACAGCAGAGGAATGCGGCATTTAAAGAAGCTCGTTTTCATGGATTTACGGCGGATGTGGATGTATGGGATATGCAGATTGCCAAAGGAGCATCGTATATCGTAAAGAAAAGAATGGAAACCATAGGAAAAATAAATGAAATCGTTTCTTCCATGGAATCGCTTTTGACTGATGAGAAAGAAAGTATTTTAATCAAGTACAGGAAAAGCGGAAATCAGGAAGAACGGTTTGATGAAGAATGGTACTTGGAAAAACTGGCTCTTTCCAGAGAAGAAGACAGCCGTTTTTGCCATACTTCCATCGGTCCGCATCGGGATGACCTGATTTTTCTTATGAATGGAAACGATATTTCTTCTTATGGTTCCCAAGGGCAGCAGCGGACAGCCATTCTGTCCGTGAAGCTGGCGGAACTGGAATTTGTGAAAAAGGAAACAGGTGAATATCCTCTTCTTTTATTGGATGATGTGGGGAGCGAACTTGATAAAGAACGAAGAGATGCTCTTTTCTCTTATCTCATTGAAAAGGAAATTCAGACTATCATCACAACGGCCGATGAATCTCTTGGTGCTTATGGAAAAGAAATAAAAATAGAAGGATAATGTGTTTCACGTGAAACTGAGAAAAAAGATAAGCCTTTTATGGAAGCTTATCTTTTTTACTCAGTTTTATTTTGTTTGAAACAGGGATTATGGGATGAAAAGGGGATGAAAAGAAAGATGTTTCAAATAATTATTTTTTATTGATAATGTCAAATTTTGTTTCCGGCATATTGCGGAGGGCGGTTTCCGCTTCTCTTAAGGAAATATCTTTTAGCGGTTTGTGAAGAATCATGGAAAGGAGGATCCGTTTGTTAAGAGGACCGTCAATTTTCCTGTAAATGTTTTCCCGTATTCTCTGTATGAGTGTTTCTCTGCCTTCTTCGTAAGCCGTATATTTACAGGGAATCTTTTTATAAATTTCGTTGTAGGAAAGATGGGGGGTTTCTTTTAAAAGAAGTATGATTTTACCGATCTGGGACTGTTCTTTTCTATTTTCGCAGACAGTGCAGGTATTTATACCGGGAGGGATAAGGTCACCGCAGACGGCACAGGGATGCCAGCCGGCCCGGATTTCTCCTTTCCTTTTTGCCGCGGCGGCTTTCATCATTTTTGTAAAAAGGCTGCGGGTATTATTATCGGAGATGTAAACGCCGGTCCATTTATCGATAGAATTCCGTTCTTTGTCCGAAAGGGGAACAGAATATATCTTTTCTTCTTTTTCCCGCCGGTCGTTTACAAGGGCAAGAGAGGATTCCGGGGGGCGTTCGATTTTAGCTTGGCCCGCAACGAAGCGTATATCTGTGTACTTTTTTCCGCAGTCGTCTTCTCTGATCCGTTTGAGAAGATCCGCTTTCATCATATAGAGGTGGTTCATCCAGACGGAATTGGTGACGGTAATATAAAGTGTCTGTTTCCTTTCAAAGGAAATGTAAGATTCCCGTGCGATCATGGAACCGGCGATATGTTTCCATTTATTTTGCAGCTGCCAGAAACGAAATGACGGATTGGAAAAGAGAGTTTTTCCTTCTTTTGAAAGTTGGAATACTTCCGATAGGTTTGACAGACGGCCTGTTCTTTTTTCATTATTCTTTCTTTCCATCAATCCAATCCTCCTTTTCTGTTTTTTCTATTATACTAAATAATTCAATTTTATTTCATATAAACACTTCAAAAGGAATATAATAGAGATGTAGATATCTTTCGTAAAGGAGGACGCCATGGAAAACATAAAAAAAGGAAAAATTGATATTGATCGGTATCGCGTAAAGGAAAATGAAAAAGTGAATTTAAAAAAGTTTCCTACGAAACGGGATGTGGATATGGATAAAGGAGAAGTGAAGAACGCCTTTTTTCCTGAAGTGATTGAGCAATTGAAAGTATATCAGGAAAAACTGTATGCCCAGAATACATACGGGCTTATTATCGTACTGCAGGCGATGGACGCGGCAGGGAAAGACGGTACGGTCAATCATGTTTTTGCGAATCTGGATCCCGGCGGCGTTTCCGTGGCATCTTTTAAGCAGCCGACAACGGAAGAAAAGGATCACGATTATATGTGGCGCATCAATAAAGCACTTCCGCCGAGGGGAAATATCGGTATTTTCAATCGTTCCCATTATGAAGATGTCATTGTGACGCGTGTTCATAATTTAATCAGTACCGGCCAGCTGCCAAGAGATTTGATTGACAGGAATATCTGGATGGAGCGGTATGAGCAGATTAATAACTGGGAAAAGTATCTTCACCAGAACGGCTTTTACATGGTCAAGATATTCCTTCACGTATCCAAGGAAGAACAGCAGGAAAGGCTTATCGATCGTATTTTTAACCAGGAAAAGAACTGGAAATTTTCCATGGGTGATATTCATGAAAGAGAACATTGGGATGAATATCGGGAGCTTTATGAAGAGCTTTTGGAAAATACATCCAAGGATAGGTCTCCCTGGTATATTGTACCGGCGGATAATAAATGGTTTACCCGTTATGTGGTGGCGCTCATTACTCTTGATGTGCTGAAAAAGATAGATCCGAAGTTTCCGAAATTATCTCCTGAGGAACAGAAGCAGCTGGAACGGTTCAGGGATATGATAAAAAAGGAAACGGACAAGCCGTTGGAAGAAATAAGAAAGGAAATGGAAAAAGAAGAAAAATAAGAAACGGTTGTATTTCTTTAAGGGGGAAAAAATGGAAGAAGAACGCATAAATACGGAGAAAATTGAAAAAACAGAAAAGAAAGTAAAAATTGATATCGACCGGTATCGTGCAAAAGAAGGAGAAAAAATCAGTCTGAAAAAGTTTTCCACGAACTGTGATATGGATGTGGACAAGGAGTATGTGAAGACAGTTTCCATGACAGCAGCGCTGGAAGAATTGTCCCTGTACCAGGCGAAGCTGTATGCCCAGAATACATACGGGCTTATTATCGTACTGCAGGCGATGGACGCGGCAGGGAAAGACGGTACGGTCAATCATGTTTTTGCGAATCTGGATCCCGGCGGCGTTTCCGTGGCATCTTTTAAGCAGCCGACAACGGAAGAAAAGGATCACGATTACATGTGGCGTATCAATAAGGCACTGCCCCGCCGGGGAAATATCGGTATTTTCAATCGTTCCCATTATGAAGATGTGGTGGTTACCCGTGTCCATGATCTGATTGAAAATGATAAGATTCCCAAGGATCTGGTAAATAAAAATATTTGGAAAACCCGGTATCGCCAGATCCGTGACTGGGAAAGATACCTGGCGGAAAACGGATTCCATATAGTTAAAATTTTTCTTCATGTTTCCAAAGACGAACAACGTGACCGTCTGGCGGAACGTATTTTAAACAAGAAGAAAAACTGGAAATTTTCTATTGCCGATATCAATGAGCGCCGTTTCTGGGACAGGTATCAGGATCTGTACAGCGAAATGATTGAAGAAACATCAACGGAAAAAGCGCCGTGGTACATCGTACCGGCAGATAATAAATGGTTCACCCGTTATGTGGTGTCTCAGATCGTTTTGAAAGCAATGAAAGATATCGCGCCGAAGTTCCCCGAGATGTCGAAAGAAATTAAGGACCAGCTGGAAGAATTCAAAAAGCTGATTGAAAGCGGAAATATAGGAATGATTGAGGAAATGCAGGATGTAATGAAAGGAGGAAATAAATAGCAGTTCAAAAAAGCGAGGAGAAAGCTGTTTAATGATTATTCAAGTCGGGAAGGTTTTTCCTTATCATTGTCATGGCTTTCTTTGCATACTCCTTTTCTACAGAATAGTACTTTTGAATATGAACAAAGAGGGTATCTCCGTTTTAATTAAGAAAAGAATGTTTATGCTATAATGAAATAAATTAAGTTGATTAGTATGAAGGAGGAAAATATATGAAAAAGACAGCGGCGGTTCTGGCGGCTGCAGCGGCGCTTACCATGAGCGTCTATGCGTCTCCCCAGACGGAATTTACAAAAGGGCAGTGGGAAATTAACGCAGGGATGTGGAATACAAAAACAAAAACCCGTACTTACAAAGATAACAGCGCATGGAATTTCAACGGCGGCGTGACATACGGACTGACTGACAAGGCGGCGGCGCAGTTCCAATACTATGGTCTTAATAGTGATGATACGGACGGCCGCAGCCACGAATTAAATCTGCTTTACAGCGTTCATCCCCAGGTAGCTGTATACACCGGATATAATCACATTACGATGTCGGACTTTCCTATCGGTGCTTTCGGGGCGGAAAAACGGGAAAATGACATCGCCCAGCTCGGTATCATCGCCCGCCAGCCGATTAATGAAGTTCTTGATTTGTATGCAAAAGGCGCGCTCGGTTCGAAGAATACATCCATCTGGGAAGCCGGTGTGAATTTTGCACTCGATGAAAACATCGACCTCAATGCGGGATACCGTTACCTGAATACGGAAGGGAGCAGAAATAAAAATGTTTCCTATCAGGGATGGCTGGCAGGTGTTTCCTATCGTTTCGGCGGCGGAAGTGACGGAAAAGCCGTTTATTCTGAAAATGATATCGATTATTCCGCATTGGACAATAAAGGACAAAAGAAAGAGGAAAGCATGGTAACTATCACTCCGGCAGAAGAGAAAACGGCGGTTCCGGAGAATGATTATTACTTTATCAGTATTCATTTCGGAAATGATTCCGATACCCCCCGCACTGACCAGACGGCGAATCTGGATGCTTTTGTCAAGGCGGCAAAAGAAACAGGTCATACTTTCAAGCTTGTAGGACGGACAGATTCCAACGGGTCTAAAGAGTACAATGATGATCTTGCTATCCGCCGTGTAAAGAAGGTGGCGGACTATGCGGTGGCTCACGGCGTAGATCTGAGTCATCTGGTGGGTATGTACAAAGGGGAAGAAGCACCGGTAGATACGAATGATACGGAAGCCGGCCGTGCGAACAACAGACGCGTAGATATATTTGAACATAAATAAGGGATAAGCCGACAGCTTTGCTCTTCTTTGGGCAAGGCTGTTTTTTCCGGGCGGAGTCTTTTTGCCCCGGAGTGTCTATTACGGACTGTCAGCAGTATCCCCTCCCCTTTCCCTGTGGCACGAAAAAAGACAGCTTTATCTTTTATAGGATAAGGCTGTTTTTGTCTGTGCTGGATCATTTATAAGAACTCTGATCAGATCCCGGCGGCATAGAGCGGAATGACGTTAATGACCGGTTCTTCATAAGGATGGATCTCTTTGACGACGGTCATCGTTTTTTCCAAATTTTCTTTTTTTATGGTGACTTCCACTTTATACTCTTCTTCTTCACTGATTTCATTTTTTTTGCCGATGTAAGGAGTCGTTCCTTCCAAAGGACGCCATGTTCCCTTGACGGGACTGTAAGAAAGGCAGCTGTCATAGTTTCCTATATGCCCGGCATCCACCGATTGGAGTGCTTTTTGTAGGATGCGGAAATGGGTAGCGGGAATAAATATTTCCAGTTTCAGATATTGTATAGTCATTATTACCTCCCTTTTTGGCTTATAAAGAAAGAATCATTTCTATAAGTTCATCAGGTGAAAAAGCAATCCGTTCCGCTCCGTGGTTTTTAAGAAATTCTCCGGTGCGGAATCCCCAGGCAACAGAAATGCTGGGGAATCCCCCCTTCTTTCCTGTCATGATATCCACTTCCGAATCACCGATATAAACGATTTCTTTTGCTTTTATTCCTAAACGGCGGGCTATTGACAAAATCATTTCCGGATCCGGCTTAATGGCCATTTCCGGGTTTCTTCCGATGGAAATATCAAAAAGACCGGGGAAAAGTTTTTCTGAAAGGATCTGCACGTGGTCATCGTCTTTATTAGACGCTACGGCACAGCGGATACCCTTTTTCCGGAGGGTGCGAATAACTTCAGGTATACCGCTGTAAGGTTTCGTTTTGATTTGGTTATGGCTTCCATAGTAAGAAGTAAATACGCGCATGAGTTCATTTATTTCTTCTTCAGTGGCTGGAATGTCTTCCACCGGAATTTTGTTCCCCGCCAGTTCCAGATCTTTTGCTGAAAATCCTTTTGCCATAGCGAGGGCTTTAATCATATCAAGGTTCAAGGCCCAGCCGAAGCAAAGTTTTACCATTTCTTCCGGATGTCCCCCTTTATGTCCCGTTTCCACAAGAGCATAGTTCAAAGAATCAGTAAGGTCGCCGATGGTATTTAAAATAGTACCGTCCATATCAAAAACAGCAGCTTTGATCATTCTATCTCCTTATAAATGTTTCACGTGAAATATGAGTTCAGAAAGTTTTTTTCAAACGGAGTCCGGGAAGGATGAGAAGGAAGCTTACGGCAAGTCCTATGAAGAGCGGATCAAAAGGAAATTTTGCCAACGCGGCGATGATAGCGGCAATGGTACTTCCCGCCATGGAGAACACCGCCCAGTCCGCATTGAGATGGCCCGGCCAGAAAACAGCAAGCGTGAGAGGCAGAAAGATGCCTCCTCCTCGGAGTCCCATAGAAAGATAATTCCAGAAAAGTATTTCTGTCCCCCTGTTCATGATGGCGATAAGGGATGCCAGAATCATGACGGCAAGGATAGTCAGCTTTGTCAGGCGGAAAAGCTTTTTGTCATCAGTAATTTTCAGCAGAGGTGAAAGAATATCATGGGAAATCATAGTGCCGATACCCAGTGACAGTCCCCCGATACTTCCCAGTAGGGAAAGAATGATGCCGCTCATGGCAAGGCCGCCGATGAGGACCGGCACATGATTGACCAGAAAGGTGGGCAGGACTAAGATTGGTAAGGTTCCGGGCTCTGCAGCGTGCATGTACATACCGACAGCTACTGACGGCAGCCCGATGGGGATGACGATAAGTGCTGCAATGAAGCAGCCGGAAGCCGCTTTCAAAGGGGTACCTGCTGAAAAGATGCATTGGATATAAGTCTGTGTGCAGAGTACGCCAATGATGACGGAAAATAAATGGGCCATTGCGGAATCTGTGCCCTGCCCCATCAGATCAAAATGAGAAGCGGGAAATGAAGAGAGGGTATTGTTTTCCTGTAACAGCAGAAAAGCAATGGCGCCGGATATGAATAGAGAAATCCAGATAATTACCATTTTCAGGATACCGCTGACGGCGGCGCTTTTCATGCCTCCGAAAAAAGTATAGGCGATAACGAGAGCCATAAGGAGAAAGGCGGACAGAAAAGGCGTCAACCCGAAAAGGGCGGAAATGATCTCTATGCCCGGCAGTGAACTGGAAACAGCGGACAGAAGGATACCGATGGAAGAAATAATGGAAGAAAGCATCTCGGCCTTCTTTCCGTAATAAAGTTCCAGATATTGAGGAATTGTTTCCAGTGCTGTATTGCGAAGCCGTTTGGCATAGAAAATACCCATAAGGATAAAAGCGATACCGCTTCCCAGGGTAAACCACCATGCGGAAAGGCCAAAAGAGTAAGCCAACTGCGCCGTACCTACCGTAGCGCCTCCCCCGACGACCGTTCCCGCGATGCTTCCGGCGACAAGAGAGGCCCCGGCGCTTCGTCCTGCCACACTGTATCCTGCAGAGGATCTTACGGAACGGGAAACATAAAATCCACTTCCAATGACGGCAAAGACCGTGGCGGAGATGATCAGTATATGTAAAAAGGTCAGAGACATAAGAATCGGCCCTTTCGTAAGTATTTTTGTAATCCTATTTCAAAAGTATAGATAGATTATAACAGAATACGGAATAAGATTGGAAAAACACTTTATATGTTTCACGTGAAACATAAGGGGATAAAATAAATCGTCTCCTTATGGTATAATGATATGGACTATCTGTGAAAGGATGTAAGCTATGGGGAAGATCATCAGTATCATTAACCAAAAGGGCGGCGTGGGAAAAACCACAACAGCGGTAAATCTGGCTGCGTTCCTGGCGGACAAAGGATATAAGACGATGCTTGTGGATGCGGATTCCCAAGGAAACGCCACCAGCGGACTCAGCAAAGATGTGGAGTTCGAGGAAACGCTGTATGATGTGCTTTTGGATGATGTCTCCATCGAAGAAGCCGTCGTCAAGACAGACATAAAGAAATTATCCATTCTCCCCGCTTCCATTGATTTGGCGGGGGCTGAAATTGAAATGGTTTCCATGGAAAAACGGGAATTTCTTATGAAAAGAAAACTGGATCAGGTACGCGATAAATATGATTTCATTTTGATTGACTGCCCTCCTTCTTTAGGTCTTATGACGCTGAACGCTCTTGTAGCATCGCAGGAAATACTTATCCCCATTCAGGCGGAATTTTATGCGCTTGAAGGACTTTCCCAGCTGGTGAAAACCGTACAGGTCGTGACACGTAAGCTGAATCCGGGTTTATCTATACTGGGCATATTACTGACGATGTTTGACGGCAGGACGAATTTATCCCTTCAGGTAGCTGATGAAGTGAAGAAATATTTTGGAAATAAAGTTTTCCGTACAGTAATTCCCCGATCAGTGAAGTTATCGGAAGCGCCGAGTTTTGGTGAACCTATACTTACATACGCGCCGAAATCCAAGGGGGCGGAAGCATATAAAAAATTGTGCCGTGAGGTGATTAAACGTGTCTAAGACCAAAAGACTGGGAAAAGGATTGGGAGAGCTGCTCGGAAGAGAAGTGATGGAAGAAAAGAATACCGAAAGTATTTCCATTTCCCTTGTTGTTCCCAATGAATGGCAGCCGCGGCGTGAATTTGAGCCGGAATCTTTAAATGCTCTGGCGGAATCCATCAAGGAACACGGTGTCGTCCAGCCGGTTATTGTAAGAAAAAAAGACAGCGGATATGAACTTATTGCCGGCGAGCGTCGTTTAAGAGCGGCCCAGCTGGCGGGGCTTGTGGAAATACCTGCTCTTGTCCGCGATTACAGCGATCAGGAAACAGCGGAAATTGCCCTCATTGAAAATCTGCAGCGTGAAGATCTGAATCCTCTTGAGGAAGGACTTGCCTATCAGCGGATGATCAGTGAATATCATTTTACACAGGAAAAGATGGCAAACCTTATCGGTAAGAGCCGTTCCTATGTGACGAATATGATGCGGCTTCTGGAGCTTTCTGAAGAGGTAAAAAGCCTTCTTTTGGAGCGGAAATTGACGGCGGGACAGGCGCGTCCCCTTTTAGGATTGGAAACACCTGCCGAGCAGATCGCGCTTGCGCGCCGAATTGTGGAAGAAGATCTTTCTGCACGGCGTATCGAGGAAATCCTCCGCCGTGAAAAAGACGGACAAAAGCGGAAGCCTGCGGATAAAGCGGATGCGTATCTCCGCGCGCTGGAAGAAGATCTGGTGAATGCCGTAGGATCCCGTGTAAAAATTAAAGTGGGAAAAGGGAAAAACAGTCACAGAGGCACCATTTCCATTTCTTTTAAAAGTGACAAAGAATTTGAACGTATTACAAAACTTCTCAAACAGGGAGAATAAATGAATCCATGGATATCTTAGAATTCAATATCAATTATCAGCTCATACTCTCCGTGGTCGGCACGGTTCTCGCCGTTTTACTGGCGTTTCTTATTCTCCAGTTTTTCTGGCTCCGGGCTAAGGTGAATCGTCTGTATAGGAAATATAAGTATTTTATGATGGGTGAAGACGGCGGTTCCATCGAAATGAAGTTGTCCACAGAAGTGCGGGAACTTCGGGATATGGTGGAATCTTCCCAAAGCATGCTTCATCAGCAGGAACTTCTGGCGACGATGCAGCTGAAATCTTTCCAGAAAATCGGTCTGGTACGGTATGATGCTTTTGATGAAACGGGAGATAAACTTTCCTTTTCTCTTGCACTTCTGGACGGCAAGAACAATGGCGTCGTCCTTTCTTCTTTGGCAGGTCATGACTCATCCCGTATTTATGCGAAAGCTGTGACCGGTGGTGAATGTAGGGAAGCGCTTTCCGCAGAAGAAGCGGAAAGTATCGGTATAGCGCTGAATACGCTCATGCCTGATGTGGCGAGAAAGGCAGAAGATGCAGTCCGTGCCGACAAAGAGAAAAATGATGAAAATCCATCTGCCCGGCGTATCGACCGGACAGAAAAGAAATAATGGAAAGTAACAGAAATATTTCCTTGAAATAGATTGGCAGGTGAGTGGATGATTAAAGAAAAAAACGAAGAAACAGGTGAAGTGAAAGTCATATTTTCATCTGAAGAATTTAAAAAACTGAAAATTTTTGGTGGTGCGGCAGCGGTACTTCTCATTCTTTCTGCCGGCTTGGCGGGATGGGCTGCATACAGTACGACCGCTCTCCATGCGGAAAATGAGCTTTACCGGAGCCAGCTTAAAATGGCGGATGAGAAAATGCAGGCCCTTGAAAATAAAGCCAAAACCGTAGAAAAAATCAGCGGACAACTGCAGGAGCTTGTTCGTACGAATGGCGGAACCGTGCCTGAAAATACAGGGACTGGCGGTATTGGCGGCGCTTCCACTGTTCCTGACATAGCAAAAACGACGGGCAATAAGAAAAAAGATGATGAGAAAATTGCTGTTTCGGAAACGCCGGGGGAACTTTTGAAAGAAATGCGCCGCCTTGATGAACGTTTAGATAAGCAGATACGTCTTGTCGTCGCGCTCCGTTCTGAATTTATGAACCAAGCCTATGGAACTGTCAGCTCTGTTTTGAATCCCACGGCGGAAACGCCGAACATATGGCCAGTTACGGGTCCTATTTCCAGCTACTACGGATACAGAACCAGCCCTGGCGGTATCGGATCTACCTTCCATGAAGGAGTAGATATTGCCGGCGATTATGGCACACCTATTTCCGCGACTGCTGCGGGGACTGTCACAAAGGCAGGCTGGGTCGGCGGCTACGGATACCTTGTGGAAGTAAGACATGCCGATGGTATTGTTACGCGGTATGGGCATAATTCCGCTGTTTTGGTTTATGAAGGACAGCATGTGGATCAGGGAAGCATGATTGCTCTTATGGGGAGCACGGGAAACAGTACCGGTCCTCACTGCCACTATGAGGTCCGTATTCATGGAGAAGCAGTGGATCCCATGTATTTCCTGCCACAAAGCTATTGAAATAAATCGGTTAAGAAAATGAATACTTATTTTTGATAATAATTTTGATAATAATAAAATTTATTTCATAATATAAATAGTTATTTACGAAATTGAAAGCCTGTAAACTTATTACAGGTTATTTTTTCTGTATGATAAAAATAGGGATAGATCTTATTTATTATAGATTCCAATGCCCGCATCTTGTGGTTTTGCCAAATATCTCATTGTGGCAGTGTCTGACGATTTATGTTACGTCTTTGGCAAGGCAGACGGTGCATTTCTTGGAAAAGTAAAAAATGAGGAAACGCTTGGTAATGATATGCATATCGAAGGGATGATCAAGATAGATAATAATGCGTTTGTAATCCAGTACCGTACGGACATGAATGAAAAGAAAAGGATAAGTACTCCCTGGCAACGATTATGGTGAAATAATTTCTTTTTGCCGACTGCTTTAAGCTGGTTTGGGTTGCTATTTTATCGTATCGAACATCATAACAAACGTTCATACAGGACTGCTTTATAGGTATCAATAAAACATAGTAAAGGATATTTTCATCCTGTACATGTACTTAATAAAAACAGACACAAAATTTGCAGTTATATACAAAGAAAACGCGATAAAAAAATGTGAGAATACAGGAAATGGAATTGTCAGACGGCCAGCACGATGATAATTTTACAAAATTTGTTAGGCAGGACAACTCGCATGGAAGGCAATGAACATAAATAAAATATTGTTGACAGAAGCATTTTTGTGTGGTATGTTATTTAAGTCGCTTAGAGCGATGGTTCTTTGAAAACTGAACAGTACAGCGAGAAAAAAGC
>OLPA01000040.1_pt1 | contig 98692 bp, 93 predicted proteins | sample 1672811 | NCBI WGS metagenome assembly OLPA01 (sample SAMEA3136726, study PRJEB25190) | human gut metagenome | biome: human gut; feature: human-associated habitat; material: faeces | place: Austria | collected 2013
GTGCCGAAGCTCGCGCCCGCGCCGCTGATGGCATAGCCAAAGTTCGCCTGCAAAGACACACAAAGTTCATAGAGCTTCACCGGCACGACGGAAAACAAACTGACCGCCATAAATCCCTTGACATAGTTCAAGGCAGTATCCTTGATGCTGCCCCTTCCTCCCTGATACTCTATGGCACATTCAAAAGCCCCGACCACCAGCCCGACCACAAACAATGCCCAGCCAAGCCAGCCAAAAAAAGTGGTAATTGCATTTACCCACGGCAGGTCAAACAATTCCACTCCCATATTGTTCATCATTGCAAAAAAATCATTGAGAAATCCAATCGATCTCCACGCATCATAGACCGGCTGTGCCTGCATCAGCATACCGGCTCCACCGCCATATGGGTAATCATCCACCTTCTTATGCTTGTCCTTCGTATAGTCCCGGATATTCACAAGATCCAGGGAAATGACTCCCTTTTCTATGGCTCGCCCGGTAATGCTGGTACGGACTCCCTGGTCAATCATTTCGGGAAATAAAGTCAACACATGAAAATTCATCTAAAGAAGCCCCTCCATCAAATGAAAGGTCAACTGTTCTCCTTCCACATCAACCTTCAGAATACACTCCTTAATTGCCGGAAGCAGAAGCTCTCTTCCATCCTCTAATGCGATGACATACACATCATTAGCCCCGGTTTCAATCACATCGGTAAGGGTTCCCTTTAGTGTCTCATCATCCGAAACCGCAGTCATGCCAATCAGATCGGCAATGAAATACTCGTCCTTCTGGAGCTTTACTGCATTCTCCCTTGTAACGTAAAGGCTCTTTCCTTTATATTTCTCTATGTCATTGATATTATCATAATGCTCAAATTTTAAAATTGCGAACTGCTTAAAGAATTTCACGCTTTCAATCTTCAATACCTGCTGTCCGCTTCCGGTATCCAGAATGACTTCCTTTAATTTTTTAAAACGCTGTACCTGATCGGTCGTTGGAAACACCTTGACCTCTCCACGTACTCCATGCGTGGAAGAAATGACTCCCACCTGTAAGAGTTTTTCCATAATACCCCCATCGTAATCCAGACAAATATAATTTGAATACAGACATTCTCGCATGTCAATAGTAACTCAAAAATGATCCACTGGATCATTTTTCTCATATGTATTGTAACTAAGAGGGAGCTCCGAAGAACTCCCTCTTATCTTAATCGGGTTTCATACCCATATTAGACGATTTCCACGTCTACCTTCTTGTTATCTTTTGATGATGCAGCCTTAACAACAGCACGGATTGCTTTCGCAATTCTTCCCTGCTTACCGATCACCTTTCCCATATCAGATGCTGCCACATGAAGTTCAACTGTAACATGTTTTCCTTCTTCTTTTTCTGTAACAACGACTTCTTCAGGATGATCAACAAGGTTTTTAGCAATTACTTCTACTAATTCTTTCATTGTTCACCTCCAAAAGGGCCAGACAACATACAATTATTTCTCAATTCCTGCCTGCTTGAAGATCTTGCTGACAACTTCTGTAGGCTGAGCTCCGTTTGCTAACCACTTCTTAGCAAGCTCCTCATTTACCTTAAAAGTGCTGGGATCTGTGTTCGGGTCATAAGTACCGATCTCTTCGATACATCTTCCGTCTCTGGGAGAACGTGAATCTGCAACTACGATTCTATAGAAAGGAGCTTTTTTCTGTCCCATTCTTCTTAATCTGATCTTTACTGCCATTTTGTTTCACCTCCTCATAGGTTTATTGAATAATATATATCAAAAGTAAAATAAATACTTTTGTTAACAAAACATGAAATTCCTTTAATGAAATCCATTAAAACGGAAGTCCTTTGAATAAGCCTCCAAGACCACCGCCTCCACGGCGTCCCTTCTTTCCGCCCATCATACCTGGCATCTGCTTCATGAACTTCTTTGTCTGCTCAAACTGCTTTACAAGTCTGTTGACCTCTGATACATCCACACCTGCTCCTCTTGCTATACGAGCCTTGCGGCTTGGATTAAGAAGCTTTGGATTTCGTCTTTCCTCAGGTGTCATGGAATAGATGATTGCCTCTGTGCGGGCCATGCCCTTTTCAGCTTCATCTGTATCAATATCCGGCATCTTGCCTCCACCGATACCCATGCCCGGCATCATGCCCATCACGCTTGAAAGACCGCCCATCTTCTTCATCTGACTCATCGAATCAAGGTACATCTCAAAATCAAACTCATTTTTGCGCATCTTCTGCTCAAGCTTCTTGGCCTGTTCCTCATCGATGTTCTCCTGCGCCTTCTCAATCATTGAAAGCACATCGCCCATACCGAGGATTCTTGAAGCCATACGCTCCGGATAGAACTGCTCAAGGTCTGAAAGCTTTTCTCCCATACCTGCGTATAGTATCGGCTTTCCTGTAACGGCTCTGATTGAAAGCGCCGCTCCACCTCTGGTGTCACCATCAAGCTTTGTGATGACAACTCCGTCAATTCCTATCTTTTCATCAAAGGTACCTGCTACATTTACCGCATCCTGACCTGTCATGGCATCAACCACGAGGATGGTCTGGAAAACATCAGTAGCTTCTTTTATCTCAATAAGCTCTGCCATCATATCCTCATCAATATGAAGACGTCCGGCAGTATCGATGATAACAACATTGAAATCGTTTTTCTTAGCGTGCTCCACAGCAGCCTTTGCGATGTCAGCAGGCTTGTTTTTATCACCCATTGAGAAAACCTCAACGCCCTGCTTCTCGCCATTTATCTTTAACTGCTCAATCGCAGCCGGACGATACACATCACAGGCTACAAGCAGTGATTTCTTGCCCTTGCTCTTAAGCTTTCCGGCAATTTTTGCTGTGGTGGTTGTCTTACCGGCTCCCTGAAGACCTACCATCATGATAACGGTAAGCTCCTTGCCCGGTCTGAAAGCAATCTCTGTTGTCTCAGAGCCCATAAGCTTAATCATCTCTTCATTTACGATTTTGATGACCATCTGGCCGGGATTGAGACCATTCATGACATCCTGTCCGATTGCTCTCTCCTGAACACTCTTTGTGAACTGCTTAACAACCTTGAAGTTAACATCGGCCTCAAGGAGTGCCATCTTAACCTCTTTAAGAGCAGCCTTTACATCATCCTCAGTAAGCTTTCCCTTGCTGCGGAGATTCTTAAAAACGTTCTGCAGTTTTTCTGATAAACTGTCAAATGCCATATTACAGCTCCTCTAGTATCTGATTCGAAATAGCTTCGATTTCATTCATTAATAGCTCATTATGTGATTTCTTAAAATCATTTGTCAGCTCATGAATCCTTCGTATGTCACTCTTTATGGACATGAACTTTTCAACAAGATGCAACTTTGCCTCATAGTCAAGCAGCTTCTTATTGCATCTCTTAATCAGATCGGCAACACCCTGACGGGAAATTCCCTCCTCGGATGCAATCTCACCGAGTGACAAATCATTGAAGACAAAATCCTCATATACCTGACGCTGATGCTCATTCAAAAGTTCACCGTAGAAATCATATAAATATGCCTGTTCAAGTTTTTCTTCCATATCAAGTATCCTCTTTTTCCCTCGAACCTATGGTAGAATAACACATAGTTTGCCTGGTGTCAAGTAAAAATACTTGATACTTTTATTTTTATATCATAGTGCGTACAATTCTTGGCTTATAGCCCTTCTTCTCGAGCGCAGCAATAATCTGCTCCTTGTGCTCTGTACCAAAACACTCAAGCGTGATGCGAAGCTCGACAGCCGCACTTCTGTTTGTAGTGACAAACTGGTTATGCTCCAACTTGATTACATTTCCCTGTACATCAGCGAGAGTCTGCGCAACCTTTGCAAGCTCGCCCGGTTTATCAGGCAGAAGCACTGAAACAGTAAAGATCCTGTCTCTAAAAATAAGTCCCTGCTGTACAACTGATGACATGGTGATGACATCCATGTTGCCTCCGCTTAAGATAGAAACCACCCTCTTGTCCTTTACACCGAGATGCTTAAGCGCAGCTACAGTCAGAAGACCTGAGTTTTCGACTATCATCTTGTGATTCTCAACCATGTCAAGGAAGGCCACGATAAGCTCGTCATCCTCCACTGTGATAATATCATCAAGATTTTTCTTTATGTATGGGAAAATATTTGAGCCCGGTGTCTTTACTGCTGTTCCGTCTGCAATAGTATTTACACTTGGTAAAGTGGTCACTTTTCCATTCTTAAATGACTCCTGCATACAATTAGCGCCGGCCGGCTCCACTCCGATAACCTTAATCTTTGGGTTTAAGAGCTTTGCAAGTGTGGATACACCTGTTGCCAGTCCGCCTCCTCCGATTGGAACGAGGATGTACTCAACAAGAGGAAGCTCCTTGAATATCTCCATAGCAATAGTTCCCTGTCCTGTTGCGACAGCTAAATCATCAAACGGATGGATAAATGTGTAGCCCTCTTTCTCTGCAAGCTCATATGCCTTAGCACATGCCTCATCATACACATCTCCGTAAAGCACTACCTCAGCGCCGTAGCTCTTTGTACGGTTCACCTTGATAAGAGGTGTGGTGGTAGGCATCACGATGACAGCCTTGCAGCCATAGCACTTTGCAGCATACGCAACACCCTGCGCATGGTTTCCTGCGGATGCTGTGATGAGTCCCTTTGCCCTCTCCTCATCTGTGAGTGTGCTTATCTTGTAGTACGCACCTCTGACCTTGTAAGCTCCGGTAAACTGCATATTTTCAGGCTTCAGATATACCTTATTGCCCGTCTGGTCACTTAAAAAATCGCTGTAAATAAGCTTTGTCTCAAGGGTGACCTCCTTGACCTTCTCACTTGCTTCTTCAAATTTATCTAATGTCAGCATATTTGTTCTCCCTTTCATTTCTTCGGTATAACTATTCATACCCACCCACATATTATTCGCAAAAATGCATTGTTCTCAGTGGTTCTGAATAGTTATTTTTCATTATATTATACCAAAAATTCCGTACAGATATATATAAACTGATATATCAGATTATTATAAACAATATAACTTATACGCTCAAAGATATTCTCAAATTATTCCGTTTTAGTATCAAACAATGCATTCACGAACTCGTCCGAATCAAATTTCTGCAAATCATCGATAGTCTCACCGACTCCGATATACTTGACCGGCACTGAAAGCTCCGACTGTATCGCTACAGCGATACCGCCCTTTGCCGTACCATCCATCTTAGTAAGCACGATGCCCGAGATCTTTGCCACATCAGAAAACTCTCTCGCCTGAACCAGTGCATTCTGGCCTGTAGTCGCATCAAGCACGACGAGCGTCTCTCTGTACGCATCCGGATACTCACTCTCCAGGATTTTATTAATCTTTCCAAGCTCATTCATCAGATTCTTTTTGTTGTGGAGTCTTCCGGCTGTATCCACGAGAAGCACATCTGCGTTTCTGGCCTTTGAAGCTGCAACTGCATCATATACAACAGCTCCCGGGTCAGCACCCTCGGCACCGCCAATCATATCAACTCCGGCGCGGTTTGCCCATTCCTTCAGCTGGTCGCCTGCTGCCGCCCTGAAGGTATCGGCACCTGCAATAACTACCTTCTTGCCCTGTTCCTTAAGCTTTCCTGCAAGCTTTCCGACAGTGGTAGTCTTTCCTACTCCGTTGACACCGATTACAAGCACAACAGATTTTTCATTTTCAAATCTGTAGGCGGTCTCCTCCACCTTCATCTGCTCCTTGATGCTCTCAATCAAGAGTTCCTTGCACTCTGCCGGCTCCTTGATGTGCTGCTCCTTCACCTTCCTCTGCAGATCCTCGATGATACTCTCTGTAGCTCTCACCCCGAGATCTCCCATGATGAGAATCTCCTCAAGCTCCTCATAAAAATCATCATCTATATGCGAAAATCCACTGAAAAGTGAATCTATGCCTGAAACAATATTGTCTCTGGTCTTTGTCAGTCCTGAAACGAGCCTCTTAAAAAAGCCCGGCTTCTTTTCTTTTTCTTCCATTTCAACTCTCCATAAATAAAATTTTACTGCGTCAGATCATTCTCTATCAGATTTACTGAAACGAGTGTTGAAACACCCTTTTCCTGCATCGTAATACCATATAGCCTGTCCGCAGCCGCCATCGTACCACGTCTGTGTGTGATAACGATAAACTGTGTGTTCTTTGTAAGCTTGTTCAGATAATTTGCATAGCGCGAAACGTTTGAGTCATCAAGCGCCGCCTCAATCTCATCAAGCAGACAAAACGGTGATGGCTTAAGTGCCTGAATGGCAAACAAAAGTGCAATAGCGGTGAGCGCCTTTTCTCCACCGGACATCTGCATCATATTCTGAAGCTTCTTTCCGGGCGGCTGTGCGACGATTCTTATGCCGCACTCCAGTATATCCTCATCCTCCACAAGCTCCAGGGAACCATGTCCACCACCAAAAAGCTGCTTAAAGGACTTGTCAAACTCTCTCTGAATCTCGGCAAACTTCTCTGTAAACTGCTTTCTCATACCACTGTCAAGCTCATCAATGATGCCAACCAGAGTCTTTTCAGCCTCGATAAGGTCATCATGCTGTCCCTTTAAGAACTCATAACGCGTTGAAATCTCCCTGTATTCCTCGATAGCATTGACATTTACATCGCCGAGGCGTCTGATTTCGTCCTTTATGCCTGCAATCAGCTTCTTTAATGAAGGCAGATCATCGTATGCATCATTTCTAAGCTCTGCTGCCGCATGCGGAGTAAGCTCATATTCATCCCACATGTAGTTGGTCTGAGTCTCTGAAGCCTCCTTAAGCTTCTCTCTCTGGCTGTTCAGTCTGAAAAGCTCCTTATCCAGATCAGCCTGTTTCTTTGAAACTTCCTCCTGCTTTGCAAAAAAGCCTCTGTAATTTTCAGACATCTTTTCCTTTTTGGCAATGCTCTCCCTAAGCTCCTCGTCAAGCTTAGAATTGTTGTCCTTTGATGCCAGAATGGTCTGTGTGATTGCATCAATATCAGCCTGCTTCTTTTTAATATCATCCTTTGCAGCAGCTGCACCTTCCACAAGGCTTTCCTTCTGCTCATCAAATTTCTCTATCTCTGAATTGATACGATTGATATTTTCTATAGCAAACTCTGCCGTCTTTGTAATATTTGCAAGCTCAAGTGAAATGGCAGCGGCCTTGTGTGAAGCCTCCTGCTCAAGTACTCCCTGCTTCTCAAGTATCTCACTGTATGAGCTGTTTTCCTTCTCAAGCTGCTCCTCACGCTGCTTTGACGCCTCAAGCTGCGCTGCAATATCCTTCTTGCCCTGATTTATCTCTTCGAGCTGTTTTTCAATCTCGACATTTTCTGTGCGCAAATCCTCGTAGACATTCGCACTCTCCTTCTTTTGCTGGTCTGCCCTGTCAACAGAAATCTGTGCTGTGTTCTGCTCAATATACTTCTCCTGCAGCAATGTCTTTGTGGCTGCTATATCCTCCTCGCCAAGCGCAATAGCAGTCGCAATATCATCCTTTCTGGCTCTAAGCTCTTTAAGCTTTGTCTTAGTCTGATCAACTCTCTTTTCAAGCTCCTCAATCTCACGATTTCTCGCAAGCAGATTGGATGAATTTTTAAACGCACCACCGGACATAGAGCCTCCCGGTGCCAGATACTCGCCCTCGACAGTCACAATATGGAGTGAATAGTGATTTTTCTTAGCAAGCGCAATGGCATTGTCAATTGTGTCCACCACAATCACTCTGCCAAGCAGGTATGCAACAACCTCATCAAACTTCGGATCACACTTCACCAGCTTATTTGCAATGCCAAGCACACCCTTTTCGCCGAGTGCCGCCTCATTTTTTGTATTTCTGTTTGCACGCACACTTGTAAGAGGTAAAAACGTAGCCCGACCAAAATGATTGGCCTTCAAAAAGCCAATCATCTTTTTGGCTGTAGCCTCATCCTCAGTGACGATATTCTGGATATTACCACTTAAGGCTGTCTCTATCGCTATCTCATAGCGCTTATCCACCTGTATAAGATCTGAAACCACTCCGAGAAGCCCCGGATTTTTAGCCTTCTGCTCCATAACACGCTTGATGCTGTTACCATAGCCATCATAACGCTCGGCAATGTTTTTAAGCGACTCAAGCCTGGAAACAGACTTATGATACTCTGTGGAAGCCTCCTCCATCAGGCGGGCATTCTCTCTGGACTTATCTCTCCACTCCCTAGCCTTTGCCAAAAGAGCCGACTCCTTTTCCTTTAAACCGGCTATCTCTTCATTGACAGCATTAAGCTTCTTATTAGCCTCATCCAATATATCATCAAGCCCTGCTTCCCTTGTCTTTCTATCTAAAAGACGCTTGGTAAGTTCTGCCTTTCTGATATTAATCTGCTCAAGCATAGTGGCAAAACGCTGCTGCCTTGACTGGATACTGCCTCGCTCCTGAAGTAGGGCGATAAGCTCATTCTTGCCCTTTTCCAGTCCGTCATTGCAGCGGTTAACCTCTGCAAGCACAGCCTCATGCTCGTTTACCGCAAGAAGCTCGTTTAGCTTCATCTGCTCTATCTCAGCTTCCAGTGCAGCTTTTTTGTCATCATACTCTTTCCTGCTTTTAAGACGCTGCGCCTTTTCCTTTTCGATAGCCAAAAGACGTGACTGCAGATGCTCATCCGTCATTTCAGCCGTGTGAATCTGCTCCTTTAAAAGCTCTATCTGATTCTCAAGCTTCTGTCTGGTGGATGAAGTGCTTGTGATGCTCTCACGAAGAGACTCGATACGCTCATCCATCTGCTGCATATCATTTCCAAGCCGCTCATACTCTGCCTTGATGCTCTCATATGTGGCGTTGGTCTCCTTTAGCTCATCATCAGCAATAGCGTATTTCTCATCAGCCGCCTTAAGCTCAGACTCGATGCGTGCTGATTCAAGTAAAAACATGTTGACATCGTAGTTCTTCAGCTCTTCTCTCTTTTTAAGATATGTATGAGCCTTCTCGGACTGTCTCTGTAACGGACCTACCTGTCTCTCAAGCTCTGTCAGAATATCATTGACACGCACAAGGTTCTCCCGCTCATTATCGAGCTTCTTTTGTGCTGTAAGCTTTCTCTTTTTAAACTTCACAATACCGGCAGCCTCATCAAACAGCTCTCGCCTCTCCTCCGGCTTTCCGCTTAGAATCCTGTCAATCTGACCCTGTCCAATGATGGAATAGCCCTCTTTACCGATACCTGTATCGTAGAAAAGCTCCGAAACCTCCTTGAGCCTGCACGGATTGCCATTGATGAGATACTCGCTCTCACCCGAGCGGTAAACACGCCTGGCAACTGTAACCTCGTTGAAATCAATCGCAAGCGAATGGTCTGAATTGTCAAGTGTGATGGCAACATACGCATATCCAAGCGGCTTCCTGTTCTCTGTACCCGCAAAAATGACATCCTGCATGCTGGCACCACGAAGCTGCTTTGCGCTCTGCTCACCAAGCACCCATCTGACCGCATCGGCGACATTACTCTTTCCACTGCCGTTTGGCCCGACAATACCTGTGATGCCGTTGTGGAACTCAAAAACAATTTTGTTGGCAAAGGACTTAAAGCCCTGTACTTCCAAGCTCTTTAAATACATTAAAAACTCCTATTCCCTGTTTCTGTACAAAAGAAGTGCCTGATATGCAGCCTGCTGCTCTGCCGCCTTCTTTGTGTGGCCTTCTCCCACGCTGACACGCTCACCATCCACAAGCACTGCAACAGTAAACTGCTTGTCATGATCCGGACCGCTCTCCTCAATAAGCTCATAGGAAAGCTGCTCATGCCTGCCCTGTATGAGCTCCTGAAGGATAGTCTTGCTATCATAAAAGAGCTGCTTATTCTCAATATCTGTCATGATAAACCTAAGCACAAACTCCTTTGCATTAGTAAAACCACCATCTAAATAAATTGCTCCAATCACTGCCTCAAGTGCATCAGAAAGAATCGATTTTCTCTTTCTGCCACCTGTATGATCCTCGCCCCTGCCAAGACGTAAGTACTTTCCAAGGTCAAGTGGCTTTGTACAAAGTGCAAGAGTCGGCTCACAAACAATGCTTGCGCGCAGCTTGGTAAGCTCACCCTCAGGCTTTTGCGGATAATTGATAAACAAAAACTCACTTGAAACTATTTCCAAAACAGCATCGCCCAAAAACTCCAGACGTTCGTTATCAGAATGCTTTTTCATGTGCTTTTCATTGGCATACGAGCTGTGTGTCAGCGCCTGCTCAAGCAGATGTCGGTTCTTGAACGTATAGCCTATTTTGCTTTGAAATTCATTTAAATCTGCCATAATTTCTCCTCTATTTCTATATCTATCCATTTTACATGTTCCGTGAGTATAACGAAAAGCCCTCATAACAAAGGGCTTTTCATTAGTTAAACATACTACTGCTCGCTTACAGCTTTTTTAATCTGCTCAACAGCATCGCCAACAGTGACGATTTTCTCTGCTTCCTCATTAGGAATCTCGATATCGAACTCTTCCTCGATACCCATGATAATCTGGAATACATCCAGAGAGTCAGCGCCAAGATCATCAATGAAGGTTGACTCCATAGTAACCTCGTTCTCATCTACGTTAAGTACCTCGACAATAATGTCTCTAAGCTTCTCAAATTCCATTTTTAATACCTCTCATTTCTGTTTATAGTGACCAATCATACAGCAGTACTGCTATCTAATCAGCCGGCTTATTAATAATATATTCTTTAATTTTATCATTAATCTCTTTTTCCTTAAATGTAACACATTGGAAAACAGAGTTAGTGATTTCCTTTGCCTTGGAGCTGCCGTGGGTCTTTACCACAAGACCATTCAATCCTAAAAGCGGTGCTCCGCCGTACTCGGTCGCATCAAATGACTTTAGCGTGTTCTTAAGAGCCGGAAGTGCAAGTGCAGCTCCTATCTTGCTCTTTAGTGTACTCATGAGACCCTTCTTTATGACTCCGATAAGAGTGGAGCTAAGGCCCTCGTAGAGCTTTAATATGACATTGCCTGTGAAAGCCTCGCAGACTATAACATCGGCATCTCCCTTTGGAATATCCCTTGCCTCAATGCTTCCGACAAAATTGATATCTGTGCACTCTCGAAGAAGCGGCATGGTCTCCTTTACCAGGGCATTACCTTTCTCCTCCTCTGCACCGATATTGACCAGTGCAACCTTTGGATTCTTCACGCCGACAACATGCTCCATATAGATAGAGCCCATCTTAGCAAACTGTACCAGATGCTCAGCTCTGGCATCCACATTGGCTCCACAGTCTATGAGCAGAGATACGCCGCTCTCAGTCGGAATAAGTGGTGCCAAAGGCGGCCTTTGTATGCCCTTTATCCTGCCGACTATTACCTGTCCTCCGACAAGTACAGCACCTGAGCTTCCTGCCGAAACAAATGCATCAGCCTCTTTATTCTTGACCATATTCATGCCAACAACGATTGATGACTGCTTCTTTCGTCTGATTGCCACAACCGGTGGCTCTGCCATCTCTATAACCTCAGGCGCATCTACTATCTCTATCTGCTCCTTAGGATATGTATACAAAGAAAGCTCCCTCTCTACCGGTACCTTCTGTCCTACAAGAAATATCTTTATATCATTTCTTTTGTTAACCGCATCTACCGCACCCTTTACTACCTCTGCGGGTGCATTGTCGCCACCCATTGCATCGAGTGCGACCCTTGTTGTACTTTGCATTGTGACCTCCCTGTGCCTGCTAAAAAGCAAACTACTAATTGATTAAATAAAATATACTATAATCATAGGTATAAATCAATAACCAATTCACTACTCTATATGGCTTCCATCATTCTCCCGGACTCATTGAAATAACCTTGCCACAGTTCCATAAATCAGCAGTGCGCTTTGCTGCATCAAGTCTGTCATCGTCTGACTTAAAATCAATATTTACTGAGTGGCATCCGCACTCAAGACATGTCACATAATATGAGCTGCCGCAGTCCTCCTCGAGAATCCCGGCACCGCCACAGAGCGGGCACTCATAGATTTCAACTAAATCGTCTATATTATTCATGATAGTTTGCTTCCTTCTTTCTTTAATATCTAAATATCCTCTCAGTATAATAACATCGTTAAGGTATATACACAAGTAAAAATATACTAATCTGAACAAAATAACCATAACAAAAGAGACTGCATATCATCTCTGATATACAGTCTCCATAAAAAGCCCTAGTCTGCTTTTCTTCTCTTTGTATAAACTGTCGTTGCAACAGCTGCGAGTCCCAGCATAAGTACAGCCATAAACATTACTGAATTATTGCTGTCGCCTGTCTTTGCAGACTTCTTTGCCTGTGGCTTTGATGCAGAAGCTGCATTAGTATTTGTAGGTATAGCAGCATCCTTTGCAGGAGTCATATTCTCTCCGATTACGATGACATAATCAGATGCATGTGAGAAGCTCAGATTGACACTTCCGTCTGCTGCAATCTGACCTGCATTCATAAATACAAGCTTTCCGTCTGAATCATAATAGTACAGGTTACCAAACTTACCTGCATTCTCCTTACCAATTTCTACATTGAGTGTAGCTTTGAAACCAAAGTCTCCATTGTGTGTAAGAGAAAGCTGCTTAGTAGGCTTATCTCCAGCCAGCTTAGATACAAGTCCTGTTGGAACAGCATTGGTATCTGTCTTCACCTCAAGATTGATATCCTTAAGGTTGACTCCCTTGATATCCTCTCCGTTGATAGTCCATGAATATCCATTCATCTTAAGTACAACATCTACATCTGCACCCTTAGCCGCATTAAGCACCTCTACAGGAACTACCGTAGCTGTTCCCATATCAACCTCTACCTTTGGAGTTTCCTTCTTTTCTGTTGCAGGCTTTGCAGCCTCCTTCTTCGCCTGCTCTACTGCTGCCTCAACCTTGGTAACAGTCTGTGTGACAGCCTGCGTGTCAAGCTTCACCTCAGGAGCCGGTGCAGGTGTAGGTGTAGGCTGTGGCTGTGGAATTGGTGTTGGATCCGGTGTCGGTGTTGGATCCGGTTTTGGTGTTGGTGTTGGATCCGGTTTTGGTGTTGGTGTTGGATCCGGTGTCGGTGTTGGGTCTACATTGTCATCCACCTTATAATTTCCATTTTCGGAAGAAAGCCAATACACTCCCGGCTCATTTGCTACAAAATCTTTAATTTCTTCAATTGATGTATATACATTCTTATTATTTTCAAATGATAAATTATCCCATTTGATATCATAATAATCTCCAACTCGTGTCGGAATAGTTATTGTATCGCCTACATTAAATGTTTTCTTCTCTGAAGCAACACAACCTGCATCCATATCTTCAGAATCATATATCTCGTAACGTAAAATCACATTTTTAATTATTGCATTCTCTGTTACATATTTATAATTGTATATAGTCGGATTATTATCTACATATGTCCATGAATCAATCTCTGCCTGCTCACACTCTGCTGCCTTTGGTCTGTTATTTTCAACAAGCTTCTTAAGTGCATCCGATGTTATGTCCTCATCTACAACCAGAACTTTGTCAATTTCGCCTGCTTTATAATTATAGTATGCCTGAACTACATATTTTCCGGCATATTTTGCCTGAGCATTTATATAAAGCCCGGTTCCGGATGTATAAGTATAACCGGAGAAATTATATTCCCACTTATCAAACTTATATTCTACCGTATTATCATCCGGCATTTTGTAGCTGTTTACCTGCTCTTTTATAACATCTGCATTGAGGTTGTCCGTTGAAATAAATGTCTCATTCAGTCCCCACTTACATTCATTATTCTTCGTCACATATTCATAGTTGACAGAAAGTTTTATATTTGAGCATACCGGTGTCAATGAATAAGTAAATCCGTCATATGACAAATTTGCCTTAAATCCTGTAAATCCATACTTGTCATTGAAAAGCTCCTTATATTTGTTTGTTAACGCCTTTAATTCTGCATCTGCGTCCCACGTACCTTCACGCATTTCAGAAAAACTCTTATAGTTATCATCCTTGTCGTAATAATATCCTGTAATCTTATAAAACTCTTTATCAAATACAGGTCTTATACTAATTGATTCCTGATTGTCAATCAGATAATCATCCACACTGCCCTTGTCTACATATTTTGTTGTTGAAGTAGTGCTATCATATACTGACTCAAAAACATGCCATGCAACAAATTTAGCTCCATCATAAGGACTTTTCACATCCTTTGGTAAATCTAAATTCAAATCCGATAATTTTGTAAATAATGGGACATTATTCTTAACTATGCTGTCTGATTTCTGATACCAATCTCCACCTCCATCATACTGCTGCCATGTATAATAATTAATATAAAGATTGTCTATTGTCGGTATTACAGTATCACCGGCACCATCCTTGACTAAAAATTTGGCTGTATCTGCCGGAATATCATGATTAAAATACTTATCACCTGTTAAATAGCACTCAGAGGCTCTCCACAATGTCGGATACATGTTTTTATCTACTTCAAAGCTTCCTGTAAGCAGGTTATAATCATTTTCATCCTGTGTTAAGTAAATATCTTTTGATACATAAACCTTATTAGTAGATGTTGACAAATTTACATATCCACAATACAGTGCTGAATCCGAGCCATAATAATTAGTATCTAATTTTCCTTCTATGCCTGTCGTCTTAACAGTCAAATTAACCTTAGTACCACGCTCTAATATGTCACCATTCTTTATCTCGGTTCCATCTTCTTTACTAAATTTAACGGACTTGACAGTATACTTATTCTCTAAAATTTCACTTTTCCGTGGATTAATAAATACTGAGATATTATCCATTCCATTTGATAAATCAAGCGTTTCTTTTGTTCCATCATCTTTTACAACTGAAACTCTTACAAGCTTATATTCTGTTGCTTTATCAGAATAACCATACATGTCGGCATACGAGTTTGTTTTAAAATGTCCAGATTCAATATCCTTATAACAATAAACTGTTGAATTTTCAGATGTATAGTTATCTGCCATACGTTTAAACTCAAGCTGTACAGAATTAATATTCTCGCTGTCACTTAATGAAACATCAAAATTATGTGAAGCCTCATCAACAGTCTGTCCTATAATCGACTTGCCTTCATCATCTGTGATATTAACAGATTCAAGCTTAACAGTATCACTTTTTTTATCAACAATTGCAAATGATGCCTTATCCTTTATCTGATCCTCTGTAGCATATGTATTATTACCTGAATTATCGTATACACTAATTGATGAAAGTGTATATTTGTAGCCCAACTTTAATGCGCTGGCTGAAATATTAACTGTGCAATATTTACTGGTCTCATCATATGTCATGCCATTAGTATTTTCACTAGAAAAATAGAATGTCTGATATTCAGAATCAGTCTGTTTTTCATCGTCAACATTTACTCCATGAAATCCAAATTGAATATAGTTGAGATTTGAACCGCCATCATCATATGTATGAACCTTTAACTGAACCGTTTCATTCTGCTCATAGCTCTCCTTTACTCCATCTGAGATTACCTCATCAATTACAGGAGCAGTCGTATCGAAATGCCCCTGATCGTCATCCGCATATGTCGCAACAGGACTATAGCTTGTAATTGCCAGAACACATGCCAATACAAGTGCCAATGCACCTGCTCCCCCTCTCTTAAATATTTTCTTCATTCACTTTTTCTCCTTTCTTTCGCGAACTCTTCATTAGCTACATAGTAATAGTACCTCAGTCACATTATAAAGTCAACAAATTGATTATACAATTTATTTTTTTCTTACAAGCATTCTCACTCCAACTATTACCATAACTATAGCAAAGCAGAATATAGCAACCATCAGAAACAGCCTGTTATCATCACCTGTCTTAAGTACAGGCTTTGCTGTCACACCTGTATTATTTGTATTGCTGACATTATTATTCTGTCCGGCTGTATCGATGCTCTTACCATTTCCGTTATCACCTGTCTGGTCGCCTGATGGATTGCCTGTATGCTCATTCGTATAGTGGATTGCCTGATAAAATACAATTTAAAGTTTATCACCATATATCTCCCCACTCCTGACCCAGGTGTCCTTTCTCACCTTGGTCCTCTGCTGCACAATAGCGCCACAATCTATATGACAAAAATCGCCAACCGAAGCACCGGAGCTCATAACACCGTTTGAAGCAACTATGGAGAAATCACCAATCTGTGCCTCACCGACACGCGCCATAGGCAGAATCACTACTCCATCTCCAATCACTGCGCCCGGAGAGATATTAGCAGCCGGAGAGACAATGCTCGGAATCAGGAAATGATACTCGTGAAGAAGCTCGGCATACTTCTGCCTTATCTTATTATCACCAATGGCAATAAATGCAAGCGGATACTCGTCCCTGAACTTAAACAAATCAGTGCACCTGCCAATGATACCAGCTCCCACAGCCTCATCATCAAGAAAGCTAATCTTTTTAAACACACGAAGCGAAGCAGCGATATGATACACATCCCTGCCAAGCATGCCCGCACCGAGAATCAAAAGATTGGGCTGTCCTAAAGACTTGGGCTTTTCCGCCTCAAAAAGCTCACCAAGAATGGCATTCCTCTTCGCTATAACCTCATCCCGCGACTGTGCATATATGGAGCGGTACTTCGCCCGCCCGGTTTTTTCATCCACACCTACCTTGAACCGCGCTTCCCAGCGGTTGCCGTGCTCGTAAATTCCTTTGATGTTTTGCAAAATGGTTTCCTCGTAAAATCTACTATAAACTTGTTATCACCTCACGGTGAACACCCTTGCCTTCGGCTATATCCTTCCCACTACCGGGTGGATTCCGGACTTTCACCGGTTAGAAACGTACACCGCCGGGCGCACTATTATTAAAATACCAGCCACATTTATATTATGTAGCTGGTATTTTTGTGATCACGTGCATCCTCGATGTATTATAACTTATGGGACAAAATGGGATAAATTCAAAAAAGAGATTGAACGATATCGTTCAATCCCTTAATTTTACTGGTTTTCTACTATTAGTCCTGAGGAATGATTTCTTTTTTGTTGTATGATCCGCAGTTCTTGCAAACTCTGTGTGGCATCATAAGCTCTCCACATTTGCTGCATTTTACTAAAGTAGGAGCAGACATTTTCCAGTTTGCTCTTCTCTTATCTCTTCTTCCCTTAGAAGATTTATTCTTTGGACAAATTGACATTTGTTTACACCTCCTTAAACTTGTTAAATATATCCTGGAACGCTGCCATTCTTGGATCCGGTACAAAACTATCGCAACTGCAGGTGCCTTTATTCAAGTTCATCCCGCAGACTTTACAAATACCTTTGCAATCGTCTTTGCACAGAACTCTCATTGGCCAGTTCACCAGAATTTCGGCGTAGACAAGTTTATCTACATCGAGTTCAAACCCAATCAGGTAGTCAGTTTCCTCCATCTCTTCATCGACTAATGCTCCGTCTGTGATTTTCAGAGTCTTGTCAATGTCAAAATGCATGTTTGTTGGAACTTCTTCCAAGCATCGGCTGCACGGTATCGCTATGTCTATATCTACCGTTCCCGTGATGTGCACTGCTGCATTCTCCACGTTTGAGATATGAAGTGATATCGGCTGCTTTTTCAGAATAGGATAATCTCCTAAACGCGACTCAAATGATGTAAGCGTAAGCTCTGTCTCAATTGTTGTCTCTTTATTTATAGATTTTACAATGGTTGATATATCAATCATAGTTCTCTCCTATTCACACCTAACCAATTATACATATTGGTGTGGTGTTTGTCAACAAAATTTTATAATTTATCCACAACTTTTTGCTTTTTATTAGCCAACAAGCTTTACTGTCTCACGGCAGATTGCAAGCTCCTCATTTGTAGGGATGACACATACCTTTACGCTTGAGTCTGCTGTTGAGATGAGTGCCTCCACGCCGCGTGTCTTGTCGTTTGTTACACGGTCGATCTTTATGCCAAGGTAACCTAAATATGCCATGATTTTTTCTCTTACGAAGCTTGTGTTCTCACCGATTCCTGCTGTGAATGCGATAGCATCTACTCCGTTCATTGCTGCTGCATATGCTCCGATGTATTTTGCTACTCTGTAGCTGAATACCTCTACTGCTGCGATGGCACGCTCGTTGCCCTCATTGTAGGCTGCCTCAAGGTCTCTGAAGTCGCTTGATACTCCTGACATGCCGGCTACTCCTGATTTCTTGTTGAGTACGTTCATCACACCATCGATGTCAAGGTTTTCTTTCTTTGCGATGAACTCCATGATTGATGGGTCGATATCACCTGAACGTGTTCCCATTACAAGTCCCTCAAGTGGTGTAAGTCCCATTGATGTATCTACGCATTTACCGTTTAATACTGCGCTGACTGAAGCTCCGTTTCCAAGGTGTGCTACGATAATCTTTGAGTTGTTTAAGTCCATTCCAAGGTAGCTTGCTGCCTCCTTTGATACGAAGCTGTGGCTTGTGCCGTGGAAGCCGTATCTTCTTACCTTGTACTTCTCATAGTACTCATATGGAAGGCCGTAAAGATATGCTTTCTCAGGCATTGTCTGATGGAAGGCTGTATCAAATACTCCTACCATTGGTACATTTGGCATAAGTGCCTGGCATGCTCTGATTCCGATAATATTTGCAGGATTGTGAAGAGGTGCGAGGTCGTTGCACTCCTCTACCTGTGCAATTACTTCCTCTGTGATGACTACTGAGTCTGAGAACTTCTCTCCACCGTGCACTACACGATGTCCTACTGCATCGATCTCTGCAAGTGATTTTACTGCGCCTGTCTTTGGATTTACAAGTGCATCGAGTACCATCTGGATGGCCTCTTTATGTGTTGGCATAGGTGCCTCTGTGATTTCCTTATCAAGCCCCTCTTTCTGATATACGAGTCTGCCATCGATTCCGATTCTCTCGCAGAGTCCTTTTGCAAGTACCTCCTCTGAATCTGAATTGATGAGCTGGTATTTCAGTGATGAACTACCGCAATTAATTACTAATACATTCATTGTTTTGTCTCCTTTGGTTTAAAATTACAATACTATTGTTAGTATAAACTTATTTTTCAAATGCGACAAGGGTGTTTTTGTGGTATTATGGGTTTGAACTCTAAAAAATACATTATTGATTAAAGGAGCAGCAAAACATGAAGGTTGCAGGTGTGATTACCGAATACAATCCATTCCACAATGGGCACAAATATCAGCTAGAGCAGATTAAAAGGCAGACATCTGCTGATTATATCATCGTAGTAATGAGCGGTGATTTCGTGCAAAGAGGCGAGCCTGCCATCATTGACAAATACGAGCGCACACGCATGGCGCTTTTGAGCGGTGCCGACCTGGTGCTTGAGCTTCCAGCGGTCTTTGCCACTGCTTCTGCCGAGTTTTTTGCCGGTGGCGGAGTCAGTGTACTCAAAAACACCGGTGTGGTGGACATGCTGTGCTATGGTGTGGAGTCTGTGGACCATGAACTTACAAAGCTTGTGGCTGGCGTGCTTAAGAATCCGCCTTCTGAGTATTCCGCCTCTCTTGCCCGGCTGATTCAGAGTGGGATGAGCTTTCCTGCGGCCAGGAGCAGAGCTCTATGTGAATATTTTCGAGATACCTATGACAGCGCTTCCGAGAAATTAGATGCTTTCATAGCTTCACCCAATAATATTCTGGCCATTGAGTATGAGAAGGCTTTGATGGACTGTGATATTACGGGATTTCCTATTCAGCGCATCGGTGAAGGATATCACAGCACTAATTCGACAAGTGAGTTTTCTTCTGCTACAGCTGTGCGCGGGGTGATTTCGACCTTAATGGATATAGACAAACACAACACTATTACTAATATGCAGCTTGATAATTCATGGATTTCCACAAAGTTCAGTCAGCTAATGCCATCAGACTGCGCTGATATTCTTGTCAATTGTATTTTAGGCGGTCATATTGTGTTTCCGGATGATATTTCTGAAATGCTTTACTATCGCCTGCTGACATGGAAGGATAAAGGCTTTGCGCAGTATTCAGACTGCACAAAGGAGCTTTCTGCAAAGATAGTTAAAAATATTTATAAATGTGAAAGTTTTACGCAGTTTTGTAACTTACTGAAGAGTAAAAATCTGACTTATACGCGTATTTCGAGAGTCCTCACGCATATTTTACTTGATATTGAGAATAATGATTTTAACATATGTATGGATAATCCTTATCTGCGCATACTCGGTTTCAAAAAATCATCAGGAGAGCTTATGCATCTCCTCAAAAAAAGAGCATCAGCGCCTATTATTACAAAAGTCGCTGATGCTCCGTACGAGCTTATTTCCAAGGATATTTTTGCTGCTGATTTGTATGGCAGGCTGTGTCATTCACAGCAAAATGAGTTTACACATGGGGTTGTAATTATTTAATCTACAGCTCCATTATAATTTCTCGCGCCAGACTTTCCTCTATAGGCTTTGCATACACTCCCGGTGCAAACTCAACAGTAGCTCCTATGCCCTTTTGGAGCACGAAACGCAGCTTGCCGTCTCTCACCTTTTTGTCGGTGTAGAGCTTTTTAACAAGTGCCTCCCTGTCTATATAGTCAGGTATACGTGTCGGAAGACCGGCTCTCTCATAGAGCTTTATCACGCGCTCTGCCTGCTCCTCTGACATATAGCCAAGCCGTGCTGACATAAGTGCCTGTGCTGCCATTCCGATTGACAGCGCCTCTCCATGCAACAGCTTGTAGTCGCTGACTGTCTCGATTGCCCGGCCTACTGTGTGGCCCAGATTTAAGGTTTCGCGAAGTCCCGCCTCTCGCTCATCCTTCATGACCACATTGTACTTGATACGGCAGTTATTTTCTGCGATATACTCACATGCAAATTTCTTGAATGAATATATATCATCCAGATTTTCCTCTATAAATTCAAACATATCCTCGCTGCCTAAGCATGCGTGCTTGATGGTCTCTGCCATACCGCTTGCCATCTGGCGCTGTGGCAGTGTTTTCCAGGCAGCTATGTCTATATATACCTTTTGTGGCTGATTGAACAGACCTATGGTGTTGGTAGCAAGAGGTGTATCAATTGCTGTTTTTCCACCTACCGATGCATCTGCCGCCGCTAGAAGGGTGGTTGCATAGTTGATAAACGGCACTCCTCTGCCGTAGGTTCCTGCAATAAAGCCCGATAAGTCGGTTACCACACCGCCACCGACTGCAATGATACAGCAGTCTCTTCTGTAACCCTTTTTAAGCATGGCATCCTCTATCTTTGCCTTTGTCTCACGTGACTTACTCTTTTCCCCAGCCGGGAAAACAAACAAATCCACTGAGTATCCCGCATGCTTTATCTTCTCACAGATTGGAAGAGCATAAGGATCACGCACATTTGTATCGGTAATCACTGCAAATTTCTTTATCTTGCCCGCAAGACCATTTTCCAGGTCAGATACAAGGGTGTCTGAGAGGTTGTAGCCTATCTCAATATCATATGTGTCATCTACTACTTTTTTGAGTTCTACATTGAATATGCTCATCTTTTTCTCCTGTTATGCTATATTTTTGTTTCTTTTATGTGGAAAACTGCTACAGTATCCCCACAGCCTGCTTTGCAAGCTTATCTGCCTCTTCGTTGCCCTCTACTCCTGAGTGTCCTTTTACCTTTACAAAGGTAAGCTTTATTTTATCCTTAACCGACATGATGTATTCGTGATAAGCTATAGTGCCTGCCTTGTTTCGCTTCCAGGCCCCTGTGGCCCACATCTCTATGCCCATGTAGTCATAGTATATGACCAGTTCCTTAATTCCAAGCTCTATAGCCTTTTTTACGGCAGCCTCCGCGCCCTTTATCTCTCCGGCTACGTTGCGCATTGTGGCCATCTCAGCATCATTATCTGCCCCCTGCAGCACGTATTTTTCATGGTCAGTAACAAGAAAGCCTCCATAGCCATAGGTGTGTGTAACCTTGTTAAAGGAGCCGTCGACAAACGCATACGTACTATTTTCGCCGGATGATTTCATTCCCGTAATGGTTTTCTCTCCGTTAATAAATTTTTCTGCCTCTTCTATCGTCTTAAAGCTTTTATACACTGCTCCCTGATATCCGTCAACCATTGCTTTGCAATCATTCCAGTTGAAATATATCCCGGGAACCTTTCCCTTTTTTACCGCATAGTATTTTGATGCCATGCTTTATTTCTCCTTTAATTCTTCTTCCTTTGCCAGTTCCTTAAGCTCTTTCAATTTGTAAAGCTTCTTGAAATACAAATAGACCATTGTATCCCTGCCGGCTTCGACTATCCTGCAGCCATACAGCTTTTTTTCCGCAGTCTCATCAATCCGGACTTTTCTGACCTTCAGTTGAAGAGTAAAATCGTGGTCTCCAACGCTATCACTGAATTCCACCACCACAAGCCTGCCGCCTATTTCAATCTCACTGTCACAATAAAATGAGATTCCAACCTGGCTCACATCATGAACAACGCCTGTATAATATCCATCCTCGCCATATATGCTCAGATTACAGCTCTGCTCTATTAATATTCTGTCCTTTGAACGGCGCTCATCCTCGCGTGCTGTCTCCTTGTAGGTGCTGGTTTGAATCAGGTAATATGTTTCATTTCCCCTTTTCGTCACCTTAAGACTCACATCGGGCCAGAAATATCTTCTCCCATGGTGATTATTAACATAAACATTTATGACAATTCCCTTGAATGCACCTGTTCCAAAATCAACCACATGACCACCATATTCATATGCCTTTACGTACACTCCGCCGCTTTCAATTTCTTCAACTGCAGAATCAAGGTCGTATTCCAGTCCGCCCCAGTTGGCCTGCAGCACAAGCTTTTCCCCTTTTTCCAGATCCTGTAATAGCATAATTATATACCTCTGAATTATATTATTATTTATTGGTTCTGAATAGCTACCTATTTTTATAACACTCTTGACAAAAATTCCTGTAATCTCTCACTCTTTGGTGCGCCAAATACTTCCTCAGGTGTGCCCTCCTCAGCTATGGTACCCTCATTGATGAACATCACTCTGTTGGCCACTTCTCTGGCAAAGCCCATCTCATGTGTCACGACTACCATTGTCATGCCTGCCTCTGCAAGCTCCTTCATTACTGAAAGCACCTCACCTACCATCTCAGGGTCAAGTGCCGATGTAGGCTCATCAAACAGTATGACGTCAGGATTCATAGCAAGTGAACGGATAATTGCCACTCTCTGCTTCTGTCCTCCGGAAAGCTGTGCCGGATATGCATCTGCCTTATCAAGGAGACCTATTCTGGTGAGAAGCTCATCTGCCTTCTTTGATGCCTCATCCTTCGTCATCACACCGAGCTTCACCGGTGCGAGCATGATATTTGCTTTTATTGTCATGTTGGCAAACAGATTGAACTGCTGGAAAACCATGCCTATTTTCTGTCTGGTCACATTGATGTCTGTCGACTTATCTGTCAGCTCTGTTCCTTCAAAAAGAATTTGTCCTGATGTAGGTGTCTCGAGCAGATTGAGGGAGCGTAAAAATGTAGATTTTCCACAGCCTGACGGTCCGATGATGGCAATTACATCACCTCTGTTTACCTCTGTGCTTATGCCCTTTAATACCTCCTGCTCTCCAAAACTCTTGTGCAGGTCTTTTACCTCTAGTATCACGTTATTATCTTTCATTGCTTCTCAGTCTCCTCTCAAGTTTGCTTACTCCGTGGCTTAAAAGCATCACTATAACCAGATAAATAAGGGCTACAGCAATAAGCGGTATAAATGCCTCGTATGTGTTGCTTCGTATGATATCTCCACCCTTTGTCAGATCCATCATACCAATATAACCACTGATTGATGTCTCCTTTAGGAGGCTGATAAACTCGTTAAGCAGCGCCGGAAGTATATTTTTGACAGCCTGTGGTATGATAACAAGCTTCATGGTCTGTCTGTAATTGAGTCCTAAGCTTCGTCCTGCCTCAAACTGTCCTATATCTACAGACATGATTCCTGAACGCACAATCTCTGCCACGTATGCAGCCGAGTTGAGACCGAAAGCAATGACTGCTACAAGTATCTTGTTGGTAACAGATGCAAGCACTACATAGTATATGATAAGAAGCTGTATCATGACAGGTGTTCCTCTGATGATGGTCAGGTATACCTTGCAAATTCCGTTCAATATGGCAAGACCGCCGTTTCTGTCATGGCTGGTTCTGACTATCGCAATTAAAAATCCCAGCACAATACCAAGCATTACGGCAAATATTGTGATAACTAGTGTATTGCCAAGACCCTTTACGATATACATGTAACGATTGTCCTTGACAAAGTTGTCATAGAGCTTTTCCTTTATACCGATTGAAGAGCCTGACTGGCTGTCTTTTACGATAATCTCCTGCTTTGTGGTGATATACGTATCGGTAAAATCAACATTTTTCTGTCTGTCCTCTGTCACTGTAAAGCCTGCTGCTCCGACATCCACCTTGCCTGATGATACAGCGGCAATGATTGAGTCAAACTGCATATCCTCTACCTGCATATCCATGCCAAGCTCATCTGCGATGGCCTGCATGATATCCATATCGATTCCTGTGACCTTGTTGTCCTCATAATACTCATATGGTGGGAACTCTGCATTGGTTCCTACCTTAAGTGTACCGTTTGACCTGTCAACGTCCTTCTTCACGTATGGAGTCTTTCCCACCTGATTCTCAGATCCGATATAGTTGTCGATGATGCTCTGAACTGTTCCATCCTGCTGCAGCTTTTCAAGCGCAGTATTTACCTTGTCGCGAAGCTCTGTATTGCCCTTTTTCAGGCAGAATGCATAGTCCTCGTTGGTAAACTCCTCGTCCAGTATCTTAAGTCCCTTGTTTTCTTTTACAAAGGCAAGTGCCGGCTGCTCATCAATAACCACGCAGTCAATCTTGCCGACCTTTAATGCCTGGACTGCATCAGCACCCTTGTTGTATCTCTCTACTTTGGTGCCTGAACCGTCGTTCTCATAATCAGATACATAGATATCTCCTGTGGTACCGAGCTGGACACCTATTTTTGCGCCCTCCAGATCGTCCACACAAGCGACCTTTTTGCTGTCGCTTTTGCCGCATGCGCATAAGCCTACGATGAACGTAGCCATTAATGCTGCCATAAGCAAAATCATAATCGGTTTTTTCTTAATGGATTTCATATTATTCCTCATTTCTGTATAAATATTTATTCAAGATTATATCATATTAGTTTATAAAATAAAAGAGCCTGATTTTCTCAGACTCTTTTATACCAAATATTTATGCATCATGCTCCATGCGGCTTAACTTCTTTGCCTGGTCGGCTGTTATCAGCAAATGCCTCTATTTTGTAGGGTGTACACATATACCAATATCCTCCGACTTTCCGATTAAGGCTATACACAAACACCTCTTTCTCAAAGATAGCATAAAAAATGAAGTATTGCAACAATCTGCTACAATACTTCATTTTTTCTATTTAACTGCGATTTTCACAGTAATCTGGTTCCAATATGATGCCCTAAACTGACGATGTGCTAATGTCTCGCAAAACTTCTTACACTCATCCAAAGAGATAACAAATGTCTTTATAATATTGAAATTGCTATCATCCTGCAAAGAATCGCTATATTCCTTATTATACTTCTTAATCTTATACTTATTAGGCTTGCTAGGCTGACATGTAAGATTAAGCTCCCATACATACTCATTATTAGGTCTACGAATAATACGCTCCACGAAGAATTCAATCATCTCATTTGAAACACCATACCCCTTTAAGTCTACATAAGTATTCAAACGAGCTTTAATTGTCTCTATATCAAGAGATTTCTTCTTCTGCTCACTAATAGCAAGCTTCTTTGAGTCTATAAGTTCCTTTGTATGCTTCAATTCTTCTTCGACAGAGGATTTCTTATCTCTATACTGTTCTCTGGTCAAATCGCCATCAGCATACATATCTGCGAAACGACTCAATCTATTATTAAGTTTAGCATAAGTTGCTTCTAAATCTTCAACAGATACTCCTGAGTTATTTAAAGAATCAACTGCCTGCTTGTTCGCCATCTCAATAATCCTAACTGTATCGTCAATAGTGTCTCTTATATCTGTGAACAAATATTCAAACACTTTGATTGACATAAGTCTCATAGCTACATCCGTCACAGCAGGTAACTTACATGTACAGTCAGATGGCGGTAGCCCATGCTTCTTCCTATATTCATCTGTGTGTGAGTTAATCTGCCATCTGCAATTATATCTGAATTGAGCATACTTTGTATCAGTGGCTGCATGAGTATACTGTGGACTCAAAGTATGTCCACAACAACAATATGCTTTATTGGCGTAGGCATCATTAGATGTACGCAGACCATTGGCACATCTCTTTGACTTTCCAGTATCATCTTTCAAATTATATGAATTTGACCTAGAATCCATAATCTCCTGTGCTTTCCACCAAGTCTCCTCATCAACAAGTGGTTCCCATGTACCATACTGTACATTACGCTCCTGAATGATATTTCCATCCTTATCATATGTAGTTGTACGTACAGGTTTAATATGAGTTGCAATTTTCTTCTTTGTACTAGTATCAACAACCTTATACTTGCCATACATAATAAGATTTGCATATTTCTCATTTATAATTACTCTACGAACTTTTGAGGCTGACCACTCGCCTTTACGCTTTGCTGTAGGATAATTATTGGCATTTAAATGTGTTGCAATAAGCTCAGTACCTATCCCTTTATTTACATACATATAAAATATAAGCTGAACAGTTGCACCATCAACAGGATTAATTTTATATGTATTATCCTTACGCTCGACAGCCTTTACAAGGTCATAACCAAACATATTTCCACTTACAAGCTGTCCCCTACTTCTATATGTTTCTATGCCACGATTTACTCTTCTGGCTGTCGTTAGAGACTCAGCCTGACCTTTTGCAACTTCATTTGCAAGTCTAGGGTAGTCAGCTGGTGCCATAAAATATGTCCAAAATTCACCTTCCATAATAAGAATACCTACACCAGAATTTTGAAGAATATTCATATTATAAAAGAAATCACCTGTATTACGTGAAAATCGTGATGCTTCTTGCACTAAAATGACATCAATATCTTCCGCTACAGCTCTCTTAATTGTTGCTTGAAACTTAGGACGAACATCCATTGCCAAGCCTGATTTGGCATCCTCTATTATAATACCTTCATCAACAAGATGAAGCTGTCTATGCTTATCTACTATAGCTTTCATACGCTCCACTTGGTCATTTAAAGCCTTCTGTTGGTCTTCGTGGGCTGTTGACTCCCTGCAAAGGATAAGCGTATTTAAATCGTGACCATAATCAATGAATATATCATCAAAACTAGCCTCTTTCATAAATTCCTTTTTTTCTAATTTGCATATCTGATGCTCCGTATACTTACTTCGTAAACTCATTATTTTTGTCCTCCTTGTTTGATAATTCTAAAGCCTTGTAATAAACTGGCTCGGTGATAAGTTCCTCCTTAAGAAGCAACTTCAAAAGATACTCTCTCAAAGTACCTTTTTCATTAGATAACATCTCTTCAATACATGCCATCACAGTATCCTCCTGTTTTCAAGATGTTGAAAATAGAAGGACTCACCGCCAAACTCCATATTGAATAAAACTCCACCCCACTTAAGGCTGATAATGTTTCTAAATAAATCGTGTTATGTGTTATAGCTCTACTCCTGCAACTAATCAAGTCCATTTTTATCGAGAAAAACCCGAACTCCAAGAGCCATCATGCTTTTTAAAGTGCATAATGTGACAACTCACCCAAAATATCCGAAAAAAGACCAGTGATTTGCTCACTGGTCTCTTGTATACAATACTAGAACGCTATTTTATTTTCACAAAAACTACCCCTGTTGTTCTGAGTCATATAAAACACCCGACTTATCACCAAACCTTTCAAGAGCCTCCAACAGCTCATCATCTTCTAAGTTGAATAAATCCTTATCACCTGCACAATCAATCAAAAGCTGTCCCAAACGCAGATCTGGATGCTCTCTCCATACTTCTTCAAGTTTTCTAATTACTGGTGAAATACGACCACGTTTTCTTGTAGTTCCTCCTGAGCAATACACATATAACATACAACCATCAAATTCAAAGAAATAACAGTTCTGTTTTAAATCTGACTCATACTTATTAACTGCATCATCAAAAATATCGAGGAAAGCCTGTAGTTTTTCATGTGTATTTTTATCATCTGTATAAAAACTTAAAATCTCCTCATCAACAAAATCATCACCCATTTTTACTTTGACTGTTTCCAGCTTAATATAGGTAACTCCCTCTTTTTCTAAACCTTTTAAAAGCTCTGCTTTGAAATCTTTGTTGAAACAGGCACATATACTGCCCCGATTAATATAGAAACAAGGAATATGGTAACTCAGCCACATAAAATCATCTCCCTTCGCAGAATATCTGGAATTAAAACTTTAAAGAGCTGTAATGCATTGATTGTATCAAACAGCTCAACATACTCTTTATTAATCCAACCGCCAAAAACACATTTTTCAACAATCTCGCTTGTACTGCGAATGGTCTCATCAACATCTATTACCAAGAAATAAGTCCTTTTTACATCGTCAGCAACAGATGGCAACTCATCCAATATAAGCCTTAAATCAGGATTTTTGATTGAATTGACTTTTGATAACTTTACAGAATCATCTTTCATAAAATCAATCAGCATAACAGCCAACCTCCTGCTAAAAAATTCTCTATCATACACTGCTGCCGAAGCTAATATCTTCTTATTACACATAACACCAGCCTCAAACCATTGTGAGTAATATGTAAGAGGAACATATTTATCATACTTATAGCCAATACATTTAGCTATATCTGGCAAGTCTCGTTTCCAGTCATACTCAAACTTTAAACAAAAATCTAATAGACTACCCCTGAAAGAGAAATTAACTGGTTTAAAATCTTTTACTACAGATAAAATACCATAGACATCATCCTCATCTACACATACTGCAAGCAGGATATCAATATCTAATTTCTTTAAAGCATTGATAACCAAATCATCAAGATGAGTAGCATGTGTATAGACACCTTTTTGTGAATTATGAATTAAGATAAGTCCCTCCTGCTCACACCTGTTTAATGTGGTAATAGGAAAGAAATTGTCTACCCCTCCGCTACAAACTGTATATCTGTCGCTATCACTTAAAAAGCGAACATTTCTTCTTTTAAGGAAAGATATAGATGCTTCATCCCTAAAAGGAAAATCTTCTCTATATGACAATATCTCAAATAATCCATAGGTACTCTCACATACTTTGTAAGTTTCATCTTTGAGAATTGTATATTGTCCTGGGTGGTAAAGAATAACTTTAAACATTAGAATCACCTTCCTTTATAAAATCACTAAATAAACCTTTTCCATTGAATACATCAGGAGAAAACAAGCCTTCTGAATGATTTTCTTCAGTTACACGGGTAACAGTTACTCCATGCTTATAAACTACATTGTCTATAGTTACAGGTCTGCTTCCTATATTGTTTACAACCAGTCTCTTGATTGAATCGCTCATATGGTAAGTGTTTACTGAACCGCCAATAAATTCATAATGACGAAAATCAACTATCCCTGAAAGCTGGTATAGATAAGAATCCTTAAACATTCCCATATGACTCTGACTACTTAAGCGATGAACTTTATCTTCATATTTAAAATGAACATTTAAAATGCCACCGGCTCCTATTTCAATGAATAAATCTCCATTAAAGATTTCCTTCTCTAACCAAGCAACAAAAGAACTTTCTTTTTCATGGGCTAATTTTATTGCTTCGTCTACAAAGGCTCGTGAAATATTCAAACGCTCCAAATTGTCTTTGGAAAATTCAGCAAACCTATCAGTCCATCTAATATCCTCCAATGGACAAAGGTATTTACTACCAGACATTGTATGGAAAATAAAAGCCTTGTTAGGCTCATCAACCTCAACAGTATCAATCATAGATGTAAGAATAGATGAGCAAGCTAAGAACCTATCATCATCCTTTACAGGAAAGCCTCCCAACACAAAATTTTCTAAAATTTCTTCAACATGCCATTTTGCTAACTTAGTCATACACAATCACCCCCTATATTTGGAAAGTAAACTACAGTATCCAGTCCAAGATTATCGTATGCAGCTCCCTCCAGCTTGAAATCTGCATCCTCAACATCATTGTCATCCATATACCTTGTAAGGTTTATAATGAAATCCATGAAAGAACAACCTTGCTTTACAACTACACCCAAGCACTTACGACCAAACATTCCTCTACCTGAGTACCCCTCATATAGCTCATACTGATCGTTTTCATCTACATAATTTCTGATAGCTTCTTCTACTGTCATTGCTGTACCTCCTAAACTAAATTCACAACTGTACCAGCAAGGGCATCCTCAACCTGTTTCTGCTGGATACCAATATATCTCTGTGTCGTAACAACACTGGAATGCTGGAGTAATACTCTCACCAGCTCTATGTTGTAATCATTTTCCACATAGACCTTAGTGGCAAATAATTTTCTTGCACTATGCGTTCCATATTGTCTTAAAGGCAGTCCCATCTTGGTAAATACCTTATTCATATGACGCTCCACCTGTCTCTCAGAAATATCAAAGAGCTTGGCATCAGCTCCAATGTTATTGGAAATAGCATAATCCTGAATAAAACTGTACACCTCAATAGGAACTGTAAATGTACGCATTTTTCCAGTCTTCTGTTCTTTGATGTCTAAGCGGTAGCGAGAACCATCTTTGATAAAGGAACACATTTTAAGTTTTAATGTATCTCCAAGTCGTAATCCTAAGGTAGCTTGGAGAACCTCAACTGCTGCAATCCTCTCATTAGGTTTGATAAGTTTCTCATCAAGAATAAATCCTGAACGCAATAAGCTGATACTCTCACGATACTGCTCATCTGTAAGAGCAACGCATCTCTTATTCATAAACAAGCAACTCCTTTCTTTATGTGATTTGCAGAAGTCGTATAAACACGCATAGGAGTGCGTATTAACTACCCATGATACTGACAGCATCACACAAACACCGCATTTATCACAAAGGTCGATTAATACATATTTTAAGACCTTGAAACCGACCGCACAGATTGAGCTGTGTGCCCTTGTTCCCAGACCAGCCAAACTATCCGCCACAAGACGATATAATGCGAATGTCGAGCCAAATACAAAGTTACACCATTTATTTTGTGAATATACGACTTCCTGTGGTGTCCTACTATAACTCTGTTCACAGGAGCTTGGAATAATCACTATTTCACAAAAAGTGCCGACAGTATTTGTTGGTTATGCTTCATAACAAAGGAATCATACAGAAAAAAGACAAGTCCAAAGAAATATGCAGATACAAAGAAGTGCGTTACTTCCTATTATAAAGAGAAAAAAGACTGGCTACAGAGAACCAGTCCAACAACAATACATTATTATTCACTTTTACAGTAATCAATCACCTTTTGTGGTGGAACAGCAAGATGAGATACTTTGTCCTGCATTTTCTTATAATAGATGCTCCACTCAGAACTATCAGAACTGAAAAGTTCATTCATAATAAAAGCAAGAGCTTCAGGCTTTACCTCTGATAACTTACTCTCAATAGCAGGCTCACTAAAATGAGCTACAAGCATAAGAGCCTGAAACTTCTCCACTTCTGTGATTGGCTGTTTCTGAACAGAATCCACAGTAATATTGTGAATTTTTTCAAGCATATAATTTGACAATTCCTTGCCAATAACCAACCTATTATTAAGCTGGTCAATATAAGCTCTTGTCTTTGCAATCTCCTCAACTGGTGCATATACACAAGCATCAATCAGCCTCTGACCATCAAAGAGCAGACCTGACAACTTTGTAGATACTCGTGATACTCTGCTGCGATAAGTATTCACATTCACCCCAATAAAATCAGCTACTGCATTGTTGTTATAACCTTTACCAGCATACAGATATATCAGTCTGTCCATAGGATTTGACACCCAGACGAAACTGTCAAAATATTTTTTGACAGACTGAAGTATCTTCATGTACTCAGGATCTGAAAAAATATCAGGCTCCTTTGCAATCTTCTCTTTTGCCAAGAAAAATGCCTCAAAAATATTTCCTGCATTCATAATCTTGTACCTCCATCCTACTGCATCACTCACAGAAATTTGTCAAATTCTGTGGTGGCAGATTTTTCATATTAAAATGCCAGAAAACAAAGCCTTTTCAGACATTTGTTTCACAGGCATCTGCTTTTACATCAAAGATACAATCAGATTGAACATCAGGAAGTCAGCCTTAGTTTCCCGATGCATCTATAACTACCCATAAGCTGTTGAGAAATGCAAATATTAGCTTTAACTACATAACTGGGAATGCATGATATATTTGACTTGGAAATCACAGAAAATATTTAGATACAAAGATACCAGCGTCAAGACATACTTGCTCGACAAAATATAATATTATATTTTTGAGATGATATTATGCCTATGAGATTTCACATGGAATTAGCTATCTTTATATTTCTTAGATTACTTACAGATAATATTCACTTGCGAAGCTCAACTATTCTCTACTCATATCATCATAGCAGAAATTTAGACAAACCATAAAATATTCAATTTCATAAGCTAAGTCATATTTTAAATAAGCTATGACTGAATTTAATTTAGACAAAACCAAAATCAAAATTAGAATAGAATAAAACAGCAAATGCTGTTTATGAACAGACAAGACACTTCTCAAATCAACCAAAGCACAGATTATCACAAATCTCTTCTTAATTTATGTAAGGTTAATATTTTACAAACAAGGTAGCTACCGCAATGGTAACTACCCGATACTTCTTGAATTATTCAATTAGTGGAACTTAAAACAAAATGCACTATTCTAAAAGTAGGCTCATAAATTCTTCTAACTGTGCATTATCCTTTGGCATAACTGGCATATCAAATTCATTTATTAGGAGTATTCACAAAAAGAAACATCACAAGCAATATCTTGTGCAATCACTACTTAAATTCAAGTTCTACAGTCCCATCAAGATTTATCTTACTTATTATACATGTCCTTTTAAAAATATTTGCTTTTGTTACCTTAGCCACCTGCTTCTCCGAGAAATGAAATAGTTCTCCTTTTTTAAAAACATCACTTTCTCTTAAATATTTTGAACTTCTAATTACATTATAAGCTTCTTTGCTCATCAAAAAAGACATATTATTAAATACTATTCTACTATCAAAAGAATAACATGTATAACTCGAATTATGAGTATAGTATTTCACATTCCATTTTCGTGCAAAAAGAACAAGTTCCTCAGGTTTCTTTGCCATCAACTCTGCTATAGAAATATTACAAATCTTTTTGTAATTATTCTTATTATTCCTCTCATCAAATTCTCTAAAAAAAGTAATATTTTTTACTGGAAGTTCTATTGTCACTTTATCTAAATGATATTCCTTTTCATAAGTAAAAATCACATCACCATAAATTGCCTCATCTACAAGTGCCTCAAATATAATAAAATTCTTCTTCATAATAAATTTCTCCTATCTGTGTATATTTGTTTTCTGTCTGCCGGTACACATAAAATGTTACCGACAGACCTATTAATATTTGTTTTACGCAACAACTTCTGTTCCATCTGAAACATCCTTTGCAGGATCTGCATCTGCTTCTGACGAATCAGATGCACTATCTTCATTTGTTGCTACAGATGTGTCAGATAAAGCATCAGCAGTTGCTTCTGAGGATACCCCATTATCACTGGAAACATCTGTGCTTGCTACTTCAGCAGTATCCTTTGTAGCTTCAGGGTTAGCAGATACCTCAGTAGTTTCAGTAACCTCCTTGTCAACTACAGGCTTTGACTTAGTGGTTTTCTTATTACTATCTTTAGATTTCTCACCTATATCCTTTACTGAAGTCTCAGAAAGCTCCATATCTAAGAGGTCAAACTTTTTAAATTTTGTAGTAAATAAATCTTTGTAATACTTCATCTTATCTTTTACACTTTTCTTTGAAATAGTTGCCTGCTTACATTTCTCTTTATATTCCTCATTTTTTAAAACTTCAAACTCAATACGACTAATGTACTCACTAAATTCTTCAACACTAATACCATTATTGATAGCATAATTTCCAAATAAGATAACAAATGGAATCAATGACTTTCTTAAACCATTTCCAGAAATTTCGCTTACATAATCCAATGTCTTAGCAATAGATTTACGCTCATCATCAGAAAAGTGCTCTATCGTATCTTCACAATATTTATTCATAGTGTCACTTGAAAGGTTCTTGAAATCGTGACGTTTCTTACCACTAATTCCTAAATAGCAATCAATAAGGTAAATGCTCTGATACAGCATCTCTGACTGAACTTCTTCTCTCTTTTGCTTAGAAGTAAGCTTTAAAATTGGCTCTTTAAAAATTGGCTTATCTGTCATTTCTTTTGTCCACAGAATTGTATTATCACCAAATTTGCCTCTAGCTTTCTGAGCTTTTGATAATGGTGTTCCACTGTTATAACGATTAAACAGCAGAACAGCCTCTTCTCTGGTACAGTCCTTGTAATATGTAATATCAATCTCTGCTTTCAGAATTATGTCTTTCAGTTCATCAGATAAGCCTTTAAACAAAATCTCATTATCATCTGCTACATCTTCATATGCAACAACAACATCCTTTGGTAGAGCAAATAAATTGTTAATATAATTCTTTAATGTAGTTAAACGTTGCTTACCATCAATCACCTTATCCTTGCCTTCACACTGAACGATAACCATATCAGGGAGAACAATTCCACAAAATATAGAATCTAGAAGATTAACCTTCTGTTCATCAGACCACTGCTCGTCACTTCTCTGAGCAATAAAATCAACGCTATACTCGTTGCTCTCTAACTTCTTTACTGCATCCTCAACTGTGATAGTACATTTTTTCACTCTGTTCTCAAAATTGTTTGACATAATAATGTCCTCCTTTAATATAAAAATATTTGTTATTGGAGCATATTGCCCCTGACTGTGATTTAATTATAAAATTTTTCAAGAAATTTCCCTTTCTCATATTTACTTAAGTGATAATTCCTTGAAATTACTACATTTCATGCTTCTCAAAAAAAAATAAATCGTGTGCTCTTATAAGTTTTCTTGAGTTTTATGCATCTGAGCATTATTTAGTGCTTTCTCAATACTTGAGCGCATAAGTATCTTCTCTTGCCGTCTTAAATATTCTAGTAATTCTGACATATTCCCGATGTGTTCTTTACTTATAATAGCTTCTACATATTCATTTAATGTTATCCTTTTGTTCTTTGACATAATGATGTCCTCCTGTTCATTAATCTTGTTTTTATGTTGCTTTGTCTAAAAGGTTATATGTCCCCCTGACATTATTCACTATACTCTTAAATCTACGTTTTCCTTTTCTCATAATTATTTAGGAAACAGATACCCCATGAACCCTTGAAATTACTACATTTCTTACATTTCAAAAAAAATAAAATCGTGTACATTTCTTAAAAAACAGCACAAAAAAAGCAAGGAGTTACCCTTGCTTTACCTAATATTCAATATAGGTTACTTAATATTCATTTTTTACACAAGTCTTTGCTTCGTGAACTTGTCACCTGTTTTCAAGTTAAGACTATATCTGCTCTTAAAATATTGCTGAGTGAAATCATCACAATCTATATTAGATATAAAACTGATGCCTGTACGCACATTCCTGTCGGCTGAAGAATATATGTACTCATATAATGGTTGCTCAGAAGTTTTTAATATATCCCTAAAGTCCTTTAAGGCATATGTTTCTCCCATATACATCTGTTCTTTCTTTTTATCATCAGCTTCTTTTGACTTATCCTGATCCTTATTACCAGCATCCTTAGACTTATCTCTACCCATATTATTGCTGGAACTGTCTTTGACTTCCGTGGGTTCTTTCTTAATTTCTACAAAATAATCCTCAAAGTCACTATCTTCATCAGAATTATAATTCTTCATAGTAAGAATCCAATTACCTTTATAATTAATAAGAAATCGTAACATTTTCATATATGTCTCTGAATCAAAATTAAATCTCTGATATTCACCTTGCTTAGGTGCATCGAGATACAACAACGGTGTACACCTACCTATATTTTCCAATAATACATCTTCTGTCCATGCTGCAAAATTAATATCTAAATCACTGTCTACATAATCTTCATAATCAACATTCCACTTAATAATCGCATCAAGCAGTAAGTTTATCTCTCCTCGATATCCAATCTTTTTAAGTGCCTGTGCATATGATACCAATTCCTCTTTGCTTATATCTAGAAACTTTTTTATTACTTTTTGTCTAAAGTCAGTATCTATGAATCTTTCAACACCATGAACATATCTGTTCTGCCAATATGGCTTGTAAAAGCACATATTACAAAACTTTACTATTGCATATTCATAAAATTCTTCGTCCTTATTAAGTTCATAGAGATTTGCTGACATCATAGCTGTTATATAATCCTGAAAATTCTCTTCTATAAAATTATCTTGTATTTCAGGCATGTCTTTTTCATAATCATATATTTTTTTTAGCCAGTCCTTATAAGACTGTAACACCTTATATGCTTTTGTAGGTCTTTCTGTAATGCCATAATAATATTGTAAAAATTCCTTTAGAGAATCTTTAAATATAAGCTTGTGAGTATAGCCTTCAGCACAAAAGGCTGGCACGTACCCCATTTTACCAAAGACATCCACAAAGCAGTCTGTAAGTACACGTGATTCTGATACCAAATAATGTATTATCGCTACATATATAGGATTTGACTCTACTTCTGCATATGTAAATGGAAAATCTACAGGGTTAAATCTGCCTTGTCTGATTTTCATTTCTGGGGAGTACATATTCCATGAGGTGCTGTCAAATACTTTCTTATTAAACCCAAGTGCTTCTAGCAATGATACTTGTGTCGGCACTTTATATAAACTATTTTTCTTGCCAGTTTCCTGTCTATGCTCCATTTCCTTAGAATCATATTCCATCTTTTTTTCATATTCTATGGATAAATAATCATAGATGAGCCTAAAAGTCAGCATTCTAAGCCATTCTGGAATGGATTGACCTACCCCGTATTGCTGCCTAATTTCTTTTATTGCCTTGCTGGATGCATAAAAATCCCTATCGGCACCTTCATCCAAGATATCTATAACACTTTGCTCGTCAATCGTCTTGTTGCCTGTGGATGCAATATATTTCCTGAGAGCAATCTTTATCTCTTTGCTACCATACATTAATAAAAAGCTCCTTGCTGCGTTTTCTATATTGTATCACAGCTTGGAGCTTTAGGTCGTATAAAATTATTGTATGGTCGTATCTGTAGAGTACAGACAAACCAGCTATGCATTTTCCCGAAAAAGTACCCCTGTAACGCACCATATCAGCCCTATATGGCGTTATTTTACAACGCTGGAAGTAGTAGCCAGTACACCGCAAAAGAGCCTGTGTGGGCAATAAAAAGCACCCAAGCAATAGCCAGTACTGCTGGGTGTTTGTGCCTCGCTACGAACTGGCAAGGCTGATAAAATGGGCATCTACAAGTGCTATACGGAACTGCAGGGATAACTGCCCTGCCTTCTATGGATAGATAGGAATTTTCCCTGCAGGTGGAGGGATACTTAAATCCCTCAATCACTAATAATACATCCATTTTACTACTAGTGAATGAACTCTGAACTTAATCTACCACCATGAAATTAAAATACTTGTAAAAATTTCAACTCACTAAAATATTTAATACTAAGTAGTGAAATCAAACTAACGAATATGTAAATGAACTCCATGCCGGAATAAAATATTCAATTTTCACAAGAAAAACTCCAGCAAAATGACTGCACCAATAGATGAAGTATATGATATAGAAAATGAGAACTGCCACCATATGCTGACTGCAAAAAAAAGCACAGCCTACCACATTTAGACAGGATCTCCGCCGATTTTACGGATGAAAAAACATATAAGACACACAATGCACAAGAAATATTCACTCAACATATTTTAACTAACAGTTTTCAGATGCATATAATTGTAGCTGGAACACCTCGACAAATATATGGAAAAAATACCACAGAAATAGTGATTTTCACAAGGTCGTAAAAAGTCGAAAAATTGTCGGAACTTTGCTAGAGCCGATTTGTGCCACTTTTAATAGCAGGTGGCACAGTTACAAGGCAACACGATTTAAAGGGCTGTTTTGGGCGGAAATGCGAGCCAGAAACCGATAAAAAGTACCCTTGACGCTGTCAGTATGCAGACATAAGAAAAGACCAGCAAATCCGAAGAATCACTGGTCTGACTATGCTCATAATATTGATACTCAATTATGCTGTTTTACGTTTCTTTACAAATACAATTACTCCCATAGCTGCAACTGCCATCACAACATATATTGCGATTGGTGTCATATCACCAGTCTTTGGTGATGTAGCTGAAGTATTTGTAGATGATGCATTCTTATCTGTTGATACTGTAGTATTTCCAGATGATGCATTCTTATCTGATGCAGAAGCATTTCCATTATCAGATGAACCGCCATTGTTAGAGGTATTTCCATCATCAGTCTTTGTATCATCGTTGCTTGGTAACTTTGGCTCTGTCTTTGTTACAACATAGCTTGAACAATGGTCTTGCTTTACAGTCATATAACCATCAGCATCTACTACTACTGCCTGAACCTCTGCAAATGTATTGTCAGCATTCATAAGTGAATAATAAAGTGTCTGACCTGCATACTCTATTCCTGCATAGAAGCGGATGTTTGCTGTTGCTGGAAGCTTGCCTGAGTAGTTAAAGTTAATCTGTGATACAAAATTATCTTTTGTGATATAAGATGGCATTGTATCTGCATATGCATTTACAATTGATGTAGAGAAATCATACTCTGTCTTGCCATCTACACTTGCCATAGTGCCTTTTGCAAAAGTAAATGTTACATTGTTATTTGATTTGATGACAACATCTTTTGTGGTATTCTCAGCTAAGATAGCATTAAATGTATCGTTTGAAACAGTAAGTGAATCACCTAAATCAACGGTATATGTCTCATCGCTTGGTGCTGGGTCTGGAGTTTCATCAGCAAAATTTAAGACGCTTGATGCACCTTCTGGGAGAATCCAGAAATCGGCGACAGCAAATGCCCTGTCTTTATTATATTCTTCCACTTGTTCCATTGTTTCAAATTCAAACTTGTTTCCATTTATATCTTCAACAGGTTCACCATGCAAATAAGAAGACTCTGGTGCATAATAATTAAGTTTATCATCCGTTGTGTAATATATTCTCAAAATATATACATCGGAAACAGCTTTTTTAACCCATGAGCCTGTATCTGGTTCTTTGTAGCTATACGTTATTGCTGCCATATTTTTATTTATATCATCACTACCGGCAGCGCACTTATATGGATTTTCAATACTAAAACCTCCATTATACACATATGGAGATATAAACTTCCCCTCTCCAACAACCATTTGTGATCCATCATATGTTATAGCTAAATCATCGTCTAATTTATCCACAATATTTCCATCTGCATCTTTCTTTACAATAAGATTACCATCTGCACCTCTTGATAAATCTGGCAAAATCACCTTCGTCCTAAATACTTTCCACCACGGAACACTGCTCTTTTCCCAGTCAATGTAACCTACAGAACCATCACCGCAGACAATCACATTATTTGTAACTGAATCATAGCCAAGGGCTTTGTTAATAGCATCTGAATCTGCCTTGGAAATATGCTTCTCTTCATATTTTCCGTCAATTTCTAAGTCAATTGGTGTCTTATCTGCTACGTCTGCAGCCTTAACACTCGGAAGATTGCTTCCTGTAAAAATCGTAGCAACTGCAAGTGCTACTGCCGCTATACTAGTGGCTAATCTTTTCTTTGTCATAAAATCTCTCCTTTAATCTTATATTTTGTAAAAATTTAACAACGTATATCTTACTATATCATAAAACTTCCATTTTGGACACTATTTTCTTCCATTTTGGATAATATTTTTCTTTGAGGTGAACCAAAATGGCTGAAAGAATTAATCAACACCTGAATCCACTTATCGGCTCTAACATACGCAGACTCCGCAAAGAACGTGATATGAAAGCTACTGAAGTAATTGCGAAACTCCAATGTGAGAATGTTAATGTCACAACTGGTATCTTCAGTAAAGTGGAGAATGGATATAATAATCCAACTGTTGATATGCTGATTGCACTTACCAAAATTTTCAAGTGCGATTACAATGAATTTTTCAAACAATAAGCGACTGTTCCCAAATGAATGGATACCAGTCGCTTATTTTATTTCACAATCTTGAACTTATCTTTTTCTATAATAACAGCGATACTGCCAGACTGCGGTGGCAACCATACCCCCTGTAGTTGGAGAGCATCGTCTACATAATCAACTTTGAAGCGACTGCCAACGGGTTTAGGACTATATGGATCTTGAATAGGTTCTGTCAGTTCAATAATCGTACCATGTGAATAGCGAGCAGAATAAACAGCCTTTTTATCAATAGGATAACTCACAGCCTTTCCTCACTTTCATCATAATCAATTAAACCTTGTGGGTTTATAGGAACTAAGTGTTTTTCTATTACTGGTATATCCTCTGGTAAAATTGATGTGAATTCGCCATCTTTATTGTGTCGCACACACATCGCATTTCCAACAAGTAAATCCCAGACACCGCCATCATCATCGACAAAAAATCTGTTCATCGGGAAATTTCTAAGTTTGCCCTCATCGTTACAGATGACATCTATTTCATCTGTAATACTGACTACCGCAATAAGTCCATTGGGTTCATCATAGTTTACATAGGCTTGCTCTGCCTCCAAAGAATTGTCTACTTCAGCAAGATAGCCTTTATAAACTACACCCGACAGCTTATTCACTCTCAACAGATATGCCTGAATTTTCTCCTGCTTCATCTGCAACCTCCTCAGCACCATCGCCTTCTGTGTCAATATCTTCAACATCCACAGCTTCTTCCGTAGGCTCATTCATAAAGCTACCCATAATTGGCGAGTCCTCATCAGTACTTGCTGTATCATCATCAACCTCAGAGTTTTCAGAAGTTATTGCATCCCAAGTCCATGTATCTTCACTTTCAAAAGGTTTGCCTACATTGTTAATGTCCCACCCAAAATAGTTACACATGGCAACAAACATAACCTTGAGTCTCTGATTAACATTTACAATTTTTATATTACCGCTACCTGATGCTTCTTCGTAGGCAGGATATAAAGCGTTGGCAAAATCATTGATAAATGCCTTGAAAAGCTCAGGCTTCACATTGTTCTCAAGAGCTATCTTTGACATCACGATTACAATAGGAACATTGTTTTTACGCAGGAATTTATTCTTGTTTTCAAATGCAGAATCAAGGTAATCTACGATTTCCATAAGCATCTGCTGTTTTTCCTCGTTATAACTGTTTCTGATACTCTCTGCATAAGCAAGCATAGATGCTGCGGAGATATTCTTAAACTCTCTCTGCTCATGTCGCTGGTCAAGTAATGCCATGCCCTGCATCAGCATCAGCAAATCATCTTCTTTGAGAGCCTGTTTCTCTGTGATATTAATAGCCTGTGTAAAGAAATTCCCTGAAAGCAGAGTATTCACAAACTCCATAAGCTCATTTCCAAGCTTGGCTTTACCTTTCTGCATTGCTGAGAGAGCTACACCACTATTAATATTGAAGTATAATTTTTCAGCTTCTTCCATCGTATAATTCTCAATAGCCTGAACAGTAAATCTGTAGTTCTTGATGATATCCTGCAACTCCTCTTCAAGCTCTGAATACTTCTTACCGGCAATATCATATGTAAAACCATCAACTTCTACTGGCTCAACTGAACCATGCAATGTCCACTCATCATTTAAGAATGGAAACAAAGTTGTGATAAGCCTTTGCTGTCCTTCAAGAACTTGGTAGCCAAAGATATCCTTGCCCTTAGAATCCTCGCCTCGCTTATCTTTTAACAAGACAATCGGTGGAATATAGGAATCTGCAAGCATACTCCATACAAGATTTGACTTGAGGATAGGACTCCACATGCCACTATGTCTCTGAAATGGCAAGGTGCATTGAAGCACCTTGTCATCAGACTCAAACCATTTCTTCATTGTATTTACAGATACTGGCAGACTTGATCTATTCATCCATATCCACCTCAATTCCATCGTATTCTTTTTCCAGCTCCTCTCGGCTCATCTGACCTAAGCGGAGCATAGTAGTATCCTCCAGTTCATAGATAGCCTGTCGAAGTTCCTCATCTGACATATCAGATAAATCATCTTTTTCATCTCCAAACTCCGCCTGAACTTCTGCTCTATTAATATTTAAAGGACAGTCGAAAACATCGTTTGGTGCATAAAACTGGATGAGTGAGCCTTGACAAAAATAAGGCTTGCTCTTACCTTCATCAAACTTATACTTTTCCACAAACATCATCGGCTGGAAATCACAATCAGAGAAATCATAATAACCATCAGATAATAACTGTTTCATGATTTCCTTGACCTTAGCTGTTGGCAGATTACCAATCGTGAACTCACCGATGGCAAAGACGTTGCACTCAGTATTCTTTACCTGAAAGTGTAATCCACTTACAGCTTGCTTACTGTCCTTGGCAATCTGCACCAATCTTATATTTGTTCCATTGAAAGGCACTCTCTTTTCAACAATCTCTTCAACCTTGCTTATTTCAAATAAGCCTCCATTAACTAAAACCTTAACCATAATAAATCCTCCATTTCATGAGTTTAATTTTTTTCGTGTGTTATCTATCACTCTGTTTGAAGTGAATTGCAAGTTATTTTTGAAATTTTTCAATAGAAAAATTTATGGGATACCCCAAGATTGGCTATTTTACAGGGAATTCCTCTGGATTTGCCCTCGCCCACTCACCCAGTCGATTGACTTCATTCAATACTTCAGACCAATCATCGGCATACAGCATTTGAATAGTAGACCAAAGAATTTGTAATAACTTTCTTTTATCCTTAGCTGGGAACTCGCTACTAGGACTAAGAACTATAAGCTTTGTAATATCTAACTGCAGGGAATCATGGTCATAATCATACAGACTGATTAAAAATGTAGATAGAACATTGACCTTGTCTCTTTTAATCTTTTTATTGGTTTCTGCACGATAATCTTCAAGAATATCTGTTATGTCAGCATCAAAGCCCTTCTGTTTCCAACGCTCCCTCGCCCTGTCAAAATAGACATTCCTTGCTCTGTCGATTAGTGCCACTACTCACCACCTCCCAGTGGAATATGAAGAACCACCTTGGCAATCGTAAGCATTGAATAATACACTCTGACAAACTTTGCACTTTCATCTGGTGGAACAACAAGCTCATCACAAGTGCTGCATATGACTGCGTCATTCATACCTTCGGCACGATAATATTTTGCTACTTTTAGGATTTCATCATAATGCCTTGATGTGTTTAAAACCTGCCAGTCCCTCACACGATTTTGCTCATCCCACGTTTTAGGGAGCAACAGCACAAAAGAATTAGGGTGCTTTTCAGCAATAGTGTTTAACAACATTTTTCCATTCCTCCTTTCAGAAAAAGTCCCGACAATTCAGGGTTGTGTGTGATGTTAGCTCTAGCCTTAATTTCTGTAAAGATTGTCTTGCAATTATTCTTGAAAAGTTGCATGAACTGTTCAGTTATTTGCCTGTCTGCGAAAAAATGTGCAAAAAATTAGAGCCAGCCTTTCGACTGACTCTGTGTTTTTTATTATGAACTTATAGCTTTATTAAATGTTGCTTCAATTAAAATAATCAACCGCTCATGACTTAGAACCACAAACAGGATTTTTTCTACCATTTTATTTCATTGATTTTACGAATAAAACCATCCCAATCGTCCATACAATTTTTTGTTATACAATCATAGACTATACAATCTTCCTCAGTTTCATTCTCTTTGTAATCTTCTATATCCTTACATATAATTTTGTGATTAGCTTCAAATTTCTTAAATTCTCTCCACCAATCATATTCGCTTTTTTGATATGTTTTGTCCGCTTTACTTTTTTCAGAAGTAATTCTAGCATTGACTATTTTTAAAACTGTTTCTTTTAACTCTTGAGAATACTTATCAATATAAATATAGTTCCACTCTTTTCCATTTGTGTAAAGAACCTTTTTATACCATAAAATTTCACCAATAAGTTGACCTTCATCTCGAGTCACTTCTTTTTTTGATAGACATTCTTGAATTACATTTATATTAAATAACTTATTACCTAATGCTTTAATCTCAAGACTACCGATAAGTCCGTTCCAATCTTCTTCTTTAATTTCATCTCTGGCTATATCCTTAAAATCTTTATCAAGTATGGCAATATCAGGAAAACTACTTAGTCCGTAGTAGATATTTCCTTTCTTTGACTTTTTTCTATTAAAAACATATCTTTTGGATAGTTCTCCTGTCATAGGCTGAATTATCTCTGTTGCTAACAAATAAAGTTCAATTTCTGTATTGTTCTGTGCTTTTATAAGCTCTATTTCTTTTTGGTATTTCTCTTTAGTCATAAATTATCCTCTTTATAAAATCCTAATTTGTATTTAGTATAACAACCTTGCCAATTAAAAACAACTGGCGATATGCTCCTACCCCCCTAGCTGATTGAGAATAAGAACTTAATGGAAATACTATTGGAAAATACAAAGACAATCGCATATTTTATTTCATCTGAAAAGTACCTGATTACTACAACTACATACAAAAAACACAGACAATCAACAGTTGAGGTTTTAAAAATGCTATCTATGCTACATACCTACAAGAAATATTCATTAGCAGATAATAACCTTGAAGTTTTATATGCTGCATATAGGCACACAAAAAGGACTCATCATATTTTGACAAGTCCTCAGTTATTACTTTGAATGCTTAATCAACTGTAATAGAATCAACTGATTAAGCTGTCTTTTATCTTTTTTCCCTTTCATCTGCCTCACATACTCTAGGTAATCATACATTATCTGAGCATGATCCATTTTGGATGAGTCCAATGTGATTGCTCCTGATTTTGCCATTTCATAAATTAGAAGTAATAACTTTGTATCATCATTGGAAAGTTCAAACAACTCCCTATTCATCATCACACCTCCAGCACTTCTTCAAGTGGCTTGCCACAGCTAAGAATAATGTGAATGATTTCTCCCATATAAGGATATTTTTTCACAATATCTTTTACAAGCTCTATCGACTCAGGAATACCTTTGTTTGCTCGTAACAAGGCAACCTTGATATTCACTTTGTCAATGACAATGAAATCCAATAGTTTCTCATCTAATGATTTCAATGCCCACTGAAGCTCTGCATTGTCAATGATATTTTTTGCAATATCTTCTGTTTGCAATGCAGGAACAGCATCTGCTACTACCCCTCCTTCAGCCAAATCATCATAATCATCAAGCAAAGGCTTTTCATTCTTATGACGTCTAGCCTGCTCCAGCTTTCTGAGCTTTTCTACCTTACGCTCATACTTGCGGAGGTCAAACACTACATTTCCATCTGAATCGTAGTGTTCTATTTTCAATTTTCCTGACAGTACCGCCTCAACGACTTCGAGGGTGCAACTGCACCCTCTACTATCAGCACTAGCAATCTCTTTAAACATAGACCACAAACTGCCAGAATCTATATAATCTATTTCGTTAAATGAATAAGTTCTCAGTAAACTCATTCTACATCACCTCCCATATTGTAAGCCTTTGCCTGTTCCCATGTAAGCTCGTGAAACATGGTAACGCATAGAACAAGCCACCATTTCTCTGTAAAATCGCAAGCTGGGTCATAGTCAAACTCATCACCTACACGTCTCTTAGAACATTTACGATTTCTATTGTTCTGCGAATATGTGCAGGGTCTGATGCAAAAGCTATCATTCAGCCATATGCAGTGATATTTGTGATCAACACAAACATTCTTACTATTAATTCCAAGCATTAATCTGCAAAGAATCTTGTTTGTCTTGGCTCTGCTTACAATGACCTTCATTCCATTCTCTCTTGATGAAAAAGCCACTTTACCATCAGTGTACCTAAATTCATCATCAAAAAAGTCCTTATCCATTGTAGTGAAGCCAATGTTATCACTTTCTTTATTTTTAGAGTAATAACTGACAAACACTACAGGCTCACCTTCCTTGAAATAAAAAGTATTGCTTGTTCCTCTACTTTCTCTTTTCAAAGAAGTATAGCCCTTTGCTACCAACCAGTTTTCTGTCAGAGAAACCTGTCCTGCAAGTTTCTCCTCTGCATTCCCCTTAACTGCCTCAAACATATCTACAAGCCTCATATAAAAGTCCTCCTTTTAAACAACAAATAATTTGTAAGCTGACAAAAATAATCAGAAATGAGAACTTTAAAAATAAACTGGAGAATAACAAGTGAACTGCAATATAATTAAAGACTGCACAAAAAAGCAGGAGTACTACCCCGTTTAAAGGATAAATACTCCTGCACCACACAGATAGGATATACCTACATCCTACTTATAAATTTTTCAAGGTCACTCACATAATACAGCCTCTTATGGCTGAGCGGTAACCGCCTACAGGGAACTAAAATATCTTGTTTGTCAAGTTCCTCTAAGGTTTCATAGCTTATGGCAAGCTTTTTTCTAACCTCAGAACTCGACAAAAAGTACCCCTGCGTTGAATCAATACTACCGCTACAACAGTCAAGAATAAAATCAGTGACCTGACTGCTGGAGTAATATCTCCGATTGCCAACCTTTACTGCTGGAACTAAAAGACCTACAGCCTCATAATTCCTTAAAGTTGACTGCGAACAGCCAATAAGACTGCTCGCATCCTTTGTGGTAAGTAATGCTTTATCCATGCAGTACCTCCGCATATTTATTTAGAACAGCCTCTTTAATATTTTTTATGCTTACATTTTCTAACTGTTCACTATATGCACTGGCTAACTCATACATATCAAAAGGCTGTTTTTTGATTATGTATGGTGTAGCTTCTGTAAGCACACCACAGATAAACTCATATAAAAATATGAGAATGTGTCCCTGTGGCACTGTCGTTACACATCGCATAGCCTGAAGCTGTGCTATTGGTGTTGGTGGAGCTGTGTATCCTAGCTCGTTAAAAGGACACTCATAACGAGTTATTTTATCCCTTCGACTGATAGAAAATATCAAGCCTTCATCTAATAGCTCAATATCCTCAGCCTCTGGCAGGAGAACTCCATCCTGCCTACCACTAGGAAAAGTGATGGCTGGTCGACCATCACTTTGTATTCTGATTTTCCATTTCTTTATCAGCATACCAATTACCTCCCCTCTATATGCTGCAGAGCATCTCTGAAAATATGCTCATATTTATAAATTTCAAATACATCCAAAATGTTGTATTCACTCAATAACTTGGATGTAAGTGGCTTATCGTATGGAACACCATACATTACCAACTTACATCTGAGGTAATGCACGCACATACAGAAATATCTCACCATCTCAAATATAGGATTTTCAGGCTCCTGCAACATCTTCTCCAAGAGCCAAACAGAACAGCTCATAAATGGAAGATAAATTAACTCTCTCCCTGAAAAATCCCCATTCTCAACAGGAAAATCAAAATCAATCCCTGGGAATGTTATATGGATCTCACAACCTTTACCTTCTCTATATGCCCAATTCTGCACATAAAGAAAAACATCTGCTCTTACAGATGCTAAAGCATCAATCACTTCTGATGCCTCTACTTCTGTGAACTTCTTGTCCTCACAGACAGACATAATGTCATTGAGCCTCTCAGCTCCTGACCTATAATCCTTCTTTCTCATTGTTATATTCCTCCATTGATTTATTTTTATACTCTAAAGTGATAGAAATGGATGTGAATACTTGATAAGGATATAAAATTATAGACAGTAAAAGAGCTAGGGATTAAACCCTAGCTCCTGAAGCATAATTTTTTATTATATTATTTTTTCTCCAATTATGAGCTTCTGTTCTAAGCTCATTATAACTGCTTTTTTTTCTATTACGCAGATGAGTTAAAAACTCATTGTATGGCATTATCTCAATATGATGCCCAATCTCTTTGTCACCCTCAAATGCATATGGGATATTTCTTCTTGAGTCAAAATTGCATATCATCATTTCCTTGTTGTTAGATTTATAATAAAAGAACAGCACCCACAAATTGTTTTCTTCAATATCCTTTGATGCATCTGTCACATAATATAGCAGGTTCATTTCACTCTTTATAACAAAAGGCTTAACAAAGCCATTATAATAACAATCATAGTTCTTTATCAGAGGATGTCCAGCATCTTGGTAAGATTTCCTACTCTTATTAAATTCATTCTTTTTAAATTTATCTGTATTAATTTTTTTATATTGCATAGAAAAGAGCCAATTAAAATCAGCATAACGAAGAATATCCAGCATATCCTTATGCTCTTCATCCTGAAAAGGCACCGTATAATCTGTAGTAAGAAAATAAGGTGAATCAAGGTATATAAAGCCATCAGAATATCCTTGTATAACAGTATAAAAATCTTCATTCTTAACAATGGTATTCTTCAATGAGTCCATATATTTTATACCTTTTTCAAACTTCACCTGAGATTTTTTAAGCCTGTACTTTTCCAAAAATGTTGCATCTGAAGCATCCTGCTGATGGTATTTTTCATACTTCTTATCATCCTTATATTTAACCATCAAAACAGTACGTAGATACTTCTTGTAGGCTTCAATATCCATATCTATTGCATTAAACTGATTTCCTCTTTTCTGCTTTGGTTTAAAAGAATTTAAAAACAGCCAAGCAACACCAATATCATAAAACATTTCAATATCATTTGCTGAAGCATTTTCAAAATCGAGAACTACGCTCCTAGTTGCCTGTACATACTTTTTATAGATATAGACATAATTATTTCTTAAGCGAACCATTAGCTCTTCAAATTTCTGATTACCCAAATACTTCTCATATGCCTTGGTCTCTCTGTGTTTTTGCCATTGCTCAGCAGTATATAATTCCTGACCTTCGCTTAAGTCCTTACTCACAAAATTATTATGTAACTGAGCAAGTCTTTGACGAACCTCTTTAGAATCATGCGACATAGAATATAAAAAGCATGCTACACCTACATCAATATCATTAACAACACTTTCATTTGCACCGACAGATGCTGCGACTGTACCAGTTCCTGCAAATACATCTATAAATCTTGGTAGCTGGTTCAGCTTAGGTGCTACCCACTCGGTTATAGTATCTGAATCAATCAGATTTTCTTCAGCTTCTTGCCTACCTGCTTCATAGTATACTCTTTTTATAGCAGTCGTAAGATATGGTTGCTTTTTACCATTTCTACTTAATGTGATGGAACTGTATGCATCTCTATTGACTTTCTTTCTGTAACGAGGGGATATGTGCCATTTGTTGAATATGTTCTCACGCAATCCAACTGCTTGTATAAATTCCTTATCTGACATCTCAGTATCTTTTTTGTCAGAATTACCCTTGTAAGCCTCAACCAGAATGAAAAAGCATATTTTCTTAAAGAGAACAGGATATAGTTCTCTACCATCAATCATGCCATTATCAACAGGAAGATATTTGTTCTTCCAGTCTCTCAGCCAGCCTAAGGAATTCCACTGAATGCCTTTCCAAAAAATACCTGTACTTGAATAATTCAGAAAGTCCATAAATCCCCTGAACAGCTCATCATATATAATATACTCTTTATTTGTAACAGCAGTATCGCTAGTGAATTTCTCACTTAATACTTTATCTATGTAATCTTTTTCGTTGCCTGAAACCTTCTCGTAGGGTTCATATGTAAGCAACTTAAGCATTAACTCTATCATATGTAATCCTTTCGCTTATAAACTGTCTCTATTCTATCACGAAAGAATTACACTAACAATGTTAACATCATCTTGATTTTACAGGGGCTATCAGTGTGTCTATCTCAAAAGAATAGGGCTATTAGTGCCACTAAATTCAGTATAAAAATAAGTGGTTCGAAATATTTTCATAAATCAAACCACTTTTATAGGTATCTGTATAAAATATAAAAATGCTACAAAGCCCATAAATACAGGCTTTTAGAGCTTATTCCTGAAGTTGGCTCAGCTTTGCAGCCTGGTCGGCTGCGATACAGGCATCAATTATTTCCTGAATATCTCCGTTAAGAATCTTGTCAAGCTTATAGAGTGTCAGATTGATTCTGTGATCTGTCACACGTCCCTGAGGGAAGTTGTAGGTACGAATCTTCTCAGCACGGTCTCCTGTACCGATCTGGCTTCGTCTCTCCTCTGCCTCTGCATCCTGCTTCTTCTGAAGCTCCAGGTCATAGAGCTTTGTACGAAGAAGTGCAAAAGCCTTTTCCTTGTTCTGTATCTGTGACTTCTCAGTCTGGCTGTAGATGACAATACCTGTTGGATAATGTGTCAGTCGGACTGCTGAATCTGTTGTGTTGACACACTGTCCACCGTTTCCGGAAGCACGCATTACGTCGATTCGGATATCCTTGTCATCAATCTTGACATCCACATCCTCTGCCTCAGGCATCACTGCTACTGAGCATGTAGATGTCTGGATACGTCCCTGCGACTCTGTCTCAGGCACTCGCTGCACACGGTGTACTCCCGACTCATACTTTAGGATAGAGTATGCACCTGAGCCCTTTACCATGAACTCGACAGACTTCATGCCGCCGATTCCTGTCTCATCGGCATCAAGTGTCTCCACCTTCCAGCCTCTGTTCTCTGCGTAGTGCACATACATACGGTAGATTTCCGCTGCAAAAAGTGCTGCTTCCTCTCCGCCCGCACCGGCACGGATTTCTACGATGACGTTCTTGTCATCGTTAGGATCCTTTGGCAGAAGAAGTATCTTGAGTTCTTTCTCAAGCTCCTCCACCTGCTCCTTTGAATCCTTAAGCTCTTCCTTTGCGAGCTCTCTCATTTCTTCATCTGATTCCTCATCCAAAATAGCCAGTGAATCCTCGATATTCTGCTTGCACTCTTTATATTTCTTATATGTCTCTACTATAGGAGCAAGGTCACTCTGCTCCTTCATAAGCTTTTTAAATCTGTTTGCATCATTTGCCACATCCGGCTCGCTGAGCAGATTCATCAGCTCTTCATAATGGTGTATAAGATCTTCTAACTTATCAAACATGTTTTTCCTCCTTGCTGTCAAACACTCCCGATACTACCCTGTCGTTTCCCGCCAGGTCCTTTATCACTTGCACATCGCTGAATCCCGCAAACTGCATCATCTCTGACACCTGTCTGCCCTGGTCACAGCCTATCTCAAAAAGCAGCCTGCCCTGTGGCTTTAGATTTGCCCTGCAATCCTTTATGATGCGCCTGTAAAATAAAAGTCCATCCTCAGAGCCGTCAAGAGCCTCATGCGGCTCAAATACCGACACCTCCGGCATCAGATGCGGTATCTCATCACTTCTTATATATGGTGGATTGGATACTATCACATCATACATCTCATCAACATGCTCAAACAGATCGCTTCTCTCAAAATCAACAAACACGCCGTTAAGCCTTGCGTTTTCCTTTGCCACATTGAGCGCCTGCTTTGAGATATCACAGGCTGCACCGTCCACATTAGTCGTGTTCTTTAAGATGCTTATAATTATGCAGCCGCTTCCTGTACACATATCAAGCACTCTCATACCCGGCTCTATCACCTTGAGTGCCTCCTCTACAAGAGTCTCTGTATCCTGACGCGGTATGAGCACATTGCTGTTCACACGGAATTTGAGTCCCATAAACTCCTGCTCTCCGACTATGTACTGGAGCGGAATACGCTCAGCGCGCTTACTCAGCAATGCTTGATATTCCCTTATCTGCTCCTGCGACATTTCCTCATCCATATGCACATAGTAATATGTGTGATCAATCCTGCATGCCATGGCTAAAAGCAGCCATGCATCGTTTTTTGCATCAACTATTTTTGCTTTTTGTAATATGCTTTCCCCAAGTAAAATTGCTTCTCTATATGTCATATATACCTTCTATCCGGCGGTCAATGTGCACACACATTGTTTTCTTCCTGCCATTTCTTCCAGTCAAACACGGCCTCAACCGATGCGATGCCAACCTCTATCATTTCATCATCCGGCTCCTTTGTGGTCATTCGCTGCATTAAAAGCCCCGGGACACTGAGCAGGTTGACAACCGGATTGTCATATCTGCCCGCAAGCCTGATAAACTCATACGATACACCTGCTATTACAGGAATAAGCACAAGTCGCAGCAATAACTGCAGCGGCTTTGAATCTACACGGATAAACATGAAAAACAATATGCTTATGAGCATTACTATAAGCAGAAAGCTTGTGCCACAGCGCTTGTGATGCTTTGAGCTTATTCTCACGTTTTCCACTGTAAGAGGCAGTCCGTGCTCTATACAGTTGATGCATTTATGCTCAGAGCCGTGATACATAAATGTACGCTTAATATCAGGGGTCAGCGATATAATTGCTATATACCCCAGAAATATTGCCAGTCTGATAACACCCTCTATGAACGCTATGAGCATCTGTGAGCTTATCACCTTTTTAAAAAGTCCTGAAAGGAAATACGGCAGTGCAAAAAACAGTGCGAGCGCTATAACAATTGACAGTACCACTGTACCGCCAAGCATGGCATTCTCCTGTTTCTTTTCTTTGGCAGCCCTTTTTTTCTTTTCTTCCGCTGTGAGTTCTTCTTCCTTTTCCTTTTTCTTTGAAGCCAATGTACCCTCATCATCCTCGTCCTCGAAAAATGACGCTGAATACATCAGTGTGCTCATGCCCAGATAAAGCGAATCGACAAAGCTCACCACACCTCTTAAAATAGGAATCTTTCTAACCGCATCAAGTGCCTTTGAATTCTTACGCTTTGACACCTTGACATCTATTTCATGGTCAGGCTTCCTCACGGCTACGGCGTATGTGTCCTTGTTCTGCATCATTACACCCTCCATGACAGCCTGACCGCCAATACCTGAATACTTCATAAAACCTCTCTATATTCCAAAAAAGGTTGAGGTATATTGCAACCTCAACCTTTCAAGTAACTATATGATTCTATTTCATACCATATTTCTTATTGAACTGCTCAATACGTCCACGAGCCTGGTTAGCTTTCTGCTGACCTGTGTAGAATGGATGGCACTTTGAGCAAATTTCTACGTGGATCTCCGGCTTTGTAGATCCTGTAACAAATGTGTTACCACAGTTACATGTAACAGTTGCCTGATAATAATCTGGATGGATTCCTTCTCTCATGATTTTCACCTCTTTTATATTCTTATCGTATTTCTATAGCTTCACTCTTTATACCCGTATGCCCGATCCGCATATGATACTTACCGCAAGAGCGACACGTTGCGTCCGTTTACATCCCGATAAACAGCTTAATCATTGTAGCACATGAATCTGTCAATTGCAAGACATTTTTATAAAATTCTGTTTTTCTTTACCAGATTGACAAATTCCTTGTTGCTCTTTGTGTGTGCGAACATGTTGAGTACGTTCTCAACAGCCTCATCAGAACGCATGCTGTTGAATGCCTTACGCATATTGTCAACTGCTGCCTGCTCATCCTCATCAAGAAGCAGATCCTCACGCCTTGTTCCTGATTTTACTATATCTATGGCTGGGAAGATTCTCTTCTCGGAAAGCTTTCTGTCGAGCACAAGCTCCATGTTTCCTGTTCCCTTGAACTCCTCAAATACTACATCATCCATCTTACTTCCAGTATCAACAAGAGCTGTTGCAAGTATTGTCAGACTGCCGCCGTTTCTCATATTACGTGCTGCTCCGAAAAATCTCTTTGGCATATGAAGCGCTACAGGATCAAGTCCTCCTGAAAGTGTACGGCCTGATGGTGGAACTGTCACATTGTAAGCTCTTGCAAGCCTTGTTATGCTGTCAAGGAGTATCATGACATCCTTACCATGCTCTACAAGGCGCTTTGCTCTCTCTATTACCATCTCTGACACTCTCTTGTGATGCTCAGGAAGTTCATCAAATGTAGAGTAGATTACCTCGACATTGTCCCCCTCTATAGCCTCCTTGATATCTGTAACCTCCTCCGGTCTCTCATCAATAAGGAGAATAATAAGATGCATCTCAGGATTGTTTACAGTGACAGACTTTGCAACCTCTTTAAGTAATGTGGTCTTTCCGGCCTTAGGCTGTGAAACGATCATGCCTCGCTGTCCCTTTCCTATTGGAGAGATGAGATCTACAACTCTCATCGCAACACTTGCTCCGGGTCTCTCGAGACGCAGTCTCTCATTCGGGAATATAGGCACAAGATCCTCAAAGCTTGTACGCTTCTGTGCTACATCCGGTGTATATCCATTGACAGTGGTCAGGTATAAAAGAGCCTGGAATTTCTCACGCTCAGACTTCACCTTCATATTACCCTTTACGATATCACCTGTCTTTAAATTGAAGCGGCGTATCTGCGCAGGTGCCACATAGATATCATGATCTCCCGGCATATAATTATCACAGCGGATAAATCCAAAGCCCTCCGGCATTACCTCAAGTATGCCTTCTGCCTCTTCTCCACTGTCGAGTGCTGCATAATCATCTTTAAAAGAGTTGGCGCGCTCCTCGGCTGTACCGTTTTTCTCAGCCTCCTCAGCCTCTTTTGCATCCTCCTCGAGCATTCTTTCAATAATCTGTCCCTTTTTCAGTGATGAAACGCCCTTAATTCCTCTTGCCTTCGCCAGATCCTTAAGCACAAATGCCGACAAACTTTCATATTTTTCTCTCATCTGTTCCATTTCGTCTTCTCCTTAAATTTGATAACAGTATTTATTCAATTCGTCTAAACAATATTATTTAACAAATATATATGTGTAACTATTGGGAAATAACGCCTGAATTGACTTTTGAATCATTAATTATTGATTATACATCATTTCTTTAAAAATATAAAGCGATTTCTTATTTTTTATCATATTTTTATATAATCGGTTATCTGCATAGTTACTTGATTTAAATCACCTGCAATGTTATGATTATTCAAAAGAATTTTTAGAGGGAGAATTACCATGGATAATAAAGAAAAAGCACTGAAATGCCACGAAGAGTGGAACGGAAAACTCGAAACCATCGCCAAATCAAAGGTTAATTCGAGAGAGGACCTTGCAATTGCATACACCCCCGGTGTTGCTGAGCCTTGCAAGGTCATAGCCGAGGATAAGGAGGCTGCATACAAATACACCTGGAAGGCAAATACTGTTGCCGTAGTGTCAGACGGAAGTGCTGTGCTTGGTCTTGGAAACATCGGTCCTTACGCTGCCATGCCTGTCATGGAGGGTAAATGCGTACTTTTCAAGGAGTTTGGCAACGTAAACGCTGTTCCTATCTGTCTCGACACTCAGGACACTGAGGAGATTATTGCTGCAGTCAAAAATATCGCACCGGGCTTTGGCGGAATAAACTTAGAGGACATTTCTGCTCCGCGCTGCTTTGAGATTGAGGAGAGACTTAAAGAGATGCTCGATATTCCTGTATTCCACGATGACCAGCACGGAACTGCAATCGTCGTACTCGCCGGTATCATCAACTCTCTGCGCCTGACCGGCAAAAAGAAAGAGGACTGCAAGGTTGTTGTAAACGGTGCAGGCTCAGCAGGTGTTGCCATCACTAAACTTCTTCTGACATACGGCTTTACACATGTGACCATGTGTGACCGTCTAGGCATCATAGGAAAGGATTATCCAAACCTCAACTGGATGCAGCAGAAAATGACAGAGGTTACAAACCTTGAAAATGCAAAGGGTACTCTCGCAGATGCTTTAAAGGGTGCTGACATATTCGTAGGTGTTTCCGCTCCAAATATCGTCACAGCCGAGATGGTTTCTTCTATGAACAAGGACTCTATCCTTTTTGCCATGGCAAATCCTGTTCCTGAGATTATGCCTGATGTGGCAAAGGCTGCAGGTGCCAGAGTGGTCGGTACCGGAAGAAGTGATTTTCCTAACCAGATAAACAACGTGGTTGCTTTCCCAGGAATCTTCAAGGGTGCACTTGAGGGACGCGCTACACAGATTACTGAGGAAATGAAGCTTGCTGCCGCAGAGGCACTGGCCGGTCTTGTTTCAGACGAAGAATTAAATGATGATTTTATTATGCCTGAGGCATTTGACCCGCGTGTTGCCGCTGTTGTCAGCGAAGCTGTAAAGTCACATATTTAATATGAGATACTATTCACTCAACAGATACTGCCGCGATACATTCGGTGAAAAGCTCTACAAGCTCTCTTTAGATGGAGGCATGACCTGTCCAAACCGTGATGGCACACTCTCATCGCTTGGATGCCTGTACTGCAGCGCCGGTGGCTCCGGTGATTTTGCGGCGGACCGTAGCCTTTCCATAAAGGAGCAGCTGTCTGCCGCTAAGGAAAAGGTTGCTTCAAAGAGCAGCTGTGAGCACTTTATCGCATATTTTCAGGCTTTTACCAACACATATGCGCCGGTAGATTATCTGCGGCGCATATTTTATGAGGCTATAGAAGATCCATCTGTCGCTGTGCTGTCCATCGGCACAAGAACAGATTGTTTTTCTACCGAAATATATGATCTGCTCTCAGAATTAAACAAAATAAAGCCCGTCTGGGTTGAGCTAGGCCTTCAGACCATTCACCGGTCTACTCTTGATGCCATGAATACACATACATGTGTTGAGGATTTCATCATTGTAACGGATGAGCTTAGACGCCGTGGCATAAAGGTTATTGCACATCTCATACTCGGACTTCCTCATGAGACACGGGGAATGATGCTTGAATCAGTTGATTTTGTTGCCAAAAGCGGTATTTTCGGAGTTAAGCTTCAGCTGCTGCATGTGCTAAAGGGCACCCCACTGGCTGATATGTATATTAAACAGCCATTTGAGCTTTTTACGCTGGATGATTACTGCGATTTTGTGGTAGACTGTATAGAAAGACTTCCAAAGGATATGGTTATCCACCGCATGACCGGTGATGGACCACGTTCTTTACTTGTTGCACCTCTTTGGAGCACAGATAAAAAACGGGTTCTGAACACAATCAATAAAAGATTTGAAGTGCGAGACACATATCAGGGACGATTAAACTTGTTTTAAAGGAGAAAATCATGGCTGAGCCATTTACCATATATAAGCTGACAATTTTATACATGCTCGACAAAGCGGGCTTTCCGCTGTCAAACACACAGATTTCCAATTTCTTTTTGGAAAAAGAATACACCGACTACTTCCGTGTACAGGAGGTCATTGGTGATTTAGTAAATGCTGATTTAATTAATTTCGAGTCTACTCATTCCAATACACAGTACACTCTGACTGCTGCCGGTAAAGAGACTCTCGGTTTCTTCAAAGACAAGATTACCGACGGTATTGAGTCCGATGTAAAGAGCTTCTTTACGGACAACAAGCTCGAGTTCAGGCAGGAAAACTCCATTCTTGCCGACTATTACAGGACAACTGACCGCAAATATGCAGTACGTTGTCAGGTGCGCTCAGAGAGCACCACCATCATCGACCTGACTCTCTCAGTCGGCACAAAGGAGCAGGCCGAGGCCATCTGCAGCAACTGGAAGAATCAGAACGAGGATGTGTACGCATACCTCATGGATATGCTGCTTCGATAGATTATTTTTTAGTTTTTCTTACAGAGTAGCCGAAACTTCCGAGCTTATCTCCAAAGCCAAAATACTCTCCGTGCGAGTACATCATGAGGCCGGTATCATTGATATGAAATTTCCCGGTCCCGTCCATGTATTTATCATCTACTGTCACGCCGACGACGTCTGCTATAAACATTGTATGGCTGCCGAGTTCCTCACACTTTCTTACCCTGCACTCAATATTTACCGGGCTTTGTGATATTCCGACTGCTGACACATGCTGCATCGCAAGCGGTGTCAGATGCAGTTCTTTAAATTTGTCCACATCCCTGCCGCTTTTCACTCCGCAGTAGTCGCAGACTCTAAGCAGCTCCTCGGTGGTCAGATTTACCACAAACTCCCCCGTTTCTTTAATCATGTTATAAGAAAAGCGCTCCGGCCTTACAGATATTGAAAGCATAGGCGGATTAGTGCACACCGTCCCCGCCCATGCCACTGTTATTATATTGTTATTTCCGGCCTTGTCAGTGACACTCACCATCACAGCCGGTACCGGGTTTAGCATATTGCCCGGCTTCCAGTTTTGTTTTCCCATATGTTAATTTATCCTTTAATTTTTCTTTAATATACTTCTGTATTCACTAATTTTCCTTTAGTTTTTCCATGCTTTCTTTAAGCCTTTCACGATTTGCCTCCTCAAGCTCCGTGAGCGGCAGACGAAGTCCTCCCACATCATATCCCAAAAGCTTCATAGCAGCCTTTACAGGAATCGGATTCACCTCACAAAACAGTGCCTCTATTAAATCCAGGTATTTAAGCTGTATATCAAGTGCTGATTTAATATTTCCATTCAGGTATTCCATTACCATATCGTGCACTGCAGCCGGCTTTACATTAGACAGCACTGATATCACACCGATTCCACCGAGTGAGAGTATTGGGATGACCTGGTCATCGTTTCCCGAATAAATATCGAGGTCATTTCCTGCCAGTTTCTTTAGCTTTGCAACCTGCGATATATTGCCACTTGCTTCCTTGATTCCTACTATATTTTCAAAATCCCTGCCAAGCCTTGCCGCAGTCTGCGGAAGTATATTGCAGCCTGTTCGCGACGGTACGTTGTACATAATGATTGGAAGCCCAACCGCCCCTGCTATCGCTGCATAGTGCGCATAAAGACCATTCTGTGTGGCTTTATTGTAGTAAGGTGTGACAACAAGCAGACCGTCTACGCCAAGCTTTTCAACCTTCTGTGAGAAATCTATCACATTTTGTGTGCAGTTGGCACCTGTTCCCGCTATTACAGGAATCTGCCCGGCTGTCTCGTCTACCACACATTTTATTACCGAAAGCTTTTCTTCCTCTGTCATTGTGGCAGGCTCACCTGTCGTGCCACACACGATAATTGCATCAGTGCCACCGTCTATCTGTCTTTTCACCAGTGTCCTAAGCATTTCATAGTTTACACTGTTATCCTCATTGAAAGGAGTAATTAGCGCTACTCCGGCGCCCTTAAACAGAGACATATATACCTCCCAAATACACTATTTTATACTAAACTATTTAACCTATACTAAAATATTAAAGTCTGATGTCAGGGTTTTCTTTTATTATATCAGCAATTAATTCTCTCTCATCCATGTGATGCTTTACACCCTTTATCTCCTGATAATCCTCATGTCCCTTTCCTGCAAGTACTATGATATCACCATCCTTGGCATTCTCCATGCAGTATCTGATAGCCTCCTTACGGTCAGGAATTGTCACATACTCTCCATCTGCCTTGTGTACACCCTGTAAAATATCATTAATTATGTCCATAGGCTCCTCATTTCTTGGATTATCGGATGTGACAACAGTAAGGTCTGCAAGTCTCGATGACACCTCTCCCATCTCATAACGGCGTGACTTTGCCCTGTTTCCACCACAGCCAAACAGGCATACAAGTCTGCCCGGCTCATACTCCTTAAGAGTGGTGAGAAGGCTTTCAAGTGCCATCGCATTGTGTGCATAATCAATCATAAGGGTATATCTCTTTGTAACAGGAACAATCTCTATTCTGCCCTTTACACTCACATGATGAAGAGCCTCCCCGATTGCCTTTTTATCCACATTGAAATGATGGCAGATAGCAATGGCTGTTAGTGAATTGTATACTGAGAATTTACCCGGCACATTGACCTCCACATCAAAATCCAGAAGCCCTGATACATGGTATTTAACGCCGAGTGCTCCATGCTCCTTTTTAAGCTCAACATTTTCTGCTACCAGGTTGTTTGTGGACTTGTAACCGTAAGTCTCCACCTGGCATGTATGTCCCTTCATAACACCCTCTAAGTGCTCATCATCTCCGTTAAAGATACCAAGCCTGCACTGTCGGAATAAAAGGCTCTTGCAATGCATGTAGTCTGCAAAATCCTTGTGCTCATGCTCTCCGATGTGGTCAGGCTCAAGATTTGTAAATACACCAATATCAAAGGTAAAGCCCGATACTCTGTGAAGCATGAGAGCCTGTGATGACACTTCCATAACAACTGCATCAAGGCCTTCATCCACCATCTCCTTAAACAGCTCCTGGACTCTGTATGACTCAGGTGTGGTATTTGCTGACGGAATTCTCTTGTCACCACATATAGACTCTATTGTACCGATAAGTCCTGTCTTTATGCCGGCTGACTCAAGAATTGACTTTACCATATATGTGGTAGTGGTCTTACCCTTTGTACCTGTAATACCGATAGTCTTTATTTTCTCGGCCGGATAATCAAAATAAGCTGCTGACATACATGCAAGTGCAAGCCTTGTATTATCTACCTTAATATATGTCACCCCTTCGATAGGAGTCACATCTTTTTCGACAACCACTGCCGCTGCACCTTTCTTTACCACATCAGGGATGAAATCATGTGCATCTGACACAGCTCCCGATATGCACACAAATACCGATGCCTTCTCCACCTTGCGCGAGTCATACACGAGTGTGGAAATCTCTATATCTGTGCTTCCTGCTAATACTTTATAATCCATTCTTTCAAGTAATTTTTCAAGCTTCATTTTATTTTCTCCCATAATTTATTATATTTTTGATATATATTTTCTGTTAATTTGTTTCTTAAAGATTTGTAACTATTCAACCACAAACATTCGCCAAACCGCACAATACTTGTGCTTTACATGATATCAATTTCTCCTGAGAAAACCTCAGTAGCAGGTCCCGTCATAAATACATGATTGGTCTCAGGTATATACTCGATAGTCAGATCTCCGCCTCTTAGATGCACAAGCACCTTGTTGTCAGTCTTTTTGTTAAGTATGCACGCCATGACTGTCGCACAGGTTCCTGTACCGCAGGCCCAAGTCTCAGCGCTGCCCCTCTCCCATACTCTCATTTTTGCCTCATTCCTTGAAAGTATCTCTACAAACTCCGTGTTGGTTCGCTTTGGAAACATCTTATGATTCTCAAAAAGCGGACCGTATTTCTCAAGCTCAAAACCTGCCACATCATCGACAAACACTACCGCATGAGGATTTCCCATTGAAACACAGGTCATGTGCCACTCTCTATTGCCTGCTGAAATCGGTTCATCTACTACCCTGTAGTCATCACCATAAGCACTTCCGTCTGCTTTCACAACCGGAATGTCCCCAGGCGTCAGAATAGGCTCACCCATATCCACGCGCACCTGTGATACCTTATCTTCCTCAACATATAGTGTAAGGTACTTGATGCCTGCTCCTGTCTCAACCGATATTTCAGTCTTGTCAGTAAGTTTGTGGTCATACACGTATTTCGCCACGCAGCGTATGCCGTTTCCGCACATCTCGGCTTCCGAACCGTCTGCATTATATATCCTCATTCTAAAATCAGCCTTGTCTGACGGACCTATTGTGATTAGTCCGTCTGAGCCTATTCCAAAATGCCTGTCACTGACATATATTGACACCCTTGCCGGGTCATCCAACTCCTCCTCAAAAAGGTTTACATATACATAATCATTTCCACAGCCGTGCATTTTTGTAAATTTCATAGTGATCACCTCGTTATTGGTTTTATATTGGTAACTATATTATACAGCGCACTTTCTTGTTTTTCTATAGCATTTTGTGCGTTTTATGTTGCGTTTTGTGCTGTTATAGATTATGCTTATAGTAACATCTTATCATCAAAGGAGCATATCATGGATTCAAATTATACAAAAGCAGGCTACCTGACGGAGCCTTTTAAAATATTTCATCTAAGAGATGAACACAAGCTAAATATAGATTTCCATTACCATGATTTCCACAAAATTCTGATTCATCTGCACGGCAATGTATCCTACTGCATTGAGGGCCGCAGCTATGAGCTCAAAGAACATGATATCGTACTTGTCAATGCCGGCGAGGTTCATAAGCCAATATTAAATGACGATTCAATTTATGAAAGAATCATTATATATGTGTCACAGCAGCTTATTGACGATTATGTGAGCAAAGGCTATGATCTGGCATGCTGTTTCAAGCAGGCCTATGCTAACCAGTCACATGTACTAAGACTCGCTGCGACCAAGGGAAGCCGTCTGGCTGATACAATCAAGGGACTAGACTCTACACTTAGAGAAACCAATGAATACGCAAATGAGCTGTACCAGAAGCTCCTGTTTTTAGAGTTTCTGATACAGCTCAATCGTATCACCCTGCATGGCGGTATCGAATATATTAACACATTTTCCTCAAACAAAAAAATTGTAGAGATTTTAGATTTCTTAAATAAGAATTTAACAAACCGTATAAGTATTGATGAACTGGCAGATAAATTCTATATGAGCAGGTATCACCTGATGCACACCTTCAAGGAAGAAACCGGCTGCACCATAGGTTCATATATCACAACAAAGCGTCTGCTGCTCGCCCGCGATATGATTCGCGACGGAAGCAGTGTGTCTGCCGCCTGCGATGCCTGTGGATTCGGAAGCTATTCCTCATTTATCCGTGCATACCGCAAGCAATTCCATTCTACCCCTACAAATACATAAAATCTTCACGATATACCACATGAAGCTTTTAATTATTTTTAGTGCTGCATTATCTCTCATTAATCACATTTATAAGCTCAGGTATGAGCTGCTTCTTACGCGACACTACTCCCTTAAGCATAATTCCATCCTTGCTCTGTGGCAAATTATATGCTGAAGCTGCTATTGACGCCGCCTCTGCACCACTGTAGATGAGATATGTAGACTCATTAAGTATATCCGTGAGCATAACAAAGAGCATATCAAGCTGTTTTTCCACCTGCATCTTGTCAAGCAGAGGCACCACTCTTGCCTGTACCTTATCGAGCTCTGTTCTCGAAAGAGCAGAAATCTGTGATACTCCAAATGTATAATCCCCTGAATGAAAGATTTTAAAATCCTGATTTAATATTTCCTCTTCTGTCTTGTTAGCAAAGTTACTGCCTGCCTCGAACATTTTCTGGGCAAACTCTTCTACATCTATCTGCGCAATCTCCGCCAGGATAAGTGCTGTAGATTTATCAACCTGAGTACATGTAGGTGAACGGAACACTAGTGTGTCAGAGAGTATTGCAGCGCACATAAGCCCCGCCATCTGAGGAGTAACCTCCACCCCCTTTTCCATATACATCTGATAGATGATGGTTCCGGTACATCCAAGTGGCTGATTTCTGAAATACACAGGTCCTATTGTCTCAAGAGAACCAATTCGATGATGATCAATTATCTCAAGAATCTCGGCCTCATCAATGTTGGCCACTGCCTGTGAGGTCTCATTATGATCCACAAGTATCACCTGTTTTTTCCTTGCATTCATTAAATTTCTGCGTGAAAACATACCCACATAATTTTGGTTTTCGTCAAGTATTGGGAAATCCCTGTGTCGGATTTTTGATACAGTATCACGCACATCATCCACATAATCATCCAAATCAAAATGAATAAGATTTTCCCTTGTCATAAATGATTTTATCGGCATACTCTGGTTTATCAGACGTGATGTGGTAAACGTGTCATATGGTGTACTTATCACTACCACATCCTTAGCGTTTGCAGCATTTATGACATCCTTCGATATATCGAAGCCGCTTGTCACAATGATACAGCTGCAGTTTGCCTCAATACATATAAGCTGTGACTCTTCACGGTCTGATATGATGACCAGATCATCCTCAGCCACATTGCCCTTTATGGTATCAGGTGTACCTGCTCCAACTATAACCTTTCCTTTCACAAAATAGCCATGCTCATTGCCTGCAACTATCTTGCCATCCAGCGTCTCTATAATATTTCTGTACTGGGTCCTCGCCTTTGCCAGGATAGAATTGTCATACACATCCATATATGACTTTGCTATATCACCTGTCACAATAAGCCCTTCAAGCTTGTCCTTCTTATTGACAACCGGAAGAGTGACTACGTTGAGTATCTTCATCATCTCCCATGCCTTTTTCATGGATAGATTACTGCTGACACCCTCAGTCCTTCTGATATGTATATCCTTTATCTGTGTGCCAACATCCTTTAAAAGCGCAGGCGTATCTGCCTTAAAATAATCCAGCACAAATGCTGTCTCTGCACTGATGCTGCCTGCTCTCATTGGTATGTATTCCATTGTATCATCTGTATGTGATTTAAGGTTTGCATACGCTATTGCTGCACAGATAGAATCTGTGTCAGGATTTTTATGTCCAACAACTCTTACAATCTTTTTTGCCATTTAGTTTTCCTCTCTGTCTGCCTTATAAAATGTCAAAATATGGTGCAACTCCCTAATCGGGAACTGCACCACCCTATTACAATAATATTTATTAAAAAATCGAACCAAAGAACCCCAATATATACAATGCGATTGCAACAAAGCCAAATGTATTGATAATAGCCAGCACAGTAGAGATGACTGCAAAAGTCTTTGTTGTTCCTACCTGCTTCTCAAGCTCTGACACTGTGTCCACCTTGTCTCCCATTACCTTAAAGAGATCCTGAATATTCCTGAAGCACTTAACATTCTCTGTATGTACCTTGTCAGACAACTCCGCCTTTAACGAAACAAGCTGATCATTAAGCTCTGTAAGCGACTGAAGCATATGGGCATTCGCCTCATTTACCGCTGATGTAACTGCTGCTGTACCCTCCTCTGTGATACGCCTTGTCTGCTCTAATGTGTCACCAAAATCAAGACTCTGGCCTATATTCTGGCTGATACCTGATATCTCAGTGCCAAGTGACTGTCCGAGATTTCCAATCTGTCCGGACACCGAACTACCAAGATTGTCCATATTGGCATTTACCGAGCGTCCAAGATTATCCATATCTGAGCTTACCTGACGGCCTAAGCTGTCCATGCCTGCATTCATAGATTGCTCTATCTCAGCCATCTTTTCATGAACACTTTCTATAAGCACATCTATCTGCTTAGCAACCTGTGCAGTGATTCCATCGGCTTTTTCCTGTCTCTCGTCAAGTATCTGCTGCAACTCCTCTGCCTTAGCTTCCCTCTCCTCAACTATGGTTGAAAGCTCCTCAGCTTTTGATTCTTTTGTATTGAGCATCTCCTGAAGACGTTTTGCCTTTTCACGAAACTCATCAATTTGTGTTAACAAAAAATCATCTTTATCCATTTGTATGTTATCCTCTTTTTTCTGCACTCTTTCACTACGATTCACATCGTCTCTTGCTACACGGGATGCCATTACTGTTCTTGAAGGTACTGCCCGCTCCGCTTGTTCTGTCGATATAAATCTTTTTGCACGTCTATCAAATATGCCTGACATTCGTATTCCTCCGATGGTTTCATTAAATACCATTAACATAAGTATTGTACCATTACATATTGTATTTGTAAACAAAAAAACCACGAAATATAGAGTAATCACAGGATAATAAGCAAAAATCCCACAGGGCAAATGCCCTGTGGGATAAAATATATACCGTGACTAATGAATTAGTCCTCTCCGTATAATTTAACGAGTTTCTCAAGGTGTGTATAACGTGCCTTAGCTGTCTCCTCAGACTTAGCAAAGAGTTTCTCTGCTCTCTCTGGGAATGGCTTGATAAGACGAGTATAACGTGCCTCGTTGTTAAGGAACTCCTGGTAAGATCCGTCGCCGGCCTTTGATGTAAGAGTGAATGGATTCTTTCCTTCAGCCTTGAGTGCAGGGTTGAATGAGAAGAGATTCCAGTATCCAGCCTTAACAGCCTTCTTCATCTCATCCTGGCAGTGGTTCATACCACCCTTAGCGATACCGTGAAGCTCGCAAGGTGCGTATCCGATGATAAGTGATGGTCCCGGATAAGCCTCAGCCTCTGTGATAGCCTTAACAGCCTGTGCTGGGTTTGCTCCAAGAGCGATCTGTGCAACGTATACATATCCGTAGCTCATAGCGATCTCTGAAAGTGACTTCTTGCTTGTCTCTTTACCAGCTGCTGCGAACTGACATACCTCACCGATGTTAGAAGCCTTAGAAGCCTGTCCACCTGTGTTAGAGTACATCTCTGTATCGAATACCATTACGTTTACGTTCTCACCAGAAGCAAGTACATGGTCTAATCCACCGAAACCGATATCATATGCCCATCCGTCACCACCGAAGATCCATACAGATTTCTTTCCAAGGTAATCCTTCTTAGCAAGTACTTCTTTAGATTTCTCACATCCGGCTGCTGCTGCCTTCTCTAACTCTGCAATAAGAGCTGTTGTTGGCTCAACATTTGCCTTTGTGTCATCCTTTGTCTCAAGGAACTTATCTGCTGCTGCCTTGAACTCAGCTGTAGCCTTGTCTGATGCAGCGATCTCTTTAACAAGCTCGATAGCCTGATCACGGAGATATCTCTGTCCAACTTCCATACCTAAACCATGCTCAGCATTATCCTCGAAGAGTGAGTTAGACCAAGCTGGTCCCTTCTTAGAGTTGATATTTACTGTATATGGTGATGTAGCTGCCGGGTTACCCCAGATAGAAGAACATCCTGTTGCGTTAGAGATGTACATCTGCTCACCGAAGAGCTGTGTAATAAGTCTAGCGTAAGATGTCTCAGCACATCCTGCACATGAGCCTGAGAACTCAAGGAGTGGCTGGTTGAACTGTGATCCCTTAGGTGTTGTATCAACCATTCCGGCATCTGTCTTCTTAGAAACGTTAGCTACTAAGTAATCAAATACTGGCTGCTCTGCTGCCTGAGACTCCTGTGGCTGCATTGAGATAGCTGCTGTAGGACAAACTGTGATACACTCACCACATCCCATACAGTCAAGTGGAGATACGCTCATTGTATACTTGTAAGCGCCTGCCTTTGGCTTCATATCAGCAACCTTCATGTTGTCAGGAGCTGCCTTTACTTCGTCATCTGTAAGTAAGAATGGACGAATTGTAGCGTGAGAACATACAAATGCACAGTTGTTACACTGGATACACTTCTCTGGATCCCACTGTGGAACTGTAACGGCTGTTCCTCTCTTCTCGTATGCAGAAGCACCTGTTACATACTGTCCGTCTGCCTTGTCAGCGAATGCTGAAACCGGAAGGCTGTCTCCATCCATCTTAGCGATTGGATCAAGGAGCTCGTTAACAAGCTTAACAACCTCTGGACGTCCTGTGCGCTCTGCCTTAGGAGCATCTGCCTCAGGATTCTTCCAAGACTCTGGTACCTCTACCTTATGTACAGCGTCAACACCGGCATCGATAGCCTTGTAGTTCATCTCTACTACTGCGTCACCCTTCTTTGAGTATGACTTCTTAGCAGCAGCCTTCATGTACTCTACAGCCTTATCGATTGGCATTACATCTGCAAGCTTGAAGAATGCAGACTGGAGAATTGTGTTAGTTCTCTTACCCATTCCGATCTCGATAGCCTTGTCGATAGCGTTGATTGTGTAAAGCTGAATGTTGTTGTCAGCGATATATTTCTTAGCGTCAGCGTTGAGGTGATGAGCAAGCTCTTCATCTGACCACTGGCAGTTGATCATGAATACTCCGCCCGGCTTAACATCCTGAACCATCTTCATGCCCTGGATAACATATGCAGGGTTGTGGCATGCTACGAAGTCTGCCTGGTTGATGTAGTATGGGCTTCTGATTGGGTTGTCACCAAATCTCAAGTGAGAAATTGTAACACCACCAGTCTTCTTTGAGTCATACTGGAAGTATGCCTGGATGTATTTGTCTGTGTGGTCACCGATGATCTTTGTAGAGTTCTTGTTAGCACCTACAGTACCATCTCCGCCGAGACCCCAGAACTTGCACTCTTTTGTACCAGGTGCAGATGTGATAGGAGCTGGCTTAACCTCTGGAAGTGAAAGATTTGTAACATCATCCACGATTCCAATTGTAAATCTGTGCTTAGGAGCATCCTTCTCAAGCTCTGTATATACAGCAAATACTGAAGAAGGTGGTGTATCCTTAGATCCTAATCCGTAACGTCCGCCTACTAATACAACATCGTTCATTCCTGCTTCACGAAGTGTTGTAGCAACGTCTAAGTATAATGGCTCACCAAGTGATCCCGGCTCTTTTGTACGGTCTAATACAGCGATCTTCTTTGCAGTCTTTGGAATAGCATTAAGAAGAGCCTCTGAAGACCATGGACGGTAAAGACGTACCTTAATAAGTCCGACTTTCTCTCCCTTTGCTGTTAAGTAATCAATTACTTCCTCAGCTACATCATTGATAGAACCCATAGCGATGATTACACGATCAGCGTCAGGTGCTCCGTAGTAGTTGAATAATTTGTAATCTGTACCAAGCTTAGCATTAACCTTGTCCATGTACTTCTCAACAACTGCTGGAAGCTCATCATAGAACTTGTTACATGCCTCTCTATGCTGGAAGAAGATATCTCCGTTCTCGTGTGATCCACGAGCTGCTGGATGCTCTGGGTTAAGAGCGTGTGCTCTGAATTCAGCAACTGCATCCATTGGACACATCTCTTTGAGATCTTCATAATCCCACTTCTCGATCTTCTGAATCTCATGAGAAGTACGGAATCCATCGAAGAAGTTGATGAATGGAACCTTTCCCTCAAGTGCTGCACAGTGTGCAACCGGTGAAAGATCCATAACCTCCTGTGGATTTGTCTCACAAAGCATTGCGAAACCAGTCTGACGACAAGCATATACATCACTGTGATCACCGAAGATATTCAGTGCATGTGAAGATACTGTACGAGCTGATACGTCAAATACGCAAGGAAGATTCTCACCTGCGATTTTGTACATATTAGGGATCATAAGTAAAAGTCCCTGTGAAGCTGTAAATGTTGTAGTAAGTGCACCAGCTGCAAGAGATCCGTGAACTGTACCAGCGGCACCTGCCTCAGACTCCATCTCAACTACCTTTACAGTGCTTCCGAAAATGTTCTTCTGTCCTGCTGCTGACCACTGATCAACTGTATCAGCCATTGGGCTAGAAGGTGTGATAGGATAGATTCCGGCAACCTCTGTGTAGGCATATGCTACATGAGCGGCAGCGGTATTTCCATCCATCGACTGTTTTGCTCTAGACATGATATTTCCTCCTGTAAAATAAATGTTCAATTATAGACATGAATCAGAATGTCTCTACATAATAGTTTAGTTTGTGCGCTGTAAAAAATCAAGTTTTTTTAGCAATACATTGTACAAAAACCCTAAAATATTTATTAACAAGGTAAATTTTATGTACAAAAGGGCACAATGGCTATAAATCGCCTGTAAAACACTTGCAAAATACTGGTTTTACGTTAAAATAGAAACGATGTGTTACAGAAACGAACAGGTTATTAAATAAGAAAGGATTGAATAAAGACAAAATGATTAGTGCAAACAATATTACATTAAGAATTGGTAAAAAAGCTTTATTTGAGGATGTCAACATAAAATTCACAGAGGGAAACTGCTACGGACTTATTGGTGCAAACGGTGCCGGCAAGTCTACATTTTTAAAGATTCTCTCAGGACAGCTTGAGCCTACAAGCGGTGATATCGCAATCACTCCGGGACAGAGACTGTCATTCTTACAGCAGGATCACTTCAAGTACGATGAGTTTACAGTACTTGATACAGTTATCATGGGCAATAAGCGTCTCTATGATATCATGAAGGAGAAGGAAGCCATCTATATGAAGGAGGATTTCTCAGACGAGGACGGAATCCGTGCCAGCGAGCTTGAGGCTGAGTTTGCCGATATGGACGGCTGGAACGCTGAGTCGGATGCAGCTACTCTCTTAAACGGTCTCGGTGTGCCTACTGATGATCACTACACCCTGATGGCAGATCTGCCGGGTGCAGTAAAGGTCAAAGTGCTTCTCGCTCAGGCACTGTTTGGAAATCCTGACATACTGCTTCTCGATGAGCCTACCAACCACTTAGACCTCGATGCCATCTCATGGCTTGAGGAATTCCTCATCAATTTCGAGAACACGGTCATCGTTGTATCCCATGACAGATACTTTCTCAACAAGGTCTGCACGAACATCGCCGACATGGATTACGGTAAGATCCAGCTCTACGCAGGAAACTATGATTTCTGGTATGAATCAAGCCAGCTTATTGTCCGTCAGATGAAGGAAGCAAACAAAAAGAAAGAGGAAAAAATCAAGGAGCTGCAGGAATTTATCCAGCGTTTCTCTGCCAATGCCTCTAAATCAAAGCAGGCTACATCAAGAAAGCGTGCCCTCGAAAAAATCCAGCTTGATGAAATACGTCCATCAAGCCGTAAATACCCATACATTGATTTCCGTCCTGAGCGTGAAATTGGAAACGACGTGCTCTTTGTTGAGGGCATCTCAAAAACCATCGACGGCGTAAAGGTACTTGACAATATCTCATTCACTGTCAACCACGATGACAAAATTGCATTTGTCGGTGGAAATGAGCTTGCAAAAACAACTATGTTTAAAATCCTTGCCGGAGAGCTTGAGCCTGACGAGGGCTCATATAAATGGGGTGTCACAACCAGCCAGTCATACTTTCCAAAGGACAATACCACAATCTTTGATACTGATGAGCTCATCGTTGACTGGCTCACACAGTACTCAGAAATCAAGGACGCCACATATGTGCGAGGTTTCCTTGGCCGTATGCTCTTTGCCGGTGAGGATGGAGTAAAGAAAATGCGTGTACTCTCCGGAGGAGAAAAGGTTCGTGTACTGCTCTCCCGCATGATGATCATGGGAAGCAATGTGCTCATGTTCGATGAGCCTACAGACCACCTCGACATGGAGTCAATAACAGCATTAAACAACGGAATGATAAAATTCCCGGGAGTAATCCTCTTTGCCTGCCGTGACCACCAGGTAGTCCAGACAACCGCCAACCGAATCATAGAATTCCTGCCAAACGGTTCAATGATCGACAAGATCACAACCTACGATGAATATCTTGAGAGCGATGAGATGGCACGTAAGCGTCAGGTCTACTCAATGAGTGAGGACGATGAAAACGACAACTAAACGCTAATTAATTACAAAGAAGCATCCCAAGCCGGGATGCTTCTTTTATTAAGCCATAAAGCGAGGTGGGTGATTCCCAGCCTGTCTTTGACTATAAAAACATATTATAATTATATCCACTATTATAGGCCTGTGTATACCTTCCATTGGCGCCATATGTGTTAGTCTTTTCTGCCTCATTCTTTGCGGCATACTCAAGCATTGAAGCCTTGCTTGCCACTGCGTAAGCATAAGAGCCATTTCCCTTAAAAAGCGCATCAACCTTGGTCGAATCAGCCTTTTTAAAGGTATCCTCGTCGACAGACAGCTTGCCGGACTTGGAATCCACTGTGATTCCCACCTTCGCAAGCGACTTGGAATTGATATCTGTAAGTGACTTCATAGACTCAAGATTTCTCGAAATCTGCTTTGTCTCAGAATCATCCGCAGCATTAATGAGACTGTTGTAATCAGACACAAAAGCTGACACCTTCTTGTACGTAGCATCTGCATCGTCCTTGCGGCTGTTTTTGTAAAGAGCCTGCGCCGACTTTACCATATCCTCTGACTCCGACTCGATGGACGCAAGTGTCTTCGCTGAATCCTTAGATGTAGAAACAGATGATGAGACAAGAGACTGGGCCTTTGAATTAAGGTTATTTCCATAATATGACTTGAGAAGCTTGAAATAGCTGCCACTTCTAATGCCGCTATATGTAGTCATATCCATATTGGCAATAAAAGACGACGCTGCATTGCTGCTTCTACTGCTGCTAAAGCCGGAAAACAGTGTGGATATGGATGATGAATCCCACATTCCTATTCCTCTCATAGTATCACTCCTTTGATAATCATGTAATCCGTTACCTTCTATATATTTTTAATATAGACGCTTTTCCAATTTATGTCAAGATAATATCTGCCGGTATTACTAACATATGAGCCGGCATTGTCATCCTTTATATATCCTCTATCTGCCAATCTATCGGCTCCACTCCATGTTCCTTTAAAAACTCATTGGCCTGACTAAAATGCTTACAGCCAAAAAAACCTCTGTAAGCCGACAGCGGGCTTGGATGCGGTGCTTTCAATATCAGATGCTTTGGATTTGTAAGCATAGGAATCTTTGACTGCGCCGGACGTCCCCAGAGCATATATACTATAGGTCTGTCCTGCTCATTTACAGCCTCTATGATTGCATCCGTGAACTTCTCCCAGCCGTGCCCCTGATGCGAGTTTGCCTGATGAGCCCTGACAGTGAGCACCGTATTCAATAGCAAAACTCCCTGATCAGCCCATTTCTTCAGATATCCATTATTCGGGATATCACACCCTAAATCGTCGTGCAGTTCCTTGTAGATATTCTGCAGTGATGGCGGAATGTCCTTCTGAGACGGAAGCACTGAAAACGACAGTCCATGCGCCTGATTGACATTGTGGTACGGATCCTGTCCGAGGATTAGCACCTTCACCTTATCAAGTGGCGTAAAATGCATGGCATTAAACATGTCATCTGCCGGAGGATATACCACATGTGTGGCATATTCATCTCTTACAAAATTGTACAAATCCCTGTAATATGGTTTTTTAAACTCGGCTCCCACAGCCTTTGCCCACTCGCCGTCAAGCATACTCATAATCTCAATCTACCGCCTATCTTCTGACCGACACACCTTTATCTGCCAGATAATTCTTTAAATCCATAATTTCAAGCTCCTTGTAGTGGAAAAGTGAAGCTGCAAGCGCTGCGTCCGCCTTTCCCTCTGTCAGAGCCTCGTAAAAATGCTCCTTTGTGCCTGCACCGCCCGATGCGATAACCGGAACCGAAACATTATCGGCAATAAGCCTTGTGAGCTCGATATCATAGCCATCCTTTGTGCCGTCACAGTCCATGCTTGTAAGAAGTATCTCTCCCGCTCCAAGCTCATTTGCCTTAACAGCCCATTCAATGGCATCAAGGCCCGTATCTATGCGGCCTCCGTTCTTGTATACATTCCAGCCGCTTCCGTCAGCACGACGCCTTGCATCGATTGCCACAACCACACACTGGCTGCCAAACTTATCCGCAGCGTCGCTGATAAGCCGTGGTGTGTTTATGGCACTTGAATTTATTGAAATCTTGTCCGCACCCTCTCTAAGCAGTGCCTTAAAATCATCGACTGTTCTGATGCCGCCGCCCACAGTGAACGGTATAAACACCTTTTCAGCAACCTTTCTGACCATATCCACAACAGTATTTCTGTTGTCGCTTGATGCTGTTATATCCAGAAAAACCACCTCATCTGCACCTGCCTTATCATAAGCAGCCGCAATCTCAACCGGGTCACCTGCATCTCTTAAATTGACAAAGTTTATGCCCTTCACAACACGTCCGTTATTCACATCCAGACATGGGATTATTCTCTTCGTAAACATATTATGCCTCCCCTATCCCTGCAAAATTTTTAAGTATTGAAAGTCCGACTGTGCTGCTCTTTTCCGGATGGAACTGGCAGGCGAACACATTATTTTTCTCTACAGACGCATGAATGTGTGTACTGTACTCTGTCGTTGCTGTGACAATTGCTTCATCAGTAGCTTTCAGATAGTATGAATGCACAAAATATACATACGGATGCTCTGAAAGACCTTTAAACAGCCTTCCATTGTTCTGTAAATCAAGTGAATTCCAGCCTATGTGAGGTATTTTAAGACCTTCCTTATCAGGTATGCGAAGTATCTGTCCGTCAAGCACATGAAGTCCCTCAACGCCCTGACTCTCATCGCTTCCCTCAAATAATAGCTGAAGACCCAGGCATATGCCAAGAAATGGCTTGTCCATGTCACAAACCTCGTGAATCACCTTATCCAGCTCGTATTTTTTAAGCGAATCCATTGCATCTCCAAAAGCTCCAACTCCGGGAAGTATTACCTTATCGGCATTTAAAATCTCATGCCTGTCTCTGGTCACAATACTCTCCTCGCCTATAGCTGTAAGAGCCTTTTCCACACTTCGCAGATTGCCTGCTCCATAATCGATGATTGCTATCATATCATTTTGTCTCCTCTTTAATGCCTAATTCATTTAATTTCTGTGTCAGTGCCAGTGTATAGTCATCTCTATCATCTATATTATACAAAGCAATGGCATCATCATATGATAAGCCATACTGACTGCTCAGAGTATCAGAAATAATGGTTTTTAGCTGCTCAAGCTGCAGCTCACATCCGTATTCCTTTGCATTTTCTGCATTTACAGCACATCGGCCAGCCGCACATACTAAGGAATCCGCTGCCATGGTTACATAGCCTGAATCGCTAAAGCTCTTATATGCATCATATTTGCCTGATACTGATGCAAGCACCGACAGCTTATTGTACAACTGCTTATCTTCACCCGAAAGCTTCAAGCCACTCAGCCTGCTGTATGCCTTTGTATACAGCTCTATTGAATCAGCTTTTTTCTGACCTATATCAGCTATTGCCCGGTTGTATGTATTCTGAGCATCAATCACTTTAGAGTTGTTTCCGAGCAAAAATGTGCATATGAGGACAAATACAACTATCGACATAACAAATAACCAGATTACTATGACAGGTCCTTTAGGAAGCTTAGGTCCCTTCTCCCATCCCACGCGCTCCTTCTTTTCCTTTGGAGCCTTTGGTTTTTTTTCTTTTTTAGGTTTTTTTGGCTTCTTTTCTTTTTTAGGCTTTTTGCCCTTCTTTGGCTTATCTGTGGCTTCGTTTAGCTCTCCGTCAGCATCCAGCGCTTCAAGTATCTGCTTATTCTCATCTGAGAGTGTCTTTGCGTCAGTTTCTGCACCTTCTGCTGTGCTCTGTATATCTGTGACATCATCTGACTGCGGCTCTTTTGTAAAAAATGATATTATTCTTTTTAAAAGGCTCTTTTTTTCAGTATCTTGTGCATCAACTGCTGCATCAGCCGTCTCGTGCACTTTCATCTGGCTGCTTGCATAATCATCTATATCAGCCCCTGTCTCACCGGTTTTTCCTTCAAGCAGATCACCGATATTATCCAGACCATCACTATCGAGTATGTCAAGTATATCCTTTGATGCATTTCCTGCCAAATCCGGCTCTCCTATTTCTTCAACCATCTGAGGTTCATTTGTTATTATACTCTCCGGAGTCTCCTCCTGTTTGGGATTCTCAGCCATTTCCGGCATGTTTGCATCCATCATCTCTATCCCAGAATCTGCCGGTGTAAAATTAAATACCGCATCGCTTAGATTATTGTCTGCTTTGTTTTCCGGTTTATCGCTCTGAGTCTCCTGTTCCTTCATCCTTCGGTCAAACTCAGTGAGCATATCATCCAGTGAAGCATCCTTGTCATCAGGAGCCGGAGTCTGTACATTAAGAGCCTGACCCTTGGCCTGCTCATTTTCCCTATCAAGTTCCTTTTCAAAGTTCGACAGATACTCATCATATGTCTCATTTTCAAGCTCATCCTCAAACTTTTTGAGGAATTCATCCTGGTCAGCCCCAGACATCTTCGTATCTGTATCCTGCAGCTTGTTCATTGAATCCAGCAAATTGTCCAGATAGTTTTCTGTCGATTTATCGCTCATTAGTATTCTCCATCTATAATCCATTAAAGGGTGCAGCTAAACAAGCCACACCCCCTTGTATCTAAATATATTATGCTTTATCAAGCAGCTTGTCAATCGCCTCTACAAGCTTTCCGATTTCAGGCTTTGTAAGCTGTGCGTCTGCTCCAAGCTGTTCACCCTTTTTCCTCATCTCTTCATTTACCAGTGAAGAGAATATGATAACCGGTATATCTCTAAGCTCTGCATCTGATTTTACAAGCTTTGTGAGTCTGTGCCCATCCATGAGTGGCATCTCAATATCAGTTATAATGCAGTCAAGATGCTTTGTAATATCGCCCTTTGCCTGCATATCCTTTATCACATCCCAGGCCTCCTGACCATTCTCTTCCACTATGAGATTGGTATATCCCGACTTCTTAAGGCACTCGGTGATGAGCTTTGACAATAAAGCCGAATCCTCTGCGATAAGAATTGTAGCATCACTCCTATCTCTTGCCTCCATCTCATCGATATCATTAACCCTAAGTCCTGTCTCTGGACTAATAGAAGCAACTATAGCCTCAAAATCAAGGATAACTATAAGCCTGTCATCCATTTTGATAACACCTGTAGCAGTGCTGCCCTGCTCGCCCGTCAGTGTCTCGTCAGGCTTTATGATATTCTCCCACGATACGCGGTGTATACCGATAACCTGATCTACATGAAATGCCACATTGAGTTTGTTAAAATTCGTAATGATAAATAAGCCCTTTTCATCCGTCTGTGGCAGATTAAGACAATTCTTTAAATTGATAACCGTAATCATTGTGTCACGTGGCATAAATATTCCCTCAACACTCGGATGAGTATTCGGAACAGGAGTGACCGGCATATATTGCAAAATCTCTCTGATCTTTGCGACATTGATTCCGTAGTGATTGTCTCCCAACGTGAATTCAAGCACCTCAAGCTCGTTTGTTCCTGACTCCAATAATATGTTAGTATCCATAATACAACCTCCGCCTCTTAGTAATCTAAGTATATCATATGTTTTATAATTCAATCAAACTTTTTTCGTTATCTTTTATAACCGACATCTTGATATTGTCACATGCTGTACCCTGAGGTACCTTGAAAAGCAGCACCACATCAACCGCATCGTGCGCCTTTACGGTTCCCTGAAAAGTATTAAGGGAATATGTAAGGAATGTGCCCTCAGCCGTGTATTCCTTTCCATCGGGGAAAGTGGCTTTATATGTCCTGGTATTGCCAAACATATCAACATTTATATCCTCGCCTGTCGGATTTTTAAGAGTGAATTTCATAACCGCAAAAGTATTACCGCTTCCAGCCGTCATAGAATAGTATGAGCCCTCATTGTACACATCTGACTCGTTTACTCCATCATATGTAATTTCAAGGCTGCCGTAGCCTGTTGCCTCGGCAAGTGACACCTTCTTTTCCTGCGTGGCAGAAGGCTCTTTCTGCGAATTGCTGCTCTTATCATTTCCGGCTTCAGATGTCTTATTATCCTGCGAAAGTGAATTATCAGGTGACGCCTCGTCCACTTTCTCAGTGTCCTCAGCATCCTCCATATCCCCACGGATCTCCGTAGCGTTAGTCATGCCATCCTGCTGGTATATATTGTGTTTTGCAACAACATATGCTGAATAATTAGCGATAAGGCCTTGTTCCGCATCAGTCATATCATATAATTTTGTTCCGCAGCCTGTCAGCGTTATAATTGCTGTAAATGCCACAGCTGCCATTTTTATATTTCTTCCCATCATTGCAATAAACCCGTTCTTATCCTATGACTTTTATCCTAATAATATATATAGTAACACATTTATTGATTGTTTGCAATAAATAACTCAAGTTCAAACCAGAATTCTACACCATCCTTGTGATTTATGACACCATACCCTCTGTGATGCAGTTCCATAATGGCCTTTACTATAGACAGTCCTATGCCGCTTCCGCCATATTCCCTTGTTCTGGCCTTGTCCACCTTATAGAACTTATTCCATATATTTTCTATATCCTTATCAGGTATCGGCTCTCCCGTGTTAAACACGCTGACCCTCACACGGTCGCTGTACATGCCGTATGATACAGTGATAGTACCACCTCTTGTGCAGTGATTTATCGCATTGCTGATATAGTTTGTCACAACCTCTTCAATCTTGTATATATCACCGCTCACATATACGGAATCGGTGCAGTCAAACTCAATTACAGCCTCATTTTTCTGTGCCAGAAGCTTAGATGAGTCTATAACCCCTCTGACAAGCGGTGTCAGATCAAACCTCGTCATCTCAAGCACATCACTGCCATCTTCCAGATGATTGAGAGATAAAAGCTTCATAACCATGCGGTTCATCTTGTCAGTCTCGTCCATGATGACATCACAGTAGAAGTTACGGCTCTCCTCATCGTCATTTACGACCTCTTTGAGCCCCTCAGCATAGCCTGAGATCAGAGCAAGCGGAGTTTTTAACTCATGTGACACATTTGACAAAAACTCCTTTCTCATCTCATCAATCTCTTCTTTTTTCTTTATATCACGCTGTAATTCATTGTTTGCCACCTTTAGTCTTGTGATGGTCTGCTCAAGTGTCTGCGACAGCTCATTCATATGCTCACCAAGCACATAAAGCTCCTTTGCACTGTTTTCCGTATCAATGTACTTCGCATCAAAATCAAGCTTCGCCATCCTTGTCGACAGCTCAGTCATATTTCTTATCGGCCTGGTCATGTTGCGAGCAACAATATATGCCATAAACACTCCCACAACAATAGCAGCCACTCCACCTATTGCAAAAAAGCGGTTCGATATGGACACACTCTCCTTAATGCTCTCAAGCGGTGTCTTCATGTATACAAAGTTACCATCAATCAGTCTGTTATTTATGATAATATACTCTGTCCCCAGCCTTTTATCCTTCTGCCTTGTCATATTCAGGTTGTTGTAGTCTGCCGAATACGACGACATGCTCGCCTCCAAAAGCAGCTGGAATATTTCCTGATTGTCAGTGGTTCCCTCAATGATGACCTTACCGTATTTGTTGAACACAACCGCATCTATATTGGCGCCAACGCATTTCTTTTCAAATGCTACAGCAAACGTATCATCTGAAAGTTTGTCATTTTTTGCAGCCAAGTCCACCATTTTGTATACAGCAAGCATCTCTTTTTCCTTGTTAAATACATAATACTTTTCCAGCAGTGTGTTATTAGCCATCCAGAACACGCCTGCTATCAGAAGTACAATGAATGAAATCACAAGCGTAAGCTGCGTGGATAGCGTTTTTTTCTTTTTCATGGTGACACCTCTTATCCCGAATCCATTAGTCCTAAGCTTAGCACTTACTGTATCTCGAACTTATATCCCACACCCCAGACAGTCTTTATATAGTCGCCTTTAGCGCCCATCTTGCTTCTTAATTTCTTCACATGTGTATCAATAGTCCTCGCATCGCCAAAATAATCATAGCTCCACACACTGTCAAGTATGCGCTCCCTGGTAAGCGCAATCCCCTGATTGCTCATAAAGTAATCCAAAAGCTCAAATTCCTTTACCGAAAGTTCAATATCCTTTCCATCAATAGCTACAGTGTGTGCCGTCTTGTCCATGACAATACCACCGGCCTCGCTTATTACTGCCTCCTTGCCCAGTTTATTCGCCCTGCGAAGGAGAGCATTTACCCTGGCCACCAGTATCTTTGGAGAAAACGGCTTTGAAATGTACTCATCAGCACCAATGTCAAAACCGTTTAATTCATCACGCTCATCGCCCTTAGCTGTAAGCATAATAATCGGCACCTTTGAAGTCTGTCTGATTTCACGGCATACCTCAAAGCCATTTATCCTTGGCATCATTATATCGAGCACCAGCAGTGCTATGTCCTTCTGCTGATAAAATATATCAAGTGCCTCCTCGCCGTCTCCGGCCTCAAGTACCTCGTACCCTTCCCTTGCAAGGAAATCATGCACGAGCTTTCTCATCCTGCTCTCGTCATCTACCACCAGTATCTTTATTTTGTCCACTCTGTTGCATCCTGCCTTTCATCCAGTGCTTTTTCCCTCTCTTCTACCGCCTTTTCCCTTTTTTCAAGCTCCTTCTGCCAGTTTTCATATTTGTCTATCAGCTCATTCTCGTAGTCCACCACATACGGACTGTGTCCACTCACATATGTGATGCCAAACATAACTGCTATGGCAGCCGATAATACAATAGTAAAAAACAATGCCACATGGAACTTTTTCTTATAGCCTTCCGTCTGTTTTTTTACCTCGACAACCGCTTTTTTATCCTCAGGAATATAAATCGGACGGATATCCTCATTCTTGATATATGGGATTGTATGCAGATATTCCTGCAGTTCAACAAGAAACGATAGCCCTACAGGAGTAAAAAAATACCCCGGCTTGTTAAGCCTTAAATACAGCTTGTATACCGTATCCGGGTCAGACATATCAGTCTGATCCTTTATATATCGTATTCCGTCACTTTCTTTTTTAGCCTGCCTTGCCTCTTCCTTTGTCTGAAACTCAAACCCATCAACTACATACATCATATTCCCTCTTTCTAATCATCGCGCTCTGCAATCTCACCCGAACGATATGCCGCAATGAGATGCTTTAGATCAGCTATCTTTTCCTTCATCTTTATTCCGGCATCCGTATCTCCGACAAGTATTCTCTTATCAAGTATCTCTACAGCCTCACGCCTTGATACGATATCTCTCTCATCCCTTACTGCCGTCTCCGGTGATTCAAATGGCTCATGCGCTGTCAATGTCAGCCCATATGAATTGTAAATCAAGGTATATCCCGCGATGCCTGTCCGCCTGCGGTACGCCTTTGAAAAACCACCATCTATGACTATCACTCTACCATCGCACTTCACAGGGCTTTCACCTCTTAATCTGTGCACTGGAACATGTCCGTTTATAATATGGTCTCTTTTATCATGCAAACCAAACTCCTCGAGTATACGCTGCGCACACTCAGGCTTGTTTATATAGTCATAATAAAAGTTTTTCTTTTCTATTTTCATGTCATCGTCATCTATAAAATATCTCTCAAACGTAGCCATCTTATTTCTGCCATAGAGCGGAGAATATGGTGCTGTCCATATGTACCACATGATATCGCTGCCCTTTTGTCTTTCCAGCCTGTCATCCGAGAAAAAAGCCTTTCTGACGTAAGTCTCCAGTATATCAAACAAAGCCTTGCCACTATACTCTTTACCGTAGATATTTACCTTTGCGAAGCTTCCGTCCTCCTCCATCGGGATGCATCCGTGGAAAAGCAGATTGCCATTATATACCTTGTACATGCTGCCTTTTTTAAGCAGCAGCCCAACGTGGTTTTTAAGCTTCTCGCAATGAATAAACGAGCTCCTGAGCCTCTGTATGACTTCCTCTTCTCCCTCTGTCAGCCTGTAAGGATCAGCCGGGTCAATTGTCGGAAAGCTTGTATCAAGAAGCTTATAAGTTCTGCCCTCAAGCTCTATAGTGCCCTGTTCATAATCAATATGTTCCAAAAGCAATCGTTCCTTCATGCCATACTCAGGCCATTTCTTAATGAGCTGTCCCTCCAGCTTGAAACGTATGATGGCAATGGCCTTGTGCATCTTCTTTATCAGATCACTCTCCATATTATCTGCGCCACTTGGAGCCACCTTAAACACAAATCTGGTGCATGGGTCATCCTTGTAAGCCTTCAGTGCAAACGTAGCAAGCGGAAGCATATTTATGCCATAGCCCTCCTCGACCACGTCCAGATTACCATATCTGATACTGTTTCTGACAACAGTTGCAATACATGCAGGATTTCCTGCTGCTGCCCCCATCCAGATAATATCGTGATTGCCCCACTGTATATCCAGCGAGTGATATCTGCACAGTCTGTCCATTATCAGATGTGGCCCCGCTCCCCTGTCGTATATATCACCAAGCACATGCAGATGGTCAACAGCAAGTCTCTGAATAAGCTCGGAAAGCACCACTATAAACTCCTCCGCAGTGCCCAGCTCCACTGTTGTATTGATGATTGACTCGTAGTAAGCCTCCTTGTTTAAGACCTCCGGCTTTTCTGTGATGAGCTCCTCTATAACATATGCATACTCCTCCGGCAAAGCTTTTCTCACCTTGGAGCGCGTATATTTTGATGAAACGGTCTTGCACACCTCTATCAGCTTATAAAGAGTCGTCTTATACCACGAGTCCATATCCGGCTCGTCCTGCTTAATAAGCTCCATCTTTTCCCTTGGATAGTAGATGAGTGTGGCAAGCGCAGCCTTGTCAGCCTTGTTCATCGCCAGACCAAATACATCATCTATCTTCTTTCTTACAGCCCCAGAACCATTTTTCAGCACATGGGAAAAAGCTTCATACTCGCCATGCACATCAGATACAAAGTGCTCTGTGCCCTTTGGCAGGTTTAAAATAGCCTGCAGATTGATAATCTCAGATGATGCCTTGCCTATTGTCGGATACATCTCCGACAGCTGTTCCAAATAATGTAAGTGTTCTTTATCAATTGCTATATCTTTCATTTATATCTAGACCTCGTAATACTGATTCATCACCTTATTTATTTCCTTTTCAAGCTTACAGCCCGTGTATACACACTTCATAATACACTTTCTGATTGGCTCCTCAAAATTAGTACCCTCGCACTTATCCAAAACTCCCTGCAATGTAAGCTGTACAAGTATACTCTCCCCTGTCTGCGGATCTGTGGCTATGTTTTCGTACACCTTCTTGTAGTACTTATCACTCACTACCGGGTACTCGGTCAGCGCCATTTCCCGCCACTTTCTGAAACTTAGCGACATATATTCACCTGCTCTTTTGTATATAATAAAACATTGTACCAATTAGCGGTGCTCTAATCAATGCCTCAGACACATTTATTTCAAAAAATTTTTTTGATATTTATTATAAATAAAGCTGCATTTGTTTAAATAAAAAAAGTGTAAGCTGCATTCAGCTTACACTAATTAAGTTTCAGGACACCTCCCTTTTTATATAACAAACATTTTAATTTGACAGTAATTGACGTTTCTTATATATTTATTTATGTTTCAACAATAACCATTATAGTTTATTGTGCATGTCAATACTTGACCAAATTTGGAGTTTATTTTTTCAAAAAGAAGGGAGATTAGCTCATAAATGAACCGACTTGAAATAGCAAACAACATATCGACAAATATTGAGCGCGAACGCATAAAGCTTGGTATGTCCCAGGCACAGTTTGCAAAAGCACTTGATATGTCACTCTCCACCTACAAGCGAATAGCAAACGGAGAATCCTCTCGTATAGACATCTACACCGCTTACCTGATATACAGGCTGACAGGACGGTTTTCCTGCGAACTAACAGGCTTCAATGATGATGTAATAAACCTTGTAAAGCGCATCAAAAAGCTTTCCAAAAAACAGCGCATACTTATAGACTCGATTATAGACACTGAGCTTGCGCTGTCTGCCTACAAGGATGAAAGCAGTCATAAGGAGGATCTGATTTCCGTCCTCATCCCGACAGGCAATATGACCGACGGCATGATTTTGGACTCCTACAATGTCGAAAAGCTTGATGTTTCAAATTACAGAAAAGCCTTCGGTGATGCCCTTCACATCGGAATCCGCATCACAAGCAATCATCTACATCCTGTATATAATAAAGGCGATATACTTCTAATCAGTCGAAACCCAATCCGCGACGGCGATACCGGTATCTTTATCAACGCACAGAACAAGCGTGCATACATCAGAAAACTCCACCAGAAAAACCCATGTGAGCTCACACCTATCAACAATTACGGTGAGACCTTTTATGTCGACAGCGATAATGTTGATGATATGAGCAAATGGATAAAATTCGGATACGTGCTCTGCAAGATGCGCTAGCAGATTACTCTGTTATTTTAATATCATCAAAGCAGTCAAAGGTTGCAAAGTAGTCTGCCGGAGTTTCTGCTCTTCTGATGAGTTTTGCCTCTCCATTGCTTTCGAGCAGTATCTCTGCTGAGCGAAGTCGTCCGTTGTAATTGTAGCCCATTGAGAAGCCGTGTGCTCCTGTATCATGGATTACCAGATAGTCTCCCATATCAATCTTCGGAAGCTGTCTGTCAATTGCAAACTTGTCACAGTTCTCACAGAGTGAGCCTACCACATCATATGTATGGTCACAAGGTGCATCCTCCTTGCCGAGCACTGTGATATGATGGTATGAGCCGTAAATAGCCGGTCTCATAAGGTTTGCCGCACACGCATCTACTCCTATATACTCCTTGTAGATATGCTTCTCATGGATAGCCTTTGTCACAAGACAGCCATACGGAGCCATCATAAAACGTCCCATCTCTGTGTAAATAGCCACATCGCCCATTCCTGCCGGTACCAAAACCTCATCGTACACCTTATGTACACCGGCGCCGATAACCGATATATCGTTTGGTGTCTGATCCGGCTTATAAGCCACGCCAACTCCACCTGAAAGATTTACAAATCTAATATCGCAGCCGGTCTCATTTTTAAGCTCAACAACCAGCTCAAAAAGCTCCTTCGCAAGCTGTGGATAATACTCGTTGGTTACTGTATTGCTTGCCAGGAATGCATGCACGCCAAAGTATTTAGCGCCTTTTGACTTAAGAATTTTGAATGCCTCAAAAAGCTGTTCCTTTGTCATGCCATACTTGGAGTCTCCCGGATTGTCCATGATACCGTTTGACAGTGTGAACACTCCGCCAGGATTATATCTGCAGCTTATTGTCTCCGGAATATGTCCGATTGTTTCCTCCAAAAAATCAATATGTGTGAAATCATCGAGATTGATGATAGCACCAAGCTTATCTGCATATGCAAATTCCTCTGCCGGTGTATCATTTGATGAAAACATGATATGCTCTCCGTCGAAGCCGCATGACTTTGCAAGCATAAGCTCTGTGTATGATGAGCAGTCACAGCCCATGTCATAATCCTTTAAAATCTTGAGCAGGTATGGGTTTGGAGTAGCTTTTACAGCAAAATACTCTCTAAAGCCCGGATTCCATGCAAATGCATCCTTTACAGCCTGCGCGTTGGCACGGATGCCAGCCTCGTCATATAAATGAAATGGTGTAGGGAATTTTTTAACAATCTCCTCTACCTGTTGTTTTGTCACAAATGGTGTCTTTTTCATGTTTATCTCCTAACTTTTACATAGTAAAGTATACTAAAACATATGCTACAACAAAATGGGTATATTTTCAAGAATTTTTGTGGTATAATTTCTCATTAGGTAATGTCTTTACTTTTTTAAGTATAGCTGATATAACTATTCAAATTAAGATACAATGGGAAACAGGAAAATGAACATTAAAGTACTTCAGTATATTGATAATACACCAAAAAATAATATAACTACCGGTCAGGCTGCTGTAACCGGTGATAACACTCCTTCCAATAGCAGCTCCACTGTCAATAGCACCGGTGCTGATTTTGATCAGGTGCTTGACGATGCAAAAATGGCTGAAGCTGCTGTTGCCATTGACAGACTGATTGCCCAAAGCAGCGGTGGCTCAGTTGATATGTCGCTTGTACAGAGGTTCTTTGATCAAAATGGTATAAATATCGAGCTTTGCCGTAATACAGTTTCTCCTTCTGCCGCAGTTAATAATACAGCTGCTTATTCCGGTTCTCCAGCAATAAACAGTGGCTCTGTAAAGCTTGAAGCTTCCGGTTTGTCATGTTCTGCCGATCTTGATGCAATTTTTAATGAGGCTGCCTCAAAATACGGTGTGGATGCCAAATTTCTTAAGGCTATCGCCAAGTGCGAGTCTGACTTCTCCACAGAGTGCACCAGCCGTTCAGGTGCCATGGGTATCATGCAGCTCATGCCACAAACTGCTGCCTCACTTGGTGTCACAAACGCCTACGACCCATACCAGAATATCATGGGTGGCGCCAGGTACATAAGCGAAAAGCTCACCCAGTATAATGGTGACAAATCATTGGCCTTAGCTGCCTACAATGCAGGCTCCGGCAACGTAGCCAAATACGGCGGCATTCCGCCATTTAAAGAAACTCAGAACTATGTAGCAAAGGTTATGGCATACTATAATTCATAATAAATTGTATTCTGACTCACATAAAATTATATTTTAATTCAAAGTGGCTTGACAAATGCTGATGTATATAGTAAACTTAGCGAGTTGATAGTTGCTGATGTGGCTCAGAGGTAGAGCACTTCCTTGGTAAGGAAGGGGTCACGGGTTCAATTCCCGTCATCAGCTTATTTAAAGAAAACCCCGAAACTCAAGATTTTCCAGTAAAATCAAGAGTTTCGGGGTTTTTTGTACTTCATTTTTTCAAATCAAATTTGCGTTTTGAAAGGTAGTTTTCCCAAAAATTTCCCAAGAATTTCCCAATTTAGTTATTTTATATATTGAATGCCACAGACATAAAGCCTGTGGCATTCAATATATATGAGGAAAAGCATATGCAACGTCAATTCAGTGCACATGAATAATTTTTAGTCGGAACTGAGTGTACCCCAACACATAGTTGAAATACAACAGCTCCTTTTGATGATATTATAGTAACACTTAATTGTGTCCTAAATATAGCCATGTGATAAATATTTTCTTAAATTTGGTAAATATTTACAAACAAACTCTTAATCCGGCAAAAATATTCTATATTTCAACAATATATTTCTCGTACGCGTTGATAACAGTAGTTTCTCCCACCTTGTCAAGCCTGACAAACTGCCTGCCGTAGCTCATATGGACATGTCCATGCACAAAGTACTTTGGTCTGTACTGCTCAATAAGCCTGTTAAACACATCAAAGCCTGTATGACATATATCCTCACCATCATGCAGTCCCTTTGCCGGCGAATGGGTGACAAGCACATCAAAGCCTTTATTACGTTTAAGCTTCCACCACAGCTTCTTAACACGCTTTGTCATCTCCTTCTGAGTATACTGATTATCTCCCGGCTTGTAGCGGTTTGAGCCCCCTAAGCCAAGAAACCGTATACCCTCATATTCATAAATATTATCCTCAATACAAATGCAGCCTTCCGGCGGCTTTACCTTGTATTTGTCATCATGGTTGCCATGCACATACAAAAGTGGGACTCCAACCATCGTTGTCAGAAATGACAGATAGCTTGGATTTAAGTCTCCACATGATACAATAATATCAATTCCTTTAAAATCCTCTTTCTTAAAGTATTCCCAGTACATTTTCGACTCTTCATCAGCTAAGAATAGTATCTTCATTACAGTTTATTTTCCTCTACACCCTTTAGTTCAACCACCATCTTTGCATTGTCAACAAACTCACTCATAGGCGGAATACTACCTACAACATTATCTACAAGCCAGTCCATTTTCATGATATCAGACGGTTTCATCTCGTGCTCACCTTTGTTTTTAAGCTCGCCCTTCTGGTCATATATATGTCCAAAGAACGGCACAACCTCACCCTTTGTGATATCGCTCTTTAAATGATCCGCAAGCCTTTTCACTCCATAAGGCACATGCTTTGAACAAATCAGGTCAATAACACCGGCTGACATGCCCCACCAGTAATTAAGTGCCTTAACCTGCTCCCGTCCTTCAGCCTTGTAGGAGCCTGCCAGTACGCTCTGCAAAAGCTTCTCATAAAACACTCCCCAATTCCATATAGGCATGGCAAGGTTTAATGCCTGTCCATCCTGCAGCTTGTACAGACCAAAATATCTGGACGCGTCATTCGGAGTGATAATATCCTGATCCGACACATAATGCAGGTCATTTTCTTCAAGGAATTTATTCCTGTCATAATCCTTTGTCTTTGACCATGCCAGATATACCTTTGCCCTTGGATTCACACTTGCAACTCCCAGAGCAAACGCGTTGATATTGGCAATCATGCCATATATCGGATAGTCTGCAATATATGCAACCCTTTCATTGTCTGTGACAGCTCCTGCTATCATTCCTGCGAGAAACTTTGCCTCATACATACGTCCATAGTATGTTCTGATATAAGGATGAGGCGCATTCAACGAACAGTTGAGTATATAAACCTCCGGATGCTCAACAGCCACCTTTAAGCTGTTTGGCATCATCTGCGGTCCCACACAAAAAACTATATCGGCACCGGACTTTATGATATCTTCAAGCACCTGCTCCACATTGTTCTCATCTACACCTGCCACATATTCTGTCTCCAGCTTGTCTGAAAAGGTTTCATCAAGATACATACGCCCAAGCTCATGCGAATACAGCCATGCAGATGTCTTTGGCTTTCTTGGATACAAAAATACTACCTTGAGCTTCTTTTGAGTCTGAGGAATAAGATAGTTTAACAGACTCTTTTTTGTCTGTACCTTTTTCGGATCCAGCACCAGATTTATCTTGTGCTTTTCCCCTTCTGCTGCAAACTCCTTCCATGTATTGATGACGTTTTTGTTGTAATCATTCTCAGACATCTCAAGCATGGCATCCATGCCAAAGACCTCCATAAATACTGTAATAGCATCACCCAGCTTAATGTCCAACCTGTCACCACCGCGGAAATTATAGACCCTTGAAAAATCAAACATTACCTTGGCAAATTTTTCCTTGGTCTCATCATCCCATCTGCCCTCTTTTCCAACAAGCGAAAGAAGCTTATCAGCATTGCCCAGCTTCGTAAACTCAACCGAGCAAAGCCCCGTGATTTCATTGAACTTCATATACTCATAATAAAGCCTCACATCATAATCATCCGACAGCTTTGGAATCTTTCTGGTCACAATTGCAGGAATCGAAACAGCGTTGAAGTACTTGAGTACACTGACCCTCTTATTACCCTCAAGCACATAATACCTGTTCATGTACTCAAACGCCTTGATTGGATCTCTGATTCCCTCATTCATCTGTGCATCTGACAGATTAGACCACTTCACTGCAAATTCGGTTTCCCCGTCCAATATCGGCATAAAGTTTGCCGCAAATGAATATGTCCTGCCCATGGTGCTTGTTCCCACAACGAAATCCAAAGGCACCTGTACCAGCCCCATATTCTGCTCTGTCTGAATATCTGCCTCTGATAAGATTTCATCAAGCACTGGCAGATAAGGAAACTGTCCTTTAGCTATCCTTGCCCTGTATTCTTTTTTTCCCAGCTTTAATGCTTCTGAATATTCTGTTTCGCCCATATTGTAATCTCCTTTTGAAACTATTTTAACATAAATTCAAAAAAATTAAACATTTCCTTTGATATTTTTTAAAACTCTGATATAATATATGTTAGGAAATAGGTACCACAGTTATATGGAGGATAAAATAATGCAAAGTATATCTCGGGAAAATGCCGATATCATAGGCGAAATAGCCAATATCTGCATAGGCAATGCAGCCACAACACTGAGCATGATTCTACAGAGACCGACAAATATTACGACTCCGATTGTAGAGGTTTTAAAAAAAGAGGATGCTCTCGATCATGATGATCGAATTTTAATTAAGGTTCCTTACACAAAAGGGCTTGACGGAACCAACCTACTTATTATAAAATTAAATGATGCATTGGTTATTGCCAATCTCATGATGGGAGGCGACGGAAGTAATGTTTCTGATATGACACTTGATGAAATCACGCTTTCCGCCATATCGGAGGCTATGAACCAGATGTGTGGTACAATAGCTACATCAATGTCTTCGCTCTTAAACGAGCCAACCGACATAGGTTTTCCGCTTATTAATTCAAGTTATCAGAAGACCTTTGATATACCGGATGAGTTGTGTAACGGAACAGATATTGTCAAGGTGACATTCAGGCTGACTGTTGGAGATTTAATAGACAGTGATCTCTTACAGTTGTATCCAATAAGTATAGTAAAACAGATTATCAAACAGGAGGTTTAACAACATGGCTAGAATTTTAATAGTTGATGATGCAGCATTTATGAGAATGATGCTGAAGGATATCCTTACAAAGGGTGGATTCGAGATTGCAGGCGAGGCTGCTGACGGAAATGAGGCAGTTGCAAAGTACAATGAGCTCAAGCCTGATCTTGTAACACTTGACATAACTATGCCAAATAAGGATGGCATCCAGGCTTTAAAGGAAATTAAAGCAGCTGACCCAAACGCTACATGCGTTATGTGCTCTGCTATGGGACAGCAGTCTATGGTTATTGACGCTATCCAGTCAGGTGCCAAGGATTTCATCGTTAAGCCATTTCAGGCTGACCGTGTTATCGAGTCAATCAGAAAAGTACTTGGATAATATTTACATACAAAACAAGGTCTGTCAGTATAGCTGACAGACCTTGTTTTTATTATATTTTTGTAACTGTTCAGTACCTTCACAGCTGCGCAAGACTCTCAATAGCCTTGTCATCAAGAATAACCTTTGCATGCTCCATAAGAAAAGCCCTTTTGTCAGCCCCTGCAATGATATCATCTGCATACTCATCTGCTATGACAGACATCTTTTCAAGCTCATGCTCATCATAGCCCGATAAATCCATACTCATAAAGTACTCTCCCTCAAACTTAAAAAGCTGTGAGAATGGCATTGGCAGTCCTTTAATCATCTTTGCAAATCTGACAGCCACATCAAATTTTTCAAAAATGAACATTACAACAGACACCATATCCTGCTTTTTTGCAGTTGTCCTGCCTTTTTTATTTTTCTCATTCTCTGCAGCCTCGGCCGGTAGCGAATTAAGCAGTCCATTAACGATATCTTTAAGATGCTCCATCATTCCCTCAGTAGCAGGATGTTCAGAAAATGTCAGAGAAAGTGTGTGATCCGCCAAAAAATCTGCTCTCACAGTCTTGATTCCCGAATTAAAATCAGTTCCAAACTCTTCTGAAGCCATGTCAAATATCTGGTTCATGAATTCCTGGGTGCGCTCGCCATTGCTCATAATTTCATCCATTGTATATCCCAGATCATATATTTCTTCTTCTGAAATAACACATTTTATAGTGTGTTCACCTATTCTTGAAAACTCCATAACAAGCTTCACCTACTTTCTTTTTAGCTTTTGTCTGATACGGGATAGTGCATTGTCAATTGATTTGTCTGATTTTCCAAGCATATGCGCTATCGATGTATAATTATTTCCTTCCAGATACAATTGTAGCACTTTTTTCTCCATATTACTCAGTTTATTCCACAATTGTTCCTTAAATTCCTTAAATTTTTCCTTCTCTATGAGAAGCTGCTCAGGACTTGCAATATCATCTTGCAGCAGTTCTTCAAACTCTGTACCATCACTGTCACTCTGCGAAAAGGATATATATGTGTTAAGTGGCATATGTTTCTTTCGGTTTGAAGCCTCAAGCGCCGAGCTAAGCTGCCTTGTGATGCATAGCTGTGCAAAGCTGTAGAAAGATGCTTCCTTGTCGCTCTTATAGTCTCTGACCGCTTTAAACAGGCCAATCATGCCCTCCTGAATAAGGTCATCATTCTCACCACCTATCAGGTAGAGTGCATTCGTCTTTTTACGCACAAGCGGCTTATACTTTTCCAATATATAGTCCATGATTTCATTGTTGTCACCATGGTCATTTTTGTCATTATGAATCCTCATAACAAGCTCTTCATCCGTATATGCGCTGTAATCTTCCACTATATGCTTCCTATTCTATAAATATACAATTCATAATACACACCACTCATCCCGCGACATGTAATCTACTTTCCACTCTTAAGTCTCTGTCTGACTATCTCATATGCAAGCACGCCTGTCGCAACCGATGCGTTCAGTGAGTCAATATCGCCCACCATAGGAATAGAAGCTGTCATATCACAGTTTTCCTTTACAAGCTTGCTGACTCCATCACCCTCATTGCCTATTACTAGACCTATAGGACCTGTGAGGTTTAAGTCATACATGGTAGTGCCACCCATATCAGCACATACAAACCACATGCCCTTTTCCTTAAGCTCCTTTATGGTATTTGAAATATTGGTAACCTTGGCAACAGGTGTATAGTTTATCGCACCAGCAGACGTCTTTGCCACTGTAGGGGTAAGTCCCACTGCACGCCTTTTTGGTATGATGATGCCATGTGCACCCGCCTGATTTGCGGTACGGATTATTGCGCCAAGATTGTGTGGATCTTCTATACCGTCAAGTATGATGATAAAAGGCGGCTCGCCCTTTCTTTCGGCATTTTCCAGTATGTCCGAAACCTCGGCATACTCATATGCTGCTGAAACTGCAATGACACCCTGATGCTTGCCTGTCTCAGACATCTGATCAAGTCTTTCCTTTGCAACATAATTTATGATTGCATCATGCTTTCTGGCCTCTCTTGTGATTGACTTTATCGGTCCGTCCTGACAGCCGTCAAGCACAAAAAGCTTGTCTATTGTCTTTCCCGAACGGAAAGCCTCTAGCACAGCATTTCTGCCCTCTATATAATTCTCATGAAATTTTTCTTTATTGTTGTTATCCATATTTTCCTCTTATTTTGTGCTATATTTCAATTCCTAAAAGCTCCACTCCAAGCTTAGTGAGTGAAACAACCCTCTCAAAATCATCCTTCAGATAAAGATAGCCCATGACCGCCTCAAGCCCTGTAGCTTTCCTGTAATCAGCCATTGTAGCGTTTTTTGCCATGGAAGGCGACTTGGCATTGCGCCCCCTGTGATACACGTCACTCTCCTCCTCTGTCAGATGAGGTAAAAGTGCCTCTATCATGAGAGCCTGCGTATGTGCCTTTACTATATTACTTGTGTGCTTATGAAGCAGATTTGCCTTTGTATTGCCTTTTCCCACCACAACTGAGCGGATGACAATATCAAATATGCCATCACCGATATATGCAAGTGTAAGCGGCGAGTATGTCCTTATATCAACATCCTTTATTCCAAACTGTTCCTTAATATATGAGTCTATCTTCATACTATACAAGCTCCCATTTTACTCCCTCTCTGGTATCCTTTATGGCAACCCCCTTTGCCAGAAGCTCATCTCTTATGGCATCGGCTGTCGCAAAATCCTTTGCCTTTTTAGCAGCTGCACGCTCTGTAATTTTATCATTGATAAATGCCTCAAGCTCACTGTCTACAGATGACGATGCCTCAAGTAAGGCCTTTCCTGATTCCCTAAGTCCCAGATCAAGTACCTGCTCAAAGTCATCGATAAGTGCAAGCTTTGTCCTGTCTGAGATATCAGCCTTAAGCACATCATACACTATGGTTATGGCCATTGATGTATTCAGATCATTTGAAACTGCATCAGTAAATTTCTTCTTAAAGTCAGCAAAAGCTGTCTCATCAATATCACCTTCATCCTTAAGCTCTGCCACACGCTTTGCAATCTTATTGTATGCCGCAACTGCATTGTCGAGCGCATCAAACGAAAACTCAAGAGGCTTTCTGTAGTGTGACTGTAAGCAGAAGAATCTGTAGGCAAGCGGATTGTAGCCCTTCTCCTGAAGCACCGAAACTGTGAGGATTGCACCCTTCGACTTGCTCATCTTGCCGGCTCTGTCATTTAAGTGATTGACATGGAACCAGTACTTGCACCAGTCGTGTCCCAGATAGCTCTCTGACTGTGCAATCTCATTGGTGTGATGTGGGAAAATATTGTCCACACCGCCACAGTGGATATCCACGTACTCTCCTAGATGCTTCATGCTGATGCATGAGCACTCTATATGCCAGCCCGGATATCCGACGCCCCATGGGCTGTCCCATTTAAGAGCCTGGTCCTCAAACTTAGACTGTGTAAACCAGAGTACAAAATCATTTTTATTCTTCTTGTTTACATCCTCCTCGACATCATCTCGCACTCCAACCTGAAGCTGTTCCTTCTCTACTGCTGAAGAGAACACAAAATAATCATCAAGCTTTGATGTATCGAAATATACATTGCCTCCTGCAAAATAGGCATAGCCCTTCTCGATAAGTACCTCCACCATATGGATGAATTCCGGAATACAGTTGGTTGCAGGCTCTACGACATCAGGCATTCTGTTGTGTACGGCTGTAAAATCCTTGAAAAAGGCGTCCGTGTACTCCTTTGCTACCTCCATGACGCTCTTGTGTTCACGCTTTGCGCCCTTTAGCATCTTGTCCTCTCCGGTATCTCCGTCGCTTGAGAGATGTCCCACATCAGTGATATTCATGACACGCTTTACATCATAGCCCACATAACGAAGCGCCTTCTCAAGCACATCCTCCATGATGTATGAGCGGATATTTCCGATATGTGCAAAATGGTAAACTGTAGGTCCACATGTATACATGCCGATTTTGCCGTCAACACGCGGAACAACAGTATCAATCTGTCTTGTGAGTGTATTATAAAACTTGAAATTGTTTTCCATTATTTATATCTCCTTTTGGATGATTTATAACTATCTTTTATTTTAGCATGTTTTCCCTATATATTCAAATCAATCGGCCTGACAGCGGGTGCAGCCGCTGCATCCGCCTCCGACCTGCATACTTGCCTCATAGAGACCTGTAAGTGAGCATATTGCCTGTGATGCAATTCCCTCCTCGCGGCCTGTAAAACCAAGCCATTCCTCGGTCGTCGCCTTTATATTTACCTGCTCCTTTGCGATTTGCAGCGTATCAGCCACATTCTGCTCCATCTGCTCAATATACGGACGAAGCTTCGGCTTTTGTGCAATTACTGTCGCATCTATGTTTTCTATCACATAGCCTTTTTTTGCAATGAGGTCTCTCACATGCTCCAAAAGCTTAAGACTAGAAATCCCCTCATATGCCGGGTCTGTATCCGGGAAATGCTTTCCGATATCGCCAAGTGCCGCTGCACCCAAGAGTGCATCCATTATCGCATGCAACAGTACATCGGCATCCGAATGGCCTAAAAGCCCGAGTGTATGCGGAACCTTCACTCCTCCTAAAATCAAATCTCTGCCCTCAACAAGCTTGTGCACATCATAGCCCATTCCTACTCTCATATATCGTCTCTCTTTCTATCAGATACAATACCTCATGTTATTGCCAACTGTCATTGCTCTGTATTTTGGTTTTTAAATATAGTATACCTTATTTCTCCTGTTGCGCCAAGATATTATTTTAAGCTATTTTCAAATAAAAGACCGCCCCGGACAAACCGGAGCGGTCTTTATTAAAATTGAAATAATCCATTAAATGTCTTATGCAAGTGCTGCAGTGATGATAGCCATTGAGTAAACCTCTCCTGCATTACATCCACGAGAAAGGTCATTGATTGGAGCATTGAGTCCAAGAAGGATTGGGCCGTATGCTTCGAAATTACCAAGTCTCTGTGCAATCTTGTATCCGATATTTCCTGCGTTGATATCAGGGAAGATAAATGTATTTGCATGACCCGCAACCTCAGACTGTGGGCACTTTGTGCGGGCTACACGTGGTGCAACTGCTGCGTCAAACTGGATTTCTCCCTCGATTGGAAGATTTGGATATTTCTCTTTTGCCTTATGAGCTGCGTTTCTCATCTTGTCAACGTCCTCGCCCTTTCCTGAGCCAAGTGTTGAGTAGCTTAAGAATGCAACCTTTGGATCGATACCGAAGATCTTAGCACACTCTGCTGATTCTCCTGCGATTTCAACAAGCTCGTCCTCTGTAGGATGGATGTTTATAGCACAGTCGCTCATTGCAAGCACCTCATTCTCACCTGTTGCAGATGGACGAACAAGGATAAAGCATGAAGATACGATTGTGTTGCCAGGCTTTGTCTTGATAAGCTGTAATGCCGGACGAACTGTATCTGCTGTTGAGTATGTAGCTCCTCCGAGAAGTGAGTCTGCGATACCCATCTTTACAAGCATTGTTCCAAAGTAGTTAGCTGATGAAAGAATTCCCTTAGCCTGCTCCGGTGTAACACCCTTGCTCTTACGAAGCTCGCAGAATAATTCAACCATCTCATCCATACGGTCAAAATTCATAGGATCTATAATCTCTGCTCCACGGATATTGAAACCGCTCTTCTCAGCGCTTGCACTAATCTTCTCAGGATCTCCGACAAGGATAGGATGTAAGAAGTTGCTTGCAAGTAAACGCGAAGCTGCCTCAAGGATACGTGGATCCTCTCCCTCTGTGAATACGATTTTCTTTGGGTCTTTCTTTAATATTTCGATTAACTGACCAAATCCAAACATGATAATGTCTCCTTTATGTATATTATTTATTATTTTAAACTATATCTGGTTTCACACCACTGATTATAATATACTTATTTTTCACGAATATCAATAATTGTTAAAAGGTTGTCAAGATGTTCGCGAAAAAATCCAATCCATGATATTTCATGGCACAATAAAAGGAACCGGATTAATATTTTCCGATTCCTTTTATAATGATCACTATTTATTCGTTTAAGGAATATTTATCATGCAAAACCGTTTACTCTGCAAGTGCCTTAAATGCCTCATCAAGATCCTCAATTATATCATCCACATTCTCAGTTCCGATTGAAAGACGGATTGTGTTTGGCTTGATGCCCTGATCTAAGAGCTCTGCTTCATTGCACTCTGAGTGTGTGGTAGAAGCCGGATGTATAGCAAGCGACTTAACATCAGCTACGTTTGCAAGCAGTGAGAAAAGCTCAAGGTTGTCAATAAATTTCTGCGCTTCCTTTGCTCCACCCTTAATCTCGAATGTAAATATAGAGCCGCCTCCGTTAGGGAAGTATTTCTTGTAAAGTTCCTGCTGCTCTTTATCCTCTGAAATAGATGGATGATTAACCTTCTCTACGAGTGGCTGATCCTTTAAGTACTGAACTACCTTGAGTGCATTCTCAACATGACGCTCCACACGAAGCGAAAGTGTCTCAAGTCCCTGAAGGAAGATAAATGAATGAACAGGTGAAATTGTTGCTCCTGTATCACGAAGTAAAATTGCCCTGATATATGTCGCAAATGCTGCCGGTGCGCAATCCTTTGCAAAGCTTACTCCGTGGTATGATACGTTTGGCTCTACAAGCCATGGCCATTTATCATTCTGTGTCCAGTCGAATTTACCGCTGTCAATTATAACTCCACCAATTGTTGTTCCGTGTCCACCGATGAACTTTGTTGCTGAGTGAACCACGATATCAGCACCGTACTCAATCGGACGGACAAGATATGGTGTAGCAAAGGTATTATCTACGATAAGTGGGATTCCTGCCTCATGAGCGATATTTGCAATTTTTTCGATATCTACTACCTCTGAGTTTGGATTTCCGAGTGTCTCGATTTCAATAGCTTTTGTATTCTCTTTGATGGCAGCCTTGATTCCATCATAATCGAATGGATCTACAAATGTAGCCTCAATTCCGTAATCAGGAAGTGTGTGTGCCAAGAGATTGTATGTACCGCCGTAGATATTCTTTGCTGCAACGATATGGTCACCTGCGTGTGCTACTGCCTGGAAAGCATATGTGAGTGCCGCTGCTCCGGAACCAACAGCAAGTGCTGCCACGCCACCCTCGAGTGCTGCAATTCTTCTCTCAAATACATCCTCTGTAGGGTTTGTCAGTCTGCCGTAGATATTTCCTGCATCTCTGAGTCCGAATCTGTCTGCCGCATGCTCACTGTTATGGAACACATATGATGAAGTAAGGTAGATTGGAACTGCTCTCGCATCTGTAACCGGATCAGGTGTTTCCTGTCCTACATGTAACTGTAATGTCTCAAATTTTAAATTTCTGTCTGCATAATGTTTCTTGCTCATATTAATATCCTCCTATTAATGATATGTTAATGTTATTTGTTTTTAATTTTAATTCCGGGATGTGTTCCCTTGAACTAAACATATCATACCATCTTTCTAGGAAAAGTGTTAATACTTATAACTAAGAGCTTGCTATAAATATATTTTATAAGCAATTGCTTTCCAAAACATCAGAAAGCTCTCTCGTAGCTGCACCAACATCCATGTTATTTACAGCATAGTCACATATCTGGCGGTTGCGTTTCTCGGCATCTATGGACAGAATACGCAGTGTCTTTTCTTCTATTGAGTAATCCTGTTCTATGATATCCCGGATTAAAAGCTCCTTGTCACGCGCCACATACACTATAACAGTAGGAAAATGGCGCTTCATTGCAATGGCGCCGCACATGTCAAGCGGCATCACGACAAAGTGTCCCTTTTCAAGCACTACCTCTATATCCTCCATTTTGGTGCCATACTGTATTCCTGCGTATCTTGTCTTTTCAAAGAAATCCTGTGCATTGAACTCCTCCTCCGTCAGGTACCTGTGCTTATCTCCGGGTTTGGTGCAGTAGGTTTTTGGATTTTCAAAATGCTCCATGGCGCACAGGCTGTCTGAGAGTGCTGTCTTTCCCGAGCCTGATGGTCCGACAAGCGCCACAACTGACGGATTCTTTATACTTTTATTTCTATATAGTGACGCATTTATTATCTGCTCCACGAGATATACAAACTCTGTGATATTATTGACCGATAACAGTCCTGTCATTTTTGAATTCCATGGCTTTCGCATGAGCACAGGATATGTGGCCGGTGTCTCAAGCACATTGTGTATGGCATCATCTAAAATAATATCAAACTGCACAAGATTTTTTGCATTGCCAAGTATGATATTTTCTGTCGGGAAATCAGGAAATGCCTCCATTATCTGACTTGCTCTCACTCCCATGAAGCCCGGTGCCACCGCAGTGATAAAATAGACCTCTCCAATATCCATAAGCTTTCTTATCATCCGCTTTGTCTCTTCTGTAGGCTTCTGCCTCTCGTAAAGTGTATTATCCCGGTAAAATTCCTTTATGACAGAGGCTCTGCCGGTATTCTCCCAGGAATCTATATCCTCCAGTTCAAGCGGTGGGGTGATATTATATTTTTTGTTTGCCATATCTATGGCTATACTGTTGAATGGGGCTGTCACATCATCCCAGTCAAGTCCTATTTTAGGTCTTATCATGCTTATCCCTTTCTGTTTCGTAACTATTTATAACAAAAAGACCTGCAACAACTGCAAGTCTTAACAAGTAGCGAGGGAGAGACTCGAACTCTCAACCTCCCGGGTATGAACCGGACGCTCTAGCCAGTTGAGCCACCTCGCCATATTTGATTGATACCTTTAAAAGGATGGGACCTACAGGGCTCGAACCTGTGACCCTCTGCTTGTAAGGCAGATGCTCTC